>WBZO01003485.1_pt1 | contig 18314 bp, 16 predicted proteins | sample 5204261 | NCBI WGS metagenome assembly WBZO01 (sample SAMN12412400, study PRJNA552823) | activated sludge metagenome | isolation source: activated sludge from anammox sidestream of wastewater treatment plant... | place: USA: North Carolina | collected 2017-09
TGCGTGACGATTGGCTCGACCGGTTGCTCACCGCCTACGAGAAGATCCTCCGCGAGCACGAGTTCCTCTGCGAAATCCTCAAGTTCGAACCGCCGCTGGAGCGTGCGAAATGAGGGGATGCATCAGCCGCCTCACCACTTCAGCGCCGCGGCCAGCAGCCGCCCTGCTGGCCCCAGCGCGCCTGCGCTGCACAGCCTGGGCTCGAAGCGGTGCACGCTGCCCTGACGGAGCGGCAGCACGCGCAGCAGCCCGCTCTTGAGCTCTCGGCGGATGAGCCAGTCCGGCATCCAGCCGAAGCCGATGCCCGCCACGATGGCAGCCTTCTTGGCGTGAAAGTCCGGCAGGTGGACCGCGGACTGCTCCTCGAGCCGCCCCGTGGGCAGCCCGAGCCGCCCGTCGGAGCCCTGCACCGTCAGCAGCACGTGCTGCGCGAGCTGGTCCGCCGTGAGCGGCTGCCCCCCACCGCGCACGAGCGGGTGTCCCCGCCGCGCGACGAGCCGACCCGTGAGCGGCGGCAGGCCCTTGATCACCAGCCCTGCGTCGCGCACCGGCAACACCGTGACCATGAGCTGCGCGCTGGTCGCGTGGAAGCGCTCTTCCACGCCGGCCAGCGACGCCACGGAGAGCTCCACGCGCGTGCGCGCCCCCGCCGCCTCCAGCGCGCGCACCCCCTCGAGCACCGGCTCGAGCGGCACGACGACGTCGAAGACCATCTTGAGCACGGGCTCCCAGCCGGAGGCCAGCACCTCACACGCGACGTAGAGCTCACGCTCCGCGGTCAGCAGGCGCCGGCAGTGGCCCAGCACCTCCTCCCCCACTGGGGTGAGCCGCGTGCGGTAGCCGCTGCGGTCGAGCAGCTCGAGCCCCGTCTGCTCCTCGAGCTGCTTGAGCCCGTAGAGGACGGCCGAGTGTGCCTTGCGGAGCTGGCGCGCGGCCGCCTGCAGCGTCCCCCCCTTCGCGAAGGCGTCGAGCGTGCGCGCCTGCTCGAGCGTGATGTTCATTGTCGGGATTGTAGCGGCTCCTTACCCAACAATGTCTAAACCTCAGGCCGGGTGAGGGCCACGCCGGCGCCCTGGCTTGCCGAGCCAGGGCACGCGCCCCCGGGCGAGCACGTCGAGCTCCCGCTGCATCGCCGACCGCACCTGCTCGTAGGCCTGCGCCAGGTGCGCGGGATCGTCCGGGTCGAGCCCCGCCAGCGACAGCGGCGGACCGAAGCGCAGGCTGGTCTGCGCCGGGAGCGGCCAGTACGGGAGGTAGCCGCTGGTGAGCCCCCAAGGCAACGCGAGCGCGAGCGGGAAGGCTCCAGAGCGCAGCCGCCGCTGGAGCCCCAGCGCGCGCGCCAGCGCGTCACCGCGGCTGAGCACGATGAGCTGCTCGTGGGTCCCCGCGCTCACCACGGGGACGATGGGGACGCCCTGCCGCAGGGCCAGCTTGAGGAACCCCTGCCGCCCGCCCAGCTCCACCCGGTGGCGCTCACGGAACGGACGCATGCAGTCGAGCTCCGAGCCCGGGTAGACGAGCACCAAGCGCCCGCGGCGCAGCGCCTCCGCGCTCGAGTCGTGGCTCGCGCGCAGCGTGCCAAACTTCACGGTCAGCTCGCGCCAGCGGGGGTGCTGAAACAAGAGATCGTGCGCCAGCGAGTGGACGATGCGCTCCGGGCCGTGATGATCGCGGATGGCCACGAAGGTGAGCATGCTGTCGAAGGTGAGGAGGCCCCCGTTGTGGTTGCCCACGATCAGCGCCGCCCCTTGGGCGGGCACGTGCTCCACCCCCTCCACCGACCAGCGGAAGTAGCGCTCGCCCAGGAACCGGGAGGCGTCGAGGAGCAGCTCGACGACCTCGGGATCGCGGTGCTCCAGGCCGTCCGCGGTGCCGCTGACGGTGTCTCGATGACGCGCCAGGCCGAGCGCCGCTCCGAGCAGCCCGGGCGCTCCGAGCTGCCAGACGTCGCTCCACCGCAGGTGTCTCTGCGCCAGGGCGCGCCAGCGTTCGAAGGAAGGGCGGGGGGGCTCGGGCATGGCGCCCTCCGTTAGCCGAGGCCCGCGTCCTTCGCCAGCGCCGTCGGCGTGGACCCCGCGTCGCCGCGGGCTCCCCCGCGCGCCGACCCCCCACGACCCCTAGCGCGGTGAGCGCTCCGGCCGGAGCCGAGTTGACGCACTGGGCCACACCCCGACGACCTCCCGCCGCGACGCATTGTAAGCTGCTATGACAAACATTGGCTTATCTTTGTCGATGCCCGCGGCGGCGCGTACGGCCTAGATCTCTCGCCATCATGCACAACCCCTGGATTCGCGGGCGCGTCACGCATCAAGCCCACGTCGGGCTCCCCGAGGGCACGGTGGAAGAGGAGTATGGGCGCGGCGGCTTCTTCGGACGCTACGCGCACCTCTACCGCGAGCGCCCGCCCGTCGGCTGGACGCGCATCGAGGGGCCGCTCAAAAACCACGCCTTCGACCTCAAGCGGCTCCGCCAGCCGACCACCACGGACTGGCTCACCGCTCGTCAACCGCTCCTGGGCAACGACGACCTGCGGCTCTCGATGGCGACGCTCAGCGCCCCCATGCCGTGCCTGTTCCGGAACGCCGACGGAGACGAGCTGCTGTTCATCCATGAGGGCGCGGGCCGGCTGGAGACGGATTTTGGTCCGCTCGACTACGAGGCGGGAGACTACCTCTACCTCCCACGCGGCCTCAGCTATCGCCTCGTGCCGAGCGCGCCCTCGCGCCTGCTCGTCATCGAGGCCTTCAGTGAGCTGAGCTTCCCGGAGCGCGGCATGTTGGGGCAGCACGCCCTCTTCGACCCTGCTTTGTTGCAGGTGCCGACGCCAGCGCCAGGCACGCTGGAGCCCAACGCCGCCGGCGAGTACGAGCTGCAGATCTTCCGCCGCGGCCAGGTCACCAAGGTGTACTACCCCTACAGCCTCCACGACGTGGTCGGCTGGAAGGGCACGCTGGCGCCCTTCAAGCTCAACGTGCGGGACATCCGCCCGGTGCTCTCCGATCGGTACCACCTGCCCCCCACCGTGCACGCCACCTTCTTGATGAACAACGGCGTGGTGTGCACCTTCCTGCCCCGCCCGCTCGAGAACGGGGACCCTCACGCCGTGAAGGTGCCGTTCTTTCACTCCAACATCGACTACGATGAGGTCATCTTCTACCACGCGGGGGAGTTCTTCAGCCGCGAGGGGATCGAGCCTGGGATGCTCACCTTCCACCCGCAGGGCATCCACCACGGGCCCCAGGGCAAGGCCTCGGAGCGCTCCAAGCAGGCGACGCGCACCGAGGAGGTCGCGGTGATGCTCGACGCTCGACGCCCGCTCGAGGTGCTGGCTGCAGCGGGCGACTGTGAGGTCCTAGACTACTGGAAGAGCTGGCAAGGCTGAGGCACCCGGAGGAGAAATTCATGAGCACCCCGCACCGCGCACCGCAGTTTCAGGTCTCGCCGCACAACCCTTGCGGCCTCGAGGGGATCGACTTCGTCGAGTTCGTCTCCCCCAGGCCGGAGGTCTTGGACGCCTTGTTCAAGGCCTTCGGCCTCTCGAAGACCATGACCCACGCTCACCGCCCCATCGATCTCTACCAGCAGGGCGACATCAGCTTCCTCGTCAACCGCGATCCAGAGAGCTTCTCCGCGAGCTTCGGCGCGCTGCATGGCCCCTCCATCTCGTCGATGGGCTGGCGCGTGAAGGACGGCGGCGCGGCGCTGGCCGCGGCGGTCCGCGGGGGCGCCAAGCCCAGGGACGCGGGGGATCTCTCGAGCGGCGGCGCGGCCGTGCCCACCATCTACGGCATCGGCGACAGCCTCCTCTACTTCATCGACCGCTGGCGTGACTCGAACAAGTGGGAGAAGCTCGGCTTCTTGAAGCTGGAGCAGCCGGAGCTCGTGCCCTCCAAGGGCTTCGTCGCCATCGATCACCTGACCAACAACGTGGAGAAGGGCACCCTGCAGACGTGGTCGCACTTCTACAAGTCCGTGTTCGGCTTCGAGGAGGTGCGCTACTTCGACATCCGCGGCGCAAAGACGGGCCTCACCAGCTTTGCGCTGCGCTCTCCCTGCGGCTACTTCTGCATCCCCATCAACGAGGGGACGGACAAGAAATCCCAGATCAACGAGTACCTGGAGGAGTACCGGGGCCCGGGCATCCAGCACCTCGCCTTCCTCAGCGAGGACATCTTGAGCTCCCTGGCCCAGCTCGAGGGGACGCCCATCGAGATGCTGGACATGGACACGGAGTATTACGCCGAGGTGTTCCAGCGGGTGCCCAACGTCACCGAGAGCCACGCGGAGCTCCAGCGCCGTCACGTCCTGGTGGACGGCGACGCCGACGGCTACCTGCTCCAGATCTTCACCAAGAACCTGATTGGACCCATCTTCATCGAGCTCATCCAGCGCAAGAACCACCTGAGCTTCGGTGAGGGGAACTTTGGAGCGCTCTTTCGGAGCATCGAGCGCGATCAGCAGAAGCGCGGCTACCTCGACTGAGGCGGTGGCGCGCCGCCCGAGGAGGAGCGGCAGCACGCCCGCGCGCGCCCCTCGGCTCAGCTGCCGCTGGCGCCCGTCCCCGGGGGGAGCGGGTTCTGCTCCTTCTCCAGGTAGCGGAAGATGGTGCGTGGATCCACGCCGAGGTCCCGCGCCGTCTGGGTGCGGTTGCCGTTGTTGCGCTCGAGCACCTCGAGCACGTACCGGCGCTGGAACTCCTCCTTCGCCTTCTCCAGGGGCACGATGGCCTCCTGCTCCTCCGGGCCCAGGTCCAGGTCCTCCGGGGTGAGGAGCGTGCGATCGCAGAGCACGAGCGCCTTCTTGATGCGGTTCTCCAGCTGCCGGATGTTCCCCGGCCAGGCGTACTTCCGAATGGCGACCAGCGCCTGCGGCGAGAAGCCACGCACCTCGGAGCCCAGCTCATCGGCGTACTTGGCGAGCAGCACCTTGGCGATGATGAACACGTCGTCCCCGCGCTCGCGCAGCGGCGGCAGCCACAGGTTGACCACGTTCAGGCGATAGTAGAGGTCTTCCCGGAAGTCTCCGGTCTTGACCATCTCCTCCAAGTTGCGATGCGTGGCGGCGAGGATGCGGATGTCGCATTTCTCCGGGCGGCTGTCGCCGACGCGGAACACCACGCGCTCTTGGATGGCGCGCAGGAGCTTGACCTGGAGGGTGAGCCCCAGCTCGCCGATCTCGTCGAGGAAGAGCGTGCCCCCCTCGGCCTGCTGGAACTTCCCGGGGCGGCTGGCGATGGCCCCCGTGAAGGCGCCCTTCACGTGGCCGAACATCTCGCTCTCCATCAAGTTCTCCGGGATGGCCCCGCAGTTGACGGTGACGAAGGGCCCCCGCGCCCGCCCGGAGCGGCGGTGGATCTCCCGGGCGATGAGCTCTTTGCCCGTGCCCGTCTCCCCGGTGATCATCACGCTGATGTCGGTGGTGGCGACCTTCTGGAGCTTGCGAAACACCTCCAGCATGCTGGGGCAGCTCCCGATGATCTCACCGAAGCGCTTGTCGCTCAGCTCAGCGCTGAGCTTCTCCTTGTCCTCACGCAGCGCGGTGACCAGCATGGCGTTCTGCAAGATGAGCGAGGCCTGGCTGGCGAACACCGTGAGCACGTCCAGCTCCGGCCGCTCGAACAGGTGCTTGATCTCGTCGTTGCCCACGTAGATGGCGCCGATGACCTCGCCGGCGTTGAGCAGCGGCGCGCACATCACGCTGGAGAGCTGCAGCGCGATCACGCTCTCGCTCTTGCCGAAGGTGGTGTCCGTCATGGCGTCGCTCACGATGATGGGGCGCCGCGTCTCCACCACGCGCTGCACGATGCTGTCGCTGATGGCGCCGCTCGGGTCCGTGATGGCCCCTGGCTGTACGTTGCGCGAGGCGCGCACGCGCGGCACCCGCGTGTCCCCCTCTCCCGGGTCGAAGAGCAGCACCACCCCTCGGGCGGCGCCCGTCAGCTCCAGCACGTCCCCCAGGAGCATCTCCAGCAGCTCGTCCACCGATCCGCTGGTCATGAGCTTCTCACTGAAGGCCTGCAGGCGCCGCAGGCTGGCGAGCTCCTGGGGCAGCCCCGCGGGCGCCTCGCTCGGCCCGTCGGCGCGCGTGGGCGCCGGCAGCTCGCTGAACATGCTGAAGCCGAGCTGAGCCTGGCCGAGGACCACGCGGTCGCCGTGCACCAGCCGAGCGCGACGCTTCTTCTTGCCGTTGATGGTGATGTCGGCGTCTCGCGCCAGCTCCTCGAGCTGGAAGTCCCGACCGTCGAACACGATCTGCGCGTGGTGCTCGGCCACGCTGGACTCCGCCAGCGCCACGTCGTTGCCGAGGCCGCGCCCCACGGTGGTGACGGGTTTGTAGAGGCCGAACACCACCGGACCGCCTTCTTTAGGATAGTAACGGAGCGTCGCCATGTGCGAGCCAGCCTAGCGCCGGTTTCGCGGAAGCATGAAGGGCTTTCAGCCGCGCTCGGCCCTCAAGGGTCGGGCGAGCACGTCGCGGACGGCGTCTTCCGCGCGCTTGTCCTCGTAGAGCGCCAGGTACACCTCGCGTGTCAGCGGCAAATCCACGCCCAAGCGCGTCGCCAGCGCATGCGCGGCCTTCGCGGTGCCGACCCCCTCGGCCACGTGCCCCAGGGCCTCGAGCACCTCCGCGAGGCGCTGGCCTCGACCGATGCCCAAGCCAACGGCGCGGTTGCGCGACAAGTCTCCCGTACAGGTGAGGATGAGGTCCCCCAGCCCCGCGAGCCCCGCCAGCGTCTCGGCGTGGCCCCCCTTGGCGACGGCGAGCCGCGTCAGCTCGGCCAGCCCGCGCGTGATGAGCGCGGCGCGGGTGTTGTTCCCGAAGCCGAGCCCGTCGCAGGCGCCAGCAGCGATGGCGATGACGTTCTTCAGCGCGCCGCCGATCTCCACGCCGATGGGGTCATCGCTGGTATAGACGCGCAGCCGTGGGGTGGCGAAGCGCTGCTGAGCCGCGAGGGCCGCAGCGGCAGAGCGCGACGCGACCACCACGTTGGTGGGCTGCCCCTGCGCCACCTCCTTGGCGAAGCTGGGGCCCGAGAGCGCGACGCTCCGTGCTGCCCGCTCCTCCCCCAAGACCTCGCCCAGCACCTCGTTCATCAAGAGCAGGCTCTGCTCCTCGAGGCCCTTGGTCGCGCTGACGATGAGCGCTTCGGGGCTCAGGTACGGCTGGAGGCGTCGCAGGGTCTCGCGCATGGCCGTCGAGGGCACCACCAGGGTGACCACCTCCGCCCCGCGCACGGCCGCGGCGAGGTCCGCGGTGGCCTCGACGCTCTCCGGCAGCGGGATGCCGGGCAAAAATTGCCGATTTTCCCGATCTTGCTGGAGCGCGTGGGCGTGCTCCGCCTGCCAGGTCCAGAGCCGGACCGGCTGTCCCCCATGGGCCAAGCTGACACTCAGCGCGGTCCCCCACGCGCCGGCCCCTAACACCGTCGTCGACCTCATGGCTCCCGCCGTTGTGACCGGGACTGCGCCGCCCTGTCAACTTGGACTAGGCTTCGCGCGCGTGAAGCCGCTCCGCACCCTGACGCTCCTCCTCCTCGGCCTCGGCCTGTTCACCCCCTCCTGCGCGAGCAAGGAGGCGCTGGGCGTCGGGAGCGTGTCCATCTTGGGGGGCGTCATCAATGACCCTCGCAACAAGTCCCTGCGCTTCGACGTGCTGCGCTTCGGGCTCGAGCGCTTCTGCTTCGAGATGACCCGGCGCGGCGTCCCGCTCAAGCTCGCGGACGATCAGCCCGTCATCGGGCGCTTTTTCGCGGCTAGCTGTAGCTCTCAGGTGCTCGACGACGACGCGCGTCAGTCCTTCGTCGTGCAGTTCGCGGGCAAGGGCTACGGCTGGACCCAGCCGACCGGCAGGGTGGGCTTCGAGGCCTCCGGCTTGATGGAGTACGCCCCGGATTTCCAGCTCGAAGACGGCGTCATGTACGTCTATTTCCGCCCAAAGCAGGTCGACGCCGTCAAGTTCTCCCTCACCCAGGACGCCCAGGGGCAGCCCATGGTGGAGAACGCGCTCACGCGCGGCGGCATGGCCTTGCTCGGCATCGACGCCAACGAGCTTGGACGAAAGATCGCGCTCGGGCAGCTCCGCCGGGGCTTCACGGTGCTCCGCCTCGGCTCGAGCGGCGAGGTGGAGTTCGGCATGGGGCTCATCCCGCCCGGGCAGCGGCCCTTCCGGCCCTTTCAGGTCAAGAACGCCACGAAGCTGGCGCTCGTCAACGAGCGCACCGAGGTCCACCGTCAACAGCAGGATCTCGTGGGCGCCTTCGAGGTCAGCGAAGACGACCAAGCGCTGTTCGTGGACGCCACCCTCGACGGCGCCGAGGCGGTCGACGTGCTCGTGGTCCCCAAGCACGCCGGGGACGCCATCTTGGAGCACCTGACGCACGCGCCCGGGCCAGCGCAGCTCCCCTCTCAGCCGCTGCTCAGCGACGTCCTCGGCGCCGCGCAGCCCTACCGGCGCTACCTCCCCCTCCCGAAGGGGCTCTACTACCTGGTGTTCGACAACAGCGCCGGGGTCGGGCAGGTGGGCCCCCCGCAGATTGCCGGGGACGATCGCGCCGCCAAGATCGACTACCTGGTCCAGCTCGGAGATCGGCTCTGAGGCGACGCTTGGTTGCCCGGCCGCGGGCCGGCGGCTAAGACGCAGCGAGCATGCCCACGGAGAAGCTCCGGTGAAAGCCCATCGACGCTATCGGCTGCTCCTGACCGGGCTCTATTTCGTCGCCGTGCCGGCGCTGCTCGCGGCCGGTACGGTGTGGCTCCTCACGGCCGCGCGCCCCGGCGCCTGGGAGGAGACGGGCCTGCTCGGGCGGCTCGCCACCCTGGTGGACGACCAGCGCATCCCCGCGCTCATCGTCTTTTTCACGCTCTTCGAGATGGCGCTCTACCAGCTCCGCTACCGCCTGCCGCTCGCAGAGCAGCTCGGGATGGCGGGGCGCACGGACGTCCCGCCGGAGCTGCGGGCGAAGGTGGAGGAGGCTGCGCAGCTCCTGGAGGAGACGCGGCGCATCACGCGGCGGCGGGCCAAGCAGCTCACCCGGGACCTGCACCGCCAGCAGCGCGAGGAGCTCGAGCAAGCGCAGCGTAAGCTCGCCGCAGAGCTCGATCGTGACGCCTTCGACCCGGAGGCGTTTCAGGCCCGCTACGCGGAGCTCGGCAAGCTGGCGGACCGCCACCTCGACGCCTGGCGCAAGAGCCCCCTGCGGGAGTACGCCGAGTCCATCGGCGTCGCCCTGCTCGTCGCCTTGGTGCTCCGCACCTTCCTGGTGGAGGCCTTCAAGATCCCCAGCGGCTCCATGCTGCCCACCCTGCAGATCCAAGACCACATCTTCGTGAACAAGCTGGCCTACGGCCCCCCGCTGCCGTTCAGCGATCAGCGAATTTTCTCACGGCTCCCGCCGTCTCGCGGGGACGTCATCGTCTTCGATCCGCCGGCCACCGCGGTGACCGAGCTCCCCAGCGAGAAGTACATCAAGCGCGTCATCGCCATCCCCGGCGACGAGCTGACCGCCGAGGGTGGGCACCCCATCCTCAACGGCTGGCGCGTCCCTAGCTGCCTGGTCGGCCCCTACGAGTACTTCGACCGGAGCGCTCAGCACACGCGGACGGCGGATCTCTACGTGGAGTACCTGGGCCCCTACTCCTACCTCACGCTCTACGACCAGAACCCAGCGCCCGTGATCGAGGGGCCCTTCACGGTGAAAGATCAGCAGGTGTGGGTGATGGGGGACAACCGCGATCAGTCCCACGACTCACGCCGCTGGAACGGCGGGCGCGGGGACGGCGTCCCGTTCACCAGCATCAAGGGCCGCTCCATGTTCGTGTGGCTCAGCTTCGGGCCAGGAGGCAACCTCACCACCGACCGCCTGCTCCACGAGGTGCTCGGGAGCCCCGTCCTGCCCCAAGAGGCTCCCGTGGAGCTCACCGCCGGGATCGCCAAGTGCCTGGCCGAGCGCCCGTCCGTCACGCTGCCTCCGGACCACCAGCGTTGAGCCGCGCGGCGGGGAGCGAGCCATGAGCACCCCGGGGCGACGCTGGCCCATCCAGGTGTTCGACAGTGAGCGGATCGTCCCTTGGGGGCGGGCGAAGGTGACCTGGCTGTGCCGCCGGGGGAGCCAGTGGGCGCGCGTCGCCGAGCACCCGGAGGCCGCGCTCGAGCGGCTGGACCCAGGTCCAGGGACGGTCTGGGAGACGGCCTGCACGCTGCCGTTGGAGCCTGGCGCGCGGCTCCTTCGGGTGGAGTCACGGCCCACCCCACCACCACGCCAGCGCCCCTTGGACTATCTACTCAAGGAGCAGCGGCAGGTGGCGCGCCGCATCGCCCGGGTCGAGTACGAGGTGGGCCTGCGCGGAGAGCTCGAGCGGGTCCGTCGAGAGCCCGGGGCGCCGCCAGGAGGCAGCGCGGGCCCGAGAAGCGGTTGACCCTCGGTTTTACTCCTGAGACCCTTCGGCACATGCGCGTATCGGTCCGTCGCTCACGGGGCTCCGCAGCTCTCCCGGGTCTCCGCCTCCACCGCCTCCTCGGCGGGATGGCGCTCGCCGCCGGCGGCCTGACGCCCACCCTCGCTGCCGCGTCGAGCGCCATCGAATTCCCGGACAACGGGGTGGCGCAGTTCTCACGCGGGGGGGCGTGGCTCGCCACCGCGACCGATCCCATCGCCGGCTACTACAACCCGGCGGCGCTCGCCACCCAAGCGAGCAGCGCCTCGGTGGGCATGAACCTCATCTTCCAGAAGATGTGCTTCACGCGCCTGGACGCGGACGGCTCCCCGAGCAGCTACTGGTACGACGACCGCGGGCAACGGCTCGGCGGCGTGTACCCGGAGACCTGCAACCTCGGCTCCGGCAAGCCACGCTTCGTGCCGAACCTGGCGCTGAGCTGGCGCGTGCAGCGCCGGCTGGCGCTGGGGCTCACCGTGGTCCCGCCGGCCAGCCTGGGCGCGACGGAGTGGCCCGACGCCGTGATGGTGCGGGAGCCCAGCGCGCTAGGAGATGGCTTCGTCAGCGTGCGGCGCCCCGCTCCCCAGCGCTACCTCTCCCTCAAGGTGGAGGGCACCATCTTGCTCCCGACGCTCGCCGTCGGCTACGCCATCACCGATCACCTCCGGGTCGGCGCGGGCTTCGTCGCCGGCCTGGCGCTGTTGGAGCTACGCTCCAACTCGCTCTCCACGCAGTCGAGCGCGACCCCCTGGGACACCGCGGGCAACGACACCCGCAGCAAGCTCGAGGTGGCCGACTGGTTCGTCCCCGGCTTCGTCGTGTCGGCGCACTACGAGGCCACACCGCGGCTCGACCTCGCGGGCTGGTACCGCTGGAGTGACTCCATCCACGCCAAGGGGGACCTCCAGGTGCTCGCGCCCTACTACGACAACAACGGGACCCCGCGCAGCGCTCCGCTAGAGACGCGCGCAGACGACGCCGCCACGGTCGGGATGGGCGTCCCCATGGAAGTCCGGCTCGGGCTGCGCTGGCACCAGCCCTTCGGGCCGGCGCGCCCGCTCGCCGCGGAGCGCTTCCGCCACGACGCTGACCCCGTCCGCGATCCCCTGCGGGACGATCTCTACGACGTGGAGCTCGACCTGAGCTGGGCCCAGAACTCCTCCGCCGACACCACGGAGATCCGCTTCCGCCCCGGCATCAACGTCAACGGCCTGCCCGGCTCGGTCCCGACCAACGCCGATCGTCCCACGGGCTATCGGGACAGCTTCGGCGCGCGGCTGGGCGGACAGTGGAACCTGCTGCGGGACCGGCTCGGGCTACGGCTGGGCACCTGGGTCGAGTCGCCCGCCGTCAAGGCCGAATACCTCACGGTCACGGGCGTCCCCGCCCTCCGCGGGGGCCTGGGCGGCGGCCCGGTCTTCCGCGTGGGGATGGCGGACTTGGAATTTGGCTATCAGTACCTCTGGAACGCCGGGCTGGACAACGGCGGGGACGGCCGGCTCCGCGCCATCCTCGGGAGCGGTGGCCCCCCCGGCGGGCCCAACGCCTTCCGCTCCTGGCACACCGTCAACGGCGGCAAGATCACCCAGCACGCCAGCGTGGTCTCGGTGGGCGGGGTCGTCCGCTTCTGAGGCCCGGGCGCTGCCGGGCCCTCAGCCCATGCGCTCCTCGCGTGACTCTGGTAAAGGTCAGCGTGTGGCCATCGACGTCGAACTACTGAAAGCCGAGCGTGAGCGCCTCAAGCAGGCCCTTCGAGAGCTCGAAGGGCAGGTGCGCAAGCTCGAGGCGGAGTCCAAGCTCCTACGGCAGCGTGAGCTCCAGAGCAAGCGCGAGCTGGAAGCGCTCAGCGTGCTCATCGAGATCCACGACACGCAAGAGGCCGCGAGCGGGGGCTAGCGCTCAGCGCGAGAGGCGCGCCCCGCCGAGCTTCGAGATCCTCTGGAAGTGCTCCGCCGAGAGCGGCGTCACGCTGAGCCGGGAGCGCGTCAAGAGCTGGAGCCCCTCGAAGGCCGGGTCCGCGCGGAGCTGCGCCAGGGTGACGGGGTGCGCGAGCGGCGCGAGCGGCGCGACGTCCACGGCGGACCAGTCGCCCTCCTTGGCCGTAGGATCTGGGTACGCCTCTCGCACGATGGTCGCCACCCCCACGACGCTCCGCTGCTGCCCCGAGTGATAGAACAACGCCAGATCTCCGCGGGCCATGCCGCGCAGGGTGTTTCTGGCCTCGAAGTTCCTCACGCCGTCCCAGCGAGTCCGACCGTCCGCCAGGAGCTGATCGAAGCCGTAGGTGCCGGGCTCGCTCTTGAGCAGATAGTGCCTCACCATGTCCGCAGCCCGTGGCCAAGTCCGCTCAGGAGCGCCCCCTGCAGGCGCGCGTGGGCGGAGCCTTCACCGCAGCTCGCCATCCTACGGTTGCCTCGGGGCGGGGCGTGGGGCGGGGACATCCCCGTCGTCGAGAGCGCCGCCCTCCGCGCCCCCTTCTCCGATGGCCGCACCATCGTCGCTGCCATCGCTCCCCGCCTCCGCGGCGTCTGCCCCCGCCTCCACGCCTGCCTCGGCTCCACCGTCGACCCCTGCCTCGGCTCCGCCGTCCACGCCGCCATCGCCGGGCGGCGGCAGGCAGCCGGGCAGCGTCGTGACGGGCACGACCTTGCCGGACACCTTGGCTTGGCGCGCCTCGAAGCCGATGCCCACGCTCATGGCGTCACACTCTGCGTCCTCATCGATGGCGCCGCTCGCCAGCAGATCCATGTTCATGCGCAAGGTGGTCTGCGCCAGCCCCCACAGCGGGTGATCTTCGCACATGCCGAGCTGACGGAAGCCGTCCAGGAGATCCGAGCGCCGAGCCCGCCCCGCGACCGTGCCGTCCAAGATCCTCCACGCCCCCGCATCGTCCTTCTCGAGCTTGCCGACGACGATACCGCCCTGCAGCTTGAGCGGGAACGCCAAGGTGACCGCGCGGCTGCCAGGGAACCAGAACAGCGCGTCGGCGGGGAGGCGCGCGACGACGTAGCCCTCACGCACGTACGCGCTCTGATCGTAGAGCACCGAGTTGGGGAGACCTCCAGCCGGCGTCGCTCGAGCCGCCAGCCCGTCGGGTGAGAGCGTGAAGTCCTCGTTCGTCTTCCACCAGCAGTCTTGGTCGTGCTGGTGCCAGCTCACCTCGTCCCCCGAGACGCACTGCCAGTCGAGCTCGCGGTCGATGCCGCCGGACGGATAAATGTCGATGCGGATGCGGTCGTCGTTGAGCTGGCCGTTGTACCCCGTGACCCGGAACACCAGGTTGTAGTCGCCGTTGCAGAGCGCACAGTTGAAGCCGTCGTTGCTGAGGCCAAGCTCCGAGCTTTGCCCCGCCACCACCTCGGCCTCCATCTTGCCGAAGGTGTTGTCCCGGCAGTACGCGCCGTCCTCCGGCACCCCTGCGCCGGCCGTCTTGCACGGCGCCAGCTCTTGCCCCTCGCAGGTCTCCGAGCGCGTGCACATCCCGTCCAGATCCATCCCGAGGCCGCGCCACGCCCCAGGGGTCTTGAGCCCCGCGCGATCCCGCGAGCCCATCGCCATGCTCGAGATGGCGAAGGTGATGGGGCCGATGTCCTCGGCGCTTCCCGCGGCGGGGCGATCGGCCTCCGTGGGCAGCCCCGCGCTGACGCACCCGCTCGGGAGCTTGGTAGACCACCAGCCGACCCCAGAGCCCCACTCCGAAGGGGGCACCTGCACCCGGCCGCTGGGGCGCTTCAAGCCCTCTTTCAAGGAGTCCGAGTAGGTGTCACAGGCCGTGACGGCGTAGGCCCCGAGAGCCAGCCACACCGCGAGGGACGCACGTCGCTTCCACATGCGCCCCAGCATAGCGGACTCCTAGGTCCGCGGAACCCTACGGCGCGCCGCCGCCGCCGCTCGCGCCGCCGCTGGAGCCCGCCGCGCCACCGCCGCCCTGGCCGGCCTGGCCTCCTGCGCCCCCCATGTCCCAGGTCTGACCGCACTTCGTGGGGGGCGGCGGCGGCGGGTTCGAGCTCAGGGTGCTCACCGGGAGCGTCTCCCCGGGGGTGAGCGGCATGGTGGTGAAGCCCACCGCCATGCTGATGGCGTCGCACGACGCCTCGGGATCCGTGTCGCCGTTCTTCAGGACGTCCGCGTTGCCCGCCAGGTAGTTGTCGAGCAACACCCAGTTGCTCCCCGCGCTCTCGGAGGTAAAGCCGATCTGCCGGAAGTTGTCCCGCAGCTCTTGGGTCCCGAGCCGCCCCGCCAGCATGGCGTCCTCCAGCCCGTAACCCCCGGAGACGCGCGTGAGCCTGCCGATGAGGAAGCCCTGGAACACGCGCAGCGCGAAGCCCGGGTAGTCCCCGCGATCTCCAATGAACCGCAGCAGCGTGCCGTCCGTGAGCGTGGCGTACAGGTAACCATTGCGCACGAAGGCCGCGGGATCCGCCGTGCGGGAGTCCGGCAAGGTCCCTGGCTCCTCGATGGCGCGCCCCTCGAGGTCCGCCTCGTCCACGTACCAGCGCATGAGCGGGGCGATCGGCGCCTCGTTGGGCCACGCCGGGTGGTTGCAGCAGCTCCAGTCCGCCGGCCGCTCCACGCCCGGCGACAGGTAGAGATCGATGCGCACACTGTCGTCGTTGGGCTGCCCGTTGTAGCGCGAGACCTTGAGGATGATGGTGTAGGAGCCGCGCCGGAACCCGCAGTTGAGCTTGTCCTCACGGATGCCGAACTTCTCTCCGAGCCCAGGCGTCGCGGCGGCGATGGGCTCGAGCTGCCCGAAGACGTTGTCGCGGCACTTGTCGCCGTCGTCCGTCATCACGGGCGCCTTGCAGGAGTACTTGTCCGAGGGCCCATCGAGGCAGGTGTCGCTGTTGCTACACACGCCGTCCAGGTCGAAGCCGAAGTGCCTCCAGCCGACGAAGCCCTCCGGGTCACTCGGCCGCGTCTCTCCGAGCCGTAGGCTAGAGATCCCGAAGTAGAACGGCGGCAGCTCTTTGGTGTCCCCCTTCTTCGGGCGGTCGGCCACCGTGGGGCGGCTGACGCTGTAGCAGCCATCGGCGTCCACCTTCGACCACCAGCACTCCCCGAGCGAGCAGGCCCGAGGCTTGACGCTCTCGAGCCCCGCCTTCAGGGACTCGTCGTAAGTATTACACCCCTGAGACAGCACCGCCGCGCAGGCCACGGCCAGCGCCCCGACGCGTCCATACCCTGCTCGCTCCGACCAGCTCATCGTGCCGGGCAGTGTAGAACAGCCCAGCCAAGAGCGGCAATCAGTCGAGATCCCGATCCGGGATGTCGAGCAACACGGGGCAGTGATCGCTCAAGCGCTCGTAAGCGAGGGCGCGGCGCTGTTGGCAGCTTCGCTCGCAGAGGCCGCGCGCGACCGCCCGAGCGCCGCTCGGCAGCTCCGCCAGGTCTGCGCTGACGAAGTGATCCAAGACCGCGGCCTTTCCCCCCGCCCAGGTACAAGCGGGCGGCGACGCGATGTGTCGAAGGCTCGGCTGCTGCGTCACCCACGCCCGTGAGAGCGCCTCGAGCTCCTCGCTCGCGCTCACCCGCGGGCGACAGCGCCCGCAGCCCATGACGTTGAAATCCCCGGCAAACACGACATCTCCGTCCCCCAGCTCGGCCGCGAGCCTCCGGGCGACGGCGCCCATGGCCTCCGGAGCGAGCCGCCGATGCCCCCAGTCCCGCGCCGTCTCGCCGCTGTCGAGGTGCACGGCGATCAACGTCAAATCCAGGCCTCCGGGGAAGCTCAGGCGCTGGCCCAGGCCTGGCCGCAGGCCGCCACTGCACGGGCTCCCCAGGGGGTTGAGCTCCCCGTAGGTCGTGGCCGGGCTCGCCTCGACTCGGTCCGTCCGCACCAAGATCCCCACGTGCTGTCGCCCTACCCCTGGGCAGTCGTCGAGCGTCAGGGCGTACTTCCCGCCGTGGGCCTCGAGGTGCTGACGCCAGCGCTCGAGCGCCTCCGCGTCGGCCTTGAACTCCTGCACGGCGAGGGCGTCCACGTCCAAGTAATGGACGACGCAGGCGAGCCACTCGAGATCCGTCCCCTCCCCGGGTGAGGCGGCCCCCGGCTTCCCATCGGGGAACCAGCGCACGTTCCAGCTCCCCAGGCGGGCGACTCCCGGGGCGCGAGGCTCCCGTCGGCCCTCGCGCAGCGCCTGCTGACACGCCTCCGGCGAGCTCCACACCGGGGAGGGAGACGATGACCGCGACGTCCCGGCTCTGGGCGCCTTCGCGGACGGTCGCACCGGCGCGCGGGACGCCCCCGGCTCGGCGCTGCCGGGCGTGGGCGCCGCCGCACGGTCCACGGCCTGCTCCGACGACGCGCTCGTCGCGCTCGAGCCGAGCCGAGGCGTCAAGAGCTGCTCGAAGCGCCGCTCTTGGCACCCCGCGGCGAGCACGAGCACGAGCAGCATCCGCCAGACGGCCATGCCTCAGCATGCCCGCTCCACCACGGGCTGACTAGCGCCAGCGCGCTCCCCGGTGACAGCGCGCTCCCTACGCGAGTGGCTCTGCCTAAGCGCCAGGCAGCACGCGGACGCTGAAGTCCACGCGCCGCCCGCCGCGCAGCGTGAAGTGCGCCGCGCCGGGGCGCTCCGCGCTGGGCGCGGTGAAGCCCAAGTCGATGGTGTGCGGGCGCGCCTCGCCGTCCTCCGGCGCCGCTTCACTGGGCACGAGCGAGAGACGCGCGCTGATGGCGTAGCGGCGACGACCGGCCTCCACCCCGCTGGCGCGCAGCGCGAAGGCGCCGCGACCGAGCAGCAGCCGGGCGCGCTCCACCACGCGCTCGAGCAGCGCGCTCCCTTCCGTCTCCAGCTCGGGGGCGAGCCGACCCTCTGCGTCCACCGTGAAGGTGACGCGGAGCTGCCCCAGCTCCCCCACAGGGAGCGTGAGCCACACCGGGTCGACATCCATGGCGCGAGGGAGCGCGCGAGCAAAGGCGGCGTCGAGCGACCGCACGCCCGGTGGGAGCCCCTCCGCCCCGAAGCTGCCACCGCCCGCCGCCGCGCTGCCTCCACCGCTCGCCACGGCGGCCGGCGCCGCGCCGCTGCTCTCTCCTCCCGGCTCGGCGCTAGCCCCTGGCGGCGCGGCAGCCGTGACGACGGCGCTCGCCGCGGGCTCCGACCGCGGTCGCCGACGGCGCGGGCGAGGGCTGCTCCGCGGTGGGGCTGGAGGGGGCGCCGCCGGTGAGGCGAGCGGCTCCGTGGGGGCTGCGCTCGCGCCCGCGGAGCGGACCGCCGCGACGAGCGGCGGCGCCAGCTCCAGCCCCTCCACCTCGAAGGTGGAGCCGACCCAGCCAGCGCTGGGCGCGCGCACCGTCGGCGCCTCCAGCCGCTGCCCGCCCAGCCCCAAGAGCAGCAGAGCCAGGGAGTGCAGCGCCGCCGACACCAGCAAGGCTGGCAGCGATGGACGGGTCTCGAGCGAGCGGAGCACGTAGCGCAGGGACAGCCCGGGGCGCCGGGAGTTCCGCCCGGGAGCCTAGCAGAGCGATGAGCGGCGGCGGCCCTCGAAGGGCGAGGACGCGCCGCCGACCAGCCGCGAGCTCAGGGCGTCTTGGCTTCCTCCGTGGCGGGGACCGGCTTGCCGTCCACTTCTACGATGTGAAACTCAACGCGCCGGTTGTTCTGGCGCCCCTCCGGGGTGTCGTTGGAGTCGATGGGGCGGCTCTCCCCGAAGCCCTTGGAGGCAAGCCGACTGGCGGCGATGCCGCGCGTGGTGAGCCACTTGACCACCGCCGCGGCGCGCCGCTGGCTGAGCGCTTGGTTGGCCTTGTCGTTGCCGACGCTGTCCGTGTGCCCCTCGATGCTCACCTTGGTGAGCGTCGGGTTGCTCTGCAGCACCTCCAGCACCGCGGTCAGGATGCCGTTGCTCTCCGGCCGCAGCGTGGCCTTGCCCGTC
>WBZO01000624.1_pt2 | contig 18301 bp, 15 predicted proteins | sample 5204261 | NCBI WGS metagenome assembly WBZO01 (sample SAMN12412400, study PRJNA552823) | activated sludge metagenome | isolation source: activated sludge from anammox sidestream of wastewater treatment plant... | place: USA: North Carolina | collected 2017-09
CCCCGGCGGAGTAGCAACGATCCAGCAGCCGTTCAAAAGCGTCCGCGCGAAATCGGCCTTCGGCGTCGAAGGGCGTGATCATCGCTGGAAGAATCCCCTGAAATTTGGTCATCGTGATTTTCCTCATCTCTTGCGGCGGCCTTCGATCACAACCTGCAGGTCGTCGCTGTTCGATTCTATGAAGTGGTTGTATGAATTCTCGAAGTGCCGACGCACGACCTCAGTGATCTGCCTCGCCTTGCGGCTGCGCAGCGCTTCGATGATCGGCTTGTGCGGATCGCCCGTGCGCCGCTCCTCGACGCCGACCTGTCGCAGTAATCCGATAAACGCGAACAGCGGCAGCGTCACCTGCTCCAGCGTCGCGCAGAGAACGGGACTGCCCGACCGCTGCCAGATGTAGCGGTGAAACTGGAAATCAATCTGGCTGGTCTCGTAAAAATTGTAGTTCGGCGTCTTGTAATCTTTTGAAATCTCCTTCGCCAGCCGTTCCAGGTAAGCGAAATCATCTTCCGTCAATTTGGCGCTCGCCTTGATGCAGGCCATCGGATCAAGCTCCGAGCGAATCTCCAACCGGTCGCGCACATCCTGCGGCGTCAGCTTCGTGACAATCGTTCCGCGATTGGCCATCCGGACGGCCAGCCCGAGCTGTTCCAGTTGCAACAGCGCCTCGCGGACGGTGGCCTGGCTGACAGAGTATTCGCGGGCGATGTGCATCTCGCGTAGCGCATCGCCCGGCTTGAGCGCCCCGGCGAAAATCTTTTCTTTCAAAATCTCAGTCACTTGCGTTTTGAGCGAATCGGCCAGCGCCAGCTTGCCTGCTCGATTGAGCGGGCTGTCCCCGACCAGCGTGGCGACCCGGCCATTCAGACCTGCTTTCATACCCAGCCTCCAGAATTTTTATACCGATTACCGATAATCGCTTGACAGTGACTTGTCGGCGCGAGCAATATAGGCTACCGATTATCGGTAATGCAAATTATTTTCCCTCATGATCGGTAATCCGAACAGAAAAAGGAGAAGGTTTACGAAACCTTCTCGGCATGGCTTCCTGCTGATGAGTATTCGACAAATGCTTCGGTTACGTTTCAGTCGGCAAACACCCCTTCACTGTCAGGCTGTCATCAGCGCCGCGCTGCTGGCTTTTTTCGCGCTTGCGTCCGGCAAACCAATGTCAGGCGCCGCTTCCGCCATGAATCATTCACCTGCTTTGGAACGCGTGGGCTGGACGAAGCTGCCGCCGCTACCCGATAAACATGGTTTTGCCGGAGTCTTCGCCGGCGTCAGTCGCGGCGCATTGATCGTCGCGGGCGGCGCGAACTTTCCCAACCAGCCGGTGTGGGAAGGCGGCGGGAAACACTGGTACGACAAAATCTTCGTGTTGGAAAAACCGGACAGCGAATGGAAAACCGGATTCACGCTGCCGCGCGCGCTGGCTTACGGCGTTTCGATCACGACTGACAAAGGTTTGCTTTGCATCGGCGGTGCGGACACGGACAAGCATTACACAGATGTTTTCTTGCTCGAATGGATTGAAAGGAAAATCAAACGCACAGCGTTGCCATCGCTCCCGCAGCCGTGCGCTTACGCGAGCGGCGCGAAAGTCGGCGATGTGGTTTACGTCGCGGGCGGAACCGCCACGCCGACCGCGACGCAGGCTCTGAAAACGTTCTGGTCGCTCGATCTGTCAAAGCGCGACGCGCAGTGGCAGGAACTTCCCGCGTGGCCGGGCCGCGAACGAATGCTGAGCGTCGCCGCCGCGCAGGGCAATGCATTTTATCTCTTCAGCGGCGTGGCCCTGAGCGCCGCGCCGGACGGCAGTCCGCAACGGACTTATCTGAAAGACGCTTATCGCTACGAAGCAGGCAAAGGCTGGACGAAGCTTGCCGATTTGCCGCATCCTGTTGTCGCCGCGCCGACGCCTGCCGCCGCGTTCGGCAAAACACAGCTTCTGATCTTCGGCGGCGACGACGGATCGAAGCTGGGCTTTCAGCCGGTGAAAGATCATCCGGGCTTTTCGCGGCGCGCGCTGGCCTTTCACACCGACAGCAACCGGTGGACGGATGAAGGCGAAGGCGAAGCTGCGCACGTGACCACCGCGCTGACCGCGTGGCGCGGCGGATTTGTGATTCCTTCGGGCGAAGTCCGGCCCGGCGTTCGTTCGCCCGCCGTGTGGTTCGTGCAGTCGGGCGCCGGCGACAAACCACGTTTTCGAGATTGAATGAGATGAAGAAACGAACTGTGTTTTTCGCAATTTTACCGATGCTGCTTGCCTTGCTGCTCATTGCCGGCGCGACTACAACGCAGCGCGCGAAAGCTCCGCTGTTCGAGCAGGCCGATCTTTTCCAGCAGGGTGAAGGCGGCGTGCATACCTATCGCATCCCGGCGCTGGCCGTGACGAAGAAAGGCGCCTTGCTCGCTGTTGCCGATGCGCGGCATGAAAGCGCAGCGGACTTGCCCGGCGTGATTGATCTCGTGATGCGGCGTAGCGCCGATTTGGGCAGGACGTGGGAGCCGATTACAGTCATTCGCAATCCGCCCGGTCGCGCCGGCGCGGGCGATCCCAGCCTGCTTTTGGATCGTCGCACGGGGCGCGTGTTTTGTTTTTACGCTTACGGCCCGCCGGGCGTCGGCTTCTTTCATTCCGCGCCCTGCAACGCAGCGGCGGACAATTGCATGCACGCGCAATTCATCTACAGCGATGACGACGGCAAAACGTGGTCGGAGCCGGTGGGCATCACCGCGCAGATCAAAGCGCCGGAGTGGGACGCGCTCTTTGCGAGTTCCGGGCACGGAATTCAGTTACGCAGTGGGCGCTTGTTGCAGCCATACGTGATGCGCAAAGGCAAAGAGACGTGGACGGCCAATGCATACAGCGACGACGGCGGCAAAACATGGCGGATGGGGCAGCCTGCGGGGATGTACGTCAACGAAAGCAAAGCCATCGAAATGCCTGATGGCACGGTGCGACAAAACATCCGGCACAACAACGACACGGACGACAAGCGGGTTCGTTTCACTGCTACTTCGCGCGATGGTGGCGTGACGTTCGGCCCGATGCAGCCGCTGCCCGATCTGATTGACCCCTGGGTCAACGCAGACATTCTGCGTTACGACCGGCAGAAAGCCATCTTGTTCAGCCATCCGGCTGATGCCAGACAGCGCGCGCGGCTGACGGTGCGGGCGAGTTTCGACCAGGCGCAAACGTGGCCGCTGGCGCGCGTAATTCACGAAGGGCCGGCAGCGTATTCGACGATGGCCGTGCTGCCGGATGGCACGATTGGTTTGCTGTACGAACGGGGCGACAGGAATCCCTACGAAAAAATCACCTTTGCCCGCTTCAATCTTGAGTGGCTGAAACACACGCCGCGTCCGTGACGACTGGCTCCGCTCCGCCCGGGTCGGCCCCAAAGCTTCAGGCGCCAGCCCGGACTCTCGTTCCGCGATCTGGCGCGCGAGACATTGTGGGCGTGCGATTCACGCTTAAAGAGATTGACTCAAGAACCGGACCTCGAAAGCGGCGCTGAGACGAAGCGGCGGGCCGGACAGTATTCGCCAGAAGATCAACGCATACAAAGCGATTATAGCCGTGCCAATTTCGTATGGTCTGGTTTAGACTACAGCCCGTCTTCAAAACTACAGAGAAGACCGATAAGGCTCACGATCAACAACACAAGAGAGGAATCACCTATGAAAAAACGCACGGCTTTAAATTCGCTGCTTCTTCTGGCGGCTTGCATGTTTTTGTTCTCAGCTTGTTCACGACAATCGAGAACAACCGGTACCGACACCAGTTCATCCGGCGCGGGCGCCGCCACATCATCGCCTTCGGTTGCCAGTCAGCCGGAAACTCAACCGTCGCCCCAGACGCCCGCTTCGTCGCAGGCCGCCAAAACCGGATGGTGGGTTCGCATCAATCCCGCTGCGACGACCGCTCAAACGATCACCTTCCAGGTCGGCACCAGCAAACTTCAACGCGAAGAATGGCGCGTCTGGAACGCGGGCGAACCGGCGGAATTCGACGTGCCTGAAAAATACGCGCAGGCGCCGCGTCTTTACCTTCGCGGGAACGTCTCACCCATCGGCAAACTTGCGACGCTCTGCCTGATGTACAAAGATCGCGGCGTCGAGCACATGAGCTTCAACGACGACGATTCCGAAACGAAGAGCCAGACCGAGATAGACATCAAGTGCCGTTGAGCCTGAGGGGACAAATTCACCGCGGAGGACGCGGAGGAACGCAGAGGGTAATCAGCGCTATTCTTTCCTCTGCATTTCTCCGCGTCCTCCGCGGTTGGCTCCCCTGTGTCACCGACAAATAATGACCAAGCCTGATATTGCGCGCCTGCGGCTTCACAACCAGCGCATCGCCGGAGACAAGTTCGAGCGCCCAGCCGATGTCGTATCCTGGCTGGGCGCAGTCCAGGCTCAGGACTACCTCGGCGCGCTCTGGGCGGTCGGGTTGCGGATGCGCAGCGCGATAGAAGCCGACATCGAGCAAGACGGCGTCATCCGTTTCGGATCGCGCGAAGGCAAGCAGCAAAACTCAAGCGCGCCGAAGCTCGCGCCTTCGCTGAGGCAGCAAGCCGCTATGGGGAGTTTCTTGGCGCGAAATCAATCGAAAAATTTCCGCTTTGACTCGTGAAGAAAGCAACTCCGCCTGCGTATTCATACTGCGTGGTAAAACCACGCAACTGCGCGGTTTTGCCACGGACTCTGCGTTGAGCTATGGCGCTCGATAAGTGAAAGAAATTCCCTTCTCGCTGCATCTGTCCGCGTCATCCGACCCGGTGCAGATGTGGATTGAGACTGGCTGGCCGGAGTTGATCGGCAGGTAAGGGACGACGAAATTCACCTGATCCACTCCGACGAATCCCGGCGCGCGACCGGCGAAGAGATAGCCCGCGCGGAGGATGCGCGCTCCGTTGATGGTTCGATACTCGACATAGGTCGGATACGCCGTAGCCCAGGGCGGGTCGGGCGGAATGGTTCCCTCAGGTTCGTGATCCGAGATTTTTCCGAGTCCGGTCAGATAAGCCACCAGGGTCTGGCCGAAGGAAATTTCCGATGGCGGACGCCACGACGGAAATTCGAGGATGCCGTTGCTGAAGAACTCAGGCGCGTGCGAGTTCACCTTTAAAGTGATCGTGTTCGAGCTTACTTTTGTAACTCCATCGGGCAGCGCGCGAAGAACAATGAATTCGTAATCTCTCCCCTCAAAGTTGGAGAAGCGGCTGTAACCGTCGCCGTCTTCCTCACTGAAGGGTTTGTAGAAGAACATCGGGACCTGAAAGTTGATCTGGTTCGGGCCGACGTACAGAAGCGGCGCCGCGCGCCAACCGCAACGGTTGTACGATCCGGAAATCGTCGAGTCCCAATCAGCGGCGCGCCACAGCACTTGAACCCTGCCAAGCAGGCGCGAGAGCGGAACGTCTGGGGCGACGAACTCTTCTCCGGTTTCGGCGAATCGCGCGCCCCACAGCACAGCCAGTCCGCCCGGAGCGATACGGCCGCTGTACGTCGCGGCGTTCGTGACGGCTGACAGCGCCGGGCGAATGAAGCTACTTCCCTTCCTGATCTCGACGCAGGACTCGGTTCCGTTGAGGATGAATTCGTTCAGCTTGCCGGCGCTCGAGACGGCAGGGGGTTCGACAAAAAAGCGGAAAAGAAAGCCGCAGCAGAGGAAAGCCCAAAAGACAAATCGAAATGCGGTCATCGCTGAACCTCCTTACATTTCATTTCTGCTTTTTGACTTGCGGCAACCGGCGCGGCGCGTAATAAGGCTTACCGTTCAGCTTCTGCACCTCTTTCAAAAAACTCGTTCCGTAATCGCGTTCGGCGTCCGAGAGCGCCCAAGCCTGGCGTTTGTAATTCCAGCTTTCGGGGTTGAGCCGCTGCGCCTCTTTGTAATGCCGAATTGAAGCTGCGCTTTGGCCGTTACGGTAAAGATATTCGGCCAGCGCGAATTCAGCCGACGCGCGCGCCCAATCGGGGTTTAGCGGCGCGAGGCGTTCTTTCAATTCCTTCTCGCTCAATGCGAAGACACTGCGGTCGCCGTTCGCCGCCCAATCGCGGATGGCGTCGAGGTACTCCGAGGCTTCGAGGCCGGTCATCCCCTTGTAGCGGTTGTCAACGTATGCGACTTCGTTCGGGCGCACGATGCGGCCTTGTTCGTTGATCCAGACAGCGGTCGGCACGTTGACCATGTCGTAAAGCCGCGTGACCAGATGCTGAGTGTCAACGAGGACTGTGTATTCGGGCTTGGCGGCTTCGATCCATTTGCCCGCGTCTTTGACTCCGCCGGTGTCCTGGGCTACTGAGACGATCTCGAAATTTTTGTCCTTCAGCTCGCTGTAAAGTTTCTGCCATCCTGGCAGATCGAAGCGGCAGCCTCACCACGACGCCCAGGTCAGCAGCAAAACTTTCTTGCCGCGAAAATCCGAAAGCGAATGCTGCCTGCCGTTCATGTCCGGCAGTTTGAAGTCAGGCGCGACAAGCGATTTGATGAAGCTGTTCTGCTCTTCGGCGCGCGGCCCGAAATACCACACGTCGCCATCGTGAGCCACAGGCTGCTTGAGCAATCGCGCGAACTCGCTCAGGTTGAACAGCCTCTTCGATCCCTGTCCGGATAGAAACGCCGCGCGGCGTCCGCGCGGGATCGGGAAGCAGAGTTCGTCGCGGCAAACGCCTTGCGGTTTGATCACGAAGCCTGTCGCGCGTTTCAGGTCGGCCAGCGTTACCCACAGATCGCCGGCGTCGGCGGTGGAGGTTGCGGGCGCCGCGGCTATTTCCGTCGCGCGGCTGTCGTAAATCACCGTGCGATTGCCAGTCTCGGCGGCAAGCGCGGTGATCGAAACCAACAGACAGACCATCGAGACGCAAAGAAGAATTTGCATTTTCAGCATTCAGCCTCCTCAGATTGAATTGGAGAAACAGGCAAGCGGAGAGAACACGGAAAACACGGAAATAACGGAACAGACGGAAGAGGAAAAACCATCAGAGATTTTCCGTCTGTTCCGTTATTTCCGTGTTTTCCGTGTTCTCTCCTTCTTTGATTCGGCGCAATTGTCCATCAACGGCGGCGCGTTGTCATCCGTTTTCCAGCAGCACGGATTTTCGCGGATCAACCATCAGCCACATCACAACGCCGAAAACAAACACTGCGGCCATCACGTAAAACGGCAGCGTCCACGATCCCCAGGTTTTTACCGCGTAGCCCACGACCAGCGGCGCAATCGCTCCGCCGACGTTGCCGACGGTGTTCATGCATCCGGTCACGACTCCGGCGTATTTTCTGCCGACATCCAGACAAACGGACCACGCGGCGCTGGCAGTGATCATTTGGAGTCCCAGCGCCAACGCCAGCAGCAGCGCCGCCGTGCGATTGTCTTCAACTCGCGCGACCGCAACCAGCGTGATCGCACTCGCCGCGTAACCGAAAACTCCGAGGCCGCATCGAGCCAGCTTCAGATTGCCCGTGCGCCGGGCCAGCCAGTCGGTCGCCCAGCCGCCAATAAAAAGGGCCGGCGCGCTCACCAGCCAGGGCGCCGCCGCCAGCCACTTCGTCGAACCGGTCGAAAACCCGCGAGCTTTGAGCAGGTAGGTCGGCAGCCACGTGATGTAAAAATAGAGGCCGTAGGCGTAGGCGAAATACATCAGGCAGATGAAAGCCAGATTCGCGCTCGTCAACAGAGTCTTCCAGGGGATGCGATGCGACTCGTCCAACTCCCGCTCGTTTCGATCCGCGCGAATCAACTTCAATTCGGCTTCGTTGACCGATGGATGTTCTTCGGGGAGATTGCGGAACCAGCGATGCCACGCCACACACCACAACACGCCTATGACGCCGCATTCGACAAACACCCAGCGCCAGCTTTGCCATTCGAGCAGCGTAAAAACCAGCGGCGCGGTCATCGCCGAACCGATGGCCAGACCCACGAACGAGACGCTCATCGCGCGTCCCTGCTCGCGTTGCGGGAACCAGCGCGAGACCGCCCGCGCGATGTTCGGGAAAGCTCCCGCTTCGCCCGCCCCGAACAGAAAACGGATGGCGAGCAGCGGCCAGAACCCGAAAGCCGCTCCGGTCAGCGCGGTGAACGCCGACCACCACAACACGACGCGCGTCAAAGCCAATCGCGCGCCGAAACGATCGCCCAGCCATCCGCCGGGAATTTCAAACGCGGCGTAGGCGATGGTGAACGCGCTGAAGATCCATCCTTGTTGGTCGGGCGTGAGATTGAATTCGCGGGCGATTGACGGCATCGCGGCGGAGATGCTCAAGCGGTCGAGATAGGTGATGACGGTCAGCGCGAAAACCAGCCAGAGCGTGGTGTAACGCGCGCGAGTGGCGATCATATTTTCAGTCGAGATTGACATACGAAGGTAAACAGGCGGCTCAGAAGCTTCCAGCCTTTTTGACAAGATGTTATAAGGGCGAATCACGAACCGTCCGGGAAAAGTGGGGCAAGTTTACCGACCTTCATCCGGTTGTCAAATTTTGTATGGAACAAGCCGCTCAAACGATCATCCTGCGAAACATCAGTTGGGAGACGTATCAGCGCCTGCTCGAAGAGCGCGGCAGAGACTCTCAGCCGCGCTACAACTATCACCTGGGCAAGCTGGAAATTTCAGTCACATCCGCCGAACGCGAGAGGATCAAACAGACGATTGATGAGTTAGTAGCTTCTCTTGCCGCCGAGATTGGCGTTCACGTCGAAGCCTGCGAGCGCGTCACGTTTCAGGCCGAGGATTTGGACAGCGGCTTTGAACCCGACTCCTGCTTTTACATCGAAAACGCCGGAGTGGTTCGCGCCCGGAAGAAAGTTGATCTGACCGAAGACCCTGTGCCGGATTTGGCGATAGAGATCGCCATCACCAGTCCGTCGCTCAACAAACTGCCGATCTTCGCCACACTCGGCGTGCGCGAAGTCTGGCGCTACAGCGCGGACGGCCTGACGATTCACAAACTGGCTGGCGACGATTACCACGAACTTCCGTCGAGTGAGGTGCTGCCCGGAGTGGAACGCTTGACGCTCACGCGATTGATTGCAGGCGCCCGGCGAGTGTCGTGACGATTCCGCCCAACCACGATGCCCCTAGTTGATGCGAACCAGCCGTAAATTATCCGCCGTCGCCCAACTGCCGCTGGAGATCGAGCCGGTAGTCTGAACATAAATTCCAGCCTTCGTGGCTCCCGCAGGCACGATAAATTGGACGCGCAAAACTTTCGGCTGCGCGTTGTTGCTGAACGGCGTTGAAGGGCCGGCGCTCCCGTTGTCGAATTTGACTCCGAAGGTTACGCGCGCGGTCGAGCTTGAGGCTATGTCGGCGGAGACTTCATAGGTCGCGCCTGCTGTCAGACTGACCCACTGAGTTATCGAAGCTGGCGAAAAGCTGGAAGTCGGCGTCATCCGCGCGACGCCATTCGTGAAGCTCACGGCGCCGCCCGTCGTCCAGTTCGTTCCACCCTGATCGAAATTCGGATTCAGGATCGTTCCGTCATTGCCCGGCGCTGGCGTTGGGGTTGGCGTGGGCGTGGGTGTTGGCGTAGGCGTCGGCGTCGCGTTCGGAGGAATCCATGGCGAAGTCAGGTTGTAGACGAAATTGGCCGATTGATTCGCGCCCAGCATTTTGAATTCGACCCAGCCAGGGTTTGGATAGAACGTGGTGAAGTTGACGCGCGGCCCGGGCGATTGCGGCGTGACACGGTAATCGCCGCCGCCAGCGACGCCGCTGAACCGGTAATAACCGCCGCGGTCAGTACGCGCGAAACCGCCTTGCGAGCCAGTCAATGTGACGCTGTAATTTTCCAGGCCCTTGCCAGTGCGATCTGTCAGGCGTCCGCTGATGGCGTAGAGTGGCGGTGGAGTTGGGGTGGGCGTTGGCGTTGGCGGCGGCGGATCAACGGTTTCCTGCCCCACCCAGTTTGAATACGCGGAATGTCCCGCCGGATTGAAAGCTCGCACCCGGTATTGGTAAAAGCTCCTGGCCGCCAGGTTGCGGTCGAGGTAGCTGGTTGCGTTGGGAGCAAGTTGAGCGATCTCCGCATAATCGGTACAGCCGAAGCCGGCGCAGCGTTCCACCTTATAACCAGTCTCGTTGTTGGCGTTGTCGAGCCATGTCAAATAGATTTCGTTCCACCCCATGCGGCCCCCACCCAGGTAAGTCGGCGCGGCGGGCGTTTGAATAAAGACAGTTCGCAGTTTGAGCCGCATCGTTCTGTGAGGCGCCTGATCAATGAAGGTTGGCCAGACGAAGACGGCGACACCATTGAGAACGCCGACGGCGGGTTGATCTTCAGGAACATCGGAATCGGCGACGGCGAAGCCCGCCGGGTCGAGCGTTGTCCCGTCAAGTCCGATGCGGGCGCCGAAAACATCGCCCCGGCTCTGTTGCGGAAAAGGCTCATTGCGCGGATCCATCCACCCGGCGACGTAACCGCCACCTGCGGCCACGCTCGGCGCGAGTCCCTGCGGCGACACGACGAAGCCTGGGGGATCGTTGGGAAAGAACGAGCCGTCGGCTTGCAGCCGTCTTCCCATCACGCGGAAAATCGAATCAGCGGCGACAAACTCTTCGTAAACCACCATCGCTGAATTCGACAATGACGCGACGCTCAGTTTCAAGCTATTCGATGAATCTCCCAGCGGTGGGAGCGAAGCGATTAAAAACGTCGAGCCGGGGCTGCCGTCGCTGTTGATCAATGCGCCCTGAACTCCGCCGCTCCTCCACGCCGCCAGCCATTTGCCGCCTAACGGCGCAACGTGCGGGTAATAAATTCTGCCGGAGACTTTAGGAATCGCCGTTGAACTGAGGATGGTGTCGTTAGGGCTGACGCGAACGGCATTGAGAGCGTCGCCACCGCTAACGACCAGAAAGTTTCCGCCCAGCGCCGCCACATCCGGGTTGATGCCGCGCGAGATCATAAACTCACCCGCGGGCAGCGAGCCGTCGGCCAGCAGCCGGCGGCCGAGGATCAGAGCGTTAACCGGCCCGTTTAAGTGCTCATAGGTTAAGTCCGATTTCTCCCAGACGATCAAATAGCTCGAACCGTTCCAGGCCGCTACTGGATTCATCAATCCCGGATGACCGCTGGCGATCACAATCGGCTGCTGGTCAATCGCATTGCCGAAGGCATCCAGCCGCTGCGCCATGATCTTCGCCTCATTCGAGACTTCGCTGCGAAAAACGACCAGAAAGCCGTTGGCGCCGGTGACAATTCGCGGTTGGCTTTGACGCGGCGGGCCTGATGTGACCGGCGCAACGCCGCTCAAAGTTCCGTCAGCGGCGACAGCGGCGGTCAGGATGTCGCCATCAACCAGCGGAAAGCTGAACTGAGGTTGATCAATTCGAGGATAGGACGGGTTGGAAGCCCAAACGAATTGCGCGCCCCCCCCGGTTTTCGGAGCGATGGCTGGAAAGAGCCTCCAATCACCGTTCGCGGGGATTTCTCCGGGCGGGCCGAGCAAAACGCCTGCGCTGTCTACCCGAAAAACTTTGATCGCCGAGTTGCTGAAAAGCCCCGCCGCAACGTAACGCGCGCCATCCCAACAAATGTCCGGATTTGTGATTTGCAAACCGGCGACTGGCGAAGCCGCCACCTGTCCCTGATGCGAAACCATTCTGCCGCCGCCGCTCCACCCGACCAGAAAGTCATTGCCGTCGGTGGCGACTTTCGGCGTCTGGGAAAACCCATAGCCTGCCAGCGACCCGGGATTGATGATGAAAGCGGAGCCGAGCGGATCGAGCGTGATCGAGAGCCGCTGTCCGAGAACCGTCATCAACTGATTTGGTGGAGTTCCTGTCAATTCGAGTTGATTCCAGACCAACAGATATTCATCACCCGCGAAAACTATATCGGCGCTGACGTGTTTCGGCCCCAATGAGCCAGGCATTGGTTCCGCTACCAACGTCCTTCCACCCGGATCGAAAACCTGACCATCCGGTGAGACGCGGGCGCCGGTGACTCCCGATCCGGAACCATAATCGCTTCCCGACCAGATAACAGCCCAATTCGCCCCATCGGACGCGACGCTGATCGTGGAATATGTGTATTGTCCAAACCCCAACCGAATTGGTGTTTGATCCAGAACCTCTCCCGCCGGAGAAACCCGCACGGCGTCCACCACGCCCCTGTAATTCCTGATCTCGTCCGGCACGGTTTGAGTAGCCCACGCCACCAGCCAGTTTTGCCCGTTCCAACCGACGGCGGGCGCAAGCTGGCAGTACTGGCCGCGCGCAATAACGATTGGCGTTGCGTCAATCAATTTGCCGTCGGCGTCGAGCCTGGCGGCGAAAACGTCAGCGCTGCTTCCGAGGCCGGACTGGGTAAACGGGCCGCACACATTCCCCTGGTTAAACGAAGTCCGGCTGTCCTGCCACACGACCAGATAACCGTTCGCGCCCTTCGATATTTGCGGAAGAGTCTGATTGCCAGCCGAAGTGGAAATGTTTTGGTCGCCCGGCAGTAGGACGGGCGCGGTAAGCGAACTCTGGTCAAGCGCCGTCGAATTGACCAACAACATCAGCGTGAATCCGATTAATGGGCGAACGACTTTGATAAATAAGGCTGAAGAGACAATGTTCAATCGCATAAGTTTTTCTTTTCGACGCGTGGTGGCGCGACGCATAACCGCGCGGCGCTACACAACAGCACGGGTTAAATTCGCGGCGTTTGTCAGAACTTCAAAAGAGATTTGCCCCACGTCCGCGGGATCATTTTGGGAAGTCGGATTGACTGGGCTTTTATCAACGACGCGGGCATTCTAGTTTCGCAGCCCGCGACCGTCAATAACATTGTCAAAATGACGGTGGGACAATTTGGCAAATTGTCCCACCCGCGCAATCGCAAGCTGATCTAACGTCAAATCAACTCGCTGAGGCCGATGCGCTGGGGTTTGAGGCCGGGAAAAACCTTTTCGATATTTTGATTGCCCATTGCGCCCGCAAGGACTTCGGCCAACACGGAGCGATAATCGCAGGTGACTTTCAATCCATCAGGACCAAGTAATTCTTCAGCGTTGACGCTCAAACCGGGCGCGATCAGTTCGGGTTTGGGGCCGTGAATCTTTCCGCCGTTGATTCGCGGGCCAATGGCCATCATTGCGAAAGCGCGACCGTGATCCGTGCCGAACGAACTGTTTTCGTAAACTCTCCGTCCGAATTCCGTCATCACGATTATCGTCACGCGGTCGCGCTCGCTCGCCAGATCGGAGTCGAACGCGGCCAGTCCCCGCGCCAGCAGATCAATCTGCTCGGCCTGCAATCCGCCGGTCGAGCCTTGAAAGAAATGCGTGTCCCAGCCGCCAAGATCAACGCAGGCGGCTTCAAGTCCGACGCGGGCTTTGATGAGCCGCGCAACCTCGCGCAGTCCGGCGCCGAAATCATCTTCGGGATAACCCGCGCTGTTCTCCGGGTTGTACGGTTTACCGCGCAACGCTTCGACTCTGTCGAGCAGATCGAGCGTCGCCCGTCCGGGCGCAGCGAGCAAACCGACTTCAGCGCCGTACATTGACGCGAGCGCTTTTGAAACTGCTCGCGCATTATCCGATGAGGTTTTGATCTGAATTTCGTCGAGCGATCTCAAGGCGCTTGCTGAAGGCGCGCCTCGCAACGATTCGGGGATCGTCGGGCCGATTGCCACAGCCGACAGCGGCGTCATATTTTTGCCCGCGCGCGAACGCAGGTGGCGGCCCAGCCAGCCTCCGACGACGCTGCGCCCCTGCGATTCGCCATGCTCCATTTGATCCTGGGCCTCAAAATGCGAACCGCTGGTGTTGTCCGAACCGGCGCCTTGCGCGACGCCCAGTCTTCCTTCTTTGAACATCGGCAGCAGCGGTCGCAGCTTCGGATGAAAAGCGTAAAAATCATCGAGCCGGATCGCGGCGTCTTTGGCCTCTTCGTTCGACGCTGGCGGCGGGATCGAAATCGTCGGGCGAAGTTTGTAGTAGCGATCATCGCCGTAAGGCGCAATCAGATTGAGCGTGTCAGCGCCGCCACGAAGAAAAACGCAAACCAGCGTTCGCTCGCCCGCGCCAGGCGCAGCCGATTCGTGACCGATTGTCATTTGCCGGAGAAAACCGCGCCGCGTGGTTGCGCTCATAATCAATACCTCTGAAACGCAGGCGAAGCCAGAATCAGCCCGATCAATTCGTCTTTGCCGGCGCTGACGCCTGCCGCAAAATCGCTGAGCGATTTCAACTCCGCCTCCGTCCCCGCTCGCCCGATGAAATGCGGGAGCAATCGCGCCGGATTGCGGGCGCCAATCGCGTTGATCAATCGCTGCGTTTCGACTTTCACCGACGGAACCTGGTTGGCCGCAATCGCCAGCGCGAAGTTCCAGCGCCACAACAGCGTCCCCAGCCACGGCGCGGCTTCGTCGGGATAACCGTCGGGCGTCGGATGTTGAAACGGCGCCTGCCCCATTCGCAGCAGATACTCGACAAGCGGTTTGTGAGCGTGCGTGTCGGCGGCGGTCGCTCGCAGGCAACTGGCGATGAAATGAAATGGGCGTTTGAATTTGGCGCCGCGCGCGGCTTTGAATTCATCGGAATGCAGAACCTCGCGCAGCATCGCCTTGATGTCGCCGCTGTTTGCCGCGAAGACTTTCGCCACTCGGTCAATCAATGCCGCCGGAGGATTTTCGGAGACGAATTTTTGCGAGAGCTTCGTCGCAATGTGGCGCGCGGTCGAAGGATGATTGCAGACGATCTCAACCACGCGATCCAAATCCGACACTCCGCCGCCCGCCGGGATTCGATGGCCAAGCACGGTCTTCTCGCCGTCGTCGTGCAATGCGGGATCGAAATAGACTGTGCCTTTGCGCCACTTCGCTCGCAACCGCCAACCGGTCAGGCAGCGCGCGACTTCGTAAACGTCGCTTTGCGTGTAACCGCCGTGAACGCCCAGCGTGTGCAGTTCCAACAGTTCGCGCGCGTAATTTTCGTTCGGGATGTCGCCGGGTTTGGCTTTCTTGTTCTCCTTGCCGTCCAGATAGACGAGCATCGCGGGCGAGACGGCGGAGGCGCGGATCAGATCGTGGAATTTACCGAGTGCGTGAGCGCGAATGACCGCGCGGTCGTCGGCGGGCTTGAGGTAAATCGAATCGCCTTTTTCCAGGTTGATGTTCAGGTGATCAGTCCAGAATCCGACCATCACCTCGAAGAGGCTCCGCTGACTATAAACCGCGCGCAACAGCGTGTGTCGAGTGATCTCTTCGCGCAGCACAGGCTTTTTGTATTCGTAACAGGTTCCGGGATCGTGATGCAGAGTTTCAAATCGCCGCGCGCGCAGATCGCACAATGTGTCGTCAATCCGTTCGGGCGCGAGTTGTTCTTCGATCCAGGCTTCGGCGGACATTGAACGCGCGCGATCCAGATCGCCCGGCCACACGCCGTAAGTCGCGCGAGCGAGCAAGTGAAAAGCCGGATCAATCTCCGCGCCCGCAGCTACACTGATGTGTTCCGGAATTGTCTGGCCAAGCTCCTGGCTGACGCGGCTGATGACGCGCTCGCATCCTGTTAAGGCGAGAGCGCCGCCCGCAGCAGCCGCAGCTTTGAGCCATTCGCGCCGCCCGTTCGCCATTATGGCTGTCATTGCTTCGCTCCGATTGTCGTCGCGCTCAAGCCCGCAGTCTCTGCGGAACCCGCGCTCAAAGCAGGCGAGGCCACGAACGGACGCAACATCGAGATCAGGCTCGCGCCACAACCGACCGTCATCGCCACCGGCAGGATCACGAACCAGCCGAGGATCGGCAGCAAAGAGGCCAGTCCCAGCGCGACGCCTCCGCGCAACGTCGCGCGCCAGGGCTGTTGCGAATCAATGGATGAAGCCAGCCTTTCACCGACAGCAGTGGCCAATCCGGCTACGCCGCAATTCGCAACCATCAGGTAAAGACAGATCATCGCGGCGGCGGCGATCTTTCCCGGCGGGCCGAGATTGCTCAATGCCGCCGATGCAAAGATCATCACGACTGTGACCGGCAAACCCGCGACGAAAGGTTTGATCAATCCCCTGCCGCAAATCGCTGTGGCGCCGGCCACCGCGCGCGGCCACAAGCCTCGACATAACAACCACAGTCCCGGAAAGGCCAGCAGCAATCCGAGGATCACGAAAAAGATCGCCATCGTGTCAGCCATCAGCATGGCAAACTCCTCCCTTGCTTTAAATGAAGTTGTTCGCGTTTCGCATTCAGGTGAACGTTGTCGGAGAAGGAAAAGTTCGGCGGGGAGTAGGGAGTAGGGAGTAGGGAATGGGGGAGTGGGGAGTAGGGAATGGGGAATGGGGAAGAACATGCCGTTCCCCCATTCCCCACTCCCCACTCCCCACTCCCCACTCCTACTCTTTTCTACTCCGGCACGCGAACGCTGGCGATGATCTTGTCGGCGGCGATGGCGGCGTTTGACGGAGCGTCTTTGGAGTAAAACGCGACGACGAGCAGGATGCCACGGCTGGCGCGCACGATCACAGCCTTGCCCAGAAAATCGAGCGGCGCGTTCTGCCCCTGAGCCTGGAACGCGGCTTTCAAATCCAGATAGGTCTTGATCGTTCCGTTCTGGTTCTCCACACGGCGCGCGACTTCCTGCAACTTGGTTCCATCGCCCGAAGCCATGCTCTTCAGAATCACTTCGACGATCAGTTCGTTGTTGCTTTCAGGGTTGTTGGCTTTATCAAGCTCGTTCCAGATGGCGTTGAGGAACGCGACGTCCTCCTGCGACTTGAACATCGCGCCCGCGTTGACGCGCTGTTCATTGGCCTCTTGCGCCGTCAGCGGCTGTCCCGTCCAGTAGCTTGGGTAATCGAATGAGTAACCGATCTTCGGGTCCTGAAACCTTGAAAAACCGTTCGGCGGAGCCGGCGCGGCTGATGGCGCCGCAGCGGAAACGCCTCCCACAGCGGTCTTAGGCGCAGGGCTGGCCGCCGTGTTGGGTGATGAATTGGATGGCGCAGCGGTCGCAGGTTTGCCCAAAACTGCAGAGGCATCATTCGAAGCCAGAGGCTTCACAGATTGTTCTTTCGGGGCGGGCGCGGTTTTCGCTGGAACAGCGGCGGCCACACTCTCATTCGGCTTTTCATAATTCGTAATGAAAAATTCCGAGATCACGCCGCGCTGCCGCAGATAAGCGCCGAACCTCTTCGCCTCGCTCTGACTGGAGAAAAGGCCCGCGCGGACGCGATAAAAGGAGCCTTTGCCGGGAACGAAACTTTTGACTATGTATGCTTGAACGTCTTTAGTCTTGAGCCACTTGACCTTCTCTTCAGCTTGCTCTTTCGTGGGCGCAGCTTCAAATTGCACGGTATAACTGACGCCCTGCGCAATCGCCAATCCGGACAACAGCAGAACAACAACCAGCGAAAGGAAAGATTGGTGAATGAATCTCATATTGCTTTAAAACCTTGTAGTGAGATTGAGGGGTGGAATGCTTGGGTTACCAGGGCGGGGCAATTATGCACGAAACGGGGAGCGGAGGAAACGAAAGATTGCGGATTGCGGATTGCGGATTGCGGATTTGTTTACTCTCAGCGAGCCTTTCAATCCGCAATCCGCATTTCGCATTCGTTAGACTTTCTCAGGAACCACGAACGGATCGCGGTACTTGCGCCGCAACATCGCATTGGCCTCGGCGTCTTTGACGATCTGCTCTCTGGCAGAATCGAATTCAATCGAACGCCCGACGCGGTACGAGATGTTGGCCAGGTGCATCAGCGCCGCTGACAGATGGCCTTCCTCGATGTCGGCGTTCATGTCTTCGCGCTTGCGGCTGCGAACGGCCTTGATGAAGTTCTCCCAGTTGCTGCCGCCTTCGCGCCGGCTCGGCCCCGGCTCCTGCTTGCGTCCGAGGAAGGTCTTGTACGAATTGTATCCCTCGATGGCCATGTAACCTTCCGAGCCATAGAAGACATTGCCGATGCAGTTGCTGTCGGTAACCAGCCCCTTCTCGTCGTGGCGCTGTCCGATGCCAGCCTCGTTGTTCGACATCCAGTGGCGGACTTCAAAGACGATCAACGCCTTCTTTCCGTTCTTGTTGAACTCCAGGTTGGCTACCTGGGTGTTCGGCGTAACCTGGTCGTCGTCGAACATGAAATGGCCGCCCATCGAGCAGACTTTGGTCGGCAGCGTCACACCCAATCCCCACCGGCAGATGTCCATCTCGTGAATGCCCTGATTGCCGATGTCGCCGTTGCCGTAATCCCAGTTCCAGTGCCAGTTGTAATGGAAGCGGTTGGGGTTGAACGGACGTTTCGGCGCAGGCCCCAGCCACAGGTCGTAATCCACGCCCGCTGGCGTAGGCCCGTCCGGCTTCCT
>WBZO01001743.1_pt1 | contig 18301 bp, 21 predicted proteins | sample 5204261 | NCBI WGS metagenome assembly WBZO01 (sample SAMN12412400, study PRJNA552823) | activated sludge metagenome | isolation source: activated sludge from anammox sidestream of wastewater treatment plant... | place: USA: North Carolina | collected 2017-09
ATGCGGCACCGCATCCCGAGCGGCGATCTCGAAGCAATCCTCGAGTGCGCGCTGGACCTCCTCCTCGCGAAGCTGGAGAAAGAGCGGCTCGGAAAAGTGACGCGCGCGCCGAAGGCGAAGCCGGCCGCCGACGTGGCGCCGGCGAAGCCCGAGGACCGACGCTACGTCCCACGCGAGGTCCGGCGTGCGGTCTTCGAACGCGATGGCGCGCAATGCACCTACGTCGACGAGCAGGGCCGACAGTGCGGCTGCCGATCGTTCCTCGAGCTCGATCACATCATCCCGTTCGCTCTCGGCGGCGCGAACGTCGCCGACAACCTTCGCGTGCGCTGCCGGGCGCACAATCGCTTGCACGCCGAGCAGACCTTCGGCCGCGCGCACGTCGAGGAGCGCATCCACTTGCGACAGCGAAAGTACGGCGCGACCGAGGACGGGTCGTTCGAGACGGCCCGTCGCGGCCTGAAGAACCTGGGATTCGGCGACGCCGACGTCCGTCGCGTGCTCGCGGACCTGGAGAGGCGGCTCGATCCGACGCGCGCGAGCGTCGAGGAGATCGTCCGCGAAGCGATCGGATTGCTCACGTAGTCGAGCGAGCCATCACGCTCGAGCCGAGCGCGGACTACGATGAGTCCCGTCGTGGACCGCTACTCCCGGACGCCATGCGTTTCCGGCTGCACCTCGGGCCGAGGCCGGCCGAAGTACCGCAGGACTGACGCGGCGGCGCCTTCACCGGAACGGGCCGGCGGCGACGACGCCCGTGAGCGCGCGGCGGAGAGACACGGCGAGCTCGACGATGGGCATCGCGCTCTCGGGCTCGGCCGGCTTCGCCTCGAGCTCGACGGAGATCGCGTCTGCCTCGACGTGCACGCCGCGTGCACGCGCCGCGAGCGCCTTCCACGCATCGCGCGCGGCGGGAGACACGGATGGATCGTCCGGCGACGGCGGGACCGTCGCGAGCGGGGGATCGACGATCACGCGCACCGTCGTCCCGAGCAGCACGCCCCGGCGCCCCCACGTGCAGCCGACCTCGATGGTGTAGGTCCCCGCGCGACCGTCGCGGATCCACATGCGACCGAGCTCGAGCCGCCCGTGGAGCGCATCGGCGAGCGAGCGCCATGCCGGCAGATGCGGCGCGAGGAGCGGCGGCGGTCCGACGAACGCACGCGCGGCATCGAGCTCGCCGGCAGCGCTGAGGACGTTGCGCACGAAGCCCCCGATCCGCCGCGTGTCGTACACCGACCCGCGCGCGGCGAGCACGACGCGATCGTCGCTCGCCTTCACCTCCTCGAGCTCGGGCGGCGCGGGCGGAACGAGCGAGGGCACCCAGGCCTCGACGAACGGCTTGGCCTGGGCGTGATCGCGCGCGTGCACCACGAGCCTGTCGTCGACGACCGCGTTGCCGGTCTTCACCACGTCGACGGCGAGCGCGTCGCTCCAGCGGCGCTCGCGCACCTCGAGGTCGAGGCCGAGGCTCGGCATCGTCAGCTCGGCGACGAACCAGAAGTCGCCGCCCCGCTGCTCATTGGCGACATGCACGCGAACGTCGCCACGCCGGCCGTCGAGCCCCTCCCGTTCGGGATCCGCGACCACGAAGTCGATGCTCCGCGCGATGCGCTGCCACGCCTCGAGGACCCGCTCGCGGCCGACCGGAGCGACGCGGCCGGTCGCACGGCCCTCGGGGCGCTTCATCGGCGCCACGGCGACCGGGATCCGCACGATCACGTCGGTGCCCCACGCGACGTCGGCGCGAATCTCGACGTGCGTGGTCACGCGGATCGGTCCGGCAGCGAACGACGGCGTCGCGCGCTCCGGCACGCGCACGCGGAACGGGATGGCCTCGCCCTCGTTCGGCGCGCCGTCGAGGATCCGGAGGCCGAAGCGCCCCTTCTCCCGCACCGCCGCGCTCGGCAGGCTGACCGTCTCCATCTCGACGAACGCGAGGTCGATCCCGCGGATCGCCTTGCCCGAGAGGTTCTGGAGCGAGACGCTGCCGGTGAGCACGTCGCCGAGCGCGAGATCGGTCGCGTCGAGCGCCACCTCCATGAACGGCTCGCCGCGACGCGGGCCCGCGCTCGACGAGCTCGACACGACGGGGAGCGGATCGGGGCTCGGCATCGTGGGCGGCATCGCGACCGGCACGACGAAGGAGCGCTTGCGGTCGGGCCACCACGGGATCGAGACGTGGACCTGGAGCTCGTAGCCGATCGCCGCGTCCGCTCCGGCATAGGTCGGCGGCGCGGAGGGGTCGAACGGGTACTCGACGCGGAAGCGGTGCTCGCCCTCGCCGAGGGTCTGCTCCGGCGAGCGCCAGACGCGGTCGTAGACGACGCTCTCGTAGTACTGGCGCGCGTTGCCGGCGCCCACGGCGGAGCGGAGCGTGCCGCGAAGGCGCATCTCGACCCAGTCGACCGGGGTCTCGCCCTTCGACGCGAGGACCGCCTCCGCTACGAGCGTCCCGCCCGGGAACACGACCGCGGGGTCGAGGTACACCTTCACGTCGGGCCGGCGTCTCATCGCGCGGCCGCACGCGTGAGCCGATCGACGATGGCCCACCACGCCTCGTCGTCGAGCGGACGCTCCACCACGATGACGTCGCACCGGGCCTCGTCGAGATCGTAGAACGCCGCGTAGAGCGCACGGCCGTACGCCTCGGGGTCGTCGGGCATGGTGACGAAGCGAACGAGCTCCGTGGAGCTCTCGCGCTCCTTCGCGCTTCGGCCGATCGCATCGCGCGCCTCGACGCTCCACACGAGCGCGCCGACCTGTGCGCCGGTGCGCGCCAGCTCGAGCGCGGCCTCCACCGCGCGCGGTCCGGCGTCCTCGATCGCGACGCGTGCCCGCGGCGAGTAGTGCTTCGCCGCCATGCCCGGGGAGGCACGTGCGACGTCGTCCGCCGCGAGCGTCGCGTCGCCGCGCGCGATCTCCGGGACGATCGCGCGGAGACGAGCGACGCCGAGCGCGCCCGGACGGAGGAGCCGCGGAGGGGTCTCGGCGACGGTGACGACGGTGGACTCGATGCCGTGCGCGCACGGGCCTCCGTCGAGGACGAGATCGACCTTGTCGCCGAGCGAGCGGATGACGTGCTTCGCCGAGGTGGGCGACACGTGCGTGTGCGCGTTCGCGCTCGGCGCCGCGAGCGGCTCGGAGGTCGCGCGAATCAGCGCGAGCGCGACGGCATGGCTGGGCGCGCGGAGCGCGACGGTGTCCATGCCGCCGGTGACCTCGTCGGGGACGTCCGGCGTGCGCGGGACGACCAGGGTGAGCGGTCCCGGCCAGAACGCCGCCGCGAGCCGCGCGGCGGAGTCGGGCCACGACGATGCGAGGCGCCTCGCCATCGGCTCGCCGTCGACGTGGAGGATCAGCGGATGCGCCTTGGGCCGGCCCTTCGCCGCGAAGATGCGCGCGACGTCGGACGCGTGGAGCCCGCGGGCGCCGAGCCCGTAGACGGTCTCGGTCGGGAACGCGACGAGCCCGCCGCGCGCCAGCACCGCCGCGGCCTCGGCGATCGCCGCGGGGTCGGGACGGCTGGGGTCGACTACGATCACGCGCGGCACTGCCGCGAGGATAGTAGGATTCGTCGCGATGCGGATCCGCACCGTGCTCCTCTCGTCGTCGGCCTCGCTCGTCCTCGCCTGCACGGCCGCGTGCGGCGGTGGCGGATCGCAACCGGTGGTCATCCCGTCCGCGGGCGGCGACGCCGGCGCGGGTACGGAGGCGGGAGCGTCGCCCTTCGCGACCACGGCGCCTCCCGCCGGGCTCCCCCCCATGTCGCCGATGCCTCCGCCCGGGGTCGCGGGATCGAAGAAGGCGAAGGTGCGCACCGACGGCGCCCTCTTCGCGTGCGGTGGAGGCGCGAAGCCGTCGGCGAAGGATCCGCTCGATCATGTGAAGCGCGTCGGGGAGGCGTGCGCTGCCGCGTCGAAGATGAAGCCCCTCGGCGCGCCCCTCCGCGGCCAGCAGTCGGACAAGGATGCGCACGTCGAGCACAAGGTCCGCGTCGAGGCGAACAAGTGCTATCGCGTGTACATTGCAACCGACGAGGGCGTGAAGGACGTCGTCGTCGCCGTCCGCGACTCGAACGGGGACATGGTCGCCGAGTCGAACGGCAACGCGGCCGTCCCCCACGACGGTGCGATGTGCTTCACGACCGGCGACGAGGTCACGCTGATGATCGGCATCGGTGCGGGCAAGGGCACCTACGCGGCGCAGGTCTGGTCGGACTGAAGGGCATGACCGAGCAGCACACCGAGCCGCCCCCGCCCTCGCTGTGGAGCCGCGTCAAGGGCTCGCCGCTCACGTTCGCCATCGCCGCGATCAACGTCGCCGTCTTCGTGTGGGCCGAGTCGCAGGGCGACACGACGCGGGTGCCGACCCTCCTTCGCTTCGGCGCGGACGAGCGGGTCCACGTCGCCGCCGGCGAGTATTGGCGGCTCGCGACGTCGATGTTCCTCCACATCGGCTGGGTGCATCTGGCGTGGAACACGTACGCGTCGGTGGGGTGGTGCACGGTCGTCGAGCGCGTCCTCGGCCGCCTCCGCTTCCTCTTCGTCTACCTCGCGAGCGGGATCGGCGGAGCGTGCGTGAGCGCGCTCGCTCACCGCGTGACGTCGGCCGGCGCCTCGGGCGCGATGTTCGGGATCGTCGGCGCGACGCTCGTGCTCCGGTATCGCCAGCTCGGGAGCCTCCGGGCGTTCACGCGCGATCGCTTCGTCCGCTCGAACGTGGCGAACATGGCGATCTGGACGGCGATCGGGCTCACGGCGATCCACATGGACAACTTCGCGCACGGCGGAGGCCTCGTCGTCGGGACGGCGGCGGCGCTCGCGGCGACCTCCCGCCGTGGACGCGTCGCGTGGGCGGCGGTCCTCGCCGGCACGAGCGCGCTCGTCGTCCTGGCCGCGCGCCCGGGATGGATCCCGCGCGACGAGGACGCCGGCGCGGGCGCGGCCTACGCGACGGGCTATGCGCTCGGGCTCGAGGGCTTCGCGCGCGATCCCGCCCGCGCAGAGCGTCTCGGCGAGCTCGTCTGCCGCGCGCCGGCGACGCCCTCGTGCGCGCAAGCGGCATGGGCGCTGCGCGACAGCGGAGATGCCGCGGCGAGGAGACGAGGCGAAGAGCTCCTCCTCCGCGCGTGCAGCTCGGGCTATCCGCTCGCGTGCGCCGATCACGAGAAGGAGAACGCGCCGTAGCCGACGACCTCGTCCCGCGCGCCCGTCGTGTCGCCCGACGAGCGCAGATCGAGCGTCTCCACGCGAAGATGGTGCGCCAGCGCGCACCGCATGAGCGCGCGGACGGCGATGCGACCGCATCCGGCGCGCTCGCCGAGCTCGTCGGGTGAGAGCCGCTCGATCGCGGAGGCGGTCGCGCCGTCGACGCGCCGCGCCTCGTCGTACGGCAAGAACCGGCTGAGATCGGACGAGACGACGATCAGCGTCTCCGGCCCGCCCCAGACGCGCGTGAGCGCCCCGCCGACGTCGAACTCGGTCGCGCTGCCGAAGACGAGCGGGACGATCGTCACGTCGCCGAGCACCTCCTGCACGAACGGGAGCTCGACCTCCACGCTGTGCTCGTGGGCATGCGCCCGATCGGAGGAGACGATCTGCGGCAGCGAGCGGAGCGCGCGGCGCGCGTCCTCGTCGACGTACGAGAGCCCGAGCGGCGTCTCGAACGCCTCCGCCTCCGGCAGAGCCAGACCGCGGAACGACGTGCGATGGGCCGGCCCGATCACCACCACGCGCGTGACCTCGCCCCGGAGCGGCGCCGCGGCCGCGAACCCGCTGGCGGCGACGGCGCCGGAGAACCGGTAGCCCGAGTGCGGGACGACGATCGCCTTCGGAGGCCTCGTCGTGACGTCGGCGAGGGCAAGGAGATGCCGCACCTCACGCCGGAGCGCGACCGCATCGCTCGGGTAGAGCCTCCCCGCTGCCGCGGGCGCGCGCACGTTCTGCATCTGGAGGTTCTGCATTCGACGGGCTCCTTCGAGCTCACTACGTCCATCCGTCGACATGCAACGAGAGAACCTCCATGAGACCCGCTACTGGAGCCGCCTCGCGGACGGTCGCGTCCAGTGCGACCTCTGCCCTCGCGCCTGCCGCCTGCAGGAAGGGCAGCGCGGGCTGTGCTTCGTGCGCGCTCGTGCGCACGACGCGGTCGTGCTCACGACCTACGGCCGCTCGAGCGGCTTCTGCGTCGATCCGATCGAGAAGAAGCCGCTCAATCACTTCCTTCCCGGTACGGCGGTGCTCTCTTTCGGCACCGCGGGGTGCAACCTCACCTGCAAGTTCTGCCAGAACTGGGACATCTCGAAGTCGCGCGAGGACGACACGCTCGCCGACGCAGCCACGCCCGAGCGGATCGCGCACGCGGCCGAGAGCTCCGGCTGCCGGAGCGTCGCCTTCACGTACAACGATCCGGTCGTCTTCCACGAGTACGCCATCGACGTGGCGCAGGCGTGCCGCGAGCGAGGCATCAAGAGCGTCGCCGTCACGGCGGGCTACGTCTGCGAGGAGCCGCGCGCCGAGTTCTACGCGCACATGGACGCGGCGAACGTCGACCTCAAGGGCTTCACCGAGCGCTTCTACCAGAAGATCTGCGGCGGCCAGCTCGAGCCCGTGAAGGAGACGCTCGTCTACTTGAAGAAGGAGACCCGCGTCTGGTTCGAGCTGACGACGCTCCTCATCCCGGGGGAGAACGACTCCGACGCCGAGCTCGAGGAGATGACCCAGTGGGTCGTCGACGCGCTCGGTCCGGACGTGCCGATGCACTTCACCGGCTTCCATCCCGACTACCGCATGCTGGACAAGACACGTACGCCGCTCGCGACGCTCGAGCGCGCGTACGCCATCGCGCGGAAGAACGGCGTCCGCTACGCGTACACCGGCAATCTCCACAACCCTCGTGGCGAGAGCACGCACTGCCATGCGTGCGACGCGCTCCTCGTCGGGCGCGATCGCTATCGCCTGACGGGATGGAACCTCGATCGCGATGGCCGCTGCGCGAGCTGCGGCGAGCCGTGGGCCGGGGTCGTCGCCGGCGCGCCCGGCAGCTGGGGCCCGCGCCGCCTGCCGGTGGTCCTCGGTGTCGGCGAGGCCTGACAGGCTCAGGATCACCGGGGCGGTATGAGCTGGGTCGGCAACGATCCAGGTACGGTGCGCCAACTACCTGGAAAGAAAGGCCGAGCCGTCGGGCACACATCTGGCTACACCCGTCTCCAGGTGATGCCATGAACCGTCTTGCGATGCTCGGTCTTGCCGCTCTTCTCTTCGGCTCCGCGTGCGCGGCGCCGTCCGATCCCGTCGGCGACGATCCGGCCGCCGAGGACGACGAGATCGTCGCGCGCGAGCCGCTGTCGATGCCGAGGCCGGTCCTCACGTTCCTGAAGAACAACGACTGGGGCAACCACCACCTCGAGTGGCACACGGTCCGGAACTGGGATCGTCTGCGCCCGAGCGATCAGGAGTGGGCGAAGCGGCAGGGCTGGGCGCGCGCCGAGCTCCAGGAAGGCCAGAAGGGCAACGGCCTCGAGTTCCTCGCGATGCATCGCGTGATGTTCCGCACTCTCAAGGAGAACTTCCCGCAGAACGCCGACCTCTTCGTGGGCTGGGAGACGCCTCCCACCGATCCGAAGGACGCGCGCGATCCGGTCCCCAGCGCCAACCCGCAGGAGTTCGACGCCAACAAGCTGGCGGCGATCGACAAGCTCCAGAACCACCTGGCGGACTTCAAGTCCGACGACGAGCTCGGCCTCTACATCGAGACCTCGATGCGCCCGACCGCCGACGATCCGACCGCCCGCTCCAGCGACAAGAGCGCCGGCATCCACAACTACCTGCACAACCGCTGGAACGGCGACAGCAAGTCCGTCGACATCGGCGATCCGTCGGTCAACCTCAAGAACCGCCGCTTCTGGCGGCTTCACGGATGGCTCGAGAACCGCTGGACGGAGTTCCGCCGGATCAAGGGACTGTCGGAGAACGATCCGGCCTACCAGGCGGCGATCGAGAAGGGCGAGCGGATGCTGACGATGAGGGCCCGAGGTCCGATCGGCGGGCCGGCCCCCGAGCCGCCGCCGGAGTCGCTGCGGAAGTTCTTCGCCGAGAACCCGTGACGTCTACCATGGCGCGGTGATCCGCCGCTGCCTCGTCCCGCTGGCGCTCGCGTGCGCATGCACGGGCAGCGAGCCCCGAGTCGAGCCCACGTGGGAGCCGTACGACGGCATCGCGTACCCGAGCACGCGCCCGAGGATCGAGCTGCCCGCAGGCGACTTCGCGCTCGTCCCGGCGAGCGGCTCGGACGTGCTCGGCGTCGTCGATCTCGGAGCAGGCCGTGAGATCGCGTCCTCCCCCGTCGGACGGAGCCCGGTGGTCCTCGACGGACCGCACCAGGTGGTCGCCGATCGCGCGCGCGGCGTCGCGTACGTCATCCTCTCTTACCCGGAGACGCTCGAGACCGCCGGCAACCACCAGCACGGAGCGAGCAAGCGCTCGGGGCAGGTGCAGGTCCTCGCGCTCGATGATCTGCGGGCGATCGGCGAGGTGCGCGTCGCGCCGAATCCGGGCGAGATCGCCGTCTCCGACGACGGCACCCGCCTGGTCGTGACCCACTACGATCTCGCGACCGCGGCCGACGTCACCAAGCCGCTCGATGCGCGCCGCGCGACGCTCGCCGTCGTCGATCCGAAGGGCATCCTGCCGTTCGGGACGCCCGAGCCGGACGAGCTCCTCGTGTGCGTCGCTCCGCACGGCGTCACGCTCTCGCGCCCCGACGGACGCACCGCGTTCGTGGCGTGCAGCGGCGAGGACGCGATCGCGATCGTCGACGTCGCCGACATCCACCAGCCCGTCGTGCGGGTCCCCGTCGGCGCGAGCGCATACGGCGTCTCCCTCTCGCCCGACGGCACGAGGGTCGCGATCGGCACACGCGGCGGCAAGGACGTCCGCTTCCTCGACGTCGCGGCGCGCGCGATGGAGCCGCTCGTGGTCCCCGCGCTCGGGGAGACGTACGTGACGACGTGGTCCGCCGACGGCGCCCGGCTCTACGTACCGAGCCGCGACCTCGACGCGATCGCGATCGTCGACGCGAAGACCGGCGCGACCATCCGCCAGCGCGTGCTCGATCCGGGCACGTGCATCGCGCCGATCGAGGTCGCGCGCGGCGGCGACGCCTCGGTCGTTCACCTCGTGTGCGAGGGGACCGCCGCCTCCCCCGGCGCCATGGTCACCCTCGACGCCGAGACGCTCGAGACCCGCGCGCGCGTCGAGGTCGGCTTCTTCCCCGGCAGGCCGTTCGTGGGGCGCGGCCGATGAGACGATACGTGCATCTTGCATGTTTGCTCGCGCTCGCATGCAGCGAGGATCCGGCCGAGCCGGTCGACGCGAGCGCCGTCGAGCACGGGCGGGCCCTCTTCTCCGATCCGAGGGCGAGCACGTCGGCCTCAAATCGGTTCTCGTGCGCCACGTGCCACACGGCAGGCGAGAGCGCCGACGGCATCCTGCCGGGCGCCTCGCTCGCCGGCGTCACCGCGCGAAGGAGCTTCTGGGGCGGTGCGCGGATCGATCTGCTCGAGGCGATCAACGACTGCCGGCGCTCCTTCATGGATGCGCGTGCACCGTGGACGGCGGACGATCCCGATGCGCGCGCGCTGTGGGCCTTCCTCGCGTCGCGCGCCGGCACGTCGCCCGATCCGGTTCCGTTCACCGTCGTCCGCGAGCTGGGACCCCTGCCGCCCGGCGACCCCGAGAAGGGGCGCATCGCCTTCGGGCTCGCGTGCAGGCGATGCCACGGGACCGTGCACGACGGCGAGGGGGCCCTCGCTTCGTTCGTGCCGCGGCTGCCGGACGACGTCGACGCCGCGCACCGCGACCTCGCCGCGAAGGAGCGCCGGGAGGTCTACGTCCGCAAGATCCGCCTCGGCGCCTTCGCCCACGCCTCCGGCAGCATGCCTCCGTTCTCGCGCGAGACGCTCTCGGACGACGACGTCGCGTCGATCCTCGCGTACCTCGGCCAGTGAGCGCCGCCGTTTCCACCGGACATACTCCCTAGGGCGGATACCACGTAAATCCCGGTTCGATTTACTCGACGCCCCCGCGCCTCTCGTGACAACGTGCGACGCGTGAGCGAGGTCGATCGTCTTCCCGTCATCAAGGTCTGGGACCAGGTTCTCGTTCCGCTCCAGGGAGAGATCAGCGACGCCGTCGCCGAGCGGCTCTTCGATCAGGTCCTGGAGACGATCAAGGAGTCCGGAGCCGAGGGGCTCATCATCGATCTCACCGGCATCTGGATGATCGACAGCCACCTCTGCGCGGTGCTCTCCCGGCTCGCGGCCGCGGCGCGCCTCATGGGCGCCGAGAGCATCATGTGCGGGATGAACGCGCAGATCGCGATCACGCTCCAGTCGATGGGCATCGACATGGGCCAGGTCCGCACCGCATTGACGCTCGAGGAGGCCTTCCGCTCGCTCGGCATCGGGCGCGTGGTGCCGAAGAAGGACGACGTCGTCGCGAGGCTTCGGTCGAGCATCGGGCGAAAAGGCAGCACGAAGAGCCGCCGTGAGCGCGAGCGGGAGCGCGAGCGCAACCGCGATCGCCGCGCCTGATCGAGCGGCACTCTTCGTTCGTGGAGCATGGATATGGAACCGTTCAACACCCGTGGTTACGCGCTGGCGAGCCTGCTGAAATACGTCCGCGAGGGATTCGACCCCGCCCGGCGTGAGCGTGCGCTCGCGAAGATCCCGTCGGAGACGATCCGGACCGCCGAGACGGCGAAGCCGACCGAGTGGTACCCGGCCTCGCACACCTTCCACGTCTACGACGCCCTCATCGACGCCTGCGACCGCGATCCGGCGCTCGTCGAGGAGGCCCTGATCGGCGTCGGCAAGTTCACCGCGCAGGAGGCGACGAACAGCTTCCTTCGGCTGTTGATGAAGGTGCTGACGCCGACGCTCTTCGCCAAGAAGCTGCCCTCGCTCTACGAGCGAGACAACACCCGCGGCAAGGTCAGCGTCGAGGTCGAGGAGGACCGGCTCATCCTCCGCGTCGACGAGATCAAGGGCTGCCTGCACGTCGGCATGGTGTCCGCGGGCTGGGTCATCTTCGCGCTCGAGTCCATGGGCAAGAAGCTCTCGGAGCGGAAGGTCGCCGGCTGGTCGCTGGACGACTCGGACTCGAGCTCCGTGACGGTCGAGCTGCACTGGAGGACGTGAGGATGGCGCAGGAGAACCAGAACCTCGACGAGCTGATGCTCGAGCGCATCGCCGACATCCTGTTGGTCGTCGCCGGCGTGGGGAGCGGCGACTACCTCACGCGGCTCAAGAGCGATCTCCCCGACGACCACCCGCTCTCGACGCTCTACGAGGGCATCAACCAGATGATCGAGTCGCTGCGCACCGAGCAGGAGCGCGCCGCCGCCTACCAGCGCGAGCTCGAGGACAAGCTCGCGACGATCGAGATGCAGCGCGCGGCCATCCGCGAGCTGTCGACGCCCATCATCGAGGTCTGGGACGGCGTGCTCTGCCTCCCGGTCGTCGGCGTCCTCGACAGCACGCGCAGCGCCGAGATGACCGAGGCCCTCCTGCAGGCGATCGTGGAGAAGAAGGCGCGCTGCGCGATCATCGACATCACCGGCATCCAGGTCATGGACACCGGGACCGCCGATCACTTCCTCCGGATGGCCCGGGCGGTGCGCCTCCTCGGCGCGAACTGCCTCCTCACCGGGATCAACCCGGCGATCGCCCAGACCATCATTCACATGGGCATGGACCTCAGCGGCGTCATCACCCACCGCACGATGCGCAACGCGCTCCAGCGGTTCGTGGTGGAGAGCGCCGAAGAGGACGTCTTCTAGCTCGGGGTGACTACTTCGCGTCGGTCTCGAGCCCGTGCTTCTTCATCCGGTAGATGAACGTCTGCCGGCTGATCCGGAGGTAGCGGGCGGCGCGCGAGACGTTGCCGTCGGTCTGCTTCAGGGCCTCGGCGAGGATCGCGCGCTCGAGCTCTGCGAGGTCGACGCCCTCGGGAGGCAACGCGACGCGAAGGCGGCCCTCGTCCTGGGTCACGCCGACGCGGACGCTCTTCGGGCCCTCGGCCGACGTTTGGAAGTGCTCCGCGCGCACGACCTCCTCGTCGACGAGCAGGACGATCCGCTCGAGCTGGTTGCGCAGCTCGCGCACGTTGCCCGGCCACCCATAGCCGAGCATCCACTGCTTGGCGTCGTGCGAGATCCGCCGCGGGGCAATGCCGTATTCGCGGCACGAGGCGCGGAGGAACGAATCGGCGAGCAGGATCACGTCCTCGCCGCGCTCGCGGAGCGCGGGGATGGTGACCGACACGACGTTCAGACGATGGAACAGGTCTTCGCGGAACGATCCCTCACGCACCTTGCGGCGGAGGTCCTCGTGCGTGGCTGCGATGATCTGAACGTCGACGTTCGCGCCCTGACGGGCGCCGAGCCGGCGGACGCGCTTCTCGTCGATCGCCGTGAGGAGCTTCGCCTGGAGATCGAGCGGCACCGCGCCGATCTCGTCGAGGAAGAGCGTCCCGCCGTCTGCGGTCTCGAAGAGGCCAGGACGCGCCGTCTTCGCGTCGGTGAAGCTGCCGCGCTCGTGACCGAAGAGCTCGGCCTCCATGAGCGAGGCGGGGAGCGCGGCGCAGTTCACCTCCACGAACAGACGGTTCCGCCGGACGCTGTTCGCGTGCACGCACTTGGCGATGAACCCCTTCCCCGTTCCCGTCTCGCCGCCGAGGAAGATCGTGGGCGTCGCGCCGCGCTGCGTGCGGGAGACGACCTGCTGCAGCATCGACACGACCGTGCGCAGCGGCGCCGACTGACCAATCAGCGTCTCCCACCCAGCGCCTGAGAGCTGTTTCGCGTGGAGGTACTTGAGGTGCCGATCGCCGCGCCGCGCGCCGATCAAGAAGCCGATCGTGCCGAGGAGCTCCTGAGGGTTCGACCCGAGCTCGACGTGCTCGGCGGCGCCGATGGCGAGCGCGTCCGCAGCGCTCGCGATCCCGGCGTCCTTGCCCATCACGATGATGGGGATGTGGCTGTCGATCTCGCGCAGCGCTCGGATGACGTCGCGGCCCGTCGCATCCCCCAGCGGGAGCACGACGAGGACGACCTGCGTGGCGCCCTCGTTCGCTAGCGTGCGCACCGCCTGCTCGCCGGTCTCGGCGAGGGCAAGCGCGTAGCCGCGACGCGCGAGCGTGGCGTTCAGGCCATGCGCGTCGCTCCCGGGCGACGCGACGACCAGGACCATCGGCGCGGATCGCGGGTCACGCTCTTGTTTCGGGTCGGGCTCGATAGTCTGTTGCACCCAGACACCTCGGGGCGATTATGTTGAAGATGTTCGTGAGGTCGAAGACTGGCTCATGACGAGCGCTACGCGTCGCTGCAAGGTGAACGAGGACATCGCGATCTTCGCGGCGCGGAGCATGGCCCGGGAGTTCGCGAGCGAGCAGGGCTTCGTCCCCGAGGTCTGCGAGGAGCTCGTGGTCGTGGTGTCCGAGCTCGCGTCGAACATCCTCAAGTACGGTCGCCGCGGATCGATCGAGGTCTCGATGGTGGAGACCCCCGAGCGAGGACGCGGGCTCATGATCGTGGCCGAGGACGAGACGCCCACGTTCGACCTCGCCGCCGCGCTCGTCGACGGCCACGACGTCAACGGCAAGCTCGATCCCGCGCGCGTCTACAAGCGCGGTGGGATCGCGGCCGGCCTCGGCGCGGTGTCGCGGCTCAGCGACTCGATCGAGCAGGTCCCGCAGGGCACGGGGAAGCGCATCGTCGTTCGCCGCTTCGAGCGCAGGCCTCGGCGGGGCTCCAGTCCGGCGCTCTGAGGTCATCCGAGATCCGCCACGAGGAGCGTCGCGTCGTCGTGGGAACGGCGGTGGCGCTCGAAGATGGTGCGGCACGCCTCGGCGCTCGTCAGCGACGAGAACTCCGCGAGGTGGAATCGCGAGGACAGGCCGTCGGAGTAGATCACCAGGCGCGCGGGGCCTCCGATCGTGGCGCGGGCGACGCGCGGCCGTGACATGCGCTGGCCGACGACGCCCGGCGTGAGCACGAACGGGAGCTCGACGCCCAGCGCCCGCAGCTCGACGTTCCCGACGCTGCACACCTCCACCTCGTCCTTCGAGACGACGCAGACGAGGACGCACGCCCCGCGCGTGTCCGCGAGCCCGCGATGGACCTCGTTCATGATCGACAGGACGCCGGCACGCGGCGACTGCTCCGCGAGGATCGCGCTCGCCCGGTCCGCGACGACTGCGGCCTTCGTTCCGTGACCGAGACCGTCGATGACGGAGAGCAGCGCGAGGTCCTCCTCGCGCCGCACCACGACGGCGTCGCCGCACACGTGCTCGCCGTGGCGTGCCAGGACTCGATGTTCGACGGAGAGAAGGCTCACGATGGAAGGCTCGAGGTCAGGAGGAGGTGCGCATTCCGCGCGTCGCGTTGAGGAGCGCCCTCTCGACGTCGTCGAGCGCCGCTGCCATCGCCCCCCACCTGTCGGTCGACTCGCTCGCCGCGAGCGCGTGCGCCGCCTGCTCCGCGGCCCGGGCGAAGGCCATCACCTCGGTCAGCCCGAGGAGCCCGGCCTCGCCGGCCATCGAATGCAGCTCGCGCGCGATGCGCTCGAGATCGCCGCTGCGCGCGACGATGCTCTGGCGGCCCTCGCGGATGCGCGCGCTCGAGAGATCCGCGAACCGCAGGACGAACGACCTCATCCCGCCGTTCACGCGAGGACCTCCAGGATCCGCGCGACGACGCGATCGAGCCCGTCGCGCTTCGAGACCCAGCCGTCCACGCCCGCGCCCGCAGCGCGCTCTGCGAGCTCCTCGGGAGGGATCGACGACATGAGCAGGATCGGCACCGCGACGCCGTAGGCGCCCCGAAGCGTCGAGGCCACGTCGTCGCCGAAGGCCTCGGGCATCTGCACGTCGAGCACGATGACGTCGGGAGCCGCCGCCGCGCGCAGCGCCTCGAGCCCGCCGAGGTCGAGCGCGGTGTCGACCGCGACGCCCGCCGCCTCGAGGCCCGCCTTCAGCATCTCGAGGACGAGCGGGCTGTCGTCGACGATGAGCGCTCTACGCGGCACCGAGCCCGACCCCATCGTTCGGATCCTCCTGGCAGAGAAGCTCCAGCGAGTAGAGGAGATCGCGCAGCACGAGCGGCTTGCGCAAAAAGACGTCGGCGCCGGACTCGAGCATCCGGTCGCGGCTCTCGGTGCTGGTGCCCACGCCGACGATCCAGCAGCGCGAGCCCGCATGTGCCCGCGTGTAGCGAGCGATCTCGTCGCCGGTCACGTCGTTGGCGTCGTAGTCGAGGATCATCGCATCGAGTCCGCCGGCCTCGATCGCCGCACGCGCGCCCGTGAGCCCCGCTGCCTGGACGAGCTCGACGGCCAGCCCGCGCGAGCCGAAGTACCGCTTCACGGCGTACGCGAACATGTCGCGGAGCAGCAGCTGGCGCTCGACGTGGAGGAGGTTCAGCGGGCGTGAGGTCCGCCGCGGCGAGCCGGACGGGGGCTCGCCGATGAGCGCCGCGATCTTGGCGAGCTCCGCAGGCTCGCCGGCGAGGTCGACGGAGAAGCCTGCGGGCACGCCGGGCTCGAGCGACAGGCGCACCTGCGTCACGATCCCGCGGAGCGAGACGTTCGTCCGGCTCGCGAACCGCAGCTCGAGGTCGACCTCGGCGCCCACGGGAGGCAGCGCCTCGGTCATCACGAACGCCGAGCTCTCGGTGACCTCGATCGCCGTCGTGCGCTCGTGCACGCCGGATGCCCCCCACTCCGCGCGCAGGAGCGCGCTGCGTCGCGCCGCGGAAGCGCTCATGCTCGACCTCCGAGCCCGCGCGCGACGAGCTCCTCGATGCGCGCGACGAACCCTCGCACGCCCTTGGCCTTGGAGACGTATCCGTCGGCGAACGCTTCACGGCTCGCTCGGAGGAGCTCCGCGTCGGTCAGGCTCGATGCGACGAGCGTGAGCGAAACACCATGCTCCTTCAGCTCCGCGCAGAGAGGCCGATCCCCGACGTCCGGGCGGCGGAGGTCGATGACCGCGACGTCCGGGCGCCACGCGTCGGCGATCGCGAGGGCCTCGGCGGCGGCGACCGCGATGCGGACGTCGAAGCCGGCCTGCACGAGCGCGGCTTGCGTCAGCTCGAGCGTCACCTCGCTGTCGTCGAGCAAGAGCAGCTTCACCTCACGCTTGCCCGCGGTCCCCCGAGGTGACTGCGTCGTACGCGCTGCGTTCTCGCTCGCAGCGCTGGCGAGCCGCGCGACGCCGTCGGCGAGGTCGCCGAACGAGCCGTCCTCGATCGCGAGGATCGGCGCGCTGCGCTCGATCGCCCGCATCGTCTCCGCCGATCGCGGCTGCGGATCGAAGGCGTCATCGACGATCACGTCGAACCGCGTCGTCGCCATGCGCGCGAGCGCCGACGAATCGTCCGGCACCGCGGTCACCGCGAAGCCTCGCGCGCCGAGCCGCACGCAGACCTCCGCGCGGCGCACGGGATCCGAGGCGACGACGAGGACGTGGATGGATGCGGGCTGGTCCATGCTGCGTGCTGCTTCACGAAACATCGGTAACGCTCTCGCGTCCGCCGCCCCACCGGTCACCAATTCAACCGCAGATCGATCGACGAGGACAACACGGGACCGCGTACGGACATGCGAGATACACATGCTCGCAGCCACGAGCACACCTGACCATTCCCCCTAGGGAGTATGGGACGAACGTCGCGCGTCAGTTAGGGTGGCGATCGCCACATGGATCCGCGCGAGATGTTCAGGGCGCAGTTCGTCGAGACTGCGCGCAAGCGGTGCGAGCAGGTCGCGAGCCTCGTGGATCGCGACCTCCGCGGAGCCGCTTCGGAGCTCCACACCCTGAGCGGCGAGGCGAGCATGCTCGACTTCGGGAAGGTCTCCGATCTCGCGACCGTCGCGGAGGATGCGGCTCGCGGCGGCGACGCCGCGCGCGTGCGCACGCTGCTGGTCGAGCTCGCGACCGCCATCCACGCGGTCGAGCAGCGGAGCGAAGGCTGATGATCCGCGTCGTCACCGTCGACGACTCGGCACTGTCGCGCGCGATCCTCAAGAACATCCTCGAGTCGGACGGCGACATCGCGGTCGTGGGCCAGGCCACGAACGGCCTCGAGGCCATCCCGAGGATCCAGGAGCACAAGCCGGATCTCGTCACGATGGACATCGACATGCCCGGCCAGAACGGGCTCGAGACCATCGAGAAGGTGATGCAGACGTGCCCGGTGCCGATCCTCGTCGTCACCGGCGAGCGGCTGGGCCCCGAGAGCGACGTGGGCTTCCGCGCGATCCAGCTCGGCGCCCTCGACTTCATGGCGAAGCCGCCGATCACCGACGCCGCGAGCACGGCGGTGCTCCGCCAGCAGGTGCGTGCGCTCGCGCGCGTGCCCGTCTTTCTCCACGCGGCCGAGCCTGCGCGCGAGCGAGAGCGGGTGACCGTCACGCCGGCGAGCACCACGGCGCGACACGCGATCGTGGCGATCGCGTCGGGCACCGGCGGCCCGAAGGCGCTCGGGCACATCGCCGGTGCCCTCCCCGAAGACTTCGAGTGCCCGATCGTCGTCGTCCAGCACCTGCCCGATCGGTTCACGACGTCGTTCGCGAAATACCTCCAGTCGCTCACCCCGCTCCGCGTCGTGCTCGTCGATGCGATGCCGCACGATCTGGTGCCCGGCGAGATCGTCCTCTCGCGCGGGACGGACGCCCACGTCTACTGCCCGCGCGCCGGCGTCGTCGTCGGTCTCGACGCGCCGCCTCACGCGGGGCATCGGCCGTCGGCGACGGTGCTCCTCCGCTCGGTCGCGGAGGCGTACGGGCGCCAGGCGATCGGCGTCGTGCTCTCCGGGACCGGGGAGGACGGGCTCGAAGGGATCGAGGCGATGCACGCGGCGGGCGCCCTGACGCTCGCCGAGAGCCCCGACACGGCGCACGTCCCCGACCTGCCGCAGCTCGCGGTCAAGGCGCGCGCCGTCTCCCGGACCATGCCCAGCGAAATGCTCGCCGACTTCCTGCTCGCGACCGTCTCGAACGCGAGCTCGAAGACCACGGCCCCACCCTCGAAGCTCGATTGATGATGGCGTCACGGAGCCGCGAAGAACGGTTCGAGCCTGCCGGGCAGGCGCGCGACGTCGTCCTTCGGAACGGCGCCGGAGGCGCCCATGCGGGCGGCGAGAGCATCGACCTCGGCCGCGGGCCGATCGGAGAACAAAAGGACGCGCGCGCGGGCGGCATGCGGCGCGACGAGCTCGACGAGACGGTCGTCGTCGGTCC
>WBZO01003487.1_pt1 | contig 18300 bp, 14 predicted proteins | sample 5204261 | NCBI WGS metagenome assembly WBZO01 (sample SAMN12412400, study PRJNA552823) | activated sludge metagenome | isolation source: activated sludge from anammox sidestream of wastewater treatment plant... | place: USA: North Carolina | collected 2017-09
GAGCGTATCGCCCAGCGCCCCCAGATACGCAAACTGCGACAGGTCGCGCGGCCCGATGCCGTTCGGCGCAAAGCCGCGGACGAGGCTCGGGCCCATCTGGAAGTGATCGAGCATGCGCAGGTCGCGGCTGCCCCAGCCGGTCACATAGCCACCCTGCAGATGCAGCACCCCGATCACGTCCGGTATCACTTCCCGATAGCTGCGCAAATCGGTCGTCGACTTGATGTAGTTTACGTCGCCGCCGACGCCGGCGAAGTCCTGGTTGAACGCCCACAGCGTACCCATGGTGGGGTTCTTGTTGTTGTCGAGGGTGTTGAAGGTGAGCGAGTAGCCGAGCGCGGAGGTATAGACCGCACCCTGCGCCAATTCCTTGCGCACCGCCAGCGACGCTTCGCCGTTGAGGAAGCAGGCATCGCTCGGCAGCACACCGGGCCCGCCGTTGATGATGGCGAACGGCGACAAAATACAGTCGTTGAGGATATCCGGCAGCGAGATCGACTGCCGATAGAGCGAATAGCGCAGTTGCAGGCCGAGATCTTCGCGCAGCGCGAAGCCGAGCCGGGTCGAGAAGCCCGCCGTATTCGACTGATAGGATACGAAGCTCGTTGAGCTCTGCTGCTTGGCGAAGATGTCGAGCCCGAGCGCCAGTCGGTATCCCAGAAAATACGGCTCGACAAACGACACCGTGAAGCCCTTGGCGTACTGGCCGTACTGAATGGACCCCTTGGCGTAGAGACCGCGGCCGAGCAGATTGCGTTCGGCGATGCTGACTTCCGCCATGAAGCCGTCCGAGGTCGAAAAGCCGCCCGAGACCGAGAATTCGCCGGTGGACTGCTCCTCCATCTCGACGTTGAGGATGACGCGGTCGGGCGCCGAGCCGGGCTCGGTGACGATGCGGACGTTCTTGAAGTAGCTCAGATTCTTCAATCGCCGCTCGGCGCGGTTGACCAGGGCGCGGTTGTAGGCGTCGCCTTCGGAAATATCGAACTCGCGCAGGATGACATAGTCGCGGGTGCGGGTATTGCCGTGGATGTTGATCCGCTCGATATAGGCGCGCTGTCCTTCTTCGATCACGAAAACGAGGCTGACCGTCCGGCTCTCCGGATTGCGGGTGGCGCGCGGCCGCACGGTTGCGAAAGCAAAGCCCAGGCGCGAAGCCTCGATCGTCATGTCCTCGACGGACTTCTCGACCAGCTCGGCGTTGTAGACGTCGCCCGCATAGGCCCGCAGCTTTGGCCGCAGCAAACTAGGATCGATCGCGCGCGCGTTCGACTGCACCTCGACCGAGGCCACGCGGTACTGCTCGCCCTCCTCGATCGTGAAAGTGATGACGAAGCCACGCCGCTGCGGATCGTACTCGCCGACCGCCGAGACGATGCGCACGTCGATGAAGCCGTGCTTCAGATAGAAGCGGCGCAGCAACTCACGGTCGGCCTCGAGGCGGTCGGGATCGTAGATGTCGCTGGTCTGCAGGAATGCCAGGAGGCCGGTCTGCGAGGTCTTGATCACGTCCCGCAGGCGGTACTCCGAATAAAACCGGTTGCCGACGAAGTTGATGAGCTTGACGCCGGTTTTCACGCCCTCGTTGATCTCGAATACGAGGTCGACGCGGTTGTTGGGCAATTCAATGATCTTGGGGTCGATGCGGATGTCGAAGCGGCCGCTGCGGCGGTAGACCTCGACCAGGCGCGCGACGTCCGCCTGTACCACGGGACGCGACAGTGTGCCGCGCTCCTTCGACTGGATTTCGGCCTTGAGCTGCTCGTCCTTGACCTTCCTGTTGCCCTCGAAGGCAATGCGATTGATCACCGGATTCTCGACCACGAAGATAACCAGCCGGCCGCCCTGCATCATCGGCCGCACGTCGCGGAACAGGCCGGTGGCGAAAAGCGCCTTCACGCCCTCATCGATCTGGAATGCATCGAGCCTTCCGCCCGGGCCGGGCCGGAAATAGGCGCGAATGGTTTCGGCTTCGACGCGCTGATTGCCCTGGACGATAATGGAGCCGACGGTGATGTTTTGCGCGTAAGCGCTCCCCGTGCCGAGCGAGAGGAGGCCCCCGCTCAACAGAATACTTCCGAGGACCAGGCCGGCGGCGCCGAGCCCTCGAATAAACCACACACGAAAATTCATCCCCCTACGCCCTTTTCGTCCCCTAGTCCGCCCGTCGCGAGGACCGTCGTTATCCCCAAAGCCCGCGCGTCGATCGCGATCTATATCCCCTCTTTATCCTATCTTCGTTTCCCCAAGCTTCTCTTACCCTGGCCGCCCTCGTTACGAAGCGGTCCACTGATTCCATAACCGGAAGATGTCATTCTTGGTCGCAAACACCATCAGGGCCGCAACCAGCGCGAAGCCGATCCGGAAGCCGATCTCCTGCGCGCGTTCCGAAAGCGGTTTGCCGCGCACAAACTCGACGGCATAGAAAAGGAGGTGGCCGCCATCGAGGAGCGGAACCGGAAACAGGTTCAAGAGGCCGATCGATACCGACAGCACGGCAACGAAGTGCATGATGGCAGCCATCCCGAGCGTCGCCACCTGCCCGGACACCTGCGCGATCATGATCGGACCGCCGAGTTGATCGGCATTGTCGCGCCCGACCACGATGCGTCCGACATAAGACAGCGTCGTCTCGATGATGATCCAGGTTTCCTTGATCCCCATCCAGACGGCGGTGGCCGGACCGACAGGTTCCATCTTCATTTCGGTCGGCGCAATGGAACGGCTGATTCCGAGAACGCCGATACGATGAACGTTGCCGAAGTTGTCCTTGATCTCCTTGAGGGTCGGCACGGCCTTGAGCGTGACATGCGTGCCGCCGCGATCGACCACGATGGTAAGCATCTCGCCGGCGCTGATGCTGACGATGCGCTGCATCTCGGCAAAACTTTCGATCTTGCTGCCGTTGATCGAGAGGACGAGATCGCCCGGTTGGAAGCCGGCTGCCGCGGCGGCGCTCTCGGGCTGGATGCTCTCGACCCGCGCGGCCGTGCTCTGCTTGCCGTAGATCATGAACAAGCTGGCAAAGATCGCAATCGCCAGCAGAAAATTCGCAAGCGGCCCGGCTACCACGATGGCGGCGCGCGGACCGACCGGCTGATGCACAAAGCTCTCCCGCCGCTCCGCCTCGCTCATCGCGGCCGCCGCCGCATGGTCGGGAACACTCGCGGCGTTCTCGTCGCCAAAGAATTTTACATAGCCGCCGAGGGGAACGGCCGAAATCTTCCAGCGCGTGCCGTGGCGGTCGTTGAACCCGAACAACTCGCGGCCGAAGCCAATGGAAAAGACCAGTACCCTGACACCATTCCAGCGCGCGATCAGGAAGTGGCCGAGTTCGTGGAAGAATACGACCAGCGTGAGGACAAACAGAAAGGGGATGACCCAGCTAATGACGCCCCAACCAAGGGTGCCGATGCTCGACATGACGTTGAAGCTCATGTTGCCGAATCCCCGCAGCCTCGGACCCCCCGCCCGAGACTGAATTTACTAGAGTGCCTTTGCGGCAATTTCTGGCAATAGTTCACGCGCTAACAATCTTGAATTATGGTCAATAGATAGTGCGTCTTCGAGGTTTTTGGGTTCGGCTGTCCAATTTCGGGACACTGCGGCGTCAAGCGTGGCCCCGACCAAGGCCGGTATTCCGTCAAAACCAAGGCGGCGCGCGAGGAACTCGGCCACCGCAATTTCGTTTGCGGCATTGAGCACGGTCGGTGCTCCTCCGCCGGCTTCCAGCGCCTGTCGCGCAAGTTCCAGCGCCGGAAACCGCACCACATCGGGTTCCTCGAAGGTCAGCGTGGCGTGACGTGCAAGATCGAGCCGCGGGGCGGGTCCGTTGATACGCTCGGGCCAGGCGAGACAATAGGCGATCGGGATGCGCATGTCGGGGCTGCCCAGTTGCGCAATCAGCGAGCCGTCGCAGAATTCAACCAGGCTGTGCACGATCGACTGCGGGTGGACGAGGACATCGATTTGCTCGGAGGGCAGCGCGAACAGGTGATGCGCCTCGATGATCTCCAGGCCCTTGTTCATCAGCGTGGCCGAATCGATCGTGACCTTCGCCCCCATGGTCCAGTTCGGGTGCTTGAGCGCCTGTTCGACGGTGGCCGTTTTGATCGCCTCGGCGCTTGCCGTGCGGAACGGACCGCCCGAAGCGGTGAGAATGACACGCCGCACGTCCTGGCGGCGGCTGCCGCTCATCGCCTGAAAGAGCGCGTTGTGCTCGCTGTCGACCGGCAGCACGGTCGCGCCGGCCGCCGCCGCGCGGCGCATGAACAGGTCGCCGGCACAGACCAGGGTCTCCTTGTTGGCGAGCGCAACGATCGCCCCGCGCTCAGCCGCGGCGAGCGTGGGCTTCAAGCCTGCGGCGCCGGTGATCGCGCCAATCACCCAATCGGCGGGACGTTGCGCGGCTTCGATCAGCGCGCTCTCGCCGGCACCGACTTCGATGCCGGACCCTGATAGCGCCTCCTTGAGTTCGCGATACGCCGCGGGATCGCCGACGGCGGCGAAGCGCGCGCCAGTTGAGCGCGCCACCGCCGCGAGCGCCGCGGCGTTCTTGTTGGCACTGACGGCTTCGACCCGATAACGCTCGCGTTCGCGCGTGATGAGATCGACGGTGCTGGCGCCGATCGAGCCGGTTGCCCCCAGGAGTGTGACGCTGCGCTCGGTGAAGGCCGACACCGAACGTTCGACGGCGACATGCGACGCCTGCGACTTCATCGCATTCACCACACCATGAGGCCACGGCCAGGCATCTCGATGCCGCCGCGCATGAGCCCGATTACCGCGGCGAGACCGGCCGCCACCACAAATCCATCGAGACGATCCATCAAGCCGCCGTGGCCGGGGATGATATGGCCTGAGTCCTTCGCACCAAAGCAGCGTTTGAACCACGATTCGAAAAGATCGCCAGCCTGCGCCATGATCGAAAGGACAGCCGCCACCACAACGAGACCGAACCACCCCGGTTGCCCGTTCGCCGCCGCGATCGCAATGGCCGCAGCAATGGCAGCGACCGTGCCGCCAATGGCCCCCGACCAAGTCTTCTTCGGGCTGACCGCCGGCATAAGCTTTCGCCCGCCGACAATACGTCCGACGAAGTAAGCCGCAATGTCGGTCGACCAGACCACGGCGTAGAGGAACAAGAGGGCGACGAAACCCTGTTCGGGGTCGGACCGTAGCACAACTGGGGCAATCCCGATCGTGCCCGCATAGGACACGGAGCCCGCGGCCCACAGCCGCCTTGCCTTCGGCGCGAGCGCAGCCACCGCCAGCGTTCCGACCGCCAGCACGACCACCGCCGCGAGCGGACGGTCGGCGCCTACGAGTACAACCGCGAACACCAGCGGCGCAATCGCAGTCATCAGCACGGAGCGGCGATGGCGTTCCTCAACCAGCGATATCCATTCATAGAGCACGCCCGCCGCCGCCACGCCCCAGAAGAGCACGAACAACCAGCCGCCCACATAGGCGACTGCAACCGCGAGCGGCGCGAGCACCACCGCGGAAGCGATGCGCAGCGCCAACTCGCGCGGGGGACGCGCGGTAAGCCAGCGCGTGGGCCCCGCCTCCGCCACGGTCACGATCCGGTCCGTACGATCAGACCGCCGAAGCGCCGCTCGCGCCGGCAGTATTCGCTGATCGCACTTTCGAGCGTCGCGCGGTCGAAGTCCGGCCAGTGGGTCGGCACGAAGACGAGTTCGCTGTAGGCGGCCTGCCAGAGCAGGAAATTGGACAGCCGCTGCTCGCCGCTGGTTCGGATGATGAGGTCGGGATCAGGCAGATCGGGAGCGTCGAGGTAACTCGCAAGCTTGTCGGCGGTCACCGCGCTCACCGCAAGATCGCCGGCTGCGACGGCCGCCGCCATGCGCTGCGCGGCGCGCGCGATCTCCGCCCTGGCGCCGTAATTAAAGGCGACGACCAGGACAAGTTTGTCGTTGTCGCGCGTGAGCGTCTCCGCCTCCGCGAGCAGATTGCGGATTTCCGGATCGAGATTCTCGCGCTCGCCGATGACGCGTACCCGCACGCCGCTCTTGTGCAGATCGGCGAGGTCATTGCGGATAAAGCGGCGCAACAGCGCCATCAACTCGCGAATCTCGGCGGGCGGACGCGACCAGTTCTCCGAGCTGAACGAGAAGATGGTCACAATCTCGATGCCGATGTCGCCCGCCGCGCGCACGGTGCGCCGCAACGCCTCGACGCCGCGGCGATGCCCCTCCCCGCGCGGCAATCCGCGCGCCGCAGCCCATCGTCCGTTGCCGTCCATGATGATGGCAACGTGCCGCGGCACGGCGATGTGGCCGATCGAAGCGGTGCGCAGCGGCTCACTTTTCGTCATTCGGTCAGCGCCTCAAACCGTGAGGATCTCCCGTTCCTTGGCGGCCAGCATCTTGTCGACCTCAGCGATCTGCTCGTCCGTCGCCTTCTGCACCTGCTCGGATGAGCGCTTGCCGTCGTCCTCGCTGATCTTGTGATCCTTCTCGAGCTTCTTGAGTACATCGAGCCCATCGCGGCGCACATGCCGGATCGCCACCTTTGCGGCCTCGGCATATTTGTGCGCGACCTTGACGAGGTCGCGCCGGCGCTCCTCGTTAAGCTCGGGAATGCGCAAGCGCAGCACCTGGCCCTCGGTCGCAGGGTTAAGCCCGAGATTGGCCGCCATGATCGCCTTCTCGACTGCGTGCACCATCGACTTGTCCCAGACCTGCACGGTGAGGAGCCGCGGCTCCGGCACGCTCACTGTCGCAAGCTGATTGAGCGGCATATGGGTGCCGTAGGCGTCGACTTGTACCGGCTCCAGCAGGCTGGGCGACGCTCGTCCCGTGCGCAATCCGCTCAGCTCATGTTTCAACGTGTTGATCGCGCCCTGCATGCGCCGCTTAAGCTCGTTCATGTCGTGGGTTGCGGTTGCCATGGCGACCTCTCTCCTCCTGGTCGATCCTGCGACCCTGTCGCCGTCCCGTTCGCACGGCCAGTCACGGGCGCAGCACGCGCCAGCCTTCAGCAACTCACGACCGTTGAGCGTCCTTCGCCCCGCAGCACGGCCTCGATGGCGCCCTTCGCCTGGATCGAGAACACGATGATAGGCATACGATTTTCCCGGGCAAGCGCGAAGGCGGTGGCATCCATCACTTTCAACTGCCGCGTGATCGCCTCCTGATGCGTCAGACGCTCGTAGCGCTCGGCATCCTTGTCGGTCTTAGGGTCGGCGCTATAGACACCGTCGACGTCGGTCGCCTTGAGGACGGCCTGCGCGCCGATCTCCGCCGCCCGCAGCACCGCCGTCGTATCGGTGGTGAAAAACGGATTGCCGGTGCCGGCCGCAAGCAAGATCATCCGTCCCTTGGCAAGATGGCGTTGGGCGCGGCGGCGCTCGTAAGTCTCGCAGATTTCCGGCATGGCAAGCGCCGACATGGTTCGCGCCGCCACGCCGGCTTTCTCGATTGCGCTCTCCAGCGCCAGCGCATTCATCACGGTTGCCAGAATTCCCATCATGTCGCCGGTCACGCGGGGAATTCCCTGCTGCGAAACCGTGATGCCGCGGAAGACATTGCCACCGCCGACCACGATGCCGAGTTCGACGCCCAGCGCCTGGGTCGCGACAAGATCGCGCGCGATCCGATCGAGCGTTTCCTGGTGAATCCCGAAGTCGCCAGACCCCATCAGGGCCTCGCCCGAAACTTTCACGAGCACCCGTTGATAGATCGGCTTGGCCATGGGTGCCCTGTCTCGAGCTCGCGCCGTTGCGACCTTCGCCCTGCGATCAGTGCTGCCCGACGGTTGCCGCAACTTCGGCCGCGAAGTCCTTGTCCGGCCGGTCGATGCCCTCGCCGATCTTGTAGCGGATGAAGCCGGTGATCTTGATCGGCGCGCCGACCTTGCCTTCCGCCTCCTTCACCGCCTGCGCGACATTCTTGTCGGGCTCATGGACATACTCCTGCTCCAGCAGGCAGACTTCCTTGTAGAAGGTCTTGAGGCCCGATTCGACAATCTTCTCGATGACGTGCGCAGGCTTTCCCTGCGCCTTGAACTTGTCGGCCAGGACCTCCTTCTCGCGCCGGACCGTGTCCGGATCGAGCCCCGACGGATCGATCGCCTGGGGGTTCGAGGCGGCGACGTGCATCGCGACCATGCGGCCGAAGCGCTTGAGCTCCTCGGCATTGCCGGTCGATTCGAGCGCCACCAGCACGCCGATCTTGCCGAGGCCCTCGACCACCGAGTTGTGCATGTAATTGCCGACCGCGCCCTTGCCGACCGACAGGCTCGCGGCACGGCGCAGCGTCATGTTCTCGCCGATCTTGGCAATGGTTTCGGCGATCGCCTCGGCCACCGTGATGTTGTTATTACCGATCTTGGCCGCCTTGATCTTTTCAAGGTCCGTGCCGACCGAAAGCGCGACATTCGCGATCATCTTGACCAGGCCTTGAAACAGGTCGTTGCGCGCGACGAAATCGGTCTCCGAATTGACCTCGACCAGCACACCCTTGAGACCTTCGGTGGCGAGCCCGACCAGGCCTTCGGCGGCAACCCGGCCGGCCTTCTTGTCGGCTTTGGCGAGACCCTTCTTGCGCAGAAGATCGACGGCCTGCTCCATGTCGCCGGCGGTTTCGCCGAGCGCCGCCTTGCAATCCATCATGCCGGCGCCGGTGCGCTCGCGAAGCTCTTTGACCATGGATGCGGAAATCGTAGCCATCGTTGCCGTCCTTTTTTCGTAGCGTTGCCTGCGTTCAGGTCGCCACGTACCTCAATGCTTGAACGACGGATGCAACCGGCCCGCCTGCGCGGGCCGCATACGCCGGCTTTGTCTCACTCGGCGGATAGCTTCTTCGCCTGGGCGATCCAGCCTTCTATGCGAGCAGGCAGGCCGATCTCCTCGCCAATCGTCTGCGCCGCCTCGGCGCTGAGGCCAGCGAGCTGCCAGTAATGGAAGATGCCGAGATCGTTGAGCTTCTTCTCGATCGTTGGCGAGACATGCCCCAGCTTCTTGAGATCGTCCGCAACGCCGCGCGGACCGGAGAGCACCTCATAGCCGGGCCCGTCGGACGGCGGCGGCAGTTCCTCCGGCACCGGCTCGGCCGCAGCGCCGATATCAATCCCCATCTGCCCCTGGGAGCGCGAGATGCCATCGATCGCGGCGCGCGCCACCAGATCGCAATAGAGCGAGATCGCGCGGCTCGCATCGTCATTGCCGGGCACCACGTAAGTGATGCCATCCGGATCGCAGTTGGTATCAACGATGGCGGCGACCGGCAGGCCGAGCCGCTGCGCCTCCTTGATCGCGATATCCTCCTTGTTGGTATCGATCACGAACAGCAGGTCGGGAAGCCCGCCCATGTCCTTGATGCCGCCGAGCGAGCGGTCGAGCTTGTCGCGCTCGCGCTGGAGGTCGAGACGCTCCTTCTTGGTGTAGCCCTGCGCCTCGTTCGAGGAGAGCATCTCGTCGAGCTTGCGCAGCCGCGAGATCGAACCCGAGATGGTCTTCCAGTTGGTCAGCGTGCCGCCGAGCCAGCGCGAGTTGACGTAGTACTGCGCCGACTTCTTGGCGGCTTCGGCGACGGCGTCCTGCGCCTGCCGCTTGGTGCCGACGAACAGGATGCGTCCGCCTTTGGCGACGGTGTCGCTCACCGCCTGCAAGGCGCGGTGCATCATCGGCACCGACTGGGCGAGATCGATGATGTGGATGTTGTTGCGGGCGCCGAAGATGTATTCCGCCATCTTCGGGTTCCAGCGGTGGGCCTGATGGCCGAAGTGGACGCCAGCCTCCAAAAGCTGGCGCATCGAGAATTCAGGAAGCGACATGTCGTTCTCCGGTTGAGCCGCCGCGGACCCGTGAAGCCCACCCGACGCTACGGTCGGAACGAGCCACCGGACGGCTGTTCAAAGCCAAGGTCCGCGTGTGAGATGCCGGCGCTTATATAGGCGACGATGCTGCGATGCAAGATAGTCCATCGCCGGCGGTGCGAGCCTGAGGTAGTCTCCTGACGGCTACACCGCCTCGACCATCACCACCCCCGGCACGGCCTTGATGGCGCCGGCGATCTGCGGGGAGACCTTGAAGCGGCCGGGCAGCTTGACCTCGACCTCGGTGTCCTGGCCGAGCAGCAGCACCAGCGCGACCTCGCCATCGGCCTTATCCGGCTCGGCTCTGCCGGGTGCGGTGATTTCGAGCCGCTTGGCGACGCTCTCGATCGGCGCCTCGTCGCGCACGAAGACGCGCAGGCCCTTCGAGAGCTTTGCCGCCGCCTGATCGAGCGGCTCGACATTCTGAATGCGTGCGCGCACGTCGTCGCCCTGCAGTTCGGCGGAGAGCGCCAGCAGCACGGCCCTGCCCGGCTCCAGGAGGTCGCGAAACTGATGGAGGCCTTCCGAGAAAACCACCGCCTCGAAATGCCCGGAGGGATCGGAGAGCCCGATAATGCCCATTTTGCTGCCGGTGCGGGTGCGCCGCTCCATGCGCGACACCACGGTCGCGGCAACGCGGCCGGCGCTTGCACCCGCGCGCACGGCGCGCGCGAATTCGGCGTAGGGCTGCACCCGCATGCGCTTGAGCGCGGCGGCGTAATCGTCCAGCGGATGGCCCGTGAGGAAGAAACCGATGGCGTCGAACTCCTTCTGCAGCCGTTCGGCGGCGGCCCACGGCTCGACCTTCGGAAGCCGGATCGCTTCGCGCGCGGCAGGGCCGCCGAAGGAGAATTGCAGCGCCCCGCTCTCGGCCGCTTCGTGCTCGCGCTGGGCGACCGCCAGGATGTTGTCGACCGCGGCAAACACCCCCGCGCGGTTGACTTCCAGCGAGTCGAAGGCGCCCGAGGCCGCAAGGCTTTCGAGCACACGCTTGTTGACGGCGCGCGGATTGACGCGGCTTGCGAAATCCGAAAGGTCGGCGAACGGCCGTCCGCCGCGCGCCTCGACGATCGCCTCGACCGCCTGCCGGCCGACTCCCTTCAGCGCGGCAAGGGCGTAGTGGATGGTCGCGCCCTCGACATCGAAGGTGACGCCCGAGCGGTTGATCGACGGCGCCTCGACCTTGATGCCCAGCCGCTCGGCTTCCGCCCGGAATTCCGCGAGCTTGTCGGTGTTTCCCATGTCGAGCGTCATCGACGCCGCCAGGAACTCGACCGGATAGTTGGTCTTCATATACGCCGTCTGATAGGCGACGAGCGCGTAGGCGGCGGCATGGCTCTTGTTGAAGCCGTAGTCGGCAAAGCGCTCCAGCAGTTCGAAGATGGTTTCGGCCTGGTTTTGCTCGATGCCGCGCTCGATGCAGCCCGAGACAAAACGGCTCTTCTGCTTCTGCATCTCGGCGCGGATCTTCTTGCCCATGGCGCGCCGCAGCAGGTCGGCCTCGCCGAGCGAGTAGCCGGAGAGCACCTGCGCGGCCTGCATCACCTGTTCCTGGTAGACGATGACGCCGTAGGTTTCGCGCAGCACCGGCTCGAGCTTGGGATGGATGTATTCCGGTTCCTCCATGCCATGTTTTCGTGCGCAATACGTCGGGATGTTCGCCATCGGGCCGGGACGGTAGAGCGCGACGAGCGCGATGATATCCTCGAAACGGTCGGGGCGCATGTCGAGCAGCGCGCGCCGCATGCCCTGACTTTCCAGTTGGAAGATGCCCACCGCTTCGGCGCGGGCGAGCAGCGCATAAGTCTTCTCGTCGTCGAGCGGGATCGACGGGAGATCGATGTCGATGCCGCGCTGCTTCACCAGCGCAATGGCGGTCTGCAGGACGGTGAGGGTCTTGAGGCCGAGGAAGTCGAATTTGACGAGCCCCGCCTCCTCCACCCACTTCATGTTGAACTGGGTGACCGGCATCAAGGATTTCGGGTCGCGATAGAGCGGCACCATCTCGTCGAGCCGCCGTTCGCCGATCACGATGCCGGCGGCATGGGTCGAGGCATGGCGATGCAGACCCTCGAGCTTGCGCGCGACATCGAACGCGCGCCGCACCACCGGGTCGGCGTCGCGCGCGGCCTGCAGCCGCGGCTCGTCGTCGATCGCCTGACCGAGCTTCACCGGGTTGACCGGATTCTGTGGCACGAGCTTGCAAAGCTTGTCGACCTGCCCGTAGGGCATTTGCAGCACACGGCCAACGTCGCGCAGCACGCCGCGCGCCTGCAGCGTGCCGAAGGTGATGATCTGCGCGACCCGCTCGTGGCCGTAGCGCTCCTGCACGTAACGGATCACCTCGTCGCGGCGGTCCTGACAGAAGTCGATGTCGAAGTCCGGCATCGACACCCGCTCGGGATTGAGGAAGCGCTCGAACAAGAGAGCAAAGCGCAACGGATCGAGGTCGGTGATGGTGAGCGCATAGGAGACGAGCGAGCCCGCCCCCGAGCCGCGCCCCGGCCCGACCGGGATGCCGTGCTGCTTCGCCCACTGGATGAAGTCGGAGACAATGAGGAAGTAGCCCGGGTACTTCATCCGCTCGATCACGTTGAGCTCGAAGGCGAGCCGCTCGCGATAATCTTCGACGCTGCGGCCGGACGCGAGGCCGTGCAGCTTAAGGCGATGCTCGAGCCCGGCCTCGGCGCGCTTGCGCAACTCGGCCGCCTCATCGACAGCCGCCCCCTCGGCGCCGACCGAAAAGCGCGGCAACACAGGCGCCCGCTTGCGCGGCCGGAAGGCGCAGCGGCGCGCGATTTCGACCGTCGAGGCCAACGCCTCGGGCAGATCGGCAAACGCCTCGGCCATCTCTGCGCGGGTCTTGAAACGGTGTTCCGCCGTGTATTGCCGCCGGTCGGATTCGGCGACGAAGCGGCCCTCCGCGATACAGATCAGCGCGTCGTGCGCCTCGTAGTCCTCGCGTGTCGCGAACAGCGACGCATTGGTGGCGACGAGCGGCAAGCCTTGCGCGTACGCCAGTTCGAGCAGCGCTTCCTCTGCGGCCCGCTCAGCCGGCAAGCCATGGCGCTGCAGCTCGACATAGAGGCGGTCGCCGAAGTGGCGCGCCAGGGCTTCCAGCCGCGTACCGGCAAGGTGGCTCTGCCCGGCGGCGATCGCGGCATCGAGCGGTCCGCCCGGACCGCCTGTCAGCGCAATCAGCCCGTCGGTGTGACCGTCGAGCCAGGCAGCCTTGATGCGCGGCTTTTCGTTCGGCGCCGTCTCCAGGAAGGCTCGCGAATTGAGACGCATCAAGCTACGGTAACCATCCTCGCGGGCGGCCAGCAGCACGATGCGCGGAGAGGCAGGCGGCTGCGCGCCGGGGCGCGCCTCCTGGTCGCCGAAGTCAATAGCGAGCGCACAGCCGACGATCGGCTGCACGCCGACACCCGCCATTTTTTCGGAGAATTCCAGCGCCCCGAACATGTTGTCGGTGTCGGTGAGCGCGAGCGCCGGCTGCCGGTCGGCCTTTGCCAGCTCGGCAAGCCGCGCAATGGTCAAAGCGCTTTCGAGCAACGAGTAGGACGAATGCACGTGCAGATGCACGAAGCCGGGGCCGGCCATCGAAACCTCGCGATTCTTTATGCCGCGATGGTGCGGACCCATGCAGGGACTTGTCCACCCGTCAGTCCTTCCGGCCGCCCGGTCGGAGCCGCTAATCCCCAGTTTCCCCGGGGACAGGACATTACAGCGTGGCGATCACTTGCGCCCAGATCGCGATCATTCCCAGAAAAAGAGCCAGCGAGGTCAGGGCGGTAGCTTCCTCAACGACGGTGCGGAACATGTCTCGTCTCCCGGAACAGGACGGGAACATAGTTCGTGTTCCGTTCTCTTGTCAACGAAGAAATCTTCCGGGCGGCAGCCGGACCCCAAAGGCCAGGGCCCGGTCAGTCCAACTCCACCACCAGCCCCTCGCGCAGGGTGACGCGACGGTCCATGCGCGCGGCGATGTCCATGTTATGGGTGGCGACCAGCGCCGCGAGGCCGGAAGCGCGGACGAGCTGGTTCAGCGTGGCAAAGACGTGCTCGGCGGTGTGCGGGTCGAGATTCCCGGTCGGTTCGTCGGCCATCAGGATACGCGGGGCATTGGCAACCGCGCGTGCGATTGCGACCCGCTGCTGCTCGCCGCCCGACAGTTGCGCCGGGCGATGCGACAAGCGCTCCTTGAGTCCAAGATAGCTGAGCAGTTCGCTGGCGCGCTTGCCGGCTTCGCTGCGCGAGAGACCGCGGATCATCTGCGGCAGCATCACGTTTTCCACCGCCGAGAATTCCGGCAGCAGATGGTGGAACTGATAGACAAAACCTACCTTGGTGCGACGGATACGCGTGCGCTCGGCATCCGACAGTTTCGAGGTCGCGACCTGCTCGACATAGACCTCGCCGCCATCGGGGTGCTCGAGCAGGCCCGCGACATGCAGGAGGGTCGATTTTCCGACGCCCGACGGCGCGACCAGCGCGACCGATTGCCCGGGCCAGAGCGCCAGCTCGGCGCCCTTGAGGATGTCCAGCGTTCCCTCGCCCTGCCGGTAATGCCGCTCGACGCCGCGCAGGAAGAGCACCGGCGGCTCTTCGGCCGCGGCGGGCTTCGCGCCGGCCGGTGCGGCCATTTCATTCATAGCGTAGCGCCTCGACCGGATCGAGGCGGGCCGCACGCCATGATGGATACAGTGTCGCGAGCAGCGATAACGTCAGCGCCATCACCACCACCGCTGTCGTCTCGCCGACAGCCATGTCGGCCGGCAGCTTGGACAGGAAATAGAGCTCGGGCGAGAACAGCTCGGTATTGGTGAACCAGGACAGGAATTGTCGGATCGACTCGATGTTCATGCAGACCAGCGTTCCGACGATGAACCCGGTGATGGTGCCGACCACCCCGATGGCCGCGCCGGTGATGAGAAACACCCGCATGACGGCGCCCTGCGTTGCGCCCATGGTGCGCAGGATCGCGATGTCGGGGCCTTTGTCCTTCACCAGCATGATCAGGCCGGAAATGATGTTGAGCGCCGCCACCAGCACGATCAGCGTGAGGATCAGGAACATCACGTTGCGCTCGACTTGCAGCGCATTGAAGAACGTGGCGTTGCGCTGACGCCAGTCGATCATGAAGATGGGGCGCGCCGCCGCTTCGGTAATTATTTTGCGATAGCGGTCGACCCGGTCGGGATTGTCGACATAGACCTCGATCGCGGTGACGTCGCCCGAGCGGTTGAAATAGGCCTGCGCCTCCGGCATCGGCATGAACACGAAGGCGGTGTCGTATTCCGACATGCCGACCTCGAACACGGCGGCGATCTTGTAGGACTTGATGCGCGGCGTCGTTCCCATCGGCGTCACCGCGCCGCGCGGCGCCACCAAGGTGAGATTGTCGCCGGCGCGCAGCGAGAGCTGGTCGGCCAGCCTGCGGCCGATCACGATCCCCTGCCCCTCATCGAAGCCGTCAAGCGTCCCTTGACGAATGTTGGTGGCGATCGAGCGCAACTTGCCGAGATCGGCGGCGCGCATGCCGCGCACCAGCACGCCCGACGCGTTGAAGGGCGAGGAAGCGAGCGCCTGCCCCTCGACGATCGGCGCGGCCAGCCTGATCCCCTGCACCCTCGAGACGCGCTCTGACACCTGCTGCCAGTCGGTCAGCGGTGACTCCAGCGGTTGAATGAGCAGATGGCCGTTCACGCCCAGAATCTTGTCGAGCAGTTCCTTGCGGAACCCGTTCATCACCGCCATCACGATGATCAACGTGGCCACCCCCAGCATGATCCCCAGGAAGGAAAAGCCGGCGATGACCGAGATGAATCCTTCCTTGCGCCGCGCCCGCAGGTAACGCAGCGACAACATCCATTCGAACGGCGCGAATGGGCGGGTGGCGGTGGGCTCGCTCATCGGACTTGCTTACCGGAACCCCGATTTTCACACAATTCTGGCGGTTTCACGCCACGTCCGGCAACCGTGAAGCGGCGAAAACGCACAGCCTCATGGGGCGAGCCGCCGCAGCGCATCCTCCGGACTGACCAGTTCGCGACTGCCGTCGGACCGGCGCTTGAGTTCGACCTTACCCTCGGCGAGACCTTTCGGCCCGATCAAAACCTGCCATGGCAGGCCGATCAAATCGGCGGTGGCAAATTTCGCGCCCGGGCGCTGATCGCGATCGTCATAGAGCACATCGACGCCTTTGGCGATGAGCCCACGGTAGAGCGCCTCGCAGGCGGCGTCGGTATCGCCGCCCCCCTGTTTGAGGTTGAGGATCGCGACCTTGAACGGCGCGACCGGCTCCGGCCACTTGATGCCTGCTTCGTCATGGAAGGCTTCAATGATCGCGCCGACCAGCCGCGAGACGCCAACCCCGTACGAGCCGCCGTGGATCGGCCGCTCGATGCCGTCGGCGCCGGACACAACCGCATTCATCGGCACCGAGTATTTGGTGCCGAAATAGAAAATTTGGCCGACCTCGATGCCGCGCGTGTGCAGGCGCTTCTCCGGCGACACCTCGCGCTCGAAGCGCGCGGCATCGTGCACGTCCTGCGTTGCCGCATAGAGGCCCGTCCATTGCTTCACGATCGGCGAGAGGTCGCCGTCGTAGCCGACGTCGATACCAGGCACCGGCAGGTCAAGGACATCCTTGTTGCAATAGACGCCGGACTCGCCGGTCTCCGCCAGGATGATGAACTCGTGCGACAGATCGCCGCCGATCGGCCCAGTCTCGGCGCGCATCGGGATCGCCTTGAGGCCCATGCGCGCGAAGGTGCGCAGATAAGCGACAAACATCCGATTGTAGGAGAGCCGCGCCGCGGCCTCGTCGATGTCGAACGAATAGGCGTCCTTCATGAGGAATTCGCGCCCGCGCATGATCCCGAAACGCGGACGCTGCTCGTCGCGAAACTTCCACTGGATGTGATAGAGGATCTTCGGCAGCTCGCGATACGATTTCACGTAGGCGCGAAAAATTTCAGTAATCATATCCTCGTTGGTCGGCCCGTAGAGCAATTCGCGCTCGTGCCGGTCGGTGATGCGCAGCATTTCCGGACCGTAGGCATCGTAGCGCCCGGTCTCCCGCCAGAGATCGGCAAGCTGAAGGGTCGGCATCAGGAGTTCGATCGCGCCGGCGCGGTCCTGCTCCTCGCGCACGATCTGCTCGATCTTCTTGAGCACGCGGAAACCCAGAGGCAGCCAAGCATAGATGCCTGCCGCCTCCTGCCGCATCATGCCGGCGCGCAGCATGAGCCGGTGGGAGGCGATCTCCGCCTCCTTGGGGGTCTCGCGCAGAATGGGCAGGAAATAGCGGGACAGGCGCATGCTGACGGCTCGAGAATCGCCCCCTGCGGGCGAGGCCCGAGAGAAACCGGATCATCGGCGGAAACACAAGGGCTATCAAGGCTTTCCGAGTCTTGCCGAAAGCGGCAGCGAGCCCTACCAATGGTTGTATCCCCCCTGGACAGGCAGATCCTAAGCGCCGGCGATACAACCGGTGACAAGTGGCGCGGGATGAGATAGCTTACGTTGGCCAGGTCGGGGCGCGGGTAACGGGAACTCGTGACTATCGGCCGTGCGGTCCAAGTCTAGGGAGGACACGCTCTGGGAGGACAAGCCGGCGCGCAAGCCGCGATCGTCTCGATCAGGCGATAGTTTCGAGGCGTTATGTAGCGTATGATTTGTAGAGCAGGGCTTCGTCTCTGCTCGTTTTTTTTGCGCACAGCCTCACGCCCGCTGGCTTCGTCGCTACCCGTTCCTGCGCGGCGCCTCATAGCCGCACGCCAAGCCATCGCACAAGATCGTCGAGCGTCACGAGCCGGTAGCGGTAAACGATCGCGCAGATCGCAAAGATGACCGCCGAGATGAGCGTCGTCCACGCGAGCTTCATAAGAAGCCGCGGCAGCGTGGGCGCGCCGGGATCGCTGCCCGGGACGACGGCGCCGCTTTCCTGCTGACTGCGCACGCCCCATGGCAGGACGGCAAACAGCACCACCCACCAGACGATGAAGTAGATCGCGATTGTGGTTGTCACTGACACGAAGGTCTTACCCGGCCACGGCGTAGGGAGAGGATTAAGGTAAAAAGTAGTTTGAGTCTCTGCGTAAGTATCATGAAAGGAATGTCGATGCTAAAGCATGTGCAGCGTCAGGGAGATACATCTCATGATTCAACGCATGCTGAAACTCGGCCGCATCGCGGCTCTTTCGTTCTTCGGCCTCGCCTTCGGCGCCCTTGCCTTCAGCGCGACGCCCGCGGCCGCCGGCGGTTGCGGCTATTACGGTTGCGCGGCGCCGGTCGTAGTAGCGCCGGCCTATGTCTATTCGTCCTGCTCGTGTTGCGGCTGCGGCTCGGCCTACTACGGGGCCTATGCGCCGGCCTACGCTTATCCCTATTACGGCTACGCCGCCTACGGCTATGGCGCCGCCTACGCGCCTTATGCCTACGTGAACCGGTTCT
>WBZO01002754.1_pt2 | contig 18295 bp, 17 predicted proteins | sample 5204261 | NCBI WGS metagenome assembly WBZO01 (sample SAMN12412400, study PRJNA552823) | activated sludge metagenome | isolation source: activated sludge from anammox sidestream of wastewater treatment plant... | place: USA: North Carolina | collected 2017-09
GTCAATTACTTGGTCTATATAATAGTTGATGTTTATTTTAGTACCAGAAGACACAATACTTTCAAGTTCAGTTAATAAATCATCCATTTTTATGTTTTTGTTTTTTGCCATATCTTCCAAACTCACTTTTCTATCGGTGTTTTGAATGATAAACACTTTTAAACCTGATTTATTAACTACCGATTTGATAACCATATCACTCGGGCGTTCAATCTCATTGTCTTCTACATGTTTTTTAATAAGTGCCAAGAAAGGTTTGCCATATTTTGCTGCCTTACCAGCTCCCACGCCTGTAATTTTGGCTAACTCATCCATGGTAATAGGATAATTAGTAGCCATCTCTTCAAGCGATGTTTCTTGAAAAATAACATAAGGTGGCAAGTTGTTTTGTTTGGCTGTTTTTTTGGTTAAGTCCTTTAGCATACCATATAATACTTCATCAGCACTATGTGCGCCTTTTCCTGCTACAATTACATCGTCGCTATCTTCATCAGCACTACTAAAGTCATTATCTCTTGTAAATTTAATACTAACCGGTTTTTTCAAAAACTCTTTTCCTTTATCGGTTATCTTTACTATACCATAAGATTCAATGTCTTTTGACATAAAGCCATTAACTAAGGCTTGTCGCATAACAGCATTCCAAAATTTATCATCCTTATCATGATCTACACCCTCACCCCAAGTTTTAAGTTCGTTATGTTTATATGATTTACCAGTAGCGGTAAGTGTACCCATTAATAGATTGATGATGTCTTTTACCTTATGTTTTTCTTTACTTTCTTTAACAGCTTTAAGCGCTAATAGTAAATCATCTTGTGCCTCAAATCGTTGTTTAGGATGACGGCAATTATCGCACATTTCACCACATTTTGATTCATTAAAAGTTTCTCCAAAATAATGTAAGATAAATTTACGGCGACAAGATGATGTTTCGGCAAACGAAGCAGTTTCTGAAAGCATTTGTTTACCAATTTCTTGCTCGTTCACAGGTTTGTCTTTCATAAATTTTTCTAGCTTAATGATATCATCATAGCTATAAAATGTAATACAATTACCTTCTCCACCATCACGTCCTGCACGTCCTGTTTCTTGATAGTAACCCTCTAACGATTTTGGAATATCATGATGAATAACGTAACGTACATCTGGCTTGTCAATTCCCATACCAAATGCAATAGTGGCTACTATTACATCAATCTCTTCCATTAAAAATCCATCTTGAGTTTTAGCACGTTCTTTTGCATCTAATCCTGCATGGTAAGCGGCTGCTTTTATTCCGTTTACTTTTAATGCTTGCGCTACTTCTTCTACTTTTTTACGACTTAAACAATAAACTATTCCCGATTTTCCGGGGTTTTGTTTAGCATATTTAATAATTTCCTTAACAACATCTTTTTTTGCCCTAACCTCGTAGTATAAATTTTCACGGTTAAAAGAAGATTTAAAAACATTTGCCTCCATCATCCCTAAGTTCTTTTGAATATCCTGCTGAACTTTAGGCGTTGCAGTTGCTGTTAAAGCCATTACAGGCACTGAGCCTAATTTATCAATAATAGGACGCAAACGGCGATATTCTGGACGAAAATCATGCCCCCACTCCGAAATACAATGTGCTTCGTCAATGGCAAAAAACGAAATTGGAAATTCTGAAAAGAACTCAATATTATCTTCTTTATTTAAAGTTTCGGGTGCTACATATAATAATTTGGTTTTACCAGATAAAACATCATTCTTAACTGTAGTTATTTCTGATTTATTTAACGAAGAATTTAAAAAATGAGCGATACCCAATTCGTTACTAAAACCACGAATTGCATCTACCTGATTCTTCATTAAGGCTATAAGTGGAGAAACAATGATGGCTGTTCCTTCGCTCATTATGGCAGGTAATTGATAGCATAATGATTTACCTCCTCCAGTAGGCATAATCACAAATGTGTCCTGTTTATTTAGAATACTATTTATAATTGCTTCTTGGTTTCCTTTAAATCCATCAAATCCAAAAAACTCTTTTAATGTTTCTTGTAAATTGTGTGTTTCAACTTCTGTAATCATGGTTTTATTGATTAAAATATATGTTTGAGTGAGTGAACGAAATTTAAAATTGCTACTATAAAGATATAACTAAATTTTTGAATAAAACAAAATTATTTGACGATTAAATAGCGTTTTCAGACAAATTAACAGAATAATGCGATGAATCGATAAAATGTTAAAAGAGTATTTTCTCCTTTTTTAGACTATAATGACACTTATTACTCAATAATAAATTATTTTCTAAGACAACATTAGCTAACTAAAGGGTTATTATTTTAAAACACATTTTCTTTTGTGTTTTAATTAAAGATTTGAATCCATCTCTTTATAATGAATGATAAAGAAAACCAGAAAAATAATAGAGTAGAAGATATTAAAGTAAAACTGAAAAGTGTATAATTCAAGAAACATAAAAGTAATAATACGAGTAAAAAACATAATAACGAATAATTGAACACCCCAACGTTTCATGTGCCAAATCCCAATAAGTGAAACAAATTGAAGTGTAATAATAATACCTAATATCATAGGTGTAAAATCGCCCATGCGCTTAATGGATGGGGTAAATAACATAGGAAAAGCAAGTAATACCAAAATTATTGCAATAACACATACAGCCGAGATAGATTTTGGACGTTTGACAAAAGCCATATTAATTTGTTCTAATTGCTTCTACTGGATCAAGTTGTGAGGCACCATAAGCTGGAATAAATCCGCTTATCACACCAATTAAAATACTTACGGTTAATCCTAAAATAATATTTGAGCGTGTTAAAGTAATCTCCATGTCAATTACGCCACCTAAAACTAATGTAAGTAAATAAATAAGCAATAGTCCTATAATGCCTCCAATTAGCGAAAGAAAAATAGCTTCAAATAAAAACTGTGTTAGGATAAAATAATTTTTAGCACCTAACGATTTTTGAATTCCGATAAGATTAGTACGCTCACGAACAGATACAAACATAATATTAGCTATGCCAAAACCACCTACTAATATAGAAAAACCACCAATGATGGCCCCAGCAATACCCACAATATCAAATAGGCTATCAAAATTTTTGCTTAATAAATTAGTTTCGTTTAATGCAAAATTATCGTCGGCCATTGGTTTTAAGCCTCTAATCGAACGCATAACGCCAGTAAGTTCGTCTTTTAGTTGCTCATTGTTTATGCCTTTTTTTGCTTTTACAGCAATGAGTGGTTCGCTATTTTCTGAACGAACATCTATAAATAAGCGAGCAAAGTGATAGGGGATTACCACTTGATTATCCATACTACTTCCTAGCATGCTTTCTCCTTCTTTTTTAAATAAGCCTATTACCTTACAGTTTTTTCCAGCTATTTTTATTGTTTTACCGATAGGGTATTCGTTATATGGAAATAATGCTTGAACTACCGCATCGCCAATAATACAAACATGATAACCATTATTAGCCTCTGATTCGGTAAAGTATCGTCCATCAGATAAATCAAACGATTTTACTTTATCAAATCCATACGACCAACCGGATAAATTGGCATTTTCTATTATGTTATTTCTGTGTTTTGCTGTTTTACGACTACTAACTTTAAAACCAATTGCTTCAATACTTTTGGTACGTTGGGTGATTTCAGTTACTTCATTATATTCAGGCACTGGGCGACTCATATATTTCCACCATGGATAGTCTGGGCCAAATGTCCATGGCCATTTCATAATAAACACCACATCTTCGCCAAGGCTTTGTACACTGCTTCTGATATTTCGTTCAAGACTATCTACTACTGTAAACACAGTAATAATTGCAAAAATACCAATGGTAATACCTAGCAAACTAAGAAAAGTGCGAAGCTTGTTGGAAACTAAAGCCTGCCAAGCAAATAAAATACTTTCTTTTAATAGAAGTAGAAACATTACGTAAAGATATATTTTTTAGGATATATTTTATTTTTATTATCTAATAAAAACCTAAATTTGGTAAGGTATGAAAACACTTACTTTATTAGTTAGTTTTATTGCGGGTTTAGTCTTATTTTCTTGTCAGACGAAACCGAATTATGATATTCCAATTAAAGAATTAGATAGTTTAAAAATTGTATTACAACAAGCATTAGTTAACTTTAAAGCTATTGATAGCGCTATATGTTTTAATGCGCAACATAAACTAAACACCTATTTACATTTCTTAGAAACTCATTTAAATGACACTATTTCAAAACAAGATGCAGAACACATACAACAATTTCAATCTGTAAAACCAGGATTTGACACGTATGTTAAATATCGGATAATTTGGATACAACGAGCACAACAATCCATACATCAACTTCAAACCTTAACAAATGATTTAAATAATGGAAGTGTTGATTATACGGAGGCTGTAAGTTATATTAATGAAGAAAAAAATAATGCCGTGCAGGCAATAGAGGTTCTTAAAACAAATACTGATAATATGCGCAAACACCTTGAATTATATAATCAGTATTTACCCGCCTACGAATCAATTATTAAAAAATTAAATGCAGGCGTATTACCTCAATTAATGATTACTAATTCATAAATAATGAGAACTTGGCTTTTTATTTTTCTTGTGTTTTTTGTTTTAGGGAATAATTATGCTCAAAAAAATACAGATGATCAATTAGCCTTTCAGTTTTATGAGCAAAAACAATATGATAAAGCGGTAACTTACTATGAAAGATTATTTGATAAACAACCAGATGCTTATTTTACATATTATTTTAAATGTTTAACCGAATTAAGAGACTATAAAACAGCCGAAAAAGTTGTTAAGAAACAGCTTAAACGAAATACATCTAACGCTTATTTATATGTAAAACTTGGTAATCTCTATAAATTGCAAGGCGATTTAAAGAAAGAAGAAGAACAATATAAAAAGGCAATTAAAGAAGTAATTCCTACACAAAGTACTTTATATCCTTTAGCGCATGCCTTTGAATCTGAAGGATTATTTGACTATGCCATTGAAACATACAAGAAAGGAAGGGCAAGTTCATTAAACTATCCTTTCTTTTATGAATTAGCTGATTTATATAAAAAGAAAGGCGATTTAAAAGCCATGGTTAATGAATATTTAGACGCCATTGATTTTAGAGAAAGTGAATTATATACAGCGCAAGCTAATTTACAACAATCTTTAGGGTATGATGAAACAAATGGAGGACTCAATAATCCGATCTTAAAACAAGAACTTCAAAAACGTATTCAACAAAAACCCGATAAGATTATTTTTTCGGAGTTTTTAATTTTTTTATTAAACCAACAAAAAGATTTTGATGCCTCTTTTATTCAAAACAAAGCACTTGATAAGCGACAAAAAGAAGATGGTACCAGACTGATGGAATTAGCTAAATTATGTGTTAGTAATGAGCGTTATGATGTGGCAGAAAAATGTTTTCAATATGTATTAAGTAAAGGTAAAGACAATCCATATTATGATATTGCCTCTATTGAACGACTAAATGCTAAGTACGCTCAATTAACTTCTCAGCCCAAGTCATTAATTGAAGATATTAATAAACTATTTTCTGATATGCAAAATTGCATTGCTCAGTTTGGGATTAGCAATACTACGCTGCCTTTAATTAAAAAATCGGCTATGTTACAGGCTTATTATATGAATCAGTCGCAACAAGCCATTCAATCATTAGAAAATATTATTTCTCAATATAAATTTAGCAGAGAAAATATGGCTGAACTTAAAATTGATTTGGCTGATATGAATTTATTGCTGGGTAATATCTGGGATGCTTCGTTGCTATACATGCAAGTTGACAAAGATTTTAAATACGAAACCATTGGTCAATTAGCAAAATTTAAAAATGCTAAACTTAGTTATTATGCTTCGGATTTTAAATGGGCTAAAACACAAAGTGATGTGCTAAAAGGCGCAACAAGTAAAACCATTGCAAATGATGCCTTAGATTTATCAATAGTTATTTCAGACGCCATAGGTATTGATACTAATTCAGCGCCTCTCAGTATGTTTGCTTCGGCTGAGTTACTGATACTACAACATCAATACGACAAGGCAATAAGTAAGTTAGATAGCATAAATAGTATGTTTACAGAGCACACATTGGGTGATGATATTTATTTTAAAAAAGCAGATATATTTAAAAAAACACATCGTTATACAGAAGCTACTAAAATGTATGAGAATATTTTAGAGTTTTATCCAAATGATTTGTATGGCGACGACGCTCTGTTTAACGAAGCCGAATTGTATGATAAACATTTAAACGATAAAACTAAAGCCCAGCAACTATACCAAGATGTGTTAACGAAATATCCTGGAAGTATTTACGTAGTAGAAGCTCGTAAACGCTATAGAGAGCTAAGAGGCGATGTAATAAATTAACCTTTAAATCATAAGAAGAATGTATATATATAATGTTACGGTAAGTATTGATAAAAGTTTAACTGAAGACTGGTTGCAATGGATGAAAACAGTGCATATTCCTGATGTGCTAAAAACAGGATATTTTATAGAAAATAAAATATGCAAAGTATTGCATGTGGATGATGAGGGTGATACTTTCTCTATACAATATACTTTTAAAGAAATGGCTGATATAGAAGCTTATCAAAAAAATGATGCAGCAAGATTACAAGCTGAGCATAGCAAACGATACGAAGGAAAATACGCAGCATTTAGAACTCTATTGCAAGTAGTGTAATGCGTTGGCTTTGTATAATATTATACTTAAATTCAATTTGCGGATTTTCTCAAAAAATTCTTAATGTTCATTATTACTCTTTGTTTGGAAAATATAAAACATATCAGTTTTATAATAATCAGGTTTTACATTATAAGTTAAAAGGGCAATTTCGTTATCATGCCAATAAGGTGGTAAACATGCAAGATAGTTTAATACTGTTTGATAATGAAAAAACCATAAAACTTAATGATATTAAAGCTTTAAAAGTTCCGGGCATTAAGCTTAATTATATACTTTACAACTCTGCATTAGGTTTTTTTGAATCGGAAGTGTTTTATCATTTTATGTTTAATACAGCTAAAGTAGTAACCGAACAAGGCGCTATGGTTACAGGAATCATAATGGCTGCTGGCGTAGTGGCTAGTTTTATACAAGATAAACATATCTATATAACAGCTAAATCAGCAATAAGAATTACCGAATTAGATTTTCAAAACATAGCAAAGTAATCGGTTATTTATAGATAATCAATTAAATCTCAATGATAATTTTCTAAGTTCGGTACAAGATGCTCATTTAGTATTCTATTTATTCCTTACCTTTAGGGCATGACATCTCCAGTAAAAGCAAAAAAACATTTAGGGCAACATTTCCTTACAGATTTGAATATTGCACAAAAAATTGTAAAAGCCTTGCCAGATGATGTGAAAGCGACTATACTTGAAATTGGTCCAGGAACAGGAGTTCTTACTCAGTACCTTATTCATAATGAAAACTTTGTTGCTTTTGATATTGATACGGAATCTATCGATTATTTAAAAAAAACATATCCGCAACATCAACATAAAATACATTATCAAGATTTTTTAGAATCTGATTTATCATCACTTCTAATTAAGGGCAATATTCATATTATTGGAAATTTTCCTTATAATATTTCTACCCAAATAATGTTTAAGGTTTTAGAGCATAGAAACAATATCCCTGTATTAGTTGGCATGTTTCAAAAAGAGGTGGCGCAGCGTATTGCTGAAAAACCAGGTACAAAAACTTATGGTATATTGAGTGTGTTATTGCAAGCATTTTATAAAATAGAGTATCTTTTTACGGTTCACGAAAATGTATTTAATCCACCACCCAAAGTGAAATCGGCAGTGATAAGATTAACTCGAAACAATACGGTTAATCTAGATTGTAATGAAGATGTGTTTTTTAGAGTGGTGAAAACTGCATTTAATCAACGTCGGAAAACTATACGGAATTCTCTTAAATCGCTTTTAAATGGGAAAATTATTGAGCATCCTTTATTTGAAAAACGCCCCGAACAATTGAATGTAGAGGAGTTTGTTATCCTAACAAAACTAGTTGAAAATATAAACGAGTAAAATAGTTTACCTACAAATAAAATCACTTTACCTATATTATAATATAAAATACTAAACCTTCTTTATTTTAGTATAATGGGAAATCGCCTCCAAAATATAAGTATTCATTTATTAGGCTCTATTCTTTTCTTAGCATTACCTGTCATCTTTTCTCCTGATAATAATGATTTGACAACTATTTTTAGTGTTACTCCTTTTCAAAGAGAGTTTTTATCGAGTGTGTTATTGTTATTGTTTTTCTACATAAACTATTACATATTAATGCCTCAATTTTATGTAACTAAACAATTTTTCTATTTCTCAATTTTGGTTATTGTAAGTTTTTTAATAATAACGTTTTTACCATCATTGCTAATTGCAGGTCATCCGAAACCGCCAGATGCACTGCCGTTTAATCATAACCCACCACCAAGACCACCACGAGATTTCTCTGTTTTGTTCTTCTTGCGACATCATGTACTCGAATTTTTAATTGTTTTTATTTTTTCTATGCTATTAAATATTAGAGAGAGATTAAAGAAAACAGAAACCGAAAAAGCAAATGCTGAGTTACAATATTTAAAAGCACAAATTAACCCCCATTTTTTGTTTAATACTTTAAATAGTATTTACTCATTAGCAATTATTAAAAGTGATAAAACAGCAAATGCCATTATTAAACTATCAGACATGATGCGTTATGTATTAAACGATAGTCATCATAATTTTGTATTACTCGAAAAGGAAATCAAGTATATATCAAGTTACATTGAACTACAACGAATGAGACTTACTTCTAATGTGCAACTTAATTATTCTTGTGAAGGTAATATACTTCAACAAAAAATTGCGCCATTGGTATTAATCCCTTTTATTGAAAATGCCTTTAAACATGGGGTAAATTCCGAAGAAAATTCTAAAATAGATATTCAAATTTCAATAACGGAAACTACAGTAAGTTTATTGGTGATAAATAATTGTGTAACAACTAATAATAATACTTTAAACAAAAGTGGCTTTGGTATTCAAAATACAAAAGAGCGATTAAACTTTTTGTACCCACATCAGCACACATTAAATATTTCTCATGTTGGTACAGTTTTTAGTGTAAATTTAACTTTAAATATTCATGATTAAAGCAATAGCCATAGATGATGAACCATTAGCATTAAATGTAATTGAAACATTTTGTGCTGAACTTGATTATATTGATTTACAAAAAACCTTTACTGAACCCAATGAAGCACTTAAATATTTAAAAAAATTCCCCGTTGATCTATTGTTCTTAGATATTCATATGCCAGCGTTAACGGGCATAGATTTTTACAAAAGAATTGAACAAAAAACAATGGTCATCTTTTGTACAGCTCATGGACAATATGCAGTGGAGGGATTTAATTTAAATGCTTTGGATTATTTATTAAAACCTTTTGATTTTGATAGATTTAAGGTGGCTACTGAAAAAGCCCACGATTACTCTAATTTACAAAGTAATCCTAAAGAAATAGAACATATTTTTATTCGTGCCGATTATAGCCTACAAAAAATAATGTTGCAAGATATTATGTATATCGAAGCCTTAGATGATTACTTAAAAATCCATTTACACAATCAGAAAAACATTGTAGCACGTATGACCATGAAGACAATGACAGAAAAATTACCATCAAACCAATTTATAAGAGTGCATCGCTCATTTATTATTTCTATTAATAAAGTTTCATCTATTAAGAATAAAGTTATTACCATTAATAATTGTAGAATTCCTGTAGGAAATAGTTATGAAAGCGAAATCCTAAAACATTTTAGTGTTTGACCTCAAATATTGGCGTTTTAATCTCAAATTATATCAATTTATTAATAATAAAATTACCTTTAGGTAACAATAACTTAAAAATAATTTTAAAATGCGAAAATTTATTACCAAAACAATGCTTCTAATGTCGGCAATGGTTTCTTTAAATGCTTTTGCACAACAATGGAATGGTTTAACCTTATATGGTGTTCAAAATAATACCAGTGTATTATTAGTAGATACCAATGGAACAACTGTAAAAACATTTTCAGGTACTGGAGGTACAGGTTATTCAACTTATCTTGAGCCGGGGGGTACCTTGGTAAGAAGTATTAAAGTAAATAATTCTACATTTAATGGTGGTGGCGCTTGTGGCGCTGTACAAAAAATTGATTATAATAATAATGTTATCTGGACTTATACTGTTTCTAGCAGTACGCAGTATTCTCATCACGATCATTGCGTGATGCCAAATGGTAATGTGTTGTTAATAGTATATGAAGCTAAAACTCAAGCTGAGTTAGCAGCTGCTGGTGGAACTAACACTTCTCTCTCTACCATTTGGTCTGAGAAAATTATCGAGGTGCAACCTTTAACTGCCACAACAGGTACAGTTGTTTGGGAATGGCATGTGTGGGATCACCTAGTACAAAATGTAAACTCATCAAAGGCCAACTATCAAACTTCGATTGTAGATCATCCTGAGTTATTAAATATTAATTATAAAAGTACTAAAGACTGGATGCACATGAATGGAATAGATTATAATCCAATATTAGATCAAATTGTATTAAGTTCGCATAACTTAAATGAATGGTATATTATTGATCACAGTACTACTACTGCTCAAGCCGCAACACATAGCGGGGGTAACTCTGGTAAAGGAGGAGATTTTTTATACAGATGGGGAAACCCTGCCGCTTATGGCGCTACTGGGACAAAAATTTTAAATGTAACACATGACGCACACTGGATACCGGAGGGCGTTCCAAATGCTGGCCGTTTAGTTGGGTATAATAATGGAGGTCAAACTAGTCCTCAGCGTTCTACTATTGATCAAATAGATGTGCCACGTTCTGGGTACAATTATACCATTACGCCTGGAAGTGCTTTCACTCCTGGAACATATAATTCAAGAACAGTTTGCACTGCTTATAATTCCAATATGGGTAACTCAGAGCAATTTCCTAATGGAAACCAATTAATATGTTTAGCAACATCTGGAACTATTTATGAAATTGCGCCTACAAGCACAACGGCTATTTGGTCAAAAAGTGCTGGAGGTTCGGTAGCACAAGCACATCGCTATACAACCTGTTATATCAATAATACACCTCCTGCTATTCCATCTATTTCAGTTAGTGGAAATGATTTAACTTCTACGCCTGCTACCACGTATCAATGGTATATGAATGGCGATATCATATCAGGAGCTACCTCTCAAAATTATACGCCTACTCAAAGTGGCGTGTATGTTGTTAGAATTACAGATGCAAATGGATGTGTTTATAGATATTCACCTGGTTACAATTACTCTATTGCTACATTAGTGAAAGATTTAGCAGAAACTACAGGTATTACACTTTTTCCTAATCCAACACAAGGTATTGTAGATATTGATATGGATTATCAAAATGTAACTAATTTAAAAGTTGTAATCTTTGATGTGGTAGGAAAAGAAGTTATGAGTTTTGAAAATCATTCCCGTATTGATATTACAAGTTTACCTAATGGTGTTTATACATTTGCTGTGTCTATTGATGGCAAAAGACCAGCATATAAAAAAGTAATACTAAATCAATAAATTATTTTAATATGAAAAAATATATAATTCTAATTTTCTCTCTTATTGTATTAAATGTTTCTGCTAAGAAAGTAAAGTTTTCTGTAGATATGAGCAATGAAACAGTAAGTTCGTTAGGTGTACATGTTGTTGGTGATTTTCAGGTTGCTGCGGGTTATGCATTAGATTGGGATCCCTCACTTACAGAATTAACTCAAGAAGGTTCTACTAATATTTATAGCATTGTGGTAAATATACCTGCATTTCAAAAATACGAATTCCGTTTTGTGAATGGTGATCAAACGTATGAATCGGAATTTATTCCTGACGAATCGCGCGTTGGCTATAATTTCAACGATAATCGTTGGTTCTATTTAGATTCGTTACAAAACGACACTACTAATTTAGGAGCTATTGTGTTTGGCGGTAATGCACCTGCAGGAATGAGCCTTGTTAGATATAAAGTTGATATGAGTTTTGTAACTGTGTCTTCAAATAACGTTCATTTAGCAGCTAATTATAATGCGTTTTCACCTAATAAAAACACCATGTATAGCTTTCCTGATAACCCAGATTTAAACATTTATGAAGTGATTCATTTTGTAAGTAATGGTATATATAACTTTAATTTTGTAAATGGTAATACATCAGGAGATAAGGAGAACGCGGTTCCTTCATCATGTGCTAGTTCTGGAGTAAGGTATATAACAGTTTCTAAAGACACTGTTTTTCCTAATATCTGTTATAATTATTGTTTATCCTGTACATCAGTTTCAGTAAAAGAAATAGGATTAAACACAAGTTTTAAAATGTTTCCTAATCCTGCGAAAAATACTGTTAATATTGTATCGTCTGATAATAGTATGATTCAAGAAATTAATGTATTTGATATTTCTTCTAAAAATGTTTTGCAACTTAAAAATATCAATCAATCATATTATACTTTAACAGATTTAGGCTTATCTTCTGGGTTATATTTGTTAGTGGTGAAGAATCAACATAACCAAATTCAAAACTTAAAATTATATATTGAGTAATATGTTACGATATACTATAGTATTCTTTTTATATATTATTTTGTGCGGAAATTTTTCCGCACAAAATTTTTATGACCTAAATACCATTCAAATAATCGAAATAAATTTCCTGCAACCTAATTGGGATTATCAGATGGATACCGCTAAATCAGGCAGTGAAGGGTATATCATGGCACAGTCTGTTTATATCAACGGAACTTATTTTGATAGCGTGGGAGTTAAGTATAAAGGAAATAGCTCCTACAATTCAACAAATTCTAAGAATCCATTACATATTGAGTTAAACACTTATAAAAGTCAGTCATATAATGGAGTAAAGGATATAAAGTTAGGGAATAACTATGCTGATCCATCTATGATTAGAGAAGTGCTTGCTTATCAAATCTTACAAAATTATATGCATTGCCCTCAGGCAAATTTTGCTAAAGTGTATATTAATGGTGCTTATTATGGAGTTTATTCAAATGCTGAAAGTATTGGAAAACCTTTTTATTCGAATCATTTTTATTCTTCTGGTAACACTGCTATTAAGTGTAATCCTATTGTAAACCCAAGTCCAAATGCTAAATCAAATTTAAAATATTTTACTACAGGGGATAGTTCAAATTATTATAATTATTATGAGCTAAAATCTGGTTATGGTTGGAATTATTTACGTGCACTCGCAGATACTATTACGAACTTTCAAAGCTCTTCATATAGAAACATTGATATCGACAGGGTAATTTGGATGCTTGCTTTTAATTCTGTTTTGGTTAACTTAGATAGTTATACAGGTGCGTTTTGCCAAAATTATTATTTATATAAAGACAATACCAATCATTATAATCCTGTAATATGGGACTTAAATATGAGTTTTGGTGGCTTTCCATATATTGGTTCTGGGAATAGTAGTTTAGCTCAACAAAGTATTACAGGATTACAACAACTGCCCGTAAACGCCCATGCTACCGATCCGTATTGGCCTTTAATAAATTTAGTATTTTCAAATCCACAATACAAACGTATGATGTGGGCGCATGTTAGAACGATTACAAATGAGTTTTTTGCGAATAACCAATATGTAACAATGGCTCAACAACATCAAGCGCTTATTGACACTTCTGTATTAAGTGATAATGTGAAATTTTATTCCTATACAGCATTTCAAAATGGGTTAACCACCAATACATCTATTGGTAGTTATTCGGTTCCTGGTATTAGTAATTTAATGTCATCTCGTGTTACTTATTTGCAGGGCACAACTGATTTTGGATACACAACTCCAAGTATTAGCAACATAAACGTTAGTACAGCTACACCAGTGCTTAATTCTACTATTACTATTACCGCTGATGTGGTAAATACAGGTACAGTTTATATTGGTTATAGGGATGATATTACTAAAAAATTTACGCGCGAGTTAATGTACGACGATGGAGCACATAATGATGGTGTAGCAGGTGATAATAAGTATGGTGCAAACATACTTGTAACATCAACCCAAATTCAATATTATATTTATGCCGAAAATGATAATGCTGGCATGTTTTCGCCACAAAGAGCTGAGCACGAATATTATTTAATTAATACAAATATTGCACAACCTAATGCAGGAGAAGTAGTTATTAATGAGTTTTTGGCCTCTAACCAAACAGGGAATACAGATGAGGCTGGACAAACAGAAGACTGGATTGAACTTTATAATAATACAAATAGTACACTCGATTTAAGCGGCTTATTTTTAACCGATAGTTATATTAATCCTCAAAAATTTACATTCCCAAATAATACAATTATTCCAGCACATGGATTTTTAGTTGTTTGGGCAGATGAGGATAACTCAACAGCTACAGAATTACATTGTAATTTTAAACTTTCAGCAAGTGGAGAACAGTTAATGTTAAGTAAAACAGGAACAGTAATCGATAGTATCACATTTGGCCCTCAAATAGCAGATGCTTCAATGGCTCGATGTCCTGATGGAACTGGCGCTTTTGAACAGGTTGCACCTCCAACATTTAATGCTTCTAACTGCTTAGTAGGTATTAACGAACTTGAAATTGATGCTAATGATATTTCTTTGTTTCCAAATCCAGCTAATCAGTTTATTAAGATAAGATGTCGTGTTAATAAAGCTGTTATGTACCAACTATCAAATATGGAAGGTAATCTTATTTTTAAAGACACATTTACAGGAAGCACTCATATTAATATTTCAACTTTAGCACCAGGTGTTTACTTCTTGCGCATTGGAAACCAAGCCTTAAAATTTGTAGTCATTCACTAGAATATAATTTAGTTGTAAAAACATTAAGTTCACTGGTCATTTTTTGATATTAAATTACACCGATGAATCACACTAGTTTATCTCATAAATAGGCTTAATGAGTACAAGAATGAAGGAAAATGATTAAATTTATCAATTATTTAATATTATAAATATTTTTACTTAACATGACAATAAAAAAAATCTACATAGTATGTTTGATTGTAATTTCAGTAATTATATCATCATGTAAGAAACCAGCCGGAGAGGGCGGTAATAGTTCAATAAAAGGAAAAGTGTGGGTAAAAGATTATAGCAAAACATTTGTATTACAACATGAGTATGATGGTGTTGATGTAGAAGTTTATATCATATATGGTGATGATGTAACTGCAGGAGATAAGGTAAACACGAACGCTAATGGTGAATTTGAATTCAAATACCTTAGAAAAGGAAATTATAAAATTTATGCCATAAGCGAAGAAAGGATAGGAACTTCCTTTGATGTAATGGATGCTGCTGTTTCTGTAGATGCAGTAATATCCAAAAACAAGTCATCCATAGATGTTGGTACGATAACAATAAACAGATAATAATTATGATAAATAGATGTTTGATTCTCTTCTTACTTTTAGTTTCATGCTCTGCACTTGCTCAAAGTAAGAAGGATGTTAAGAATAATAAGATTACTTCCATAACCGTTACAAAAATAGAAGACGGAAAAACCTTAAATGATGAAAAAACGGTTTATAATTCTGATGGTAAAGTTTTGGAATATATAGAGTATAATAAAGATGGCTCACTAAAGAAGCGTCTTACCTATAAATATAACAATTTGGGTGATGCCATTGAGGAAGATGAATATGATGAACATAATAAGTTAAAAGAACATGCTGTTATAAAATATAATGCAAATGGCGACAAAAAACAAGAAGATGTGTATGATGCTTCAAATAAATTAATTAAAAAACACCTTTACACGTACGACTCTAAAGGGTTAAAAACAGAAAGAAAAACTTATAACGCTGCTGGCAAATTAACAAGCACTAAAAAATATACTTACACATTTAAATAATATTATTGAGCACTTTTCTCGACATATTAGCTTCTTATGATCCTATTACATTGGCTGAAATGGATGATGTTAAGTTAATGGATAGAACAGACACTAAATTTACATTTAATATTAACAAACTATCCAGTGTCTTAGCACTGGCTAAGCCTTTTTATAAAGTGTTAGATGTTGATGGGAATAGAATTAGTCGGTATAAAACGCTTTATTACGACACAACTGATTTCGATTTGTATAATCAGCATCATAGCGGCAAACTTAATCGCTATAAGATTAGACATCGCACCTATGTTGAAAGCAAATTAGGATTCTTAGAAGTAAAATATAAGAATAATAAGGGTAGGACAGTAAAAACACGTATTAAAGAAAAAAATATTCCTGAGTTGGATAATGGAAAAGCATTCGAGTTTCTTGAAAAAACCTTGCCATTTAACCCACAAACATTGATACCTAAACTATGGATTAATTATAGTCGTATTACACTAGTAAATAAAACATCGGCTGAACGATTAACGCTTGATTTATTTTTAGAATTTGAAAAAGATAATCAAAAGCAAATGATGGATTACTTAGTTATTGCTGAAGTGAAACAAGATAGCAAAACACCCTCGCCATTTATTCAGATAATGAAAGATGAACACATTCGTGAGGGCTCAATTAGTAAATATTGTTTTGGAGTAGCTAGCGTTTTTAATAACATTAAGAAAAATAATTTCAAAAGTAAAATATTAAACATTAAAAAATTAAAAGATTATGACTTTACTACAATTAGCCAGTGATGTAGTTCCTGTAGTTACAGGGTATGAAGAATTAAATAAAATATCTTTGAAATTATTCTCAAGGTTAGCAATTGATTTAGTCTCGGTATTTGTATTAATTCGATTTATATATTTTCCTATTTATAAGCATCGTGAATTTTTCTTTACATATTTTATATTTAATATAATTATTTTCTTAATTTCTTTTTTACTAAACCGCGTGGATTTATCTATGGGGGCTGCGTTTGGTTTGTTTGCTGTGTTTAGTATGTTGAGGTATAAAACCGAAGAAATAGCTATTAAGGATATGACTTATCTTTTCTTAGTAATAGCTATTGGACTAATTTCTGCAGTTACTAAAGTTAAAGACACTCCTGACAGCATTGAGCATCTTTTCCTAATTGCAATTAATGCCTCTGTATTATTAATTACTTATTTATTAGAGAGTAAAATTTTTCTTAAAAGAGAAAATGTAAAAACTATATTGTATGAAAACATTGAGTTAATAAGGGCGGGTAGAAGCGAAGAACTATTGGCTGATTTAAAATTAAGAACTGGATTTAATGTGCATAGATATTCTATTCATAAGATTGATTTCTTGAGAGATGCAGCCCAAATTAAAATTTATTTCTACGAATAGTAATGCAGATTAAATCTACATATTTTATCCTATATCTTATCTTTTTCGTCTTTTCTGCAAAGGCTCAAGAGGTAATTAATGATGCTGGATGTAGATTGGGATTAGGAGTAGAGAAGAAGATTAATAACCAACTTACATTAAAAGCTAAGTTTATGACAAGACAGGTTGAGAATCTTACTTTATTAAATAGAATATACTTAAGGGGTGAAGTGTCATATAAATTACATAAAAATCTTGAAGCGGGTGCTAAGTTTTATTATATGCAAAAACAAAAAAGATTTATTCAAGGTTTTTCTCCGTCTTATCGTTATGCTTTCTCTCTTACTTATAAATTAAATTTAACTTCTCGATTTACCTTGTCAAATCGCTTAACCTATCAAATCTCTAATAATACACTCATTCCTAGTGATTTTCTTGAGGAAAAATCTACAACAGTATTGCGAGATAAATTGACTTTAAAATTCAAGCATACTCGTCGTGGAACAGCATATATAGAGGATGAGGGATTGTTTCAGTTGTTTGGAAAGAATGAACGCTATTACTTTGGAAGAAACAGAGTGTATATCGGGTACAACTATCAATTAACGCAACAATTAGATCTTAATCCGTATTTTATCTTAGAACGGACTTATGGCACAAATTCTAAAAAACCACACGAACGTACATTCTATTATTGTATGGAGCTTAGCTATAGCTTTTAAGTTAAATTAGCAATTTCACCCTGTTTTTAATAGTATTTATGTTGTATATTTGTACTCATAATTTAAAGTTAAACAATGGAAAATTTTCAATTCAGAAACACAGATTTAAACAATATTGAAGGCGCAACAATTGTAAATGAGCGTTCGTTATTTGCCTCAGTTTTTACATGGATGTTTGTTGCATTGGGTATT
>WBZO01003488.1_pt1 | contig 18294 bp, 13 predicted proteins | sample 5204261 | NCBI WGS metagenome assembly WBZO01 (sample SAMN12412400, study PRJNA552823) | activated sludge metagenome | isolation source: activated sludge from anammox sidestream of wastewater treatment plant... | place: USA: North Carolina | collected 2017-09
AGAAAACATTTGCGTCCTGGCATTGAGCGGGCTGTCGAACCCGTCGGCACCCCGCGACTCAGCGGAAATAGGGCGTGAAACGATATGACCACGATCGTTGCTTCCATCGATGGAATATTTCCGGACTGCGGGCATGGCACTCTCCTTCTGGCCTGGGAAACACCTGAACAATCCTTATGCAGGATCGCATCCGGGGTTCTGCCTGCAGCGAAAATGCCAGATGTCCATTCCATGAAGGATCAATCGCTTATCAAGGCATATCCGCGCAGGCGTCGCGGAAAGCGCGGGGACTATCCCCCACTATAGGCGTAACCCCCCGCCACGCCCGGCAGCCCCGGAAGTCCTTCAAACAGGTTCGTAAACGGACGACGGATCCCGAACGGCTTCTTTCGCGATCATTGGTATTTTTCAATGCCTCTCCGTGCGTGATGGCCGACCATGAGAGTCACGAAAACGCTTTCCGGAGCGACATCACCCACCACAAGGAGGCCGACATGACACCGAAAAAATCGTTTCTCCCCGGAGCACTGCTGCTCACCTCCCTCTCCCTACCGCTGACGGTACATGCCGAACCGCCCGGGATCTATCTGGGCGGCGCCTGGGGCGCCTACAGCCTCGATGAAAGCGATCTCGACGATCACGATGACCTTCTGAAGGCCTATATCGGAGGGCAGTTCAATTCCTGGTTCGGAGTGGAAGGGTCATGGCTGGATTTCAATCGAATGAACAACGACGATTCTTCATTCGAATCCGATGGCAAGGGGCTGGCCGCGGTCTTTTCCCTGCCGTTTTCGGACGCCTCGTCGTTTTACATAAAAGGCGGTCAGTTCTGGTGGAGCGCCAGGTCCCGGTTGGGAGGGGTTCTCGCCGACGATGACGGCAACGACCCCTTCTATGGCGCCGGACTCAAACTCGGCTTCACGGAACGGCTCGCCCTGCGCCTGGAATGGGAACGCTATGACGTCTCGGAAGTCGATCTGGATACCGCATCGGTCGGCCTTCAGTTCACCTTCTGAAGCGCCGCGACGGCCTCGTCAACGAACCTTACGCACCGACACGACAAGGAGGTATTCGATGAACACCGACAGAATCGAAGGAAACTGGAAGCAGATCAAGGGCAGGATACAAAAGAAATGGGGAAAGCTCACCAATGACGAACTCGATGTCATCGACGGCGACCGCCAGAGGCTCCTGGGCAGAATCCAGGAAATCTACGGCATCAAACGGGAGGTCGCGGAAAAGGAACTGAACATGCTCGATCTATGATCCCCGGTCAGGCTCGGTACCGTCATTCTCCACCGAATCCGGACGGTACCGAGCCTGACCGCCACTCCACTATCCCTCTTCCACGGGTCCGCCGGATCCTTGCGGGGATGACGCCGGCTTCAGTCCGTATTTCTGAATACGGTAACGCAGGGTATCCCGGGTCGTCCCCAGGGCACGGGCGGTGGCAGCCACATTGTAATGGTTCTGAACGAGCACCTTTTCGATGATGACCCGGTCCATGTCGTCCAGGCTCAGCGAACCATCGAGGGGAAGGGTGAGACCGGCCTGCTGACCCGGAGAGACCGCCGGCGGGACACCCTCGCCGTCTTCCCCGGGACGCGCCTCCGACTCGAGGAGCTCGTCGAACTGCAACCATTTCACCGGAAACACCTCCGACTGCGCGAACATGACGCAGCGCTCGACCACGTTGCGCAGCTCCCGGATATTCCCGCTCCAGACATGCGCGCGCAGCCTTTCCCACGCCTTGTCCGGGATCGTCTTTACATTCTTTCCCAGTTTGGCATTGAACTCGTCGATCAGGATCGGCAAATATTCATCCAGATCCTCGATGCGATCACGCAGCGCGGGCAGATGCAAGTGGAAGATATTCAGGCGATGATACAGGTCTTCCCGGAAGGTATGATTCTGGACGCACTCGGCCAGATCGCGATTGGTCGCCGCGATGATCCGGACATCCACGACGATCTCGTGCTCGCCCCCGACCCGGCGGAAATTCTGCTCCTCGACGACCTTGAGCAACTTCGATTGAAGCGCCAGCGGCATCTCGCCGATCTCGTCCAGGAACAAGGTCCCGCCGTCCGCCTGCTCCATCAGTCCACGTCGTTTCCCCGTCGACCCCGTGAACGATCCCGCCTCGTGCCCGAACAGCTCGGATTCCATCAGCTCCGCGGGCAGGGCGGCGCAATTCACTTCGATCATCGGACCGTTGCTGCGCAATCCGTTATGATGCAGGATCCTCGCGGCGACCCCTTTCCCGGTCCCCGTTTCCCCGCTGATGATCAAGGCGCTGAACGGCGCCGCGCTCAGGCGCGTGAGGAATTCCTTCACTTCCCGCACCAGGGCGCTCTTCCCGAGGAAGGAATCGACGCCATAGAGCCGGCTCGCCTGTCTCGAGGCGTCGTTCAATCGCCGATTGGCCCGGACGCTGCGAGCGGCCGCGGCGATGACCATGTCGAGACGCGGGAAATCGACCGGTTTCTCCAGATAGTCGAAGGCCCCGAGCCGCAGCGCCCGCACGGAATCGGCGATGGTGCCGTACCCCGTCAGGAAGATCCATTCGCTCTCGCCGACACCGACCTTTTCCAGCAGATCCAGCGCGCTCCCGTCGGGCAGGGTCATATCCGAGATCACGATCATCGGACTGATACCCTGTTCCACCAGGAGGCGGTGCGCCTCTTTCAGCGTCGCCGCGATGAGCGGACGCCACTTATCGCGCTTGAAGTGGCGCGCCATCTCGAGAGACAGCAGCTCCTCATCCTCGATGATCAATATCGAATTCGCCATTGCGTATGTCGCCGTCGGAAATAGATGAGCACGCCTGCAATCGCCGTATTCACGCCCCGCACGGGAGGGTCAGCACTATGCGGGCCCCGTGGGGATCCCGGTTTTCCAGCCTGAGGGACCCACCGAGATCGTCGGCGAAACGACGCACCATGATCAGCCCCAACCCCGTCCCTCCCTTGCGCCATGTCCCGAACGGACGTACGCCCGACTCCAGTATCTGAGTCGGAAATCCGGGACCGTTGTCCTCGATCGTCAGGCGCAACCCATCGTCGTCCAGGCGTCCCGAGATGCGGATCGATCCTGGCCTTTCCTCGATCGATTGGCCGGCATTGACGATGAGATTGAATATGCACTGATGAAACTGCATGTCCGGCAGCGGGCAGACGATATCGTCGGGCACGTCGACGACGATATCAATGTCTTCATTGATCTGATAACGCACCAATGAACACAGCTCGTTCAGAGAGGCCGATATCCTGAGGGGAACCAGCGCCTCGGGAATCTGTCTGGCGCTGTCCAGCAGGAGATTGAGCTGATGATTCATCCGTTTTATCTCCCCGATGACCAGATCCACCCGCCCGGCATGCTCCGGAATCGCCAGATCCTGACGCAGGTTCTGCAACGCCATATGTATGGCCATGAGCGGATTTCTCAGCTCGTGCGCCACGCTGGCGGCCACCTCCCCGATCGATCCCATGCGCTCCGCCTGCGCCACCCGGCCCTGTTGCTGAATGAGCAGACGCGTCACCTTGCGCACGGACTCGGACAGGGACTTCTCCCGGCTCCTGTGCTCCTGCTCGAGCGACACCAGATGATTGACCATGTGGTTGTAGTTCTTGAACAAGGGCTGAAGCATGGGATCGAAGGCGGCGGTATAGGCCGACACGTAATGCTGCCGGGTCATCAGGGACATGAGGAAACCCATCGTGTCGATCGGCCTCGATATGCGGCGGCGCACCAGCAGGCCGAGCGGGAACGCGACGACGACCAGGCCCGCCAGCAGCCCCAGCGCGACGTACTTATCATCGCTGGCCGCCTTTCTCTTCCGTTCGATCAGGGATCGGTGGGCCGACAACTCACCGAGCATGGTTCCGCGCATGATCTGCATGGAGTTCATCAGCATGCTCAGCATGCCGTCGTGCTCCATATCCTCGTTCATCTCGCGAAACACTTCCAGTTGCCGGACGATGGTCGTGATCCTGTCGTTCGAGGCCGGGTCCAGACTATTGCCGAACTCCAGCAACCGATCGAGTTGTTCGTGGATCCGGTCCACCGCGGAGACATCTATCGGATTCGGATAGGCCACGACATATTCGACGATCAGGGCCCTCATGGCGTCGTCTATGGTCTGGACATCGGCGATATAATTCAGATGCCTCTGAATCGGCTCCAGTTCCCTGTCGTGCCGCCATGAATTGTAAAAAAGCAGGCCGAAGGCCACGAGCAGCATGAACGCCACGCTCACGGTCAGCAACCATACCGGCTTGTGCAGAAAGCCCATGGAATGATGGTCACACGCTCCGACGGATCTCCGCGGATGCCGGACGGGCCGGATCCGCCCCCCTCGCCACGACCGGAAACGGTCAGACCCGCCGGTCGCCATGTCCTCCGGATCGATGCCGGAATGAAATACCTATCGGTCGCGGCGGGGATCCGCCCGGACCGGACCGGCGCACACACTCACCGGCGCATGGCTCTCCGGGCCGCGTCCTGGCGCTGGAGCCGACGGCCTCTACTGATCCACGGCGTCTTTCGCCTCGTCGCCGAGTTCCTGCATCTTGTCGCCGGCCTTTTCCACCGACTGGTCCAGCTTCTCTCCCATCTCTTCGGCGGGGCCGTCGTTGTAATCGCAGCCCACGACTCCCAGACCGAAGATCGCCATCAATGCCACGACCAGAATGAAGTGATTGGTATGCATGGTCCGCTCCTCTCATGTCTACGCCAAGAAAACCGCGCTCGCTTCTCGCGATGCCATGCAGCAATGGGGCCATTTCAAAAAATATTTATGTTACAGACTATTATGCTCCATCCTCCGAAGGCGGGTCATCGCGATCGGGCAATATACCCCATCTCCCGGGTGAATACTCCCGCGGGGAACCGCCCAGCCCCGGAATCTCCGCAGCGGGCCGCGCCCGGAACCACGGACGTGACGCGCGAAAACCCGAACAGACGCCATGAAGTATAACGCCGCCTCCGGAAGGGATCGAATCCCCCCCTTGGATCCGGTGGATCCACCGGATCCAAGGCTGAATCCGCCGAAATAGATGCCGTCAGACCAGCGGTCGACGGTTCCCCATGATCAGAGAGATCACGAACAACACCAGGAAAATGAGGAAGAGCACCTTGGCGATGCCGGCCGCCGCACCGGCGATGCCGAAAAAGCCGAGAGCCCCCGCGATCAATGCAATGATCAGAAACGTCACAGACCAGGCCAGCATGGCTTCCTCCTTTATGCACCCGCGCGGGATGCGTTTCGATGATTGACGGGGGCATGCTAGCGCGCAGGGGCCTGCGTGTAATTGGCTTTTCTCAATCCCCAGCGAATGTATCCGGATCCGGCGTTTCCGCCGGAGGATTCACATATTTCAATTACACACCGGACCGGCTCGTATAGGGTGGTGGCGTCGTCGGGCGATATCGCCCGACAATCCTGTGCAACACCAGCAAGGAGGAATCACCATGAAAAGACTGAACGCGGTGGCAATAACCCTCGTGCTCGCGGCCCCCCTCGCCGCCGGCGCCCATGCGGCCACGCTCACGAAGGAGGCCCACGACCTGGAAAAGAACCGCATCTCCTCCGACTACCGGGCCGGCAAGGCCTCCTGCGACAGCCTCGCGGGCGACGCCAGGGACGTCTGCATGGCCCGGATCGAAGGCAAGAAAGACGTCGCGGAGGCCGAACTCGAGGCGCGCATCAAACCCGGTGCGAAGACCCAGTACGATCTCGCCATCGCCAAGGCGGAGGCGGACTACGCCGTCGAAAAGGAACAATGCAATTCCCAGGCGGGCGACGCGAAGGATCAATGCCTGAGATCGGCCAAGGATGCCCTGGAATCCGCCAGGGCCAGCGCGAAGATCCAACTCGGGCACGAGAGTGACTGAAGGATATCCCTGACAGGCCCGGCGCCCCGGGTCCCGGATGATCCGGGGCGCCGGGCCTGCGGTGGCGGCCGCTCCACGCCCAACCCGCGACTCCACACGGATCCCGACATATCGACCCGGCCGATGGGGCCGGATCTATCTTTTATTCCACCGAGAAAAAAACGATTGGCGCGCCCTAGAGGATTCGAACCTCTGACCTTTGGAATCGGAATCCAACGCTCTATCCAACTGAGCTAAGGGCGCGGGGAACTGCCGGACGGCAAATAATGCATGGCGCCGGGAAGCGGCGTGGGGCACAGGATATGACAGGTGGGGCGGTAAATCAACCTCGGGCGGGGCGACGGGCCCGCGTGGGGCCTGAAAAATCAATTGCTTAACTATATAAACCGCGGGACTGAGGACGGAGTGAAACGCCTCATGAATACGGGGCGGGATGTGAAACCGGTCCTGTGTCTCCCTTCCGGAAGACCCGCCATCCGCAGGGCAGCCACATTTTTCGCGCTTACCCTGTGGACCAATGGGTGTTTACTCCGTCCTCAGTCCTAAGCCCTCAGTCCTAATATATTTCTACCCCATCAGCTTCCGATCACGCCGCCGTCGTCCTTGGTAATGACGACGACGGAAGAACGCGGCTTGAGTGCGCCCTGTCCGCTGGCCGTGGTGGGGCCGTTGGCTCCGCTGTCGGGCCAGGTGGAATTGTCGGTGAAGGCGTTGACCCAGTCCTCGCCCGGATGCTGGATGCCGACGAACATGCTGCGGCCGTCCGGCGTGGTCACCACACCGGTGACTTCGCAGTTCTTCGGGCCGGTGAGGAAACGACGCGTCTCGCCGGTGGACGGGTCGGCGCACATCATGACGTTGCCGCCGATGTTCACCCAGTCGCCCTGCGCGTTGCCGGGCTGATCGGTCTGGATCCACAAACGGCCGTCGCGGTCGAACCACAGACCGTCCGGCGCGCCGTAGTCGTCGCCGATGATGTTGCCGACGTAGCCGTCGTGGCCGTCTAGGGTATAGCCGGCGCCCAGCGTCTTGGCCGTGGACCTGTCGCCGCACCGGGCGAAGATGTCCCATTCGAAATCGACGGCGTCTACCCGGCCGAGTGCGTCGCGCCAGCGGATGATGTGGCCGAAGTCGTTATCGGGACGCGGGTTGGCGGCGTCCACCGGCGGGTTGGCGGTGGCGGCGCCAGTAGTGCCGTCCGGGGTGTTGCCGGAGACCGGGGTGTTGCCGCGACGGCTGTTGTTGGTGAGGGTCATATAGACCTCGCGCGTCACCGGATGCGCCGCGCCCCACTCGGGACGGTCCATCATGGTGGCGCCGAGCCGATCAGCGGCCTGGCGGCACTTGATCAGCACCTCGCCCTGGTCGGCGAAGCCATTCTTCGGCGTCAGGCCGTTCCGGCCCCACACCAGCGGCAGCCACCTGCCGCTGCCGTCGGCGTTGAAACGGGCCACGTACAGGATGCCGTCGTCGAGCAGGTCGCGGTTGGCGTGCGGATTCCTCGGATTGTACCTGCGGGCGCACACGAACTTGTAGACGTACTCGTTGCGTTCGTCGTCGCCCATGTACACAGCCACCCGGTTGCGGTCGTCCACCACCACCATGGCGCCCTCGTGCTTGAATCGGCCGAGCGCGGTGCGCTTGACCGGCGTGCTGCGCGGGTTCCACGGGTCGATCTCCACCACCCAGCCGAAGCGATTGGGTTCATTCGGCTCTTTGCGCACGTCGAAGCGCGGGTCCACCTCGTGCCAGCGGTAACCGAAGCCCGTCGCGGCGATGCCGTAACGGCCTTCGTCATCGGTCGGAGTGAAGGATTCGGTGGCGCCGAAATAACCGTTCCAGTTCTCTTCGCAGGTCAGGTAGGTGCCCCACGGCGTATGGCCGTGCGCGCAGTTGTTCAGCGTGCCGAGCACGCGCCGGCCGGAGCGGTCGGCGGAGGTCTTCAACAGCGCATGGCCGGCCGCCGGCCCGCTGAGCTTGCACGGGGTATTGCCGGTGATGCGGCGGTTGAAACCGGAACGGCGCTCGACGCTCCACCGGCCGCGCTCGCGCTCGACCTCCATGATATTGACGCCGTGAGCGGCCTGCTGCGCGCGCACCATGGCCGGCGTGAGCGCGGCGGTGGCGTAGGCGGCGGCCGGCGTGATGTCGTTCACCAGGGGCGGATCGCAGTACTCGCTGTTGCTCACCAGCAGGCCGCGCTCGTCGTCACGCGCATGCCTGTCGCGCCCGTGTCGGCCATTTCCATGTTTATCATGCCCGGGCTTGTTGTGCCCGGGCTTCCAGTCCAGGAACGGAAATAAGTGCATACCGTCGGTGTTGGCGCCATAGCAGCGCAACTGGGTGGCCTCGTCCATCGTGCTGGACGGGGCCCAGTGCGGCGCGAACGTCAGGGAGTCCCCCCAGGATACCAGCACGCTGGCCGTGTACCCGGGCGGAACGGTGATGGCGTCGGTCATGGGGGCAATATTGGGCAGCACCGAGGTGAAACCGATGCCGCCGACGGGCGCCGGCGCCGCCTTGGCGAAATTGATCATGCCGTCGACGACGTTGGCGCCGAGCGCCGCCACCACACCGATGCCGGCGGTAGCACCGAGTGAATTCTTCAGAAAGCCACGGCGGCTCAAGCGATACTGCTCGATCACGGTATGAATGGATTCGTTGTCCGAGGCGTTGCTGGTTTCGAAACTGGGATTGAGCCTGCTGTCACGATGCAGATGGCTGCTCATGGGACCTCCTCACTGTCGGCCTATCGTAGGTAAGCACACGGGGACTGCGCGCCGGACGTACGGCACCGGCGACGCAATCCACGCGCGCACGCTTTGTATGAAGCGCCAGACTACAAACGGATTGCTACAGTGGGATGAAGCGGGAGTGAAATTGGCGTTTCGGTTGTGTGACAGCCGGGCGGCGATCAGGCCGATCTGCTGCCGGCCGCGCCTCCGGCGTCGGTCAGGTCGCGGCCGTGGTGCTCGGCAAGCCAGGCGCTCATCTGCGCGACGGGCAGCGGGCGGCTGATGTAATAGCCCTGCGCGATGTCGCAGCCGAGCGCGCGCAGCGCGAACAGGATGGGGCGCGACTCCACCCCTTCGGCCACGACCCTGAGGCCGAGGTTGTGCGCGAGCTCGACGGTGGAGCGCACGATCTGGGCGTCGCCCGAGTCCTTCAGCATGTCCATGACGAAGGACTTGTCGATCTTCAGCTCTTCGGCCGGCAGCAGCTTCAGATACGCCAGCGAGGAATAGCCGGTGCCGAAGTCGTCGATGGAGAGCGGGATGCCGGCGGCCCGCAGGGCGCGCGCGTTCCTCAGCGCCGTCTCCGGATCGCCCATGATGGCGCTCTCGGTGATCTCGAGCGTCACCCACTGCGCGTCGATGGCGAGACAGCGGGTCACCTTCTCGACCAGCATCACGTCCTGCAGCAGGCGGGCGGACAGGTTCACCGCGACGCGGATCCGGTAACCGCGCCGGTGCCAGTCGCGCGCGTGCGCCACGGCGGACTTCAATACCCACTCGGTGAGCGGCCAGATCAGGCCGGTGTTCTCCGCCACCTCGACGATCTCTTCCGGATTGATGAACCCCTGCTCCGGATGCTCCCAGCGCAGCAGGGCCTCGGCCCCGACGACGGCGCCGGACGCGATGTCGATCTTGGGTTGATAGTACACGGCGAGGCGATCCTGCTCGATCGCCGGCCGCAGCCCGGTGGAGATCAGCAGCCGCAGGGCGTTCCTCGCCGCGAACTCGGGCCGGTACAGAATCGCCCCGGCGCGGGCGCGCTTGGCGGCATACATCGCGGTGTCCGCGTGCTGCAACAGGGCCTCCGCCGTGCCGGCATGGTCGGGATAGCGCGCGATGCCGATACTGGCGCCGATCTCGAGCGCGATATCGCGCAGCGGGAACGGCACCTCCAGGGCGCGCAGCAAACGCCCGGCCAGCGCGAAGCCCCGCGCCTCGTCGCCGCGCAGCGCGATCGCGAATTCATCGCCGCCGAGGCGGGCGAGCACCGCATCCCCGTTCCCGTCCATGCAGTCGGCGAAACGCCGCGCGATCTGGCGCAGTAACTGGTCGCCGACGCCGTGACCGAGCGCATCGTTGACCTCCTTGAACTTGTCCAGGTCGATCAGCAGCAGCGTGACGGCGGCCTCACGCACATCTCCATCCAGCATCCGGGCGAGCCGGAGTTCGAGATCATAACGGTTGCCGAGACCGGTCAGGGCGTCGTGCGTCGCCTGATGTTCGAGCCGCCTGCGCTGTTCCACGCGTTCGGTGATGTCGCGCACGAACACCGTGCGCAGGACCTCGCCCTCCATCTCCATTCGACTCATGGCGAGCTCGACCGGAACGTGGCCGCCGCCCGCGCGGTGCGCGCGGCCCTCGAAGGTGCCCTCCAAGATATCTTCCAGCACCGTCATCCCGGGCACCTCCGCGTCCATCACGCCCGGCGGCGGCAGTTCGATCCATTCCCGCATCGGCCGGCCGATCAGACCGGTCGCCGACGCGCCGAACAGACGCCGCGCCGCGGGATTGACTGAGGCGATGCGCCCCTCCCCGGTGAGCGTCAGAATGGCGTCGAGGCTGTTGTCCACCACGGCGGACATCATCGCGTCCTTGCGCCGCAGATCGAAGGCCTGGAGCAGCAGGCGCAGGTGCTGCTGCTCCAGGCGCGCGATCAGGGTGAAGGCATAACCGAGGATCAGCAGGCCGAGCAGTGGCGCGACCGCCGCGACGAGGCGCCATTCCCGGTAGAGATACAGCGACGCGCCGAACAGCACGAGCAGGCCCGCAATGGTAAAGACGAGCCCGCCGCGCCGGCTGTCGCGGCGCAGCACCCTGTCCATCAGCAGCGCCAACAGCACGGCGGCGAACAGGCTGGCCGCGGCCGGCACGTTGCGCAACCCGCCGCCGTGCAGGGTCTGATAGACCATCGCCTGCACCACGGCGCCCGGCAGGGAGCGGTATACCGGAACGGCCAGGATATCACCGAGTTCGAGCGCGGTCGCGCCGACGATCACATGCCGGCCCTTCAGCGCATCGGTGTCGATCTTTCCATCCAGGACGTCGACGAAGGAATACCGCGCGAAGCTGGCGGGGTCGATGCCGAAGTCGATGCGGATCTCGCGCCCGCGATAGTCCGTGCGCCCGCTCATCCGCACCCCGACGAGATCCGGCATGTCCCCGTCCGCGCGCCAGTCTCCCGGGATGCGCCGCACCAGGCCGTCGCCGTCGGGCCGCAGATTCACCGACACCTGCGCGCTGTGCGCGCGAAATTCCGGCAACGGCACCGCGGTGACGAGACGATCGCGCTCCAGGCTGCGGTCCGGCTGCACGAACGCCGGCAGCATGACGCGCGCCCCCGCGTAGGCGGCGAGGGCCCGCGCCAGCAGCGCGTCGTCCATTGGGTCCGACGTCGCACTGAAATCCACGTCGTAAAAGACGTCGGCGACGCCCGCCTCGCGCAGGCGGTCCAACAGTTGCGCGTGATAGCGCCGCGGCCACGGCCAGGTGTTCAGACGCCGCAGGCTGTGCGCGTCGATCTCGACGATCACCAGGTCGCTCGGCTCGACATGGCGGTCCAGTGCGGCGGCCAGATCCTGCAAGCGCAGATCGAGCGGACGCCACCCGCCGAGCATGGAGGCGCACAGGACGACGGCCAGTGCCAGCATGACGGGCCAGCGCGCGATCCCGCTCAGGCGGAATGCGGCGTTCGTCTGCGATGCGCCCATGCCCGCTCGCCGTCGGAGGAGACCGGAGCTTTACAGCCCGGGCAGGTTATTGAGAAGGTTGCCCGTGGTATTCGTGACACCGGACACGATATTCGTCACGGCGCCGACGATCTCTTCGGGCGCCACATCGACGGAGACCTCCGTGCCCGTCACGCCCAGGTCCACCACCGGCGTGCCGCCCAGATCGAGATCCACCGCCGCCCCCGCACCTCCGGCCGAGGCGTCGACATCGAGCGAGACGTCCAGCCCGATGCCAGGCGTCGAGAGGTCTCCCACGGTCACCTCGCCGATATCGACCGAAGTATCGCCGAGGTCGATCACCGGCCCGGCGTCGCCGCCGATGACGATGTCGCCCAGGTCGATGGAGGTCCCGCCGATGCCGGCGATATCCCCCACAGTGGTCCCACCCACGTCGATGGATACCCCGCCGACGTCGACCTGCGGCGTAGCGCCGAGATCGATCGAGGCCTGCCCGACGCCGACCGAGACCGTACCCACATCCACGCCCGGCGCGCCGACGTCCAGACTGACGGTGGTCGCACCCACGTTGACGCCCGCGCCACCGACCTCGATCCCCGATCCGGTGTCGAGACGCAGCGCGGCATCCACGCCCACCGGCGCGGCGCCGACTGCGAGTTCCGCCGTCGCGCCGCCAACCGCGACCGAAGACGCGCTGCCGACATTCATCGAAGCGATCCCGGGATCGATCCCTCCGACCTCTCCGGCGGAACCCGCGCCACCCACGATGCGGATCGGTCCCGTCATCGGCGTCGTGAGCGCCTGCGGGTCTTTCAGCAGGATACGGTCACCGTCCCTGGATTTGATCGCGGCCTGACCCGGCTCCAGCATCACCTGCGATTTTCCATCCAGCGTATGGACCGCGAGGCGTCCTTCGATCAACGCCACCGTGCTCGCGTCCGCCGTGACCAGGATGTTGAAGGTCGTGCCCTTGACCACCGAGACGAGATAGGGCGTCTCCACCTCGAAGCCGCCGCCGGCCATCCGGTGCTCGATCTCGTAGAGCATCGAACCCAGGGCCTGGCGCACGCGGTCGATGAGGCCGCCGGCCGCGGGTTGCGGCTCGGGTATCTGGAAACGCGCCCCCGGACTGACCGTGACGCGGTCGCGGCCGTGCCCGAGCACCAACCGGCCGTCGTCGCCGGTCCGCGCCGTGAACGGCGGCGTCAGCGCCGTGCCCGGACGCACGCGCGCCATCTCCCGTCCGGAGGCGTCCTCGATCGATACCGTTCCGGAGATTTCCTCGACGGACCACGTCCGCGCGGGCGCGTCCTCCGCCCGGACGGGAAGCGGCATCAGGCCGACGCAGAGCAGGAGGAGAAACAGGGACAGACGGGCAGGCGACGATGACATGGCAACTCCACGGATCAGTAAGCTGTTCGATCGATACCCCGGACACGATCCCCCCGGGGACGGGATTCAAGTGAACGGTCGTCAGGGGCTTAGCGGCGAACTCAAGAAAATCTTGAGCAAAACGATAAGGAATTACCCGGCCCACTCTTTCCTGCAGGCACTCTATTTATATAGGTAAGCGATCGACGCGATCCCATGAGACATGTCCTGATCCCCTTGCTCCTGGCGATCCTGCCGGCGGCCGCGCAGGCCGCCGGTCCCCCGCTGGAAAGACTGATTCCCGACCAGATCGAACGTCAGATCGAGAACCGCCCACCACCCGAACCCGCCGCGCCGCCCGTCACGGGCGCGACCGCGGCGACGCGCGTCGAACTGGCGCAGCAATCCTTCGTGCTGGCGGGGGTGCTGGTGGAAGGCGCCACGGTCTATCCGGCGCTGGATTTCCTGCCCTACTATCAGGCCCATCTCGGCACGCGGGTCACCGTGTCCACGCTGCGCGACATCGCCGAGGCGATCACGCGCCATTACCAGCAAGACGGCTATTTCCTTTCCAATGCCCTTCTGCCGGCGCAGGACATCGAATACGGCATCGTGCGCATCCGCGTGATCGAAGGCTATCTGTCCACGTGGAGCATCCCCGGCGCGAACGCCGAGCCCGATCCTCTGCTCGCGCGCTGGCTCGAACCACTGATGCGACAGCGGCCGGCGCGGAAAAACCTGCTGACGGCGGCGATCCTCAGGATCAACGCCCTGCCGGGGATCGGCGTGCGTCCCCAGGTACGCGCGCAGAGCGGGGAGACGGGCGCCTATGAACTCCTGCTTCCGGTCGAACGCAAACGCTTCGACGGCAGCCTCAGCCTCGACAACCGCGGCAGCGAATTCATCGGACCGGTACAGGGGGTGCTGGCGCTGCGCACCTACGATCTGACGCGGCGCCACGAATCCTACCAACTGAAACTGGCGACCGCGGCGGAGACGCGCGAACTGAGTTACGCCGACGCCTCGACCGAATGGCTGCTGCCGCCCGACGGCCTGCGTCTACAGGCCAGCGCGACCCGGGTCGGGTCGGACCCCGGCGGCAGACTGGAGACGAGCGATGTGCACATCGAGAACCGCCGCTACCGCATCGGCCTGACCTACCGGCTCCTGCGCACGACCACGGCGGAAAGAAACCTCGGCGTCTACCTGAACCGTTACCACTCACGCACCGACCTGGCGGACGTCAAACGGCTGGAAGACAGACTGACCGGCCTGAACCTGAACTATCGCCAGGCCTGGCTCGGCACGCAGGGCGCGATGCACTCTCTGACCGCCTCGATCACCCGCGGCCTGACGCTCGGCGACACCGAGGTCATCGATACCGTGCGCGGCGCGGGCGTCGGCACGCCCGCCTATACGAAAATGAACCTCGGATATGCCGGCCGGTTCTCCCCCGGCAAACGGTGGGAACTCAGCACCCAGGTGGACGGGCAGTACGCGCACGACGAATTGCCTTCGTCCGAACGCTACAGCCTGGGCGGGCCGCTGTACGGACGCGCCTACGACCCCTCCGAACTGACGGGCGATCACGCCCTTGCCGCTCGCCTGGAACTGACCGATCGCGGCGGACCGGCCTGGGGTAAGTTACGCCTCGCGCCCTACACGTTCTATGACCTCGGCGCCGTGTGGCAACGCGACGCCGGGGTGGAAGACACACGCGCCTCCGTCGCGTCGGCCGGCCTGGGCGTGCGCCTGAGCGTCGCATCACTCGCGATGGGCCTGGAACTGGCCAAGCCGCTGACACGGCCGGTGGCGGAAGAAGGTGCGGATGGAAACGACGTGCGTGTCTTCGGTAATCTGAGCTATCGCTTCTGAGGACGGCGCGCGACGTCCTCGACTGAGCGACGTTCACGATGCAGTCATTCCCGCGCACGCGGGAATGACCATTGGTCGTCTCATCGCGAACGTATTTTTTCCAGTCTCGAAATAGATTCTACTAAAGTGGTATATGGCGGGCGGCGCGGACGGCTCCGCTCTTCCCCGACGTCGTAGCCGTATTTCCGGAACCACCAGCGGTATTTCTCGACAACCGCGGCGGACAGCCCGGGATCGAGCGAGCCCTTCCAGGAACCGGGGCGCCCGTCCGTGACGTGGCGGGGATGAAACAGGGTCACTTCGTTGTACTGCGGATTCCTGGGGCCGGGCGAATCGTAACTCATCTCTGCGATCTCGGCGATGATGTCCGCGGCGTTCCATGCGGCGGACTCGTCCGGTGATCCGGCCATGAATTTCCGTCTGATGACCTCCGCCAGACCCGCGAGGATTTCTTCCTTGCCGTGCAGCATGTGTTCATATTCCAGGGTGAAATCGGCGCAACGCATCCATTCCTCGTGGCTTCTGACGTATTCATCCGCCCAGGCCATCTGCGCCGGTCCGCCGAATCTGCGCTGCTGGCTGGCCATCGCATCGCGGACGTCCCGATAGGAATAGAAAATCGCGCGGGCACACCCGGCGACGGGCGCCTCGTGGAAGTGCATCTTCAGCAGGACATGGCGGTTGGCCATCAGCCCGCGGTGGTCCTGATACCATCCCGAACCCAGCGGGGCGAAGGTCCTGGGACAGGCGCGGAGCAGCAGGCGCACGGCGTTGAACAGCCAGGTGCTCCCGGATCGCGGCATGCCGGCGGACACCATCAGAACGGGCTTTCTCTGCATGCGAACGCTGCCTGTATATATCTCGATATTGACGCCGTCTCCGCGGCCACAAAGGTCGCGCGGGAAAATGCCCGGACAGGATGTGCCGTTGATGGACCTCCATGTCGGGCCGCGGTGGCATCGCCGCCCTGGCGGGACCGGCGCGACGCGGGTGCGGTACTTCGCCCCGGCCCTGTTTCCAAGACGGAGGTGCGCGGAGAATGGTTCCGCGAAATCGAAGAGACGTGTCAGGACCGAATCATCCGGAGAGACAACTGTGCAGAAATTATGAATTGCGCAGGAAATGCGCACGCGCGGAGACGACGCGGCGGTTTATTCCACGGTCACCGATTTCGCGAGGTTGCGCGGCTTGTCGACGTCGGTGCCCTTCTGCAGGGCGGTGTGATAGGCGAGCATCTGCACGGGAATGGCGTGCACGATGGGCGACAGCACGCCGACGTGGCGCGGGGTGCGGATGACGTGCACGCCTTCGCTCTCGGCGAAGTGGCTGTCGAGGTCGGCGAACACGAACAGCTCGCCGCCGCGCGCGCGCACTTCCTGCATGTTGGATTTCACCTTCTCCAGCAGGGCGTCGTTCGGCGCGATGACGACCACCGGCATGTCGCTGTCCACCAGCGCGAGCGGGCCGTGTTTCAGCTCGCCGGCCGGATAGGCCTCGGCGTGGATGTAGGAGATCTCCTTCAGCTTGAGCGCGCCCTCGAGCGCGATCGGATAGTGGATGCCGCGACCGAGGAACAGCGCGTGGTGGCGCGGCGCGAAGGCGCGCGCCCATTCGGCGACCTGCGGCTCGAGGTTGAGGGCGTGCTGCACGCTGCCGGGCAGGTGGCGCAGCGCGTCGATGTGCGCGGCCTCCTGCTCCGGCGTGAGCCGTCCGCGCACGCGCGCGAGCGTCACCGCCAGCGTGAACAGGGCGGCGAGCTGGGTGGTGAAGGCCTTGGTGGACGCGACGCCGATCTCGGCGCCGGCGCGGGTGTAGAACACCAGCCTCGAGGCGCGCGGGATGGCGCTTTCCTGCACATTGCAGATCGACAGCGTCTGCGTCTGGCCGAGCGACCGGGCGTGTTTCAGCGCCTCCAGGGTGTCGAGCGTCTCGCCCGACTGCGAGATGGTGATGACGAGCCGGCGCGGGTCTGGCACCGATTCGCGGTAGCGGTATTCACTCGCGATTTCCACCGAGGTCGGTACCTTGGCGATGGCCTCGATCCAGTATTTGGCGGTGAGCCCGGCGTAGTAGCTGGTGCCGGCGGCCAGGATCAGCACGCCGTCGATGTCCTGCAGCACGGCCTCGGCCTCGCGGCCGAACAGCACCGGGTCGAAGCCTTCGCCCGCGACCACCGGTTCGATGGTGTCGGTGAGCGCGCGCGGCTGCTCGTGGATCTCCTTCTGCATGAAATGGCTGTAGGGGCCGAGCTCCATCGAGGCGAGCGAGACGTCGCTGACGTGCACCGGGCGCTCGACCGGCAGGCCCGCGCGATCGACGATGGTGACGCGCTCGCGCGTGATCTCGGCGACGTCGCCCTCGTCGAGATAGACCACCCGGCGGGTGGACGACAGCACGGCGGAGACGTCGGAGGCGATGAAATTCTCACCCTCGCCCAGGCCGATCAGCAAGGGGCAACCGACGCGGGCGCAGGTCATGACGCCGGGGGAATCGAGCGCCACCACGCCGATGGCGTAGGCGCCCACCAGCTCGGCCACGGCGCGCCGGGTGGCGATGAACAGGTCGCGACACTGACTGTAATGGTGATGCACGAGATGCGCGATCACCTCGGTGTCGGTCTGCGATTCGAAGACGTAGCCCAGCGCCTGCAAATTCCGGCGATGCTCGTCGTGGTTTTCGATGATGCCGTTGTGCACCACGGCGATGGTGTCGTGCGAGACGTGGGGATGGGCGTTGAGCTCGGTGACGCCGCCGTGCGTCGCCCAGCGCGTGTGGCCGATGCCGATCAGGCCCTGCAGGCCCTCCGCCGCCGCCTTGCCCTGCATGTCGGCGACGCGCCCGACCGCGCGCACGCGCCGGATGCCGCCGTTGATGACGGCCACGCCCGCGGAATCATAGCCGCGGTATTCGAGCCGGCTCAGGCCCTCGATCAGTATCGGAACGACGTTGCGCTGCGCCACGGCGCCGACGATGCCGCACATATCAGGAATTCCTCTGAGAGCGTGAGGAGTGAGGCGTGAGAAGTGAGGAGATAAAGCTTATGGATCGCTTCATGATCGTTCGAGAATCCGCGGATTGGCTACTGAGGACAGATTTATTTTCTGATCCATTGATGTCCTATGGAATTGGAAAAAATAGATCTGTCCCCAATTTTTCACGATATCCATCGAATTCCACCTGCCCATCAGCCACCTCTCCGTCCTTAGTCCTTACTCCTTAGTCCTTAGTCCTAACACCTCACCCCTCACGCCTCACCCTTCTTCTTCACCGGCCTTTTCCACCCCTTGCGCGTCTCCTGCTTGATCCGGCTGAGCGTCAGCTCGCCCGCCGGGACGTCGCGCGTGATGGTGGAGCCGGCGCCGATGGTGGCGCCGGCGCCGACCTTGACCGGCGCGACGAGCTGGGTGTCGGAACCGATGAAGGCCCCGTCGCCGATCTCGGTGCGGTGCTTGTTG
>WBZO01003490.1_pt1 | contig 18292 bp, 17 predicted proteins | sample 5204261 | NCBI WGS metagenome assembly WBZO01 (sample SAMN12412400, study PRJNA552823) | activated sludge metagenome | isolation source: activated sludge from anammox sidestream of wastewater treatment plant... | place: USA: North Carolina | collected 2017-09
GCGCATCACGCTCCACCGCTCCACCGCGTCTTCTGCGCGGCGCAATTTCCGCAAACCGGCAGTATCGATCAGGCGATAGTGCCGCGCCTGCGGCCCGCTCCCGATGGAGAACGGCACTTCAATGCTATCCCGCGTCGTGCCGGGAATGTTCGAGACGATCACGCGATCGTTTTGCAGCACGCGATTGATGAACGATGATTTCCCCGCATTGGGTTTGCCGACAATCGCCACGCGCAGCGGATTCTCCGCCGGGTCTTCCTCAACCGGCGGCAGATGCCGCACCACCGCCGACAGCAAGGCGTCAAACCCGCGATTGTGCAACGCCGCGACGGGAAAGACCGGATAGCCGAGGCGCGCAAACTCCGCCGCCTGCGCATCGAGGCCCTCGTGATCCGCCTTGTTTGCCGCCAAGAGAACCGTGCGCCCCGACTGGCGCAACAAGGCGGCGACCTCGCTGTCCAACGGCGTAACTCCAGCCGTCACGTCCGTGACCAAAATAATGACCGCCGCATCTTGAATCGCCACCTCGGCCTGAACGCGCGTCCCCTCGGACAACACATCCTTCGCCGCCTCTCCATCGAGAAAGCCCAATCCGCCAGTATCAATCAGCTCGAACCGCTCCTCTTGAAACCGCGCCTCGGCCGACAGCCGATCGCGCGTCACACCCGGCAAATCGTGGACAATCGCGATGCGCCGCCCGGCAATTCGGTTAAAAATTGCGGACTTCCCGACATTTGGGCGACCGACGATAGCGACGATGCGATTCATTTCGTAGCGCGTTATGCCGATAAAATCGCTCCGCGACAAGCTCCGGCTGGACAAACTTTTCCATTCCGCGTATTTCTTCTCACGGTGCTTCCTTTACAAAAGGAGGAAGGAGGAGGGGCACAGGATGGTTTCGCTATACATCGGCAATATGCCGTTTTCTGCGCGGGAAGGAGAGATCCGCGCAGCGTTTGAGCCGTTTGGCGAGGTTGCTTCAGTCCGCATCGCGACGCATCGCGCGGACGGCCGCCCTGTCGGGTTTGCCTTCGTTGACATGCCCGACGAGCAGGCCGCACAGCGCGCCGCGAAGCAATTGAACAACACCGACCTCGCCGGTCGCATCATACGCGTCAGCGAAACCCGTCCGCGCGACAACATCGCGCACATCTAACCGTCATGAGTATATTCGATTTCTTCAAATTCGGACGCCGCAAAGAAGCGCCGCCCAACGCCAACCAACCCCAATCCAGCACTCCACGCTCGCAGCAGCCCGCCGCACAAACGGCCCCCGGCCTGCGCGCCATCCGACACCTCTGGGGCATCAACAAGCCGTCAACCGTCGAGCGTGTCACCGGCTCCATCGCAACGGATATCTACGCCAATCAGCACGCACACGGGTTCCCGCGCCGCAAACACCCCGTTCGTCGCCCCCGCAACGGCGGCGACACCGGCAGCTACTAATTTCGCGGTGGCCCGACTTCCAACGATTGGAAAAAGCCCATTGCCGGGCTTCCAAGGATTGGAACTTTTCGATGCACCTCGCGCTTCCGCGCCGCAGCGCTATCGCGCGCCGGCGCGATCAGGCGCCGTATTCGGAAATGTCCGGGCAGGAGCAGATGGGATTGCGGTCGCCGTGCGTGTTGTCAATGCGCGAGACCGCAGGCCAGAACTTGCGCGCGCGGAGGCCCGGCACGGGATAGGCCGCCTGCTCGCGCGAATACGCGTGTTTCCACTCGCTCGCGCTGACGGCGATGGCCGTGTGCGGCGCGTTTTTCAGTGGGTTGTCTTCCTTGTCCAGTTGTCCATCAATGATGGCCTGAATCTCGGCGCGAATGGAAATCATCGCTTCGCAGAAGCGATCCATCTCCGCGAGGGGCTCGCTCTCGGTCGGCTCGATCATGATCGTGCCGGGCACCGGCCACGAAACAGTCGGCGCGTGGAATCCATAGTCCATCAGCCGCTTGGCGACATCCGTCTCATCCACGCCGCTCTTTTCCTTTAGCGGGCGCAAATCGAAAATCAACTCGTGCGCCACGCGGCCCTGCTCGCCGGTGTAGTGGACGGGGAAGGAACCTTCCAAACGGGCCTTGATGTAGTTTGCGTTCAAGATGGCCATGCGCGTGGCCTCGGCCAGTCCGGCCTGGCCCAGCATTCGGATGTAGGCGTGGGATATGAGCAGAATGCTCGCGCTGCCCCACGGCGCTGCCGCGATGGCGGGGATGCCCTGCTTCCCGCCCACCGGAACAACAGGGTGGCGCGGCAGAAATTCGATCAAATGCGAAGCCACCGCGATCGGGCCCATTCCCGGTCCGCCGCCGCCATGCGGAATGGCGAAGGTCTTGTGCAGATTCATGTGGCACACATCCGCGCCAATACGGCCGGGCGAGGTCAGACCAAGCTGCGCATTGAGGTTCGCGCCGTCCATATACACCTGCCCACCGTGCCGATGGATTTGTTCGCAAATCTCGCTCACACCGCCCTCGAAAACGCCGTAGGTGGAGGGATAGGTGATCATCAGCGCGGCGAGGTGCGCAGCGTGCTTTTCCACCTTGGCGGTGAGATCCGCCAGATCAATTTTTCCGGCGCGATCGCAGGCAACGACCACCACATCAAAGCCCGCCATGACGGCTGAGGCCGGATTCGTCCCGTGCGCCGAGGCGGGAATCAGCACAATGTTTCGCTGCGCTTCGCCGCGCGCGCGATGATACGCGCGAATCACCATCAAGCCGGCAAACTCGCCTTGCGATCCCGCGTTGGGTTGAAGCGAAACGCCGGGCAGCCCCGTGACTTCCGCCAAGGCGCTTTTCAATTCCTCGACGATCTGGGCATACCCGCGCGTCTGATCGGCGGGCGCAAAGGGATGCAGCGCGCAAAACTCGGGCCACGTGATGGGCATCATTTCCGCCGCCGCATTGAGCTTCATCGTGCAGGACCCGAGCGGAATCATCGCCTGATCGAGTCCGAGGTCCTTTTGTTCGAGCCCCTTCAGATAGCGCATCATCGCGGTCTCCGACTGGTGCGCGCGGAACACGGGGTTCTTGAAGAACGGGGTCGAGCGGATGAGCCCCTCGTGATATTCCAAAACGTCCGACAACTCGATGGTGGAAATATCCGGCGCACTGCGTCCGGCCGCTTCCGCAAGAGCCGCCACAATATCGCGCAGGTCCGCATCGGTCACTGTTTCGTCCAGCGAGATCCCGATGTTGCCATCTTCGTAATAGTGGAAGTTGATTTTCCGCCGCAACGCAGCGGCGCGGACAGCATCCACGTTCACGCCGGATGGCGGGATCAACTTGAGTGTGTCGAAGAAATAGGCGCACGCAGTGAAATAGCCCAGCGCGGCGGAGGCGTGTTTCAGAACGCGCGCGCGGTCGTGAATGGCGCGCGCGATCCGACGGAGGCCATCTGCGCCGTGATAGATCGCATAGAATGCGGCGATATTGGCCAGCAGCGCCTGCGCGGTGCAGATGTTCGACTTCGCCTTCTCGCGGCGAATGTGTTGCTCGCGCGTCTGCAGCGACATGCGATAGGCCTGATTGCCTGCGGCATCAACGGACACGCCGATGATTCGCCCCGGCATTTCGCGCAAATACTCATTCCGCGTCGCAAAGAATGCCGCGTGCGGGCCGCCAAACCCCATTTGAACGCCGAAGCGCTGCGCGCTGCCGAAGACCACATCGGCGCCGAGCTCGCCGGGCGGCGTGAGCAGCGTGATGGCGAGCAAATCCGTGGCTGCGGCAACCAGGATTCCATTCGCGTGTGCGCGGCCAATGAAGGCGCCGAGGTCACTCACATTTCCATCGGCATCCGGGAATTGAACCAGCGCGCCGAAGACCGATTCATCGAGTTCGGCAGTTCTGAAGGAGCCAACGCGCAGCGTGATCCCAATCGGCTCGGCCCGACTCCGAAGGACGTCGAGCGTCTGCGGATACACGCGGTCGGAAACAAAGAAGACATCGCGACTCGCGCCCTTCGTCTTGCGGGCTTGAATCCGGTGCAGCATCGCCATCGCTTCCGCGGCGGCCGTGGCCTCATCCAGCAACGAGGCATTCGCCACATCCATCCCCGCGAGCTCGCACACCATCGTCTGGAAAACCAGCAGCGCCTCGAGACGCCCCTGCGATATCTCCGCCTGATATGGCGTATAGGGCGTGTACCAGCTCGGGTTCTCCAACACGCAGCGCTGGATGACCGGCGGGGTGACGGTGCCGTAGTAGCCCTGTCCAATGTAGGAGCGAAACACTTGATTCTTCGCCGCAATTCCGCGGAGGCGCGCGAGGTGCGCCGCCTCGCTATCGCCCGCAGGCAAATTGAGTGGCGCGCGGTTGCGAATGGACTCGGGCACCGTTTCGTCCATGAGCTGGTCCAGCGAAGAGACGCCGACAGCCGTCAGCATGGCGCGGAGTTCTTCGGGGCGAGGTCCAATGTGGCGGACAGAGAAGGAGTCGGTTGACATAAAAGATCCCTAAAGCCGTCGCACTATAATGCGCTCGCCAAAGAATGCAAAGTTTAGCTGTTTCTGATCGCTCCCCTCCACTCCTTCAGGCATCCTTTCGGCATGCAGATTGCGGCCGATACGCACGTTCATCTCTATCCGTTTTATGACTTGAGCGCCCAGCTCACTGCGGCGGTGGCCAACCTTCGCCGCGCCGCGCCCGCCGCCGAAATCCTCGCCCTTTGCCTCACCGAGCGCTCGGGCCAGGCGGCCTTTGCATCCCTGCGCGAAGGTGCGCTTTCGGCGCCGGGATGGACTCTTTCGGCAACGGACGACCCGGATGCGCTGAGCGCAACCTCGGAACGCGGGTCGCTGACACTCATTGCCGGTCGCCAAATTGTCACCGCAGAGCGACTGGAAGTGCTCGCACTCGGCCGCGACCTTCGCGTGCCGGATGGGCTGCCGTTGGACGAGATCCTCGGCCGTGTCGAAGAGGGCGACGCGATCGCCACCCTCCCGTGGGGCTTCGGCAAATGGCTCGGTCGCCGCGGAGCGCTCATTCAGAATCTTCTCGACACAAACACGCGGCACCGCCTAGTCTTTGCGGATACCTGTTTGCGGCCCGCGTGGGTTCCAACCCCGCAGCTCCTTCGCAAGGTGCAAGCGCGCGGGTTTCCCATTCTCTACGGATCGGATCCCCTGCCCCGCCCCGGCGAAGAACAAATCACTGGCCGTTTGGCAACCCTCTGGGATGCCCCTTGGAAGAACTCGCATCCAGCCGCCGCGTGGCGACAGATCCTTCGCGATACATCTCCCGGTCAGTCCATTGGCCGCCGCTGCAGTGTGTGGGAGGCCCTCAAGCGCCTCCGCTAAGAAAGAGAAATACATGAACAAATCCCCTGAAACCGCGAATCTCGCCGTCTTCTGCGACTTCGAGAACATCGCTCTCGGCGTGCGCGATACGCGCGTCGAAAAATTCGACATCCGGCTCGTGCTGGAAAAACTGCTCCTCAAGGGCAGCATCGTCGTCAAAAAGGCCTATTGCGACTGGGCGCGATACAAGGACTCCAAACCCGCCATGCACGAAGCGGCGTTCGAGCTGATCGAAATCCCGCACGTCCGCCAGTCCGGCAAGAATTCGGCGGACATCCGCATGGTCGTGGATGCCCTCGACCTCTGCTACACCAAGCCGCACGTTGACACCTTCGTCATCATCAGCGGCGACTCCGACTTTTCGCCGCTCGTCAGCAAACTGCGCGAAAACAACAAGACCGTCATCGGTGTCGGCGTGAAAAACTCGAGCTCGGACCTGCTGATCGCCAACTGCGACGAGTTCATCTACTACGACGATCTCGCCCGCGTTCGCACGCCGCGCCGACCGCGCAGCACAACCTCGCGCAAGGCCGCCGCCGAGTCGAGCGCGCTGAGCGCCGAGTCCAAATCAGACAAGGCCGGATCGGAAAAGGCCGAGGCGAAGGCCTCCGAGCCCGGAAAACCTCAAGAGGCCATTGATCTGGTGATGGAGACGATCGAAGCCATCGCGGAAGAGCGCGGCTCCGAGGAAAAAATCTGGGGCTCCATGGTCAAACAAACCCTGCGCCGACGTCGCCCCGGTTTCAACGAAACCTATTATGGGTTCCGCTCGTTCAACAAGCTTCTCGAAGAAGCCGCGAACCGCGGATTACTCGAACTCGAACCTGACGAAAAATCCGGCGGCGTCATCATCCGACGGATCCGCTGACCCGCGCACATTCCGCCCCGCCCGCCACAAAGGCGGGCTCAGGGTCGGCGCAACACCTTCAGCGCATCGCGCAAAATCGCGGCGCGCTCATAATTCTCCGTCGCAATCGCGCGAGAGAGTTCGTCCTGTAGTTTGTCAGCCTCGGATCGCGGGCGAGAGCCGCGCAGGTCGCCGAGCAAATCCGTCAGCAATTCGATCTCGCGCGACTCCTCCTCATCCTCTTCATCGCCCTGCTCGCTCCAGAAGTTGCGAATATCGGCAATGCCCGCCTCGAGCGCGGCAATCGCCGCGTCATATTCGTGCGCTTCGGAAAACCGCTCCGCAGTTGCGCGCGCGTTCATCATCCGAATGTAGGGATAGAACTGCATAAATTGCCACGCGAGTTCATCGTCCTCCACATGGCGTGAAACCAACTCAAGCAATTCGAGGTTGTGATCGGTGTCTTCCACCACACCATTGAGGTCGCGCAGCGCGTATAGCGAGATATAGCGGTAATAATACTGCGCCGATTCCTGCTGAAGCTCGGCGCACCCCGCCGCGTCAATCGTGAACGCATCCATGTCGAGGCCTTCGGCCTCTTCGCGTTGCAGATAATGCGCGAGGAGCGATTCTTGTCCAAAGGGGCGCTGCCCATCCGGCCGCCCACTGGGCTCCATTTGCAGGACGCCCAAATCGAGGCGCAACTGCACCTTCCGTCGCCCGTCTCGCCCGACAACCCAACGCGCACTGATAGACGTAGGATCGTACGCCCAGTTGCCCAAAATTGAATCAAGATCAGCACTCATCCTTTTTCCCTGTCGCTATCCTCAACATAGGTCCGCAGATTCTTCAACGCAAATCGAACACGCTTTCGGACATCACAGTCCTTAACGCTTGGCTTAACTCTACTTTTTCGATAGGGTACCGGCGGAGGCACGACGACCATGACACGAGTAAAACTAGGCAAAGAAGTGGTGATTCGGATGCCCAACGAAATTGGGCTTCTGTCCCAAATCGCCAAGTTGATCGCCGAAAAGGGGATCAATGTCCTCGCTATTAGCGGATGGACGGAAGGCTCCACGGCCGTGATTCACGCGGTGACGAGCGACAACCTGCGCACGGCTGATGCGTTGCGCGGCGCGGGCTTGGATCCGATCGAACAGGACGCGGTGCTGCTCGAAGTGGATAACAAACCGGGGATGCTGCGGAAAGTCACGGAACGGCTCGCTGGAGAGGGAATCAATCTGAACCATCTCTATGCGGCCGCACTGGCGGACCGCGAGGCCGTCCTTATGGTGTTCTCCAGCACCAACAACGCGAGGGTTTTGCAGTATTTCCCGACCTAGCAGCGGAGAAATACAGCACGGCAACGCGAGGAGCGGAATCAGGATGCTCCCGCGGGCGGTCGCCCTCGAATGGGTTTGAGAAAAATGGGCAGGGGCTGATTGCGAAGAGCAACGGGAATCCCATTCACGCCAAAAACGCGGTCCCACGTCCGCTCAAAGCAGTGGGCGGCATCGGGCAGCGATGCCGCGAGGTTCAACGCGCGCTCATAAAATGCCCGCGGACGCCGGTGCACGCATTCGCGGGCAACCGCAAATTGGGCCCCACCAAAAAAGGTGAACGTCTCGGGCATCTCTTCTCGGTCGAAGAGATCGCGCCAGAAAGAGTCCATGGGAAGTGGGCGCGCGTCGGGATTTTTGCTCCATCGCTGAAATAGACGCGCACCCAGCGCGTCGTCGCAATCCACCAGAAAACCAAACCACCGAAAGTCGGAAATTCGCTCCTTCCCCTCCGCAATCGCGCGCAGTCGCTTGTGCATATCCGGCGCGTGATCGAACGGATGGCCCTGTGTGAACACGAGAATGTCTGGCAGTTCCTCGTAGTGCGTCACGAGGTGGTGCAAATAGGTGTGCGCCTCGCGACCCACGTTTGGCAACACGCTATACGCAGAATCGGGTCGGCCAGACTTGTCATACACGTGAACGCGAATCGCGCGCGGCACACGGCGCAGCCACTTCACGTCTTCCTGAAACCGCGCGACGACCAGCTCCACGCGCGGCGGCTGTCGTGCGTCGCTCATTCAGGTTCCGGTTGCGGGCGAGGCGTCCTCGCGCCGATTCCACTCCTGGATGCACTCGTCAATGCTCAGCGAATAGCGCTCGCCGCAGAATCGGCAGTTCACGACCACGGGCTCTTGCTTGCGCACGATATCCATGCGCTCGCTATACGGCAACGCGCGCAGCACAGATCCCATTTTCGCGCGCGTACACGAGCACTGAAACCTCGGCGCTGCCCCGCTTTTTAGCGTAATCCGGCTCGGCGCTTCCTCTCCGGCCAGCGCCGCATGGAGAATATTCTCTACAAGACTATCGCTTTCCTCTCGTCGCGAAAGCAGCTCGCGCGCGGCGGGCGCGGCCAACCGATCCCGCACGCGCTGGAAGCGGGCGAGATCGCACCCGGGCAACGCCTGAAGCAAAATGCCGCGGCAGATATGAACCGGCTTCTCCGGGTTCGCCGACAGGGCAATCATGGCCGCCAAGGCCGATTCCGTCTGATCGCTCATACAGAGGAAATAGCCCAAATCGTCCACAACATCCAACAGCTCCGCATTCGTGGAACCGTGCGCAACCACCGCGCCCTTTCGCGTGCGAATCACCTGAACGCTGCCCGACGCGCCATAGAGCGCATCGCTATTCTCCGCATGGCCAAGCTGTGCAGGCGCGATGAACGCGCGCGTCGCGCCATCGGGTCCGCTATCCACAACAATCGTGCGCAGCAACCCTTCATACGCCCATCGGATATTCAGACGCTGCCCTTCGCCCAGCGACGCGGCCGCCAGAACGCCAGCGGCGATCGAGCGACCGAGCAAATGCGCCGCGGCCGGATCGCAATCATGGCGACGGACGGCTTCTCCCACCGTCGCCGACACGACTCCGTACGCAACCGCAATATCGAATCCCTCCACTCGTCCCAATAGGCATTGATCAGTCATAGGCGGGCATCCTACTACATGCGCACTGCGCACTCCACTCTGCGCTTCGCTACAGCGCCGCTCGCGGGCGCTGGGCAAGAAGATGATCCGCAATCGCCAAACCGCTCAAGAATGCGTTTTCGACGCGGGGGTTGGAGCACCAATCCCCAATCGCGCCGAGCGCCAGCTCGTCATCCCACAAGAATCCCGTTCCGAGCGCATTGGCGGGCGCCGCGCTGCGCCACCGGTGCGCCAGCAAGCGAGCGGGGCGCACCTCGCCGATCCCCAAGGCTTCGCAAAACGAGTGGAGCAGCAGCTCCTTCACGCGATCGGGCTCCTCTTCCAAATGCTCTCGCGACCAGATCGGCGAGGCGTGCAGAACCCAAGCTTCTCGCTCTGCCCGGCCCGGCTTGCTCCCTCCATTCGCGATCCAGACCAAAGGGCTGTTGCGCACAAATGCGGCATCAAACGCGGTCTCCAACTCGAACTCAAATGCCACCAACGCCGCCCAGCACGCCTGCATCCGCACCGATGCGGCGCGCCCGCTCAATAACGGCGAAGGCGCCAGGAGCGGCACCGCTTGTTCGGCCGATGTCGCGACGATCACGATTTCATATTCGTCGGGCAGCGGCCCCTGCGCGGAAACCAGCGTCCATCCGCCATCCGGCGTTCGCTCCACGCGCGTGATAAGCGTGTCGAGCTGGGTGTGAACTTCGTTCGCGATTCCTCGAAGCATCGCATCCATGCCCGGCACGCCGACATATCGCACAGCATCATCCTGCAAGAGCGTGATCTGCCCGCGATCGCATGCGGCCATGCGATGCTCCCAAACGCTGACCACCCCCTGCTCCCTCCAACTTTCCACGCGATTGCGAAAGCGCTCATTGCGGACAGTGAAGAACTGGCAGCCGTGATCGAACAGGCACTCCCCTTCGCGCCGACTCGCCATGCGGCCACCGACGGATCCATTTTTCTCGAAGAGCGTAACGGGATAACCGCGCTCCGCCAGGGCTCGCGCGGCGGTGACGCCCGCCATTCCAGCGCCAAGGATGGCGACTGACGGGCGAATCTCGATCATCGTCGTCTCACCGGGGTGCGATCGAAACTTCATAGCCTGATCAAATTATACCCGCTCTCGCGCGCGAACGGTTCCTCTTTTTCAGCGCCGCGCACAATTTCCGCGCCCCGCTAAAAAGATATGGGGGCGAAGAGGGGATAGCGCGACAACTTCGCGCGGCCTTCGAGAAACGCGAGTTCAATGAGAAAATCAATTTCGAGCACACGCGCGCCCAAGCGTTCAATCAATTGCGCCGCGGCCAACGCCGTGCCGCCCGTCGCCAGCAGGTCATCAATCAACAGCACGCTCTCGCCCGGCTCGAAGGCATCGCGATGAACCTCAATCGTTGCGCTGCCATATTCCAAATCATACGTTTGCTCAAGGGTCTCATACGGCAGTTTTCCCTTCTTCCGAATGGGCACCAATCCGATCCCCAGCTCGTGTGCCACCGCCGCGCCCAGAAGAAACCCGCGCGATTCGATTGCGGCAATGCGCTGAATCGAACGGCCGCGCTGCCGATCCACAAAGAGCTTCACCACTTCCCGAAACAGAACGGGGTCCCGCAAGAGCGGTGTGATGTCCTTAAAAAGAATGCCCGGTTTCGGAAAATCGGGCACATCGCGAATCGCCGCTTTGATCTGTTCAAGACTCATACTTCGACACTCTCCGGTTCGTGGATTTGCTCGTTTTCTTCCATCATCTGCCGCAATTTCGCAACCGCTTCGTTCTGAATCTGGCGCACCCGCTCGCGCGTCACCTTCATGCGCTGCCCAATCTCCTCCAACGTCTGCACGCGCGTATCGCGCAACCCATAGCGATATCTCAAAATGTCTCGCTCGCGTGGACTGAGGCGATCCAAAAGTGAATCCACTTCCGCCTTCAGTTGCTGATCGTTGATCTCGTCATACGGCGTGCGCGCTTTTTCATCGCCGATCAAATCACCAAATTCACTGCTGTCGCCATCGTTGCCAATCGGCGCATCCAGCGAGGCGGGCTTGAGCGACACCGTCTGCCAGTGCGTCACCACACTGGGCTCCACCTGCAGCTCAATCGCAAGCTCATCCACCGACGGCTCGCGACCCAGCCGCTCGGTCAAATGGTGTTCCACGCGCCGCATCCGCGCGATCTTGTCCACCAAGTGAGCGGGCAACCGAATCGTCTTGCTCTGATTGGCCAGCGCGCGCTTAATCGCCTGCTTGATCCACCACGCGGCATAGGTGCTGAGCTTTCCGCCCTTCTTCGGATCAAACCGCTCCACGGCCTTCATCAAGCCGATATTTCCCTCGGAGATCAAATCGAGCAAGGGCAACCCATACCGCGCGTAATCATGCGCGATTTTCACGACAAGGCGCAGGTTGGCCCGAATCATCAGGCTCCTGGCCTCCGCATCGCCCTTCTTGATCTTGGCTGCAAGTTTGATTTCTTGCTCGGGCGTCAACAGAGGAGTCTGCCCGATTTCGCGCAGATAAATCCTAACTGTTTTGTCTGACTCCATCATTTCGCACAACCGCCCTCTGCCGTTTGACCGGCCGACGGGTCAAATGTTCACATCGCACCCACTATGTATTCATCGCGATCCGCCCAGAGAACCTTACAGGTCATCCACCGTGGTCACATGGACTCGGGCCGGGGCCGACTTTGCTGTAACTCCTTGCGAATCCGTCGCGACGGACACCCACGTATACAGCCCCGTCTGGGTCGGTTTCCAGTCATATCCGATGAAAAAGCCATTTGTTGCGCCGACTTCCTGACCGTCCAACAGCAAGCGAATCGCCAGAGGTCGCGCATTTTCGGACACAATTTCCGCGGCGATCCGCAGTTCATCCCCCAGCGCCAGCGCCGTCCCATCATTGGGTTCCAGCAGGGCCACTGCCGGGTCTGCGACATCGCGAATCTGCACCTGCATCGGAACTCGAGGCGAGCGGCGAATGAGTCCATCGGAGCTAACCACGGCCGCCACCAGGTGATGCGGTCCGGGTGGCGGATTCCGCCACTCCAGCCGATAGGGCGCACTCGTCACGGAGCCGAGCACCACGCCGCTCGAAAAGAATGTCACGCGGCGCACGGCCTTGCCGTTGGCCTCCACGCTCGCTTCCATAGAAACGGTGTCGCCTTCCCAAAACTGCCTATCGGCATCGGGATCAACAATGCGAACCTGAGGACGTGCCTCCGCGCCCCCCGCCCGTGGCGTCAACAACACCGCGCGCTCGCGCTCGCCCAGCAGACCATAGCCGACAATCTCGCCGGTCTTGTTGATTCCCCGCGCTTCGACAATCAACCACGGCTCGTCCGTTTCCAACAGCTCATTCAAATCCGTCATCGTTCCTGCGCGCGAGCAAAAGGCCCGATCATCATCCTCGTGGCTGCTGACAAAGAGACCCACCGCAACCCCGTCTTCATTGATGTCGTGCGCGACGCTGTAGACATTCGCCAGCGTATCGAGGTCTTCCGTCGGCGCGCCCGCCACAATCCGCACGGCGTGAGTCGCGTTGCTCAATTCGGCATAGCCAGCAGCAACTCCAGCGCCCGAAAGCGCAAGCGCGGCGCTGCTCCACTCCGTGGAGTCGGGATCTATGAGGGTCTTCATGCCATTCACACCCAGCACAAAGGCGTGACTCACATAATCGCCCTCCGGATTGAACTCCACCTGCCCCGCAATGTCGCCGACATCGTTCACGGCATACGCCAAACTGGCGCCTCGTTCGCGAAGCGCCTCCGGAACAGAAACGCCATCCACCGTCCACACCAGCGCCCGCGTTCCCACATCGCCCTCACCGCCGCCAACCAGCACGCCGAAATTGTTCAGATCGAAGACATACCCCTCGCGAAACCCGTCCGGCAACGGCACATCCTTCAACCCGCCCTCCCCGCTCCACAGAAACGGCTGCACGCGGCCCTCCTCATCCTCCGCCTCTCCCGCCACTTGCCCGCGCTCATTGATCGCATAGGCCCGACTCGTGTCGCCGCCGCACGTTCCGAGATCGCGCATGCCCATGTCCGGCGTCCACAAGAACGCGCGCAGATGCCCCTCCTTCGTCTCGGCCTCCCCCACAACCCAGCCCTGCTCATTGATTGCATAGGCGCGGCTATTGGCTCCACCCAGAGTCCCCAAATCGCGCACGGAATACGTCACATCCCCACCGTCCGCCACAGCGACCACCGCCAGGACAAGCAACAGCAAAATGCTATGGAATGGTTTACAAAACATGATAACGACTCCGCCGATTCGCGGAACTCACAACAGAGCGGCGCGCGACTCTCTTGGCAAGCCCGATCAGAACGTATAGCTCAACCCCACACTAAAGGTGGTGTCCTGCTTTTCCTTCCCCTCCGCGGGTTCGCTGTCGTAATCACCCTCCAGCCGCAGGCGCACGCTGAGCTGTTCATCCATCTCCAACTGAAGCTCGATAAACGCCTTGGCCAAATAGACCCCCGCCCCATCGCGCAACTCCGGGATATACTCCACCCCCTGCTTCAACAGCGAAACCGCCGTAATCCGGCACTCGTAATACTCCGCCGCGCGCAGCGCAGGATAGGAGTCCCGCTCGCCACCCTTCTTCTCAATTATGCCTGCCGGCCCGATTTCCAGGCGAAGCTCCTGCACCCCATCCTGTAGCGCAAGGTAGCCATACGAAGGGCTCAGCAAAACGCGATAGTCCACATCCGCCACCCCGTCATACAGAAACTCCGCCCGATAGGTCAGATAGCTTCGCGGCCCCATCGTCCGCCGATGCTCCACTTCCGCCGTCACGCGTTCGCGCGTGCGCTCGCCAGCCACCTCGCCAATCTCTCCGCGAACCTTCAGCCCCGTCGCGCTTTCCTCCGTCTTCTTCTTCGCTTCGAGCTGCATGCGCGTCTGCACCGAATCCTTGTTCCCCTCGGTGAGGTTCATCCCCGCCTCAATGCGCCGACTCCAGCCGTCCTTCTTCTTCGCGCGCTTGGCTGCAACGGCATCGTGCGATGCCGGAAACAACAGGGCGGAAATCAGGAATGCACACAGCCAGAATCTGGAGCGCAATTTCATCACCGTGCCGCAGCCCGCCCGGGAATACCCACTCGCTTCGGATCCACAAGCGCCCGCAACACAGCCTCCCCGCCCGCGGGAATCTCCACATCCGCAAAACCGCCCTTCTTCAATTTCAATCGAAGCGCGCCCCCGGCGACTCGCGAAGAAATGGCTGTCGAAAAATCCGGTTCGTGTCCGACCAACGCCACACACGCATCCGCCGACAGCGTGCGAATGACCTTCACAATCGCCTCCTCCGACGCGCCCGGATTCAGGGCAGGACACAATTCGACACAAATCGGCCCGCACGCCTTAGCCAAAATCTCCGCCGTCTGTCGCGCGCGAACCGCTTCCGACGAAATAATGCGGTCCAGCCCCGGATACGCGCGCGCCACACCGCGCGCCACATCTGAAAAGAGCTTCTTCCCCTTCTTTGTCAGCGGCCGCGCACTATCCGGGCCGTCAAACCCCTCTGCCTCAGCCGCCTCCGCATGGCGTATAAATAGAATGCGCATGGTTGCCTGACTTGACTTTGACCCCGCTTCTGCCTAATTCTGGCCATCCGATTGCCCGATGGTGTAACGGTAGCACAGCAGACTCTGGATCTGTTTGTCTAGGTTCAAATCCTAGTCGGGCAACCATCCCCTCTCTCCCCTCTAGCCGTGCGCTACTTGATGCGCATCGGCATCAGCACATAGAGGAACGGCTTGTCGTTCCGAATCAAACAGGGGCTCAACTCGTCGCTGATTTCAAAGCTGATTTCATCGCTGGACAAATTGCGCAGCGGATCCAGCAGGAAATCAGGATTGAACGCCACCGTCACATCCTTGCCGCTGTACTTGATCGCAACCCGCTCGCGCGCCTCGCCCACATCCGTGGCCATCGCCGACACCTCGAGATGATCTTTGGAAAAGCTCAGCGTGATAGACCCCGAGCGGTCCGTCAGCAACAGCGCCACGCGCCGAATGGCGTGCATCACCAACTCGCGCTCCAAACTGATGCGCTGATCCGAGCCCGGCGGAATCACCTGGCGGAAGTTCGGATAGGCGTGATCCACCAACTTCGAGATCGTGAGCAAATTGCCGAACTCGAACGAAATCTGGCTCTCGGCGATCTGAATGCGCACCTTCCCCTCGTCCTTCAGCGCCTTGAGCAACTCGTTCACCGTCTTGCTGGGAACGATCCACTCGCCCTCCATATCGCGCCCCATTTCCGCATCCTGCTCCCACATAGCCATGCGGCGCCCATCCGTCGCCACCGCCGACAACTTGCCGCCCTTGAAGCTCAACAGCACACCATTCAGCATCGGGCGGGATTCGTCTGACGACGCCGCATAAGACGTGGCCTGCAGCATGTTCCGGAACTCCGCCTGCTCGAGCGAATAGACCCGATTGCCCTGGAACTTCGGCAGCGGCGGAAACTCATCCTCCGAAATACCATTGATTTTGTAGAACGAGGCCCCCGCGCGAATCGTCGCAACGTCCTTGTCATCCACATCAATCTCAATCTCGGAAACCGGAAGCTCCTTAAAGATGCTGAAGATGCGGCGCGCAGGCAGCGTGGTGCCACCCGTCCGACTCACCTTGGCCGCCACCGACGTGCGAACCGTGACTTCCAAATCCGTTGACGTGAGCCAAAGCCGATCCTGCTCGGCCTTCAAACACACGTTATACAAGACAGGCAGTGTCGAACGGACAGAGATGATGGACTGCGTGTTCTGGAGTCCTTCCAATATGGCGTCTTTGCTGACGGTCAGTTTCATACGGTTTCTTTCCTCGTGCTCGTTATGCACATCCTCTGAGAGTACGGATTTAATAAACCATTAACGATAATCTTCTTATTATGGCGCATGACAAGTGGAACAACAAGCATTCCGTGGCGTCCCTGCGCGGCTTTTCGGGCCGTTTCCCCATGTGAATAACCCTGTGGAAACCTGCCTGTTCCGGCCCGGTTCTGTGGACAGATGCAAGGCGTTAACAATGGCAAACAGGGAATGCACAGAAGCGGTGCGGGTTTTCGACAGGTTATCAAAAGTCTTCATCAAGAGCGTTTGCTGAGGCGCTGCTGCAAGACCGCCATGTTTTGGCGAAACGCCGCATCCTGCTTCAAGCGATCCACGACGAGGCGATGAGCATGCAGCACCGTCGCATGGTTCCGCCCGAACGCGACGCCGATGGACGGCAGCGAGTGCGGAGTCATCTCGCGGCATAGATACATGGCAATCTGGCGCGGAAATGCAATGGACTGCGGCCGGCGACTACTCGTCATGTCCGCCAGGCGCAAATCGAAGTGGTCCGCCACAACCTTCTGGATCTCTTCCATCGTCAACGTCTCGTGGCTTTCCTGATCCAGCGTGTCGCGCAGGAGATATTCCAGTGTCTCAATCGTGAGCGGGCGCCCCGTGAGCGACGAATAGGACACCGCGCGGATCAAGGCGCCCTCCAAGCGGCGAATGTTCGAGCGAATGTTTTCCGCGAGATAGTTGATGATCTCGTCGGGCAGGTTCAGCTTCATCTGCTCCTGCTTGTTGCGCAGAATCGCAATACGCGTCTCCACATCCGGCAATTCAAGCTCAGTGACTAACCCCCACTCAAAACGTGAAACGAGGCGATGCTCCAACCCCGGAATCTCGCAGGCGGGCCGGTCGCAGGTCAGAACGATCTGTTTGTGACTGTCGAAGAGCGCATTGAACGTGTGGAAGAACTCTTCCTGCAAGCGCTCCTTGCCTCCGAGAAATTGAATGTCGTCAATCAGCAGGACATCCACACTGCGATATTTCTTCCGAAACTGCACCAGCGCCTTGCGCTGCAGCGCGTCAATATACTCATTCGTGAACGTCTCGGAGGAAACATAGGCGATAGACGCTTTTGTCTGTGAAGCCACGGAGTGCCCAATCGCCTGCATCAGATGCGTCTTTCCGAGGCCCACTCCGCCGTAAATAAAGAGCGGGTTATACGCGCGGCCCGGCGACTGCGCGACCGCGAGAGAAGCCGCGTGCGGAAAACTGTTCGAGGAACCGACGATGAAGGAATCGAAGGTGTAGTTCTGATTGAGCGTTTGCTTCGCCTGCGCGGGTGAAGGCTTCTCGCGTTCGGGTGGCCGCTGTGGCTGCGGCGCCGCAGGCGCAGGAGTCTCGAGGGCCGCTGCAGAGCGGGAAACGGTGAAAGAAATCCCCAGCGGCGTTCCGTTCGCCACCGTCACCGCGTCGCGAATGAGCGAGAGATAGTTTTCTTCCAGCCAGCTCTGATAGAAATTATTCTGCACCGAAAGAATGAGTTTGTCGCCTTCCAGGGCCGCCGCCTCAATGACAGCAATCCAACGATCAAACACGTCCTTCGAAAGCGTGGACTTCAAATGCTTGCAGGCTTGCGCCCACATGACCTCTGCGCTCATCACAAGTATTCCCTCAAGCCGAGTCGCCCCAATGGCTCCTCAGCGCTTCGTCGCGCAGCGCAGAAATAGCGGAAAATCAGTGGACATGGCGAAAAACGCGACGCCGAACCCGAGTTATCCACAGTTTATCAACAGCCCTACACACCTCTATCTCTTGCCTGCGACGAACGGAACGTAAAAATCAAATGCACATCGGACAAGGGAAAAAAACGAATCGGGCAATCTATTTCCCGCGCTACAATAGATAGACGAGAGAATCGAAAAACCGCAATATGTAGCGGAACAAAATGCAATATCGCTATTCGTGAAACGGCAAGAAGTTGCGACGAAGCGAGGGAAAAAAGTTCGCATTTTTCTAGCGAAATGCGTGGTTTTTGTTTGAGTGAGTTTGTGAAGGAATGACTCATGAAAAAGACATCAACAGGTGCACGTTTGGTGGTTGCGGGATCAGGCGATGCCGCAAATATGCGCTATGCGTGCGGATTCCAGCCGGTTGATCCGGTACTGCTGCTGCACACCGCGCGCGAGCGACATCTCGTGGTTCCGGTCCTTGAAGTGGGCCGCGCGCGCGAAGAGGCAAAGGGGACGCGCGTCTATACACCGGAAGAGTTGGGCCTTCCTCTCTATGAGCGCCGCTCCATTGCCGCGTGGGCCGTGCAGTTGCTGAAGCGCACGCGCGTTCGACGCGTGCGCGTGGCGGAGCAATTTCCTCTCGGTGTCGC
>WBZO01001168.1_pt2 | contig 18289 bp, 18 predicted proteins | sample 5204261 | NCBI WGS metagenome assembly WBZO01 (sample SAMN12412400, study PRJNA552823) | activated sludge metagenome | isolation source: activated sludge from anammox sidestream of wastewater treatment plant... | place: USA: North Carolina | collected 2017-09
ACGGCCACGACGCGATCGACGCGCGCGTGACCCTCGACGGCGAGAGCCTCCCGGGCGCGCTGGACGGCCGTTCGCTCGCCGTCGATCCGGGCGCCCACGTCGCCCGCTTCGAGCGGGCGGGCAGCGCTCCCGTGGAGGTGAAGTTCATCGCGCGCGAGGGAGAGAAGAACCGCGGCATCGCCGCGACGTTCGTGATCCCGCGCTCGTCGCCGCGTCCCGTCGCGGCCGAGGGCAGCCGTGCGCTCCCGGTGCTGCCGTTCGTGCTCGGAGGCGCAGGCCTCGCCGCCATCGGCGGAGGCGTGTTCCTCCGCATGAAGGCGGACTCCGATGCCGAGCAGCTGCACGGAACGTGCGCCCCCGCCTGCGATCCCTCCGAGCGCGCCGCGCTCGGCGATCAGCTCGTCCTGTCCAACGTGGCGCTCGGCGTAGGTGCCGTCGCCCTTACCGCTTCGGCCGTGACCTGGCTCCTCGCGAGGAAGTGAGAAACGACCATGATGCGTGAATTCGGTTCCACCAGCACAGCGACCGTCCGCCGGGAGCGCTTCACGCGCCAGCCGCAGGCGACGACGTTCATCGTCACCGTCGTGGACGGCCCCGACGCCGGCCTCGTCGCGACGATCGACGCGACCGGCCCGTCGCGCGCCCTCATCGGCTCGAGCCCGGTCTGCACCATCCGGCTCACCGACCGCGAGGTGTCGCGCCGTCACGCGTCCCTCAGCGTCGTCGGGAGCACGCTCCAGCTGCTCGATCTCGGCTCGACGAACGGCACCACGGTGAACGGCGTGATCGTCCGCGAGGTCGTGCTCACGGGCGGAGAGGCGCTCCGCGTCGGCAGCACCGTCCTGTCGATCAAGCGCGGCGAGCCGAAGTCGGCGAACGTCGGCGACGCGCAGTCGTTCGGGCGCATCCTCGGCTCGAGCCTCGCGATGCGGCGCCTCTACCCCGCGCTCGCGCAGCTCGTCGCGAGCGATCGCCCCGCGCTCATCGAGGGCGAGGCCGGAACGGGCAAGGAGCTCGTCGCCGAGGAGATCCATCGCTCGAGCAAGGGGGCCGAGAGCCCGTTCGTGACCCTCGACGCGCAGAACCTCCCGAGCGCGGCGATCGGCGCGAAGCTCGCCGAGCTCCTGGAGCAGGCGCGCGGCGGCGTCCTCTTCATCGACGAGGTCGGCGTGCTCCCGCGCGACGCGCAGGCCCAGCTCCGCGACGTCATCGCGACCCGCAAGGACGTGCGCGTCGTCGCCGCCACCCGTCGCGATCTCGACCGCGACGTCGCGAGCGGCCGCTTCGACGACGACCTCTTCTTCGTCCTCGCCGCCGGGCGCGTGGAGCTCCCGGCGCTGCGCGAGCGTGACGGCGATGTCGCGCTGCTCGCGCGCGCGTTCTGGAAGGAGGCGGCGGGCGCGGACGGCGGCGAGCTGCCGGAGGACTTCCTCCCGCGCTTCGAGCACTACCCCTGGCCGGGCAACGTGCGCGAGCTCCGCAGCGCCGTCCTCGCGCGCATGACGCTCGGCGAGCTCGGGCCCTCGTTCCGCACCGCCGAGGCGAAGGAGACCGGGCTCGATTTCCTCTCCTCGGTGATCGAGGAGGACCTCCCGTTCCCCACCGCGCGCGAGCGCGTCGTGGGCGAGTTCGAGCGTCGGTACGTCGAGCGCGTCCTCGCGCGCCACAACGGCAACGTCACGCAGGCCGCCCGCGCCAGCGGCGTCGCTCATCGCTACTTCCAGCTCGTTCGCGCGAGGATCCGCTGAGGTGAAGAGCATGCTCGGTCGCGTCCGCTCGCTCGTCCCGATCGCTACGCTCGCCGGCCTCGCCGCGTGTGCGGCGCCGTCGAGCTTCGACGGCCTCACCGGCGGCACCCTGCCGTCGGTGGAGACGGGCGCGACGACGCGATCGAGCGACGTCAACGTCGTCGCCCCCAAGCCGGTGTCGCCGATCTCGGTCTCGCTCGTGTCGACGACCAAGCCGCGGTTCTCGTGGGAGCTGGGCGAGGGCACGAGCGGCGCGGTCCTCGAGCTGTGCCGGACGCGCGCGTGCGACGGCGACGACGTGAAGCGCTTCGAGACCGAGGGCCGCACCTTCACCGTCCTCGAGGACCTCGAGCCGGGCGTCTGGTTCTGGCGCGTGTTCGGCGCGGACAAGCACCACGTCGGCACGACCCCGAGCGCGACATGGGAGCTCGTGGTGCGCGGCGCGGCGAAGAGCGGCTCCTCCGAGATCCCCGCCGGGGGCATGCTCGATCTGAACGGCGACGGCCTGCCCGATCTCGTCGCCACCTCCGACGTGTCGGTCTACGACGAGGAGCTCGACCAGGACGTCGTCCGGTCGAGGATGTCGGTGTTCCTCGGCCGCAAGGACGGACGCTTCGACTCGACCGGCTGGGGATACGTCGACATGTTCGCCTCGCCGGGCAAGGTCCGGCTCGCGGGCGGGATCGACACCGACGGAGACGGCTTCTCCGACGTCGTTCACGCGCTCCAGGCCGCCGAGACGGGCTCGTACCACGTGGTCATCGAGCACGGCACGGCGGGCAAGGCGTACGAGGGCGGCGTCGACTACATCGACATGGCGAAGGCGGCCTGGGTCGACCTGCCCGGAGCGAAGGAGCTCCCGATGATCGGCGCCGGCGGCGACGTCAACGGCGACGGCTACGGCGACGTGCTCGTCTCCGCGAGCGGCCGCGGCCTCATCGGGCTCGGGAGCGCGAAGGGCACGAGCGCCACGATGCCGTTCTTCCAGGCGCTCGATGGGAACGAGGCCACGCACGCGCTCGTCGGCTCCTTCGACGCCGACGGCGACGGCCTCTCCGATCTCGCCTACGCCGGCGGGCCGACGGCCGCCCCGATCGTCGCGGCGCGCGGCGACCGCATGCGCATCGACTCCATCGTCGATCTCACCGCCGCCGCGCCGGGCACGCCGGCGAAGGCGATCTCGATGGTCGCCGGCGATTTCGACGGCAACGGCATCACGGACGTCGCGGCCATCGTGCCCATCGACGGGCGGCGGACGGTCTGCTTCTGGCTCGCCGACAAGGAGCGGCTCTTCGTCAACGAGATCTGCGTGCCCGGGCCGAAGAACGATCCGACCTACGGCGATCACCTCATCGCCGCCGACCTCGAGGGCGACGGGCGCGACGAGCTGCTCGCCTCGGCCGACGGCCTCGACGGCGGCACCGTCGAGCTCCTCTGGCTCGACGGGAAGTCGGTGGCCATCGATCGCCTCTTCGACGCGCCGGCGATCGGGGGAGGCCTCACGACGATCTGGCCCGGTCGCCCGGGCAAGGCGCGCTGGGCGGCGACGGCGGCGGACCGCCGCTCGATCGTGGTGTTCGAGGGCCGAAAGCCGATCCAGACGATCACCACGACGGACATCGACTCCCTCGCCGCCGTGACCTTCGTCACCGCAATCCGCTGAAACGCCCCTTGAACGCGGCCCGCGCGTCCGTACGATGCGCGCTGCCGGATGTTCGAGGACTTCGAGGACGAGGACGTCGACGTTTCGCCCGACGCGCCCGATCGGGCGATCGTCTACGCGATCTGGTCGCGGTCGAGCTCGGGCTCGCTCACCGCGGAGGAGGCCTGGGCGATCCTCCACGAGCGCTACCCCGACGAGCCGCGCTTCCTCCTGCTCGAGGCCTATGCCGAGCTCGCCGACGGCACCGTCAGCGGATCGTGGACGCCGGGCTACTTCCTCACGAAGCTCGAACGCATCGCCGCCGCTGCGACCGAAGCGCTCCACGGCCCGATCCGTGAGCTCCTCGGGTTCGCGGGACCGCTGCTGGCGAAGGCGACCGGAGGGGACGCCGAGCGGCTCGCCGGGCTCCGCGCGAAGGTCGGCGCAGAGGGCGCAGCCCCGGCGAAGCGCGACGAACGGGCGGGCCTCCGCCTCCGTCGCTTCGAGCGCGAGGTGGTCCGCGAGCTCCACGATCGCACCGAGGGCGGCAAGCCCCTCGGGACGCGCGCAGCGACCGGCGCCACGATCGCCCCTCCCGCGCAGAACGAGCTCGAGCTCGCGCTCGCCGATCCCACCCGCGCGCGGAAGAAGTACGCGGCGACGGAGCGCTTCGCCAAGGGCGAGCTCGTCGAGCACCCGAAGTTCGGCGTCGGCGTCGTCACCGCGCTCGAGCCCGGGCGCGTGACGCTCCTCTTCGACACCGGTCCGCGCAAGCTCGTCGCCGGTTGACGCTCACGCCGCCTCGACGAACGGCGGATCGTGCGCGAGGAAGTGCGCCGCGCGGCGCGCGACCGAATAGCGGCAGACGCTCGTCTCGATGACCTCGCCGTCGGTGTTCACCTTGAAGGGCGACGCCGACCGGATCTCGACCTCTCGCGCGCGGAAGTAGCGCACGCGCTCGTCGCTCACGTGCTCGCCCGCCGCGACCTTCTTCAAGAGGCCGATGAGCTCGAGCGTCCGCATCGACTCGACGATGCACACGTCGAGCTCGCCGTCGTCGACGATCGCGTACGGCGCGATGAGCCGCCCGCCGCCGACGAGGCGAGAGTTGCACACGGCGAAGAGCGACGCGCGGATCGTGCGCGGCGGATCGTGGTCGAGCGTTACCTCGAGGTCGAGCGGCTCGTGATCGAAGAGCGCGCTTGCACCTCCGATGAGGTAGGCGAGCTTGCCCGCGACCGACTTGAGCCCGGGGTCGACGGCATCGGACACCTCGGCGACGAAGCCGCCCGCCGAGACGTTGACGAAGCTCCGATCGCCGAGCCGCGCAACGTCGATCTCGGCGAGCTCGCCGCGCGCGAGCACGTCGACCGCGCCTTCCAAGTCCTCCGGGACACCGAGCGCGTGCGCGAAGTCGTTGCCCGTGCCGAGCGGGAGCAGCCCGAACGTGACGCGCTCGAGGCCGTGCGGGACGTTCGCCACCCCGTTCAGCACCTCGTTGAGCGTACCGTCGCCGCCGGCGACGAAGAGGTGATCGTAGCCCTCGCGCACCGCCTGCTCGGCCGCACGCGCGGCGTCGCCCTTCGCGGTCGTGAGCACGATGTCGAGATCTCCCACGGCGGGGCGAAGGCGCTCGTTGAGCGACACGAGCTCGTCCGGGGCGCGATCGGCGCCGGCGACGGGATTCGCGATCAAGCGCGCCTTCAGCGAACGGGACATGGTCCGACCGCGAGCAAGCTCCGAGCCGCGGCGAGCGTCGACGGAACGCTCGCGCTCTGGTTGAATCGCGGCCGATGAGCGCGCGGCACCTGCTCCTCCTCGCGTGCGGCGTCCTTGCCGGTTGCAGCGGCGGGATGCGCCGCTTTCCCCTGCGCGATCCCGTCTGGCAGGACACCGATACCCAGGCGGTCCGCGCGAGGTGCGCCAAGCGACCGAGCAAGGAGGACGCGAACCACGTCGCGTGCGCGCCCGAGGTCTACGTCTCCCCGCTCGCCTGGGACGCGGCCGACAACTCGATCTTCCGTCCCATCTCCAAGGTCTTCGCCGTCGATCCACCGAAGGAAGCGCGCAACGTCAACGCGTTCGACGAGGTGCCCGACTCGGCGTGGTTCGAGAATCGCCTCGGCAGGAAGAAGCCGCCGCTCGAGGAGCTCCTGCGCGGCGCGTGCACGGCCGAGGACATGCTCGATCCGGCCAGCGCGAAGCCCGGCGAGTACGTGATCGATCAGGGCAAGCCGAACGGCGCGTCGCCCGGCTTCCGCGTGAGGATCGGCGGCAAGAAGAAGTACATGTTCAAGACCGACTTCGAGAAGGAGCCGGAGCGCCCGAGCGCCGCCGCGGTCATCGGGACGGTCGTCTATCACGCGGTCGGCTTCAACACGTCCTGCGAGCAGGTCCTCTACGCCGACCCTTCGCTCTTCACGCTCACGCCCGGCTTGAAGGTCACCGCGAACGACGGCGTGACGCGCCCGTTCGATCGGGCCGCGCTCGAGAAGCTCCTCTCGACGGCGGTGAAGGCCCCCGACGGCAAGGTCCGCTTCCAGGCGAGCGCATGGCTCGGGGGCTACCTGCTCGGTCCGTTCAAGTACGAGGGCACACGCAAGGACGACCCCAACGACGTCATCCCGCACGAGGATCGGCGCGATCTCCGCGGCGGACGCCTCGTCGCCGCGTGGCTGCACCACTTCGACGCCCGCGAGCAGAACAGCATGGACTCGTGGTTCGCGGCCGATCCGAAGCGGCCCGACTCCTCGCCGGGCTGGGTCCGCCATTACTACCTCGACACGAGCGACTGCCTCGGCAGCCAGTGGGACTGGGATCGCGTCTCGCGCGAGATGGGCGACTCGTTCCTGCTCGACTGGGGGCACATCGGGGCGGACTTCGCGACGTTCGGCGTCGTCGAGCGCCCTTGGGAGCGAAAGCGCATCGTCCCGGGCAAGGAGATGTTCGGCTACTACCACTGGGACGAGTTCGACCCCGACGGCTGGGTGAACGAGTACCCCAACCCGGCGTTCGGCCGCGCGACCGAGCACGACAACGCGTGGATGGCGCGCATCCTCTCGCGCTTCGATCGCCCCGATCTCGAGGCGATCGCCAGGCTCGGGAAGTGGTCGAATCCGGAGCACGCCGGCTACCTCGCCGAGGTGCTCGAGCGCCGCCTCCAGAAGATCGTCGAACGATACCTGCTCGCGCTGTCACCCCTCGCCGATCTCCGCATGGAGGACGAGGGCACGCTGTGCGCGACCGACCTCGCACGCCGCCGCCACGCGCGCCCCGAAGGCGCCTTCCGCTATCGCGCGACGTACGCCGGCCGATCGCTCGCCGTGACGGTGAAGCCCGAGGGCGAGATCTGCCTGCCGCTCCCGCGCGCCTCCGGCGGCGACGGCTACATGGTCGTGGAGATCGAGAACGGCGCGTCGAGGGGCGCCCTGCTCGCGCACCTCTACGATCTCGGCCCGGGCAGGGGCTACAAGATCGTCGGCCTCGAGCGCCCCGATCCCTGATCTAGTCGGTGTGCTCGTCGACGACGAGCCCTTCGAGATGGGCCGTGTCGTTCCACGTGTGGAGGCGCGATCGCCCGCTCGCCTCGCGCTCGACGTGGGTGAGCCCGCAGTTGCCGACGCCCGCGAGCGCACGGAGGCCCTCCGGCGAGACGCCGAGCACGCGCGCGACGTACGCTTTGATCGCGCCGCCGTGCGAGACGAGGAGCACGCGCTTGCCGGCATGATCACGGACGGCGCGGACGACCGCGCGCTCGATCCGCTCGGCGAGCTCCGCATACGTCTCGCCGCCGCCGCGCCTCACGTCGAGCCCGTTCGTCCAGGCGGCCCACTCCTCCGGGTGGTCCCGCTCGATCTCGGCGTGGCTCTTCCCGGTCCAGGTGCCGACGTCGACCTCGCGGAGGTCCTTGTCGAGCTCGATGTCCCGCTCGCAGGCCGTCGCGACGATGCGGGCGGTCTCGAGAGCACGCTCGAGGTCGCTCGCGACGACGGCATGCGGACGGATGTGCTTCATCCGCTCCGCGAGCCGCGCCGCCTGCGCACGGCCGCGCGCGTTGAGCCCCCGGCCGCCCTGCCCCTGGAAGACGAGGCGGCGGTTGTCGTCGGTCTCGCCGTGGCGGGCGAAGAGGAGCGTGGTCGAGGTGCGCGCGGGGTGACGCATCGAAGAGCCCTGCAATATGCGGAAATTAGAGGCTTTCCGAAAGACTTGCGAGAGGGCCGGCGTGCGACTACCGTGCGCTCCCCCTTCCTCGATCGGACAGGGGCAGCTTCTGGAGAGCACACCATGGCGCGCGTCACCGTCGAAGATTGTCTCGAGCGTGAGGAGAACCGTTTTGCGCTGGTCATCCTGGCCTCGCGGCGCACGCGGCAGCTGATGAAGGGCGCGAACGCCCTCGTGCACTCGAAGAACAAGGCGGCCGTCACCGCGCTCCGCGAGATCGCGGCGGGCAAGGTTCACTTCGATCGTCCGAGCAACGACGCCGTCTCGGATTGGATCGAGCACATGAACCGCTCGGGCCTCTACTGACGAAGAAGAAGCTCGACCTCGAGCTCGAAGCCGGCGCGACCGCCCACTTCGAGGACCCGGTCTACTACGCGAAGACGTACGCCAAGCGTACGCACGACGTCGCGTACTACGTGGAGATCGGGTGCGGGCGCTCCGCGGTGCTGGAGTACGGCATCGGCAACGGGCGCGTCGCGATCCCGCTCGCGCGAGAGGGAGTGAAGGTCACCGGCATCGAACGTTCGGTGCCGATGATCGACGACCTGCGCTCGAGGCTCGCACGCGAGGGTGCCCGCGTGCAGAAGCGCGTGACCATCGTGGAGGGGGACATGCGCACGGCGAACGTGCGCGGCCGCTTCCCCCTCGTCATCTGCCCGTTCAACGCGGCCCTGCACCTCTACACCTGGCAGGACGTGGAGGGGTGGCTCGCGCGCGTCCGGCGGCACCTGTCGCCCCGCGGCGAGCTCGTCCTCGACGTGAACATGCCGATCATGGAGGATCTCGCCGATCCCCCGGGCACCACCTACGAGCTGCCGCCCTTCGTGCACCCCACCGCGGGTCGCGTGCGCTACCGCGAGGTCTTCGATTACGATCGCGTCCGGCAGATCCAGTTCTGCTCGATGTGCTTCGATCCCGTGAAGGGCGAGAGCTTCGTCACGCCGCTCGCACATCGCGTCTTCTTCCCCCAGGAGATGGAAGCTCTGCTCCACTACAACGGCTTCGAGGTCACCGCGCTCTACGGCGACTTCGAGCGCGGCCCCTTGAAGCAAGACTCCGACGTCATGGTGTTCCATGCCCGGCATCGCTGAAGGCCTCGCCCAGGTCCGGGATCGCATCGCGCGCGCGGCCGAGGCCGCTTCGCGCGATCCGAGCCACATCCGGCTCGTCGCCGTCTCGAAGACCAAGCCCGCGTCGATGATCCGCGAGGCGTACGCGCTCGGGCAGCGCGACTTCGGCGAGAACTACGCGCAGGAGCTCGCGGAGAAGGCCGACGAGCTCGTCGACCTGACCGACATCCGGTGGCACTTCATCGGGCACCTGCAGACCAACAAGGCGAAGCTCGTCGCGCCGGTCGCGCACCTCGTCCACACGGTCGACTCGCCCGCACTGGTCAAGGAGCTCGACAAGCGTGCGCAGAAGACGCGCGAGCAGCCTCTCTCCGTGCTCGTCGAGGTGAACGTCGGCGGCGAGGCGCAGAAGCACGGCACGTCGGCCGCGGATCTCGGCGCGGTCCTCGACGCGATCGAGGCCACGCAGGCGCTGAAGCTCCGTGGCCTCATGACGATGCCGCCGCACGATCTCGAGGGCGCGCGCCGCGCGTTCGAGGCGCTCGCGTCGCTCCAGGCGACGCACGGCGGGAAGGCGCGCCTGCCCGAGCTGTCGATGGGCATGAGCGACGACCTCGAGGTCGCGATCGCGTGCGGCGCCACCATCGTGCGGGTCGGCACCGCCATCTTCGGCGCGCGTTAGGTTGTCGCTCGACGTCGGTCGTCCGCCTTGCCTTCGCGAGGTCGGTCACCACGTCGTTTGTTCACCACGGAGGCGCGGAGGAACGGAGGATTTCTTCTCCTTGCATTCGAGCCGTTGGGGTGACCAACGCGTGCGAGCGCGCCGCGACGAAAGAATTTTCGCAACAACCATGCGCGGCGGCCGATGACGCGTACGTGGATCGACACACAGACCGTGTATGGCGGCTGACGAACGAGGTCCTCGGCGGGTGCATCGCCGTGCACAAGGAGCTCGGCCCAGGCCTTCTCGAGAGTGCTTACGAGGAGTGTCTCGCACACGAGTTGCGGCTTCGGGGAATCTCCTTCACGCGCCAGCGCTCGCTTCCGATCGAATACAAGGGCATTCGGCTCGACTGCTCGTACCGGCTCGACATGGTCGTCGAGGACCTCGTCGTCATGGAGCTGAAGTGCGTGAACGCGCTGCAGCCGATCCACGACGCCCAAGTGCTCACGTACCTTCGCGTGTCGGGCTACGACATCGGCCTGCTCGTGAATTTCAACGTGCGCGTGCTGCGCGAAGGGATCCGCCGTCTGGTCCGCCCAGGCGCCCGGATCGGACATTCCAAGCCGACGATCGCGACGGCCATCGTTCTCCCTGCCGCACCCAAATGAAACTCCGTTCCTCCGTGCCTCCGTGGTGAACCACCGATGTGGTGAACCACCGACGTGGTGAACCACCCAGGCGACGGTCAGCGGCGGCGCCAGTTCTTGAAGATGTCGCGCAGGCGCGTCAGCGTGCTCGTGCGCCGCTGCCCCGAGCGGATGCGCTCGGCGAGCGCGCGGTTCGCCTCGTCGTTCGCGTCGAGCGCCAGCGCCTTGTCGATGGCCGCCGACGCTTCCTCGCGCTGGCCCGCGGCGAGCAGCGCGGTCGCGAGCACGGCGAGGGTGCGCGCCGACTCGCCTTCGAGCTCGCACGCGCGACGCGCATGCACGAGCGCGGCCTCGGCGTCCGAGAGGGCAACGCAAGCGCCGACCATCTCCATGTGCGCCGGCGTGCAGCCGGGAGATACGCGGAGCGCCTGGGTGAGCGCTTCGTGCGCGGCGCGCCAGCGCTCGCGGCGGCGCTCGGCGATCCCGCAGGCGAAGTGCGCGGCCCATGCGCCGTGCGCGTTCGCGAGCGTGCGAGCGCGCGTGGCGATGACCTCCAGGTCATCGGGCGGGCACTGGTAGGCCGCTCGCAGGACGGCGTCGATCTCGAGCGAGACCTGCGGCTGTTCGAGCGCGAGGCGACCGCGCTGCGCCTCGGCGGCGAGCGAAGACGCGGGCGCGAGTTGCTCGACGACGGCGAGGCGCCGGACGGCCTCGTTGCGCTCGCCGGTCTGCGCGAGCGAGCGCGCGAGCACGAGCGTCGCCCAGGGATCGTTCGGCACCCGCTCCACGAGCGCGGAGGCGAGCTTCGCGACGCGGGCCGCGCGCGGGATCCCGTCGGGCTCCGCGGCGAGCGACAGCTGCACCGCGCGACGGAGCACGTCGGCGTGCGCGTGCGACGCGAGCAGGAGCGCGTCGTCGACCAGCCGCGCGGCGGCGACGGCATCCTTGCGCTCCATCACGAGCGACGCGAGGTTCGCGTAGGCCGGCGGGTAGAGCGGCCGATCGTCGAGGACCATGCGCCATGCGCGCTCGGCATCCTCGAGGTTCCCGCGCTCCGCGAGCACGATGCCGCGCTCGGTGTTGAGCAGCGGATCGATCGCGCCGTGCAGGAGGCCGGCCTCGATCGCCTCGAGGGCACCGGCGAGGTCGCCCCGCGAGCGACGCGCCTCCGACAGGAGCGCGTAGAGCCGCGCGCGACCGGGCTCGATCGCGATCGCCTGGTTCGCGCGACGCTCGGCCTCCTCGGCGTTCCCCACGCGGAGGTTCAGCGCGGCCAGCGCCTCGACGAGGTCGGCGTTGTCCGGTGCGTCCTCGATCGCGCGGAGGAGCGCACGGAGCGCGGCGTCGGCGAGCTTGGGATCGCTCGGCGTGGAGACCGCGACGTCGAGCGCGAGCGCGGCGAGGCGCGTCGCCGGATAGCGCGCCTCCGGGGCATCGCCGATCGCGCGGCCGAGATGGACCATCGCCGCGAGGCGATCGTGCGGTCCGCCGCGGAGAGGATCGTGCAGCGCGCAGCGCTCCGCGCGGAGCACGCTCTCGAGCGCCTCCCACGGCAGATCGACGATGTCGCGCACCGAGCCGAGCTGACCGAGATCGCCCGGCAGCTGCGACCACGCCTCCTCGAGCGCAGCGATGAGGGCCTCGCCCGCGTTCTCGCCGTCGACGAGCGCCTCGACCTTCGCGTGGGTGCGTCCGTCCTTCGCCCCGAAGACGAGCAGCTGGATCAAGCCGCGGCCGTCGATGGGGGGCTCGAATGCCCCGGTCACGACGAAGTGGACGTCCGGAGGCGTCGAGCCGCTGCCCGTGAGGTCCTTCCATGCGTGCGGCGGCACGAAGGCCTCGACCGGCGATGCCTCACGGTCGGCGCCCGCTGGAGGGACGTCGGCCGCGTCCTCCTCTTCGCCTTCGTCCTCGACCTCCTCGACCTTGTTCGCACGGCGCGCGAGGAGCTGCGCGAGCGCGACGCTCTCGCCGTCGATCTGCGCGAACGAATGCACGAGCGCAGCGAGCCCGAGACCGAGCCCGCGCCCATCATCGGGGACACCGAAGGGGATGACGACCGCTCGCGGGCTCGGCATGCACTCATGTTCATGCACCCGCGCGCGAATGGACACAAGCCGTGCGATCGCCGCCGCGCGATCACGCGCGATCGATCAACGTGTCCCTTGACGCGGATTGAAATTGAGTCTCGCGACGACGACGCCTCGACCTCCGGGCGGCGGTGCGAACTTCAGTCGATCGAGCGCGCGCGCAGCGCAGACGAGGAGCGACTGCTCGCCGGTCCACGGATCGACGTGCGTGCTCGTGACCTGCCCGTCCGCGGCGATCTGCATCGTGAACGTCCCGGTCGCCGTGAGTGGACGCAAGCTGCGACGTGCCTCTTCGTCACACTCGTGCAGCGCGGGGCGCGCGGCCTCGAGCGTCACGAAGGCCGCGGCGGTGTACGCGTCGTTCGTCGAGCCGACCGTGCGGTGAAGCCCCTCGCGCGACGTGAAGACCGCGGGGATGACGATGGTGTCCGAGCCGGAAGGCGGCGGCAGGAACCGCAGGCGCGCGCCGATCGCCTTCATGCATGCGATGGCCTCCGGATCGAGCTCGCACGCGGCGTACTCCTCGACCTTCGCCACGCGGCCGTCGCCGCCGACGCGCAGCACGATCGCCACGCGGCCTTCCGGTGACGCGCGATGCAGCAGGCTGCGGCGGTAGCAGCTGCGGAATTCGCGGCGCGTGGCCTCGACCGCCATCTCGGTCGGCGTCCGGCCCTCGGTGCGCGCGACGAAGTCCTGATCCACGACCGGGGGCGCACCCGCATCGACGGTCGCCGGCGGCGTCCACGGCGGAAGCTGCGGGATCCACTGCTGGCCGAGCTCTCCGGGCGGCGGACAGGTCGCGAACCGGTCGATGCCCCCGCCGCGGATCTCGAGCTCCGCGACCTCGGCCGAGGGCGGCGTCCGCTGCGAGGGATCGGCCGCGGGCCTCTCCTCGTTCTGCGTCCCGCAGCTCGCGACCGCGAGCACGAGCATCGAAGCGGCAAGCACGGCGCGGGCGACCATCGCGACCGGCGAGGATACCGGGGCCGGGGCCCTCGCGGCGCCGTTTCTGCTAGGGTCCCGGTGTGGCGCGAACGCGTTCGATGCAGTCGGGACCGGACACGCTCTTCGCGGCCGCCGCGCGTCGCGACGCGGCGGCGACCGGTGCCGTACCGCTCGCCGAGCGGATGCGTCCATCGCGCATCGAGGAGTACGTCGGGCAGGCGCACCTGCTCGCGCCGGGCAAGCTCCTCGCGTCCGCGATCGAGAAGGACCGCGTCCCGTCGATGATCCTCTGGGGACCGCCCGGCGTCGGCAAGACCACGCTCGGCAAGGTGATCGCGGCGCGGACCAAATCGGTGTTCGTGCCGTTCTCGGCGGTCCTCGGCAGCATCGCGGAGCTCCGCGAGATCGTCGCGGCGGCCAGGGAGCGCCTCGACTACAAGGGCGAGCGCACGCTCGTCTTCGTCGACGAGATCCATCGCTTCAACAAGGCGCAGCAGGACGCCTTCCTCCCGCACGTCGAGGCAGGCACGATCACCCTCGTCGGCGCGACGACCGAGAACCCGTCGTTCTCGGTCAACGCGGCGCTGCTCTCGCGCTGCAAGGTGTTCCGGCTCGAGGCCCTCGGCGAGGACGCGCTCGTTGCGCTCCTCGAGCGCGCGCTCTCCGATCGCGACCGCGGCCTCGGAGGGACGGGCATCACGGCAGACGGAGAGACGCTCCGCACGATCGCCCGCCTGGCCCGGGGCGACGCCCGCCGCGCGCTCGCGACGCTCGAGGCAGCGAGCGAGTACGCGCGCGCGAAGGGCGAGACCGCGATCACCACCGAGACGCTCGCCGCGTCGGAGGAGAAGGCGCCGCTCCTCTACGACAAGGCCGGCGAGGAGCACTACAACGTCGTCAGCGCGTTCATCAAGTCGATGCGCGGCTCGGATCCCGACGCCGCGGTGTACTGGATGATGCGCATGCTCGAGGCGGGCGACGATCCGCTGTTCGTCCTGCGCCGCATGCTCATCTTCGCGAGCGAGGACGTGGGAAACGCCGATCCGCGGGCGCTCATGGTCGTGAACGCCGCCGATCAGGCGTTCCGGCGCATGGGCATGCCGGAGGGCCTGTACCCGCTCGCGCACGCGGCGATCTACCTGGCGTGCACGCCGAAGTCGAACGCGGTGAAGAACGCGTGGCACCGGGCGAAGGCGCTGATCGAGGAGCACGGCGCGCTCCCCGTCCCCATGAAGCTGCGCAACGCCGTCACGAAGCTGATGAAGCAGGAGGGCTACGGCCAGGGCTACAAGTACGCGCACGACTACGACGAGGGCGTCGTGCCGGGCGAGACCTACCTGCCCGACGAGCTCACCGGCGAGTCGATCTACGAGCCCAGCGAGCACGGCGAGGAGGCGCGCATCCGCGCGCGCCTCGCGGCCATCCGCGCGGCGGCACGACCGTCGCGCGGCGACGAGCCCGACTCGTGACGTGGCGCCTCACGAGAGGCACGGGTGCACGACTCGAGCATCTCGCCCGCGCCGTTTCCGCGCGCCGCGATGGCGCAAGGTTTGCTGACTGGCGTGGATGCCGAGACGTCGCGAACCCGACGCGCTCGCGCTGGCGGTGGGCCAGCGCATCCGCGAGCTCCGTCGAGAGCGAGGCATGACCATCGAGGAGCTGGCCGAGACGAGCGCGATCGGCTCGAAGGGCCACCTGTCGAACGTCGAGCGAGGGCTCGTCCGCCCGAACATCGGGACCCTGAAGCAGCTGGCCGACGGCCTCGGCGTGCTGCCGCTCGATCTCGTGACGTTCCCGAAGAAGGACCTGCGGCAGCGCCTGGTGGATCTGACGCGGCGGCTGAAGCGAAGCCACCTCGCCGAGCTGATCCGGCACGCGGCGGAGTGGAAGGGTCGGCGCAGCGCCGCCTAGCGCGCGCCGGGCGCAGAGGCGCCCGCGTCAGTCCAGCGTCGCGAGCGCGCTCTCGAGCTCCGAGACCGCGTGGCCGTCGCCCTTGGCCCGGGCGCGCTCGATGCCCGCCTCCATCCACTCCCTGGCCTCGTCCTTGCGGCCGATCCCCTCCAGCATCTGCCCGCACATCAGGTACATCGCGACGTAGTCGGGCTTGCGGGTGCGGAGGGTGGTGAACGTCTGCAGGGCCTCGTCCCAGCGCTCGAGCTTGCGGTACTCCATCGCGAGCCCGTACCAGGCCATCGGATCGTCCGTGCCCTCGCGGGTCATCTTCTCCAGGAACGCGAGCCGCTTGTTGTCCGCCATCGGGCGTCACAGTATACGGGCCCCATGAGCGAACGCATTGCCACGATGCTCTCCCAGGAGCAGATCGCCGCCCGCGTGAAGGAGCTCGGCGCGCAGATCGCCAAGGAATACGACGGCCGCCACCTCGTCCTGGTGGTCGTCCTCAAGGGGAGCTTCCTGTTCGCCGCCGACCTCTGTCGCGCCATCCCCAACACGAACGTCCGCATCGACTTCCTCGGCGTCCGCTCGTACGGCGAGGGCACCGAGACCAGCGGCGTGGTCCAGATCACGCAGGACCTCTCGAAGCCGATCGCCGGCGAGGACGTCCTCATCGTCGAGGACATCGTCGACACCGGCCTGACGATCGCGCACCTGATGGACCTGTTCCGCACGCGCAACCCGCAGAGCGTGAAGGTCTGTGCGCTCCTGCACAAGCCCGCGCGAGCCCGCGTCGACGTGAAGGTCGACTACCTGGGCTTCACCATCGAGGACAAGTTCGTCGTCGGCTACGGCCTCGACTTCGCCGAACGCTACCGCAACCTGCCGTTCATCGGCGTCGTCGAACGCGGCTGAGCGGTCTCGACGTCGAGCGACTCGCCGTCCGTCGTCACCGTCACACCACCCTCGCGATCGGTGCGCAGCACGCGCGCGCCGGCGCCGAGGAGCGTCTCGATCGTCGCCGCGTGCGGGTGCCCGAAGCGGTTGCGGATCCCGCACGACAGGATCGCCACGCTCGGAGCCACCGCCGCGACGAACGCCGGCGTGGACGACGTACGGCTGCCGTGGTGGCCGACCTTCAGGACGTCGGCGTGCATCGTGCCTGCCTCGCGCGCCTCGCGTGCGACGAGCACGCCCTCCTCGAACCGCTCCGCGTCGCCGGCGAAGAGGAGGGCTCGCGACCCGTGACGGATCCGGAGGACGAAGGAGTTGTCGTTCGCGCCGTGATCACCGTCGATCGCGGGACAGGGCGCGAGCACCTCGATCGTCGCGCCACCGAGCGCGCGCCTGCCGCACAGCTCGCGGGGACGGAGGATGGGCACCGAGCGGGCGCGCATGGCCGCGAGGAGCGCGTCGTACGCCGGGCCCGCCCCCTCGACCTCGCCCTGCCCGGTGTCCCAGAGGGCGCCGACCTCGATCCCCTCGAGCGCCGTCGCGAGCCCGAGGAAGTGGTCCGGATGGGGATGGCTGAGCACGACGACGTCGATCCGCCCGCGCCTGCGCGCACGGAGCAGAGGCGCGACGGCACGCTCGCCGACATCGACCGGGCTGCCGACGATCCCGCCGCCGTCGATCAACATCGCCGAGCCGTCCGGCAGATCGATCAGCGCCGCGTCGCCCTGCCCCACGTCGAGGAACGTCGCGCGCAGCACGCCGCGCGGCGCGCCGCGCATGCGCGCCACGAGCTCCAGGAAGACGATCACGAGCGCGCCCGCCACGCCGACCCGCACGCGTGCGAAGCGCTTCGCGACGAGCGCCGTCGCGACGGCCGAGACGAGCGCAGCGAGCTGCGCCGCGGTGGGCGCGGGCACCGGGATCACCGCCCACGAGAACGCGTGCGCCACCGCGCGGACGACGGCGAGCGCGCCCGATGCGGCCATCGCGCACCCGCGCTCGGCCGCGGGCCAGGGCGCGAGGACCGCGTGCGCGAGACAGAGCGGGAGAGCGGCTGCCTCGCCGACCGGGACGGCGACGACGTTCGCGATCACGCTGCCGAACGAGAGGTCCGGAGCCATGCACGCGAGCACCGGCGTACACGCGATCGTCGCCGACACCGTGGCGGCGAGCGCCTTGCGAGCGAACGACGGTATGCGCGGCAGACGACGATCGATCGACGCCTCGATCGGACGCGCGAGCGCGAGGAGGCCCGCGGTCGCGAGCGCGGACAGCACGAACGACGCGTCGAACGCGGCGAGCGGATCGGAGATCGCGAGCGCCACGACGGAGAGACCGGCGGAGCGCCAGGCATCCGGCCGCCGATCGACGATGCGCGCCCCGAGCGCCGCCGACATCATCCACGCCGCGCGCACGGCGGAGCCGCTGCCGCCCGCGAGGTCGGCGTACATCCAGACCAGCGGGATCCCGACGGCGCACGCGAAGCGCGACGCGTCCCAGCGCGCAGCGATCGCGGGGACACGGACGAGGAGCGCACGCACGGCGGCGACGATCGATGCGGCGACGATCACCAGGTGCATGCCGGAGACCGCGAGCAGGTGCGCGAGCCCGCTCTTGCGGAACGCGCGCCGGTCGTCCGGCGCGACGTCGTCCTCGCCGAGCACGAGGGCGCGCGCCATCGCGCGAGCGTCCGGCGCGAACGTCGCTAGGATCCGCCGGCGGACGTGAGCACGACCGCGATCGACGAACGCGCGGAGCCCGGCGCCGTGACGCACGACCTCGATCGCCTGCACGCCGCCCGAGAGGACGACGCCGCGGCGCGCCTGCATCGGCCGCGGATCTCCGGTGCCTTCGTTCCAGAAGCGATCGAGCGGCGCGACCTGCGCGATCGCCCTGACGACGTCGCCGCGGGCGAGACCGTTCGAGGACGAGGCCCCGTCCTCGTGAGGCACGTGCAGGGCGACGAGCCCTCGACCCGGCACGTCGACGTCGACCCGCAGGGCGTCTCCGGCGAGAACGGGCGAGCGGGCGATCTGCCCCGTGAGCTCGATGCGCGCCGGCCATGGCCCCGCGCGGATCGCCGCCTCGCGCGCCACCTCGTGCGTCGCGATCGCGCCACTCGCGCGCCACGACCCGATCAGGAAGAGGAGGGCCGCGACGAAGGCGGTGATCGTTCGCCCTGCACGCGCGACGGCCACGAGCGCGAAGGCCGTCGCCACCGACGTCGCGACCGGCGCGACCCACGCCAGCGCGCCCGCGCAGGCGGCCGCTCCGAGCACGGCGATCGGATCCCCTCGCGGCGGCTGCATCGCCCGCCCGGGAGTGCAGATCGCAGGCCAGATCGCCCGAGCCTGTTTTTTCGATGGATCGTGAGAGTGACCCTATGGCCCGGCCAGATTTCGGGTGGCCCTGGTC
>WBZO01003493.1_pt1 | contig 18287 bp, 16 predicted proteins | sample 5204261 | NCBI WGS metagenome assembly WBZO01 (sample SAMN12412400, study PRJNA552823) | activated sludge metagenome | isolation source: activated sludge from anammox sidestream of wastewater treatment plant... | place: USA: North Carolina | collected 2017-09
GGCCTGGCCGCCATCCGCCGCCACAAACCGGACTTGATCATTCTCGATTGGATGATGCCCGGCCTTGACGGACCCACCCTGTGCGAAGCCATTCGCGCCGACGCCGACCTGAAATCCAGCCAAGTCGTGCTCATGACCGCCAACGATCGGCCTGAACAAATTGCCGAAGGCCTCTCGCGCGGCGCCGATGATTTCATGAGCAAGGCGGCCAGCAAACAGGAGATCATGGCACGGGTTCAGGCGAACCTGCGTGCCCGTGCCCTGGTACGGGAAATCGAACAGACGCGGGATGATCTCGATCGGTCCCATCGTGCATTAACCGCAAAGCAAGCCGAACTCGAAAGGGAATTGCAGTCGGCCGCCGCATTCGTCCGCTCCCGCCTCCCGCAGCCCGGCACACCGGCACCGGGGTGTACGATGCAGTGGGCCTATCAACCGTCGTTGGCCCTCGGGGGGGACCTGTTTCAAATCAGCCGTTGGGGAAAGGACTACGTAGGAATCTACATGCTCGATGCCTCGGGCCATGGAGTGGCCGCGGCACTCAGGGCAATCGGCCTGATGACCTTCCTCAGCGAAGACAACCTGGTGAAGGTGGCCGGCGATTATGATCCCGGCCTAATCCTGAACGAGGCGAACCGCCGGTTTCCCCTGACTCTGGACGGCGAATACTTCACCCTGTGGGTCGGCCGCCTCGAACTCACGTCCTTCACGTTGTGTTATGCGGCGGCTGGGCATGGCGGCGCGTTTCTCCAGTCACCCCAGGGTGGCTCCCGGTGGTTGTCCTCTGCCAGTTTGCCGTTGGGATTCGATCCCGAGTCCGTCTTTCACACCGCCACCATGCAACTCCACAAGCAGGATCGCCTCTATGTGTTCAGTGACGGGATTTATGAGGCTCCCTCCAAGGAAGGCGAGTTGTGGGGGCGAGAACGGCTGCAAACCACCCTTGAAGCACATCGGACCTGCAAACTCGGCGAGGGATTGGTGGAGACGATTGCCGCCGCGCGTCAGTGGATGGGCAGCGACCTGTTTCCTGACGATGTCGCACTCGTGGGCCTCGAAATGGTGGAACAGCCTGCGGCACAGAGGAGTCATCGGTGATGTCGGAGTATGCCGCGATCTTGGACCTGCCCGCCGCTCTCAACCGGCTTGACGGCGACAAAGAACTCTTTCTGACTCTGGCAGGCATGTTCTTGGAGCGCACCGTCCAGGACATCGTGTCCATTCGCGCAGCGCTCGACGCCCACGATCTCCCACGATTGGCCAAAGAAGCCCATCGGCTCAAGGGATCGGCCATGGAATTTTGCGCGGCTCCCATGGTGGAGGCGGCCAAGCAGCTGGAACATTCCGCACGAAGCGGCGTCGCAAACGACATGTCCGTCCTCTATGGGACCATGCAGCAAGAACTCGATCGACTGACCACCGCCCTGGAAGCCATCATCCATACAGGCTTCCCCGAATGACTTCGAACAGGCCGTCCAGGACGCTCCTCGTCATAGACCCTCGCTGCCTCACCGCTTGACGAGCCTCGTCCAGGCAGTTTATCTTCGGGCGCCAACTCGGCGGTTCACCCTACGCATACCCACGAGGTTTCCATGACCGTCCTCACACGCCTGTTCTCCGCTGTGCTGTTCGTCGTCTGGTTCGCCGGCTGCAGCGGCGCCCAGTGGGTTCACCCCACCAAGCCCAAAGACATGTTCGCTCAGGACTATAACAAGTGCCAGGCCGACGCCTTGCGTGACCCCAAATTGCAGCAGGGGATTCAGTTGCTGATTCTCGAAGCGACGGAGCGCTGTGTAAGAAAACAGGGCTGGCAGTTGGTCGAGCCGGAATAGGGTCGGTTTCAGATGTCTACAGGAACCGAATGCGGGTCATGAATTCATGGGGGAGCGGCCCGTGGTGTTCAACGCGGATCGTCGTGATCGCTTCCTTCGTGCCATAGCCGGTGGAGCGCCAGCCCGCGATCGGCTGGAGCGACCCTTCATAGAGCCGGCTCGTCCCGCCTTCGATCGTCATCAGAAGCGGGCGATCCAAGCCTTCCAGCCGGTAGCCCCCCTCGACTGCCACCGGTCGGCAGCCCACATGCCAATTCAATTCAAGGTGGTGCGTCCCGTCGCCCGTGAGCCAGTCCCAAATCATCCACACTCCCGCCGGATCGTATGACACGCCGCGCAGATGCGTCACCCCTAACCGGTCCCGGTACCCGTAGTGCCGAGCAATCACGGTGATTGTGCCCTCCGGCGTTTCGTCCTTATAAATGAGGTGCGTGTCAAACGGCTGCGACCACGCCAGCGGCCCCTCCGGCACGGCTTGGTCCAGGCCGTCCACCGTCACCGTGTTGTGAGCCCGCGTGCCGCGAAAATAGGCCCGCCACTGGGCATCGCCGTGGTAGGTGAACGTGCCGGGATCGATCAACACATCCTGAAGTCCCACATGAAGGAGCAGGGAGAGCGCGTCGGCGTGACCATGCGCGAATCGAGGCGGCATACCGAGCGGCCCGTGGTCGAACACGGCCCGTTGCAGGTCTCGCCCACGGATGATCGAGTAACCGGAGAGGTGAAACGTGGTCAGACCCGCCGCGCGCGCGGTGCTGGGGGCCGGGAAACGGAGATAAGTGGAGAGGGCGGTTTCGTGCTCTCCGTCACCGATAGGCGGTAACCGATCTTCGGTGACAGGGCAAAACTCGTTCAAGAAGGCGCGGCTGCGATCGAACACGTGACGGATGCGTTCCGGCACCGACAGTTGACGCTGATCGAGCAGGGAGAGCACCAGTCCGTAAAGGTCCGTGCTGAAGCGCAGAAAACCAAACCCCTGCTCCTGCCCTCCGCCATCGTGACTGATATGGCGAGGCGTTTCCTCTTCCAAGAGGTATCGGCCGAAGGCCACCCAACGTTCCGCGCCCTCCAGTTCGGGAAACAGCAGGCCGGCATGGATCAAGGCCACAGCGCCTGCGAGGGTATCATGGGGAGGCGGCGATGGAAGCGACAGACGCCGGCGGATCAATTCCGCATGTCCCGCGACCAACGTGAGCAAGGCGGTCCACACCGGCTGTGGCTGCTGGAGCCAAGAGCGAACCAGATCCAGCGCATAACAGGCGGCCAAGACGCGCAGCCCGCATTCCATCGGCGAGATGTAATGGATACCGATCAACAGCGGGTTGGCCTGAACCCAGGACAACAGGTGCCCCTCCATTGCATCGACGGCGCGGGTTCGGACGGTCGGCTCCGCCTTTTGGGCCATCAGCGCGAGCGTCACGAGGTGTTGCAGCCGCGACGGTTCCCACGCCACCCGCACATCGCCGTAGGGATTGCCTGTGTGAACTGGAATGTGATGGAAGAACTGCCGTGGCCAGGTCTGCCCTGTATCGGGAGCCTGATGCCAGCAGGAGCCATCGACCGTCCATTGCCAGGGGCATCCAAACACCGAGAGCGCCCCGTTCAAGAGCGCCTCACTCGACGCCCGGTCCATGGTGAACTGCCAAGGCAGCGAGGGCAGCACTGGGTAGGGGCTGCGGCAGAACGCGGAAGCTGACACGTCTTGTAGGGTAAAAGCTCGGCTCAACCAGCGGCTGCCCAGTTGTTGTTGGAGGCGGAAGAGGGAGAAAAGGCCCCGCTCCCGTGCCCCATGCCACCAATCGGCCGGACGGCCGGCGGCCAGCGCCTTGGCAGGAGCTGCGAGTCCCTGCGGCAGGCCGTCGGGGTTGAACGAAAGCGTCACACGCAAGGCGTGACCTCTGAGCGCCATCTCGGTTGAACAATCATGCAGAGACCCTGTCCGTTCGGCTCTGTGGAGGTTCCCAATGTGTGAGGGCACAGTACCTTCGTCTACAGCCGAGGTCAATGACGAAATACCACGTATGGGAGCTAAGAGTATGAACTACGTAGGTCGCAGTCGGAACCTGTTTCAGGATGCGACATAAAAACTAGGAAGTTACCTTATCCGGCATTTGGCCCTCACACCTGGTGGAAGAAATATGGTATGGAAGAAAATTCATTTCATCGGGAGGAAGCCCACGTGAAGAAAGCGTTGATTACCGGCATTAGCGGCCAAGATGGCTCGTACCTGGCCGAATTCCTCCTGGCGAAGGGCTATGAGGTGCATGGCATCATTCGCCGCTCCAGTTCGTTCAACACCGGGCGCATCGATCCCATCTACCAGGATCCTCACGTCCCGGACGCCAGGCTGAAGCTCGTCTATGGGGATTTGAACGACGCGAGTTCGCTCAACCGCATCTTGCGGACCATTCAGCCGGATGAAATCTACAACTTGGGGGCACAGAGCCATGTGCGGGTCAGCTTCGATGTGCCGGAATATACGGCGGAGATTACGGCCCTCGGCACCGTGCGTCTGCTCGAAGCCATTCGCGAATCGGGCATCAGGCCCAAGTTCTACCAGGCCTCATCCAGCGAAATGTTCGGCAAGGTCCAAGAAATTCCGCAGCGCGAGACCACACCCTTTTATCCCCGCAGTCCCTACGGTGCGGCAAAAGTGTATGCCCACTGGATTACGGTGAACTATCGGGAAGCCTACGATCTGTTCGCCTGCAGCGGTATCCTCTTCAACCATGAGTCGCCCAGGCGGGGAGAGACGTTCGTCACCCGTAAGATCACCAGGGCCGCGGCGAGGATCAAGCTCGGCGTGCAAAAAGAATTATTTCTCGGCAATCTCGATGCCAAACGCGATTGGGGCTTCGCAGGCGATTACGTGCAAGCCATGTGGATGATGTTGCAGGCTGATCAGCCGGACGACTATGTGATCGCGACCGGGGAGACCCATACGGTGCGGGAGTTTCTGGATCGTGCGTTTGAGCACCTGGGGCTGGATTGGCACGAGTACGTGAAGATCGATCCCCGGTATTATCGGCCCACGGAAGTGGATCTCCTCATCGGGGATGCCGCCAAAGCCAAACAGACGCTCGGCTGGGAGCCCAAAGTGTCGTTCGAAGAATTGGTGACCATGATGGTGGAAGCGGACTTGCTGGCCGAACGTCGGACGCTCGAAGGAACGAGGGGAGTGCAGTACGCATGAGTTTCTGGACCAACAAGCGAGTGGTGGTGACAGGAGGGGCGGGCTTCTTGGGATCGGTCGTGGTCGGCCAGCTCCGGCAGCAAGGTTGCCGGTCCATTTGGGTACCCAGAAGCCAGGACTATGACCTCGTCCAGATGGAGGCCGTACAGCGACTCTACGACGACGCGGCGCCTGACCTTGTATTGCATTTGGCAGCACGGGTCGGGGGCATCGGAGCCAATCAGGCGAATGCCGGCCGGTTCTTCTATGACAACCTGATGATGGGCACTCAACTCATGGAAGTCGGGCGCCAGCGAGGGCTGGAAAAGTTTGTGGCACTCGCCACGATCTGCGCGTACCCCAAATTTACACCTGTGCCCTTTCGCGAAGACGATCTGTGGAACGGCTACCCCGAAGAAACCAACGCGCCCTATGGCTTAGCCAAGAAAATGATGCTGGTGCAGGCTCAGGCCTATCGGCAACAGTATGGGTTCAACGCGATCGTCCTGTTCCCGGTGAACCTCTACGGACCCGGCGACAATTTCGACATCCAGACCTCGCATGTCATTCCGGCCCTCATCCGCAAGTGTGTCGAGGCGCAAGCCAAAAACCAACCGCGGGTGGTGTTGTGGGGCGATGGTTCGCCCTCGCGGGAATTCCTCTATGTCGACGATGCAGCCCGAGCCATTCTCCTGGCCGCGGAACATTACAACAGCAGCGAGCCGGTCAACATCGGGACAGGGGAAGAGATCACGATTCAGGAGCTGGCCCACCTCATTGCCGACGAAGTGGGGTTCAAAGGAGACCTTGTGTGGGATACCAGCAAGCCCAACGGCCAGCCGCGCCGGTGCCTGTATACGAAGCGGGCGAAGCACTTGTTTGGGTTCGAGGTGGACATTAGATTGCGGCAGGGCATCAGCAAGACCGTAGCTTGGTATCGCGCTCACCAAACTCAAATCAGAGAAGTCGTGTTCTAAGTAGCACCACCTTCTATGGGTCGTACAAAATCTGCCTCTTTCAATTCTGTGCAGTCCATCCATGGCCTTGTGACGATGGGGATGGTGTGGGCCACCCTCGGAACCGCCGCCAGCAAATTCGCGAGCTTTGGGGCGCAATTGGTTCTGGGGTGGGTTTTGAGCAAAGAAGACTTTGCGCTCTACGCGATCTCCATCGCATGGTCCACGATCATCCTGTCGCTCAGAAATGGAGGAACCCAGCGCCTGCTGATTCAGCAAGCAGGGAAATACGAAGAGAGCGCCATCATCTTTTTCAAGATCGCACTGATATTCAACGGCTTGGGCTTCCTGTCGCTGATGCTGATTGCGCCGATCGTGTCGAGCTTGTATGAGAGCCCAATCCTCAACCCCATGCTGTGGGTAATTGCATTGTCGCTTCCGTTGAGTACCGCCAGCATGGTGTTCCAGGCCAAACTCGCAGCCGACTTAAACTTCCGGCAATTAACGCAACTCAATGTGTGGTCGGCGGTCTTGCGTCATGGATCCATGGTGGCCTTTGCCCTGACAGGTCTCGGGCCTCTAAGTTTTGTCTTACCGTTGATCGTCGTCGGACTATTCGAAACAGCCGCAGGTTGGTATCTCGTGGGGAGCTGGCCCCCAAACCATCCTCTGACATGGAGATCCATGCGCACCGTTATAACGGACACACGCTGGATCATGCTGACAACCTTAGCCGTGATCCTCGGGATGAACGGCGATTATCTCGCCATTAGTTTAATCCAGTCGAAGGAGACACTTGGTATTTACTACTTTGGGTTTCAGTTGACCTTTTCTTTGGCCGTTCTGTTTTCGACTGCCGTGGAAACCGTAATGCTGCCGGCGTTTTCTCGATTGGAGGAAGATGGAGAAAAGCAACGTCGTGCCTTCCTCAAGGCCGTCAGAATGTTGATGCTGGTGGCGACACCTCTGTGTTTCGCACTTTTTTTAGGGGCAGCTCCCCTCGTGCACTTCTTATGGAACGGGAAATGGGATCATGCGGTTCCTGTGGTGCAGTGGTTGGCGCTCAGCCTGCCGATCAAAATGACAGTGCCGCTGTGCCGTTCTCTCTTGGAGGGACGTGGAGAATGGAAACGTGTGTCGACATTGCTCCTGGTGGATGGCATGGGGATCATCATCGCCGGCGGGCTGGGCGCGTGGTCCGGTGGTGTGGTGACCATCGCTGCCGTGGTCTCTGGCTATAACCTGCTGTTCGGCCTGTTTTTCTGTTGGTTCGTTAGCCGAAACGTCACGGGTCTGCGCAGCGAGGCGGTGGGTTCGATGCTGTCGACCTTCGGATGCGGCATTCTGGCCTTGGGTATCACCTTCACGATAGCGTCACTCGGTGAAATCGACAGCACGCGGATCGGACAAGTCGCTGTGTTGATCACGATTTTCGGCGGGTCCTATATAGCTCTCACCCGAGTATTGATGAGGGACAGCTTTGTGGAGGGTGCCGCACTGATCTTCCGAGGGTGGAGTGGCCTGAGTCGCGTTTCCAGAGGAGTCGCCTGATGGGATTGGCGGCCTATGCAGGGATCGTGGCGGGCCTCTTTGTAGGAATCTGGAGGTATCCGGCAGTAGCGCTCGCAGGCGTGCTCTGTATGTTTGGGCTGGAGCAGTGGGGCCAGGCTACCACCACTTTCTTCGCACAACATCAAACGGCTACGAATTTTCTGATCGGTGGGTTTCTCCTTTTTGCCCTAGTTATTCAATGTGTCAGAAGAGGATTTTCGATTTTCGCCGGGTACCCGGCGATCGGATGGCTCACACTTGCCCTCTTTCTCTATGCTTGTCTTTCTACACAATGGGCGCCTCGTCCAGATATTAGTCTAAAACTCTGGGCAAGCCGATGGCCATATATTGTGATGATGCTGATATTGGCCCCACTGCTTGTGACCGATACCCATGATTTCCGCTCCGTCTACACAGGCCTATTTTTGATCGGGGGAATTCTGTCTGTCCTTTTACTATTCTTCGTTAAATGGGAGGCTCGCCGAATCGTATTAACCGAATCATTGGGAGAGGAGGGGCTTGGAAATCCGTTAACTGTAGCAGCTATGGCAGGCATGGTTGTCCTCGTGGTCATTCTCGCTGATCCCTGGCCACGATTGAAATTATCGATTCCCTTTAAATTAGCGCTCGTCGGCCTGTGTTTGCTGCTCATTATAAAGTCCGGTTCTCGGGGACAGCTTTTGGGAGTGTTGTTCGTCTCAGTAGCTTGTTGGCCCATTAGCCGTGGTTTGAGAAATGTGAAGCAGTTCACCCTCCTGGCTTTTGTTATTGTATTTCTAGGTGTATCAACCAGTGTGGCGATTCAGGAACTTTCTAGTGAACAGATATATGGAGAACGCGGAAGATGGGACGAACAGGTCGCGCAGCAAGACGTTTCTGGCCGTCTTAGCAATGCTTTATTTTTGGTTCGTTTAGCATATTCTTCTTCAGAAACTATATTATTTGGTCTGGGCAATTCGGCATCGTACGACCAACGTATCCTAGGTATTTATCCGCACTTCATACCCCTGGAAATCCTGGCCGAGGAAGGCCTCATCGGATTTGCGTTGTATCTACTGATTTATTACTGCACAGTACGTAGCGTGCTTCGTAGCTTTCGGATCGTCGCCCACTATCCAAAAGAAAGACTCTTATTGGGAGCACTCGTAGGACTCTATCTGTTCATGTCGATTCTCTCGCTAAAGCAAGGAAGTTTATTGCTCAATCTGGAGCCATTTATGCTGGGTATCATTCTCGGTAGATATGAACATGCTCTCTCGTGGCCCAGGCAGCCCGCGAATACGATCAAAGAGGAATCGGCGGGTGGAGAACTATTCTCGCTTGCCAGACAGCCGAGGATCCACTACGGGAGAGCAATGTAGCCCGTTCTAACTAAACCCGTGATCCAATCTTATCGCTCTAGAAAACCTCGCGTAGCCGTGGTCTATCACTTTTTTGCGCACTACCGATCCGCGATTATGCAGGCTCTCCTTGACTGCCAGAATAGTGATTACTTTTTGGTGGGCGACCGATCTGATCCCGACCACTCCATTGAAGCGTGGCAACCGCCGGAAGAGAAATTATTGTTCACTCCCTGCGTCAAGATCACGCCAACTCTGCTTTGGCAAAAAGGGTTGGTTCGCCTATCTCTCCGGCGGGACATCAACGTCCTAATCTTTCTCGGGAACGCTAACTTTCTCAGCACGTGGGTCGCGACTATCATGGCAAAGCTTACTGGGAAGCGAGTCCTCTTTTGGACGCATGGTTGGCTTCAATATGAACAGGGAATGAAGGCCGTGCTCAGAAATTTGTTCTACCGGCTTGCGGATGGCTTGTTATTGTACGGGAATCGGGCAAAGAGGATCGGAGTTCAGAATGGATTCGCCGCCGAAACACTCTATGTAGCGTATAACAGTTTGGACTATCAAACTCAGAAAGAGATCAGGATTGGTACGAGCTATGACCGACTTAAGCATGTGCGAAGGCAGTTGTTTCCGAACTCACAAGCGTCTGTTTTGATCTGCATGGGAAGGCTCATCAAACCGAAAGACTTCGGACTCTTGCTGGAAGCTATGTTCCTATTGCAAGGACAAGATTTCAAGTCATGTTTATTGCTGGTTGGGGAAGGGCCGGAACGGCAGTCCTTGGCAGAGAGAGCCAGGGAGCTTGGCCTCACCGTGAATTTCTATGGAGCATGCTATGACGAAGCTCGTCTTGCAGAACTGATCATGTGTGCCAACGTCACGGTCTCCCCAGGACAAGTCGGGCTAGCTGCCATGCATAGTTTAGCCTACGGAACCCCTGTAATCACACATAATGACCCTGCTAGTCAGGGACCTGAATGGGAGGCAATCCTTCCCGGACAGACGGGGGACCTTTTTAAGCGCGGTGATGTGAAAGACTTAGCGGATACCATACACAAATGGTGCCTGCGTGCGTGGCCTGACATGAATGTCAGTCGGGCATGCACCGCACTTATTGAACGCCATTACAACCCAGCTTTTCAGAAGGCAATCATTGAGCGTTCTGTGGCCGGTCTGCCGGCCGACTGACGATGAACACCTATAAACAAAGACATAGTGCGCTTAAGGGCAATAGTGATGGTATTGCTTGGCAATAAGTTACGATCCATTCCATGGATATATCAGCTCGTTCGGAAAATACTTATGGCCTATCGCCGCCGTGTCTCTGGACTCACTCAGGTTCATTCGACTTTTTATATGGCACGAGGTTGTTCAGTAAGACGGGATTTAGTAGCTTTGGAGTACAGTTTTCTCAATATCGGCTGCATTCTCGGGCCAAGAGTCCAGCTAGGCCGCTACGTCATGTTTGGACCATATGTAGCCATTGTCGGGAATGACCATGTTACATCAGTACCGGGTGTGCCGATCATTTTTTCTGGGCGGCCTGCCCCACTGCCAACAGTGATCGAAGATGATGCATGGGTAGGATTCGGAGCCATCATCATGGCAGGCGTTAGGATCGGGCGAGGAGCAATCGTTGGAGCTGGGTCTGTGGTAACGAAGGATGTGCCCCCCTACGAAGTCCATGCCGGAGTCCCAGCAAAGAAAATACGTGACCGCTTTGAGGATGAGGCTGAGCTACGGAGACATGATTCTATGCTGGATGGCCCCATTTATACGGGTCGCTACTGCGCACCCCTGGATTGAGTCGAAACTGAAACAGCTGTCTCAAATTTTGGGGAGAATGTGACCGTGTGAAATAAACGGTTCTATTTAACTGCATGGAATCGGCCACTGGAGATGTTATGTGGGTAGATGTTTCAGATACCCCCAGCCCTCACCCATTTCGGAACAAGTTAGGACGTGTCATGTGGAGACTCGTCTGGCTGTTGTTCTACCGACCAAGTCCACGAGTTTTGCACGGATGGCGACGCATGCTCTTGAGACTTTTTGGCGCACGAATCGGTACAAATGCTCACCCCTATCCATCCGCAACCATCTGGGCTCCCTGGAACTTGGAGATGGGCGAATATAGCTGTCTTTCTGATAGGGTTGATTGTTATTCCGTCGACACTATTCGTTTAGGACCGCATGCCACCGTGAGCCAATATAGTTTTCTCTGTAGCGCTAGTCACGACTATTCAGATCCGACCATGCCGCTGATCACCGCTCCGATCGTGATTGGGAAAGGGGCGTGGGTCGCAGCCGACGTTTTTATTGGACCGGGTGTAACCATTGGAGAGGGAGCAGTAGTGGGGGCAAGGTCTAGCGTATTTAAGGATGTACCACCATGGACTGTTGTTGGAGGCAATCCTGCGGGGTTCATCAATAAGCGGTCGCGAAAAAGTGCCTGAGAGGAGATGTAAGGAACCTTTGTCAGCTCCCGTTCCAGTCAGTAGCCGATGTTTCCTGCAAACTTATCAGCTAGAAGGTCTTTAATGACGAGATCGCCAGTACCGTCACTCCCAATATCCGTTGTTGTGCTCACATTCAATGAGGAAGCGAATATCGCACCTTGCTTAGAAAGCATCGCAGGTTGGGCACATGAGATATTCGTGGTTGATTCCGGCAGCACAGATCGGACGCTGGAAGTCGTCCGCAAGTTTACAGATAAAGTCTTTTATCATCCGTTTGAGAATTACTCCATACAGCGTAACTGGGCCCAAGCCAATTTGCCGATTACGAATGACTGGGTCTGCCACATCGATGCGGACGAGCGGGTGTCACCAGGGCTGGCGCTCGAACTGCGCAAATTTTTCGGTCAATCGGTGTTGCCTCCGCAAACGCGGGGTCTGCTCGTTCGCCGCCATATCGTTTTCGGCGGACGGCATATCAAACATGGCGGCATCTACCCAAGCTATACCTGCCGGCTCTTCAAAAGGGATTTCGGACAGTGTGAAGAGCGTGAATATGATCAACATTTTATCGTGAATGGCCAGACTCAGACCATCGAAGCTGATCTGCTTGAATTGACTGCGACATCATTATTTTCCTGGACTGCCCGACATAACAAATGGGCTCAAATGGAGGCACAGCAACTGATCAAACACGCTGCGGGACAAGTTTCGGGATCAGTGCGTCCGAAACTGACTGGATCTCCAATAGAGCGTAGAAGATGGTGGCGCTCCAGTGTGTATGGCAAGGCCCCCGTTTTCTTGCGGGCATTCCTCTACTTTGTGACCCGATATGTGTTCAGAGGCGGGTTTTTAGATGGAATGCCTGGGTTGATCTATCACGTACTGCAAGGATTTTGGTTCAGGTTCTATGTCGACGCTTGTTATTACGAGCTGACACACTCGGAGCAATTTACCGTGGGGCAAGACAACGGCTTGCCGAAAGTTTGAGAGGGGGCGATTCGTTGAGTGCATTCGTGCAGCACGTCCGATGAGAGTGGTATTCATCAACCGCTTCTTCTTTCCCGACCACTCAGCGACGAGTCAATTATTGACCGACCTAGCCTTTCACTTGGCGCGGGCCGGTTTCGACATCACCGTTCTTACGAGCCGCCAGGCTTACGATAATCCTCGGCCGCTCTTTCCCTGCACTGCCACTGAGCAGGGCGTCAGGATTGTCCGTGTGTGGTCGACTAGGTTTGGGCGAGACCGTTTGCTGGGGCGCGCGCTCGATTACGTGACATTCTATATGAGCGCGTGTTTTCTCCTCCTGACGATGGTGCGACGTGGTGAGGTGGTCGTAGCCAAAACCGATCCTCCGTTGATCTCCGTTATCGCTGCGGTTGTGGCGAGGCTCCGGGGAGCCGTACTCGTGAATTGGATTCAGGACCTGTTTCCGGAAGTGGCCTCGGCATTGGTAGAAAATCCGATCAGCGCAGGCGGAGGCTTGCTTCGCTCTCTGAGGAATTGGTCCCTACGGTCGGCCCAGCGCAATGTGGTGATCGGGGAGACAATGAGGACAAAGTTGGCTGACGAAGGCGTTCCTGCTGAGACGATTACCGTGATCCATAACTGGTCCGACGGAGATGCCATTCGTCCTCTCGATCGGCAGTGCAATGAACTAAGACGAGAGTGGGGGGTGGAGGATAAGTTTGTGGTGGGATACTCAGGCAATTTTGGTCGAGCGCATGATTTCAAAACCATTCAGGGTGCCGTGGAATTACTGCGCAATGATGATCGGATCGTCTTTCTATTCGTGGGGGGCGGTGTGCAACACCGTTGGCTCAGGGATGAACTGGGGGCCAAACAGCTAACTAATGTGCTGTTCAAACCATACCAACCGCGCGAACGATTGCGGTTGAGTCTGACAGTACCGGATGTGCATCTGATCTCGCTCCAACCTGCCCTAGAAGGACTTATTGTTCCAAGCAAGTTTTACGGTATTGCCGCGGCGGGAAGGCCGACGATCTATATTGGGGATACGAATGGTGAAATTCCAAGGTTGCTTCAGAGTGGGAACTGTGGAGCCACGATAGCATTGGGGCAACCGCACATGGCGGCGGAGATGATTGAAAAGTTTGTTTCTAATCCGGATCTGGCTCGACGTTATGGGCAAAACGCCAGAGCTCTGTTCGAGAGCAGATTTTCACGGCCTCAGGCGGAACGGGCCTGGGAGTGTGTTCTCAAGGAATGTGTCGGAAACGAGGCCGTCCTCAACAGGGGGGAGAGATGACTTCTCGAGGAATGTTGCTGACCATGGTGATCACGTGCGGAATGTGGACGTCGGTGCATCCTATAGCGGCGCAACAGGCGGTCGAGCAGCGACCCTTTGTCGTCTTTGATGCATTCCTGTATGCCGATAAACCAGATCTATCACAGTACGGAATTAAGCCCATCGTCATCCTGTATGCCGGCCAACTCGGAAAGGAGTGGGTGAAACATGCGGCACAGTTACCTGATAAGTCGACGGTGCAACGAGTGGCTCGCGAACTCGAAGCCCAACCCAGTCCTGTCGTGATCGACATTGAGCATTGGCCTCTGAATGGAGATCCTCAGCAGGTTCAGCGCAGTTTGTCCCAATACATAACAGTCTTTCAATGGTTCAAGGAGGCGGCCCCGGGACTGGCTGTGGGCTATTATGGAACACCGCCCCTGCGCGACTATTGGAGGGCAATCAATCCTCCGTCAAGCAAGGAACGGCTGTCTCTTACGAAAGATAATGACCGACTCAAGCCTCTGGCAGAAACGGTGGATCTGCTTTTTCCTTCGCTTTATACGTTTTATCCGGACCAGGGCGGATGGGTACGCTATGCCTATGGCCAAATCGCAGAGGCTCGTCGTTGCGCAAATGGCAAGCCCGTATATGTATTTTTATGGCCGCAATATCACGATTCCAATCGCAAGCTTGCAGGAACGTTCTTGCCGGCTGATTACTGGCGGCTCGAACTGGAGACTGCGAAGCAATATGCGGATGGAGTTATTCTCTGGGGCGGGTGGGGGAACAACAATCGTCCCGCCCAATGGGATGATGATGCCGCCTGGTGGAAGGTCACGAAAGATTTTATGAAGACCGTCGACACACCCGATCCACCAGGTGAGGGAAATAGGAAATAGGTTCAGTTTCAGGCACTGACATATCATCGGTCGACGACCACTGACTGGCACGCGATCGATTCCACCGCTTTCACGACACCTTCATTCCAGTTGCCCTGCTGACTTCAGTCAGTGCTTTCCACCCATTGGTTTCTTTTCCTGAGGAATGACCAGTAGGTCATTCTTACACATGTGATCGCACGCGAAACACGGCTTCGGAACGCTCATGTAGGAACACGAGAAAAAACGACTGAATTTTTTCGTCTCGGTCAAGTTGTCATGGCCTGGGACCGATGAACATGTGGATGGATCACACGTTGATATTAATATGGAGTACCGAAGATGAAAATGACACATAGAGGGCTCATCATGGTGCTGTTCGTCGTGGCGGCCGGGCTTGGAATAGCGGCAATGGTCTTCGGTGTTGGCGATCCGGCAGGACCGGTCGTGCACGCACAGGCCTTGCCGAATACGAAACCCTTCATGGTCTTTGACGGAACCCTGTATACCGGCAAGCCGAATTTGTCCGTCTATGGTATCCAGCCCATGCCAATCGTCTACACCGGTCAAATCGGGCAGCATCTTTGGTGGAAACAGGCGGAGCGACTGCCCGACAAGGAAGCCGTGCAGCAGATTGCCCGCCAGGTTCAGGGGATGAACAACCCGGTTGTATTGGACATCGAACATTGGCCGTTGCAGGGAGATCCAAACGAAGTCCGAAGGAGCCTCTCGAAATACATGACTGTTCTACAGTGGTTTAAGGAAGCCGCTCCTGGAGTGACGGTGGGGTATTATGGCGCGCCGCCATCACGCGATTATTGGAAGTCGCTCGCCCCTCCCACAAGCAGAGATGGGGTCTCCTTTGCCAGAGATAATGAGCGGCTCGCACCACTCGCTCAAGCCGTGGATATCCTCTGCCCTTCTCTGTACACCTTCTATGCCGATCGGGGAGCATGGGTGCGCTATGCATATGGGCAGATAGCAGCAGCGCGCCGATATGGGAATGGAAAGCCTGTCTATGTATTTATGTGGCCTCAGTACCATGAATCCAACCCTTCGCTCAAGGGAGCATTCTTACCTGCCGATTTCTGGAGACTCCAATTGCAGATGGCCAGGCAATATGCTGATGGAATTATCATTTGGGGCGGGTGGGGCGGTAACATGCCCATGAAATGGGACGACAATGCTGCCTGGTGGAAAGTGACGAAGGAATTTATGAAGAAGGTATCAACACCACAATCTTGATGGTGTCACGATCCATTTGAACGAGAGAATATCTCCACCGACGATCCTTTCCAGGGCCTAGTGACCCTAGCCAAATAGCCCCCTTCGCGGTGCTAGTCGTCACATTTTGACGCACATTGGGTGGATCACCGTGTAATTGCGATTCAGATCGAAGGTCATTTCATACAATTTGTGAGGCTACGTAAAAAATCTTTCATTTTTGTGAAAAATCCCTTGCGCTGTTCTTCACATTTCAGTACTGTCCAAAAATAATTACTCTGTTGGATGCATATATCGTGAGTCTGCAACACGAAGTACTGCTTAGACAGTCTGTTTTGTATTTCGCTCAAGGAGGGAGACGATGACGAGGATCAAGCGAAGGACTACGATGATAACCCTTGGCCTGGGAGCTGGACTGCTTTCCGTCTTGCTCGTTGCTCCTGGCCGCAGTCAGGCAGCATCGATCTCGTTTAGCTTTAGTGGTTCCGTTGGGAGTGTATTGGGCGGTGTATTCACTCCTGGTGGCTTCGGTGCCGATGGTTTTAGTACGTCGCTGCCTGTCTCTGGAGGGGGAAGCTACAACTCGAACTCAACAGACGCCAACAGCAGTGTGAATGTTGGACGATACAATAACCCAATACAAGATTTCTCAGTCAGCGTCGGTACCCATTTTGCCAGCTTTGCCCCAGGAAATAGTTTCATCAGGGTGACCAATAGTGCCGCTGGGGCTGGCAGCGACATCTATGAGTTGCGGGTAAACGGCCTGTTAGGGAGCGCTGTAAATGGATATACACCTACGAGCTTTCTTCTGGAGCTGACTGATCCCACCGGCACGGCCTTCTCGAGTGACGCCCTGCCGTCTGGCCCGCCAAGTCTTTCTTCATTCGCCAGCTCTCAGTTTCGTCTGATATTTGGTTCGGCCAGCACTAGAGTACAGGGCGCACTGACATCCCTCGTGCCCTTGCCGGCGGCCATGTGGTTGTTTGGTGCTGGGTTGATTGCGCTGGTCGGACTTGGATCTCGCGGCTTGGCTGCGCGTAAGGAGTCGTAGGCTCCCGCCATCTCTTCCGCTTGGACGCCTGCACAGTTTCTCAGACCCGCCGTTTCTTTTCCTCTCCCCCGGTTGGGGGAGAGGATGAGCTTTTCATCAAGGTGTTTCGTGGCTGTCATCGCACTGATCATGGTTGCCCTCTTGGGCTACATGTATGCGGACAGCCTGGTTTTTCTAGTGGGACAATGGGGCAGCGACGACTATAGCCATGGGAGCTTTGTCCCCCTGATCAGCCTCCTCCTGCTGTGGCAGCGGCGGCAGCGGTTGACGGAAGTGGGGCTGAATCCCTCATGGTCTGGGCCTTTCATCGTGTTCGCAGGCCTGCTGCTCTATTTCATCGGAAATTTGGCCACGCTCTATGTAATCTCGCACCTGTCCCTCTGGATCGTGATCGTCGGGCTGGTGCTTTCGTTCTGGGGGATGAAAGGCTTAAGGGGGTTGGCTTTCCCCGTGGCCTATCTTCTAACCGCGATCCCGCTTCCCGTCTTTCTCTATAACGCCCTTTCCAGCCGGCTGCAGCTCTGGTCTTCCGCGCTGGGTGTGGGGGTCCTGCAGTCCATCGGAGTCACCGCGTTTCGGGAAGGAAACGTCATCGACCTCGGACCGGTTCAGTTGCAGGTGGCGGAAGCCTGCAGCGGCATTCGGTATCTGTTCCCGCTGACTGCTCTGGCTCTGTTGTGTGCGTACTTTTTCCGCGATCGCATGTGGAAACGCATCGTGCTGGTGCTCTCGGCCTTGCCGATCTCGGTGCTGGTCAACGGCTTGCGGATCGGGATCGTCGGGGTTCTGGTGGAGTGGTATGGGCCCCAGGCGGCGGAGGGATTTCTGCATCTATTTGAAGGATGGGTGCTGTTTTTGGCGACCCTGGGGCTCATTGTAGTTGAGATGTGGGGACTCTCGCGAATTCAACCTCTGCCTGGCGCTCACGGCCTTCTGGACCGATTTCGGCTGTACGACGAGGGGAATCCGCCCGGCTTGCGGCCCGGGTTCACATCTCCTTCGGCTGCCATGGTCCTCAGGGTTCCGGCGTATGTTGGAAGCCTGGCCCTCATCCTCCCTGCGGCCCTGTTCTCCTGGTCAATGGGCGATCGGCAGGAGGTCGCCCCCGAACGTGCCCCCTTCGTCGATTTTGCCATGCGTATTGGAGAGTGGCAGGGAGCTCCCTTGCCGGTAGAACCGCAGTTTATTACGGCGTTGCGTTTCGACGATTACCTGCTGGCCGACTATGCCACGCCCCACTCGAGTCCCATTACGCTCTACATGGCCTACTACCAGTCCCAGCGAAAAGGACAGTCCGCCCATTCTCCCCAAAGCTGTATTCCTGGGGGAGGGTGGGAGATTTCCTCCCACCGCACGGTTGATGCCGTGATGGATAGGGGGGAGCACCCTGGAGCGCCGGTCAATGTGGTGTTGATCCAAAAGGATCGGGAAAAACAGTTGGTCGTGTACTGGTTCAAGCAGCGCCATCGGTGGCTGGCCAGCGAATACCTCGTCAAGTTCTATCTCTTCTGGGATGCGCTGACCAGCCAACGGAGTGACGGTGCCCTCATTCGCCTCTCTGCCGCGATTGGGC
>WBZO01003494.1_pt1 | contig 18258 bp, 31 predicted proteins | sample 5204261 | NCBI WGS metagenome assembly WBZO01 (sample SAMN12412400, study PRJNA552823) | activated sludge metagenome | isolation source: activated sludge from anammox sidestream of wastewater treatment plant... | place: USA: North Carolina | collected 2017-09
CGATTAGGCCGTCGCTTCAGCGGCGGGCTCGGCGGCGGGCGGATTCGCCTTCGCGTACGCCTTGTACGCCTTCTTCAGGTCACCGGCGTTCTTGAGCTTGAGCTTGGCGTTGTCGGCCAGGTTGTGGAGCTGCTCGCTCGCCTGTTCGGTGAGCACGTCCATCAACCCTTCAGGCGTCCCGTCCGGCGTCACGGCAGCCGCGAGGTCGACGGACAGGTTGATGGTGACGGGCGTCTTGCCCAGCTTGGTGGTGAACTGCGCAGTGAACTTCGGGCTGACCTTCGGCATGGTCACGTTTATGAGACAAACGTTAGTCGCGCGTCAAGCATCTTGCCACGGCAGGTAGATCGTCTCGCGTCGAACGCTGGCGGCGTACTCGAGGCAATTGTACGTCCCGCCCGCCGAACCATCGAAGCAGGCCACAAGCCGTGTACAGCGATCGACCATCCATTCGTTACGCCGTTGCATCTTCCACGGCTTGTAGGGGCCGGGCGACACGACGTGGATCTCCTTTGCCTTGTGGAGCAGCGCGCGGAAGCGCTCTTGCGCCGGCAACGACCACGGCTGCTCCATCCCATCACACGGCAGCGCTGCGATGAACGGGATGCCCAGCTCGATGCACACTTCGGCTGCCCAGGTATCGAACCCTTGGGCCATCCCGCTGATGGCGTGGACCGGCCAATTCCGTGCGAGTTCGTCACGCAGTGCTTTCCGGACACGTCCCACGACTGGATGTAAAGGGTCCCAACCACCCAGCTTGTCCGGACGGTGCCCTGTGAACGCGACGATCACGGTAGGCTTCTCTCCATGGCCATCGCTATCGTCCCCATCTTGATGATCATCATCGGCGTCCTCATCAACTTCATGTCCGACAAGGGCAAAGACGTCGGACGTGCGTGCTACTGGGCAGGTTTCATCGGGCTGGCCATCGAGTACGCGCACCGCATGGTTCACGTTGGCTGACGCCAACCCTCCGGCAGCTCGCAGTTCGCCGGCGCCCTTGCGAAGAAGGGTGCGATCTCCTCGTCGGTGTACCCTGCGAGACCGCAGCCAACCCGACACACAAGGAACTCCAGCTCGGGGTGCTCCTCGGCGTACTTGATGAAGCGCTCGACGGATAGCTCGATGACACCGAGGGAGCGCGGACGGAGGTCGTGGTCCTTCGTCGGAATCGCGTAGGCAAAGCCCGTCCGACCCTCGCCCACGCCGTACTCGGCGCCGTACTTCTGGCGCGCCTCGAGCGCAGCGCCCTTGCCGTGTCGACCGGCGAGGTTCGAGCCGAACACGAAGATCTTCATGTCTTGAGCGCTCGCGCGACAGGTAGTGGTGTCGGCGGTTGTTCGAGAACAAGCACGGGCGGCTCTTCGTACGTGATACCGGGCGTATCTGCAGGTGGAACACACGGCGGCAGCAGCGCGATCATCTTTTCGAGCGCACGCGTGCAACGCTCCTCGCACTGCGCAACACGACGTTGAGCCCACCAACCAATCCACAGCACGCCGAGCACAGAAGGCACGTACTGCGACACGAACCCGGTGAGCAATTCGATCATACGTACTTCGGATCTAGCATCCGAACGCCGAGTCGCTGCCCAACTTCTCTCACACGCTCGACGACATTCTGCCAATGCTTCACGCCGCCGCGCGTTAGCTCACCCGTGACGATTCCAGGGTGTGTTTTTTTGGTCTCGTCCAACACATGATCCCAGCGCCACCCTTGAGTGGTCATCTCGAGGAACCACGCCGAACGGGTGAAGTCCGGGTTCGCAGTGTTGAGCGCAGCATCGGCCACCGCGTAGGCCGCGAGCTGTCGCCAGCGCGGCGCCTCGTCCCACGGCACAGGGTCGAAGTCCGCGGCAAGCGCAGCCTTCGCGCACTCGGTGAACGCGTCGTCGATCGGCCTCATGCCGGACGCGTCGTGACCTTGAGACCGTCGCTGACCTGGACTGCAGGCGTGAGCCCCGGCACCGGATGGCCGAGCACACGCGCCATCGTATGCACGGTCTCGACGTACAAGTGGTCCTTCATGCGCTCGGCCTCGGGGAGTTGGTCGAAGGGCACCATGCACGGGTGCTCCTTCTTCTCCGGGTCCTTCACAGGGCCGTACTTCCATCCCGTGGCGACCTTCTCCGCCATCCAGCTCTCGTGCGCTGCGCCGGGTCCTGCGCCTGCGAACACCGCGTCGACACCTTTGAGAGAGCTTTCCCGCTGCCACTCGGGCGCGTTGTCCCACGGTTCCTGCGATAGATCGCCCAGCGCGCGGCAGTAGATGCGGTTGGCCTCGTGCGCGGCCATGGCGCAGAAGATACGGACCTGCTCGTAGGGTCTCATGGAGCCATGTTTACCGCACCAACATGGCCCGACACAAGAGAGCCAGCCGTCGTCGTACGGGCTGATGACTAGTCTCGGTCCGAGGTCCCGCACACCACACACACGTCGTTCGCGAAACGATGGATCGCGCACGCCTCAGGCGGCACGCGAACACCGCCGGGCGGCGTGATCGCCGCGATGTCGGAGGGCGTGTCGAGCAGCTTGAGGAGCTGCTTGAACTTCGCCATCCGGTTCTCGTCGAACCGCTCGACCTCGACCTTGTTGTCGCGGAGGAAGTTGGGGACGTCCATGCTCATGCCGTAGCGGCTCTCGTAGTGCTCGTCGTAGACGACGCGCATGATGCCCGCCCCGATGATGCGCTTGGCGCAGTCCCAGCACGGCGTGATCGTCACGTAGAGCGTGCAGTTCTGGGCGAGCCGCGTCCCGGCGTAGTCGAGGGCGTTCGACTCGGCGTGGAGCGTTCGCACACAGTGACCTTCGACCATCTGGCAGCCGATCTCGTCACACGACGGAACTCCGGGAGGGGCTCCGTTGTAGCCGGTCGCGACGACGCGATGCGAGGGGTCGACGATGACGCCGCCTACATGACGACGAGGGCAGGTTGCACGCGTCGCCGCGAGGTAGGCGTAGCGCATGAAGTAGTCGTCCCAGCTCGGGCGCATCACGGGTCCTTTCGCTTGTAGTTGAGGACGAGCGTGAACTCGCCCGTCGGTCGGTACTCGAGCTTGCCGTCCTTCGCGGCAGGCATCGCGTTCTGCGTCATGTCGACGCTGGTCAGCTCGAACGTATCGTCGCGCAAGCCCGCCGCGATGTGTTCGAGCGCCTTGGCGACGTCTTCCTTCACGCGGGGCGCTCCTCGAATCCATCGGTCGGGCGCCAGCTCGGACGCTGGAAGGGCGAGGTCTCGTCGTCTTCGACGATGGTGAACCGTGGCTTGCCTTCATCGTTGTTATCGAGGAAGACCGTCAACGCACGCACCCAGACGACACCGTCTGCGCCTGCATAGACGACGACCGGGGACAAGGTCGCCTCGGCGATACCTGTCGCGATGATCGTGTAGATCGTCCCCTTCTTCGTATGCTTCCACCGCTGACCCGCACGCACCTCAGACGCGTCGAGCTGGTACAACGCCTCTTCTTTCGTTGCCATCCCTGCCACGTATCACGTCTCGTCGTTCAGCGCCAAGACCTTACGCACGCACTCCGCGTAGTCGTCAGAATGATCTCCGAACCGTACCCCACAACCACCACATCGCTCTTGACGTCGGGCCTCCGCTTCGAGCTTGGCCAGCGCCTTGATGTAGCGCTCATCCCATAGCCTGCGAAGCCGATCGATCACGCCTTGACGGCCTCGTACAGGATGAGCGGCATGCCTGTGGGCTCGTCGACGTACGTCGCGCGGAACTCGAGCTTGCCGGGAAACTCCAACGCTTTGCCCGCAGGTAGCCATACGAAGTGGCGCTTCTTCTCTTTGGCGTCCGGGTCGATCTCGAACATGATGCCGGGGATCGGCTTCATCTCAGCGACGGGCGGCTTCCCCATCGACGCCGGGATCACCATGTTCGGCTCCTCGAACGCCGTCACGACGCCACGCACGATGCCAGGTTCCTTGACCTCTACATCGAACGGTGCGTAGTCCTTGGTCGGACACGGCAGGATTTCGATCGCTCGTTTCATGGTGCTTTCGTACCATGCTCCAATGCTTCGATTCGATGCTCGAGTGCACTGACGCGTGAATCTGTGCACGCACGAAAGGTAGACGACACGATCAGGGCGAGCGCGAGGAGCGCGGCCGACCCCAGGATCGAACGACGTGTCTGCTTGAGCATCTCAGGCAACGAGCCGTTCTTCGCTGCGACTTCGAGTGCGTTGACCTGCATCCGAAGGTCGGCGAGTTGCCGAGCGACCTGTGAAACATCTTGGTCGGTCATGGATGCGCCCTAGCGCTACGGCACAAGCGTCGCGATGACGTTGCCGCCGCCGTCGACACTGATCGAGTAGAGGTTCGTCCCGGTGCCCTTGGCGTAGTTGGTCACCTCCATCGGCGAGATGGACAACCCGTTGGCGATCAGACCAGCCGCGGACCACTGGCACGAGGCGTCCGCGTAGACGGCGAGCCCGTTGTTATCGCCGTTGTCGATGAAGATCGGGTTGAACACGCGCGTGCCGCCGCGGAGCCACAGCTCGTCGCTGGTGTCTGTGCAGCGACCCACATTGCCACCGTTCGCGTGGACATCGCGCAGAAGGAGCCAGAGCGTCCCGTCGAAGGCCGCGACTCCAGGCGTGTTGGACCCTCGGAGATCGCCGCCCGTCATGTTGAAAGACGTCCAGGTGGTCGGCGAGGTGGCGATATACGCGGGCGCCGTGAGCGCGGAGAAGTTCCAGCCGACATCCTGGCTGGCGAGCCGAACACCTTCCGGTCCCGCGGCGAACTGGATCCCGTCGTCAAAAACGAGCACGGGGCATACGCCATCACTTGGCGCACCGGCCAGACCGACGAACAGGATGTTGTTGAAGTCCTGCGGGGAGCCGCCGTTGTTGGTCACCGTACGGTCGCCGTTGGTCGCCGGGTCGTACTCGACGAGGCAGATCTTCGGTCCAGGCACCGAGTTCATCTGCGCGTAGATCGTCGCCCACGTGACCCCGATGCGCCACTGGAAGACGCTGTTGGAGAACGCTGCCCACGCGGTAGCGCCGTCGGTGTTCCTCCACAGGACGCCGGTGGTCTCGTCACTGACGACGACGCCCTGGCTGGCGATGAGCACACCGTTCGGGTCACCGTTCCAAAACCCCGCGGCAGAGGCCATCGTGAACTGCTGGGAGGCGATGTCCTGCTGCTTGTCCACGCGCGCGGACGAGGACCCAATGATGACGTCGATACTGCCGCCGACGAACCCGGCGACACCGAGGTTATCGATGACAGCGCGTTCGCCGTCCACGTGGATGGTGAGCGTGGTGCTGTTCACGCGGATCGCAGCGTTGGTGGCGCGCTGCAGGCGCGATCCGTCGTCGAGATTCAGAACACAGCCTGGCGTGCCGAGGAAGTCGTAGACGTACTCACCGCCACCAATGAAGGTAGTGCGCTTGAGCGAGATGGTCTGGTCCTGCTGCGCGATGAACGGCGTGCCCTGTCCGGTCCCAGTGATCGTGAGACCCTCGAACCACAGCGCGTTGTTGATGGCGAGACTGTCGGTCTCGCCGCCGCCATCCTGAATGTGCAGCTCTACGTTCGCGTCCTGATGCACACCGACCAGCGTGGCGTACTGGAAGTCGTAGGTGACATTGCCAGGACCGGAATCAAGTACCACCGGGTTGCCGGGGCCGCCCGAGCCTGTGTCGTCGAACACGATCGTGAACTTGCCGGAACCACCCGCTGCCGCGCGCGCCGCGTCGAAGGCCGCGTACAGTGCGTTGAAGTCGTCGTACTTGTTCGGACCCGCCGCGCCTGACCCTGGGTCGAACGTGTACACGTTGCTCGCCGACGCACTACTACCACCGCCGCCGAACAACGCCCACGCCGACGCATTGTCCGTATTGCGCCAGACGCTGCCTGTACTGTCCAAGAGCAGGCTTCCCTGCTGCGCGCTGAGCACGCCGTTCGGGTCCCCCATGTACCAGAGCAGGCACGCAGTGTTCGACGAGAACGAGACTGTGCCGGGCGAGGCGTCCGCTTGGTCGGTGTACAGCGTGGCAGACCCGGCCGTTGCGATGACCTGTACATTGGTCCCCGCAGCAGTTGCGATCGAGTCGCTATTCACCAAGCCTGCAGAGTCCACCAAGACGTTGACCTGCGCGGTGTCCTGGACGTTGAGCGCGCCCGTGCTGAAAGAGGAGTTGTTCGTGAGAAGGAAGGCAGCGACGGTGGTGCCTACGACGGCAAACGCGCTGCTGGTGGACGCTTCGACAGACGTACGGTCGAGATAGACGCTAACGCCCGCCGCCGCGCTGTACGTAAACGGCGTCGACGGCCCCGCCGAGACGATGCTGAGGTTCTCGAAGTGATGCGCATTGTCGAGGATCGCGCCATTCACGATGGAGACCGCGGCCTGCGTGTTGTACGTCGTCCCTGCTCCTCGAAGCTTCACGTTGGTGAGGTCGAAGGTGTCGATCGGGATCACAACAGGCGAGGTGATGCTGTCGTCGAGGACAACCGTGAACTGAACGGCGCCCTGCGCTGCCGTGCGAGCTGCATCGAGCGCCGTGTAGAGATCGTTGAAGTCGTTCCACAGGAACGGCCCGGTCTCCGATGCACCTGGGCGGAACGTGTAGGTGACGTTAGTCGCGGCGCCGCCGCCGCTGCTCGCCCCGATCTCGATGATCGTACCGTCGCTCAGGCGCGCGAAGTACTTCGTCACCCCGAGGACGTCCTTCGAATAGAGAACGACCTGCCCGGGCACCGCAGCGGGATCCCCTGCACTCGCAGACAGTCCAATGATGCGCGTCATGTCGTCTCCTATGTCGTGATCATGTTGTACGGATTGCCGTGCACGTGCCACGTCCCGCTGACCGCGTCCCAGATGAAGTCAACGTTGGCGGGGACTGACGCATACGTCAGCACGTTACCGTCGGCCAGGTTCGCTGGCGTGATGGTTCCCGAGCCGCTCGTGATGATGAACGACTTGATGAAGCCATCCACCGTGCCATCTGCCAACGTCAAGGCAATGCCCACACCCGACACGAACGAACGATCGACCACGGGGTTGGCAGCACCACTGACCGTGAGACGTTCGCACGTCGGGGCACCTCCGCCGCCACCGCCAAGAGTCGTCCACAGCGACGCACCGTCCTGGTTCTGATAGAGCGTCGGCGTGGTGACGTCTACACAAAGCGAGCCCTTCACGGCCGTGAATAGTGGAGGGCCCTGCGACACGAGCAGCGACGCGAACACCGAGGTGTCGCCGGTCTTGAACAGCTTGAAGTCGCCACGCAGCAGCCCCTGGACGTCGACGAGTGCTTGGCAGACCGTGTTCCAGTCCAGCATCGTGACGTACTTGTTCGCCGGCGCGGACCCCAGCGGCACCAAGTCGAGCTTGGGGTAGGGGAGCGAGGTGCCGTCGATGATGAAGTTGGTCATGTGCAGGCTCCTCTACTTGACGACAGCGATCTCGTCGGTTTCGTACGCGATGAAGTAGGCGCGCTTGTAGAGACTCGGCAGCGTCAAGTCGGCAGCCTGACGCGCGCGCAGGTTGACCGAGATGTTCTCCGACGCCATCAAGCACACGTTCGGCGCCGTGGGGATGACGATCTGTACCTGCTGCTGCAGGTACTCGAGCGTCAGCCGCAACGGATCCCGGAGCGTTCGTGAGACGACGACCTCGGACGCGGCCTCCGAGATCATGCCCTTGGTCGAGACGGTCGTACCGAGACCAGAGGCAACGCCCTTTGACGCGAGAGGTCCGCCGGAACTCACTGGCGAACCACCCGGTGTGTGAGGATCTTGTTGAGCCCCGCGTACGTCGTCGTGACCAAGAACGTCGCGAACTCACCTTCGCCGCTTCCACCATCCGTAGCGGCGGCGGCCGCAACGCCCGTGCGGAAGATGCGCAGCCGTGCTGCCGTCTGTCCGTTCGGATTGGTGTTATTGGTCTGGTCCATGAAGAAGTTGCCCTGCAGCAGGCCGGCGGCGATGGCAATCGCATCGCCGACACTGCCAGTCACGGCATGGGCCGTCAGCAGTTCGTCGAGAACCGCGGCGACGATCGCGGTGATGTTTGCAACGTCGACAGCGCCTGCAACGCTGACCGCGAGCGACCGCCCCGAGACTGCAGGGAACGCGAGGTCGTCTGGACCTCGTGTCGTGAGGTTGAACGATGCGATGCCGCCGACTGGCACACGCGCCGTCACACCGCCGACGATCGCCTCGACGTAGCTGCTGTACTGGCGTCCCGCCGCGAATCCGTTCCCGGCGGTCGCGACGATGGCCACTTCGTACAAGCCGACCGCTTGCAGCGTGACTGTGGGCGCGTAGCCCATCGGAACACCTTGGTCGATCACGACGCACGTGGGCAACGCATCCGCGTTCTGCGCCGCGCCAGTTCCAAAGTTCGCGGTACCAAACGTGCCGCGGATCGTTTCTCCAAGCTTGACGTACATCACGAACCTCCGCGCACGATGGTGGACCCCACGACGACGCCAGAGCCGCTACTGCCACCACTCGGCACCAGCGCCTCCGTCTGAACGTTCTCGAGCTGCTCAGTCACCTGATCGGGTGTCGTGATCGCGATGTCGCGCGCCGGGAAGTCAGCGCCGCCATCCGTGGGAGTAGTGGCGCCGTCCCACGGCAACGCGAACAGGTTGTCGAACACGATGTACGCACGCGGCGTAACGCCGGTGGTCCATGGTGAGGGCGTCTGTCGCTGTGCCGGTAGGCGGATCAGGCCTGACTTGCCCTTGAGACCGTACGCGAGGTCGTCCCGATCGTTGTACCAGTACGCAGGGAGCAGCTCGACCTTGCCGTCGATGAGGTTGTCGACGACAGGCCCGTTGTTGCCGGGAATGACCCGCCCCCAGAAGTTCGTGTAGTACTCCATCACGAACGATGGACCCCAACCTTGGCGCGGCGTCCCGTAGTTGATGAACGACCCCGACGGCGCGTCGGGCGGATCGAAGTTCGAATTAAACACGCGTTCGATCCCGGACGGATATTGCGTCACGGTCAGCGTGTACGGGTCACCGTCTTCGGGCAGCGGGTTGGCCACTGGGTCGAAGACGAAGACGCCCAGAGCCGCGCCTGCCACGAACCCCGAGACCCACGTGCCACCGCCGTTGGGGTTGAAGGATCCGTCCTGATTTACGAACACGAACTGGTCACGAACAGCGTCGTAGACCATCATGTTCGAGTTGCCCGGGGCGTACTGCGTGGCAGGCACCGTCCCGCCGTTCCTGAGCATCGTCCAATCGGTCCCATCCCACTCCCACTCTTCGGCCAGAAGGTACGTGGTCGAGTCGGCGACCTGCCCGCCCAGAAGACGAACGACACCGCGCGTGGAGTCGAACGCGATAGCGCTACCGTAGTGCGGACGCGGCGAGTGCGCCGGAAACTTCTGCGTCCAGTTCGTCCCGTCGTACGTCCACGTGTCGCCGAGGAGCCCATTGCTGCTTGGCGGGTATCCGTCGTACCCGCCAAACAGGACGACCTCGTTGCGCACGGAGTCGTAGACCATGCTGGCCCACTGACGACGCGGCGGCGAATTCGCCGTGATAACCTGCGTCCAATCGTACGTCACGGGGTCGAACTCCCACGTATCCTGCATGTTCATGTTCGACACGCCGTCGAAATGCCACCCACCGAACAGCACGACCTTATTACGTGCGATGTCGTAGACCATGTTGTGGCGGGCACGTTTGGGCGGCAGCGCGCCAGGCTGTGTGAACCAGTTGTTCAACGTGAAGTCGAAGAACCAGGTCTGTGGATTGATGATGGACCCGTATTCACCGCCCCACCACCAAATCTTGTCGTTCACGGAGTCGTAACACATCGCAGAATTGCGGGCGTTCGGTGGCAGGTTGCCAGTGAACGTCAAGTTCCAACCGCCCGCACCACGCACGATCGTCTGGTTGAAGGGCCCCTGCCCCGAGGACCCGCCGCCCTGCATGTACGTAAGACCGCGCGTCGTGTCGTACGCCATGCACGCTTCTTCGTTCTGAACGCTCGGCGCGATGTTCTGCCACGTCGGCGCAGGTCCGCCGTATCCGCCCGCCCACCAACCGTAGGGCGCGGCGTTGTCGACGACGATGTTGTAGTTGATGGCACCGCCGTCCGTGCTGATCTGCGTGAACAAGGGCGAGGCATCCGGGCCTGCCCCGGTGACTACTTGCTGATCGGTCGCGGTCGGTACCTGCGTCGCAGACGGCGCGCCGCCTGTGAACCCCGCCGCACGCGAGTACTTGACGTACCAGTAGTCACTGCCGGTGTCTGCGAACGTGCTGACCCAAGTATCCGTCCAGTTGGGCCCGTTCCCATTTCCACCAAGCAAGACGAACTTCTTCGTGACGGGATCGAACGCTGCCATGTGCGCTGCGCGCGAGTTGGGCGGATAGGGTTCGGCCAGCTCGACCCAGTCCGTGCCCGTCCACGTCCACAGGTCGCTTCCCATCGATGTTGAAAATTCGTGCGGAAGCGGCGCCGTGAAGCTGCGCCCGCCGAAAAACAGGACACCGTTCGTCGGAAAGAGCGTGCCCGTCGGCGTCATCGTGGCGTACATGCGGAGAATGGGCTCGGTCGCCGGCGTCTCGAGCGTCCAATCGGTGCCGTCCCACGTGTACGTGCCTGGCTCGTCCGTCGTGAGAATACGATTCCCGCCACCGAACATCACCACACGCCCGCTGGACGAGTGCAACGCCATGCAGTGGAACTCGCGCGCGGTGGGCGTGGTCGCGGGCGCGAGGTTGGTCCACGTCACACCGTCGTAGGTCCATGTGTCGCTTGAAGGGGTGACCGGATGGTCGCCCGTGCGACCGCCGAAGATGATGACGTGCCCTGTGACGGGGTCGGTCGCCATCGCAGACGAGTGACGTCCTGTCGGACTCGCGCCGGGCGCCTCGAGCGTCCAATCAGTGCCGTCCCACGTGTACGTGTCGCTCAAGTAGCTGCCCAAGTTCGCCGAGCCTCCGCCGAACATCACGAGCTTGCCGAGCGTGGGCGAGTACGCCATCACGTGACCTGCGCGCGCACTCGGTGTTGTCGCCGGCGCGAGCAGCGTCCACTGCTCCGTCACCGGGTCGAACTCCCACGTGTCGTTATAGAACGGGGTGTTCGCAAACCCGTTGTTCAAGTTCACTTGGCCGCCATTGGCGCCCCCGAACAAGATGATCTTGCCGGACGGCGGGTGATAAGCCATGGCGGCGTAGGCACGCTGCGGCGGAGTAGTCGTCGGAGTGGGACGGTGCCACGCCGCATAGGGTGTCGAGCCGCCGCGCTGAAAGCAGAGCTGTCGTGGCCCGCCTCCCGGCTGCTGCAGCACGAACCACGCGCGTGCGTTGTCCATCCCGTTAGCGCCGCTGCCGCCCGACGTGATCTGATCGTTGACGTTACCCGGCGTCGTCGAGAACGCCGCGAGACCGTCGCCGGACGCCTGGTGCACCCAGCCCGCGGCCTTGAGCTGCGTCTTGAGCGTGAACACCGCGTCCGCGAAGGACGTTGGAACGAGATTGAGGTTGAACGTGAAAGCCATGGATCACCTATTGGGGAGCGACCCGTTCCACGGCAAGAAGATGCCGCCGACGAGGATGGTGTCGCGTGGAGTCACGCGCTGAAACGTCTTGCCGCTCACGACGAACGTCGTCAGGTGGTTGGTGCGGTACATGAGGGACGACTGGCCTTTGATCTGGTTCGTCGTCTGGTAGTCGACCCAGATGAGCGGCATCCGATCGAACTTCTTGTTGAACGGGTTCGCGTTTTTCTCACCGCTGACGTTGTAGAAGCGCAGGCCACCCAACTCCGCCCATGCCTGACCTCCTCCGCCGAAGTCGATCCACGCACGTGAAGCAGGGCTCTCGACCTCGGAGTCCCACGGACCACCGCCACGCGACGCGTAGATCACGTACGGATCGGGGTCAGCAGCGGGATACGTACCCGACACAAGCGGGTCGAACACGAACGCAACCATCGCGGTGCTATCGGTGAGCCCGTAGCCTGCGACGAAGAATCCGTAGGGCGCGGCGTTGTCCGCCGCCATGTGACACCAACCGTTTTGGTTTTGAACCGCGCACCACTGGTCGAAGAACGGGGAAGCATCCGGACCGCCGCCCAGGACGAACTGCTCATCGGACGCAGCTGCAGTCTCCGTCGGAGTTCCACCCGTGAAGCCCGCGGCCAAGGAATACTTCACACGCCAGTACGGCATCTCGCCGCCGGGCGTCCCGAAGTTCGTACCCTGGAAACATAACTGACGACCACCTGCAGGTTGTTGCACGACGAACCATGCGAGGTCGTTGCACATGCCGCCCGCGCCCATGCCCTCCAATGTAATCTGGTCACCAGCACCGAACGTCGTACCATCGGACGAGGACACGACTGTCCAACCTACCGTCTTGAGCAGCTCCTTCAGGCGAAAGGCCACACGGTTACCCGCTGCCGTATTCACACGCGGCGCTTGGAACGGTGGCTGTCGAAGACTGTTAGTCGTCGACTGAGGCAGCGTGTACAACCGGATGTTGGTGTCGAACACGAGCATGACTACACCGACCGATCAGGAACGGACCCGTTCCAAGGGACGAGGAACTTTCTTCCGAAAGGTCTGCCGACGGCGATGTAATCACCTGGCGTGACCACCGTTACGGGCGCGTACATGCCACGGTCGACGCCAGGCATCTTGACCATACGTGATGTGCCCTTCCAGCCTCCGCTTGAATTCTGGGCGTCGGCTGCGTACGTCTGAGGTATCACGTTGTCCTTCAACGTGATGGGGTTGACGTCCAGATGGTTGGGCATCACCGGCCCATACAACGGCTGCACCACACAGAACGTCTCGTCAGACAGCCCTTTGCGTGTATATGCGTACCACTCCGGGTCGCTTGCGGCTGCGCAATACACGAACGGATCGACATCACCCGGCGCGAAGGTCCCTGGTACCAGCGCCTCCATCATGATGAGACCGTCCGTCCACTGACCAAGGTTGTCGACCGTCCCGAAGCAACATGCCCAGAACTGATAGGGCGCGGTCGTCTCGGCACAGATCTGATAGAGCCCCGACTTGCACTGGTTGGTGTACGGGACGAACACGGGGAAGAACGAAGGGGCAGCATCGGTCTCGGTGCCCGCTAGGAGGCCTTCGTCGATAGCAGCAGGAACTTGTGTGGCACTGCCTCCGGTGAATCCGGCGACCGACACCTTGATGCGCCAGTACTTGCTGTCATCGAGCGGCGTGCCTCCGTAGCCCAACGACGCACGCTGGAAACAGAACGAGTGCGCACTGTCCGGCGACCGGACAACGAACCAAGCAAGCGAGTTGTCGAGCCCGCCCGCACCCGCCGCGGCTTGCGTGATCACGTCGCCAGACGCGTTGAACGTCGTGCCGTCCGACGACCGCGGCACCGTCCATCCCACGCTCTTCAGGTGCTCCTTGAGCGCAAAGAACGCGTAGGCGCCGTTTCGTCGCGGCATGAAGTTGTCGATGGAGAATGAAAAGCTCACTTGAGGGTCACCTTCGTCAGAACGTAGCTGCCGTAGGTTGCAACGTGTGGCTTGAGCCCTACGCGGCGAAGAATGTGCGTCGCCACGTACTTCCCGTTGCCGTGGTCGTGCACGTCCGCAACGCCGTCACAACCCGGGAACTCGCACGCCATCGTGCCAATGAGTGCAGGCCCTACAGGCTCGTCATTGACCGGCACGTACGTCTTCGGTTTCGCCATATCAACAAGGCTCCCATGTTCCGTTGGTGACGTTGCCGTGTGCGCCGCACGTGCGGCACTGAAGGCTCGGCGTCAGCGTGAGCGGGTCAGCGCACACGATCTGATGGACGGGCGACCCATTGAACGGGCGCACCGCACAGAACGACTGGCAGAGAACGTTCGTGTTGCGGGCGTCGGGGTGCGTGTGCAGCCAGCCAAGGAGCTGTTCGTCCTTGTCGAGAACAGCTTCGAACGTGTGGCCGTGTCCAAGGTCGAGCTGGCCCACGTGGATGAGCGGCTCCTCGGGCTTCCACTCGAGCTTGTCGTCGATCGAGATGAGGTCGTCAGCCGTGCGTGGCTCGGGCTCCGCGAAGCCCATCTCGAGCAGGCACCCGCCGCACTTGGGGTGCGTGACCGGAATGATGTTCGGCACGTAGTAGAGCCGTGTGTCGAGACGGCCGCACGTACACTCGCCGACGCCAAGATAGACTGGACGACCCGCCATCAGCAGCTCCCTTGCGGATCTGCACGGCCGACAACGGCCGACGTCTCGCCCTTGCCCGGCGGATCACGGTGCTGTGTCCGAAGTTCGGACGGGCTCATCGCGAACTGCGCGGCTTGCTCGCCGAGGTTCGACTCCTTCTTGTAGTAGTTGGGCTTCTGTTCGAGGTGGTCCGTCACGAGCTTGGCCGTGACGTCGGGCGGGAGATGGTGCTCCTTCTCCTCCTCCGCCATGCCGCGCTCGCGCTCCTTCTCGGGGATCGCGGACATCGCAGCCTTCACGCCGAGCCCGCCGCCGGAGAGCGGAATCTCGTGATGGTCGCGCGACGCCACGTGCGCCTTGTCGATCGTGAAGTGCCCGCTGATCGGAGGCAGCACGTCGACGCGCCCTTGGTGTCCGAGATAGCCGAGCGTGATGTGCGGGGTGAACACGTGCAGATCGCTCGGCTCGACACCGAGGTCCTTGAGCTTGCGCACCATGTCGACGTGCAGATGCTCGAGGCCCGGCGCATCGACGAGCGCGACAAGCGCGGTTGACGGCTTGCCGCCGTTCGACGCGCCGTCGAAGTAGCCCCAGCCCTGCAGCTTGGCGGAGATCGGTTCGACCGTTTCGCCGATCTCACGCAGCGCCGTGAGTGCGGCGTGCACCTTGTCGGGCGGATGATCCTCGAGCGGCTTGCGGGTGTAGACCAGCGTGATGTGGTCGATGTCTTCGTGCTTCGAAGCATCCGGGATCACGCGCTTCTGGACGGCGCGCAGGTCCTCCGCCACGTGCTCGGGCACGCGCACGTGAACGAAGAACGTCCGGGGGCTTGTCGAGATCTCGGCAAGCTTCTCCAGGGCCTCGGCGATCGAGACAGTGCGCACGAGGAAATTATAGGCGTTGGAACCACTTGCATGAAATCGCGGGGGATCTGCAGCGCGTGCACTTCGGGGCCAAAAAAAGAGGGTGCGTGATAGGGTCCCGCGAATGTCGATCCTGTTTACGCTACTGACATTGCTGTTCCCCACGCCCGAGGACGTGGAAGGGCTACGTCGCACAGCTCCGAGCTACCTCACGACGGAGACAGCGAGGGATCACCTCGTCGCAGCACGCGTCGCCGGCGCGGTCTACAGCGTCGATCCGGACCTGATGCTCTCGATTGCATGGTTCGAGAGCCGGTACACCGTAAACGTCGTCGGTCCCGAGGTGCGCGGCAAGCATGCGTGCGGCGTGATGCAGCCGATCATGGAAACCGGCTGCCCCAAGAACCCAACGCTGCTTGGCGGATACTTCGAAGGCGCAGCGCACCTGCGTACGTGGCTCAACGCAGCGCACGGCGACATGCGGACAGCGATGCTCGGCTACGCTGGCGGCTACGCCCTCATCAAGGCGTGCGCGGACGGACCGCTGATGGTCGAGCGCGGAGGGCGACAGGTCGACCTATGCACCGTCGTCGATGCGAGGCTGTATCGCATGCGATGGATTCAGCGTGCGCGTGTCAATACGGCTCGAAGTTGACCAAGCACGTGAGGCAATTGGGCGGCTCGTAACAGGGCTCGTACTTCTCGACCTGCACCCACACATTGCCGCTCTTCACGATGACGTAGCAGCACTCGGTCATGATGCGTGTGTTCGTGTGCAAGCCGACGATGTGCACCACGCCGTGCTCGTCCTTCCAGCCCGGATAGACCTGCGGGTCAGCCAAGCTTCACCGAGACGATGTCGCCGACGAGCCCGCACGTCCCAGCAGTGCCGACCTCAATCTCGGCGCACGGGTTCGTCAACCCCGCGGGGTGCCATGTGTACAAGGTGCGTGTGGCGCAGGCCAAGCACGTCAGATACGAGCCATCGTCGACGAGCAGGAAGTCACGCCGGTTGACCGCGATGCCGCACCACGTGGAATGTTCCACGATGGAATCGTAGATGCCGGGCTGCTCGTACTCACGCGCCACGTGGACAAGGTCGGTCTTGCGATCGCGGACCACGAACTCTTGGTGACTAGGCCATTCCGCCACTAGCGCCTCCCGAGACATGCGAAACAAGAGACCGCTTTCTTCGACTTGGTGAAGTGAACCTTCTCGACTGAGAGAATGCGTCCGCATGTTGTTGACCACATCTCGTAATCGGACCACGCGCCCGGTGCGCCGCCCCGCTTATCGAAGCGACAGCGCGCGTGTTGGACGTGGTGCACGAGCGTTCCATCGTTGTACTGGAAGTTATCGCGAATGACCGCTCCCACGCGCCACGCGTCTTTGGCTTCCTCGACGAGCCGACGCTGGCGCTCCCTGGCGATCTGCGCGCGCGTCATGCGTCCCACGGATCCCCGTCGACCTCGCTCCACTCGCCCATCGTCACGATGCAAGCGAGGCACGTGATCTCGTCGACGCCGATCGTGAGCAGCCGTGCGTACTCGAGCGCCGCATCGGTCGAGCACACCTGCACGCCGTAGGGGATGGCAGGCTCGCCGCAGTACGCAATCCCGGCGTACGGCTGGGACATGTGCACGAGCCCGTCACGAAGGAAGGCGCGCGACGGCATCACCGGCACCCACCACTCGCTATCGACGCAGCAACCGTCGACGCCGCAGCCGTACCACGGGCTGTCGTGACCCGCGTCCAGGAAGTCCAGCTCCTCCTGGGTGTACTCGATGAGGTCGTACTCGTGGAGCTGTTGCTCGACCGCTACTCGAACATCAAGTCGATCTCGTCGCCGTCCAGGTCGGCAGACCCGCCGCCGAGTTCGGTGCGCGCTTCTTTTCGTAGATACGCACGATGACGCCGCGCGATGGCCTTCAGGCGGCGCGCCTTGAAGTCTTTCTGCTCGGGCGAGAGCACGCCACGGCGCTTCTTGACCCCGTTCCATGACGTCACTCCTTCCCAGGTATCACGCTGTTCACGATGCACGCAAGACACGTCGGTTCGTACGGCACGAGCGTCTTCTTGTTGACGTCGTCCACCGTGAGACGAAGTCCGCACGCCGTTTGGTACCCGAGAATGCGTTGGTGGTTGGCAGGCTCGATGAGCTTGTAGAGTTCGTGGAAGAGACCGTGCAGCGGGTCCCGCCACGTCGGTATCGACAAGAGCATCACCTCGGCTTTCGTGGGACCTGCTGCATGTTGGGCTGGTTCGTGTTCGTTAGCTTCGACATACGCTCGGGGCTCATGCCGTACGCACCTGCAAACCGATTCTGTTTCTGTGCGGCGCGGAACTGCATGCCCTCCGTGTCGACGCCCGACAAACAACGCAGGCATGTGAGTGGTTCGTCCGGGACGTAGGGACCAGCGTCGTAGTTCACCGGCCATCCTGGCTCGTGCTTGAGCAGCGCGAGAATGCCGCACTCCGAGATCGCCTCGACCGGCACGTACACGCCGTCCTTCTGCCAGTACTTGCTGTGGTGCAGTGCGAGCAGATTGTGCACGAGACCATCGCCGTAGTGGCGAATCGTCCAACGCTTGTGCTTCATCCCTACGACAGGCTCGAGGAGCTGGGCGTCGTCGCCCGCAGCGATGCGTTTCTCGAGCGCTTCGTACGTCGAGACCGGCGCAACGCCGAGCAGTGGATTCCAGCCGTACTTGGGTTCGCTCATTGCTCGTGCGCTCCCAAGCACCCAAAGCACGTCACGATGTTCTCGGGAGCCACCGGCTTGTCGGTCCAACGCGGCGTCATCGTCTCGGTGCACAGGATGCTGTAGCCCATCACGAGACCACGGTCGCCTTGCGGGCGAACCCACACGGCGCCTTGGTGCACGAGCAGCGTCGCCTCATCGAGGAACGTGAAGTCCGACGGAATGAGGATGGGGTGCCGCGGCATCTCGAGTGCGGTCATGACTCGACCACGCATTCGAGACAGTTCGCAGCGTCTGCACACGGCTTCCATCCGACCACCGGCAGATCAGACTCGTACTTGCGCGAGTACGCGGCCCACCGGATGTTGCAGAACGTGTAGTTGCCGATGATGGAATGCACGAGCCCGTTGGGGCTGCGCACCGAACCGCTCGTCGGAAGCTGCGCCTCGAACGCATCGTCGAGCTGCTTAGCGAAGTCCGGCGCGACCTTTCGTACGTCTTCGATGTTGAAGTACTTCACGCCTTGCAGCCCTTCCCTGGTTTGCAGAAG
>WBZO01001189.1_pt2 | contig 18257 bp, 15 predicted proteins | sample 5204261 | NCBI WGS metagenome assembly WBZO01 (sample SAMN12412400, study PRJNA552823) | activated sludge metagenome | isolation source: activated sludge from anammox sidestream of wastewater treatment plant... | place: USA: North Carolina | collected 2017-09
ACCGACGGCAGACCCACGCCGCTCTTCAGCATGCCGAAGCCTTGCGTGTAGCCGCTGCCGACCGTGATCTCGAACGCATTGCGCGCCGCGGGGATCGGGCCGCGCGGGGCCTCCTCTGCGCTCGGGACGGGATAGAGCGGCTGGGGTTGGTACGTCGACGGCTGGCTCTCTGGCGGTTGCGCTCCGGCGAGCGCGGTCGCGGTCATGGCGGCGCCCAGTGCGGCAATGCATGATGCGGGCTTCATGGCGGACTCCTCTGCTGCGGGTGCGCTCGTTGGCACCAGAGACCCGAGTCGCATGCGGCGTGCCGCTCGATGCGATCATCCGGTGCGCATCTCGAAGACGTGGTGACCCCACGGCGGCATGTCGAGGTAGAGGCCGCTGCCGCGCAGCCCGTCGCCCTCGCGCACGTAGCGTGCATCGCCGAGCAGATCGACGAGCGTGAACGTGCGGCCGGCGAGGCCCGGCAGGTCGAGCGTGACGTAGCACTGTCCCGCGCGCGGCGCGTAGTTCACCGCGACGAGGAGATGGCGCTCGCCGAGGCTCCACGAGAACGCGATCATGTCGTCGCACGTCCGGTTCCCCTCCCATGCGGGGCGGCACGTCCACAGCCTCCACTCGCCGTCGTGGACCTCGGGCCGACCGATGCACGGCAGCAGGCGCTCGTAGAAGTCCATGACCGCGGGATCCGGACGCTCCTCGGGGCGCCTCCCGACGTGCATCGAGACGTGGACGCGGCGGCCCTCGATCTGACCCTCGTGGAGGAAGCGGAGGCCCGGCACGAGGTACGTCACCACGGCCGCCGCGCGATGCACCTCGAGCGGGAACACGTCGGCGGCGCGCGGCTCGTCGTGGTTCTCGAGGAAGCGCGCGGAGCGTGACTGGTAGGCGAGGTCGGCGAGCAGGTGATCGTGCACCGATCGCCCGGAGCCGTGGCGGAGGCGATCGTAGAGGCGCTTGTCGTAGGTGAAGTCGAAGCCCTCCTGCTGCAGATCCCACTCCCGGTCCCAGTACACCTCGGCCATGAACATGACGCGCGGGTTCGCCTGCCGCGCGCGCGCGATCGCGCCCGGCCAGAACGGCGCGAGCGCGCCCTCCGATCCGTCGACCGGCGGGAGCGCGTGCTGCCATGTCCGCGCGAAGACGTCCGGCTCCACGAGCATCGCCATGTCGCACCGGATGCCGTCGCACATCCCGGCGACGCGCGCGAGCTCGCCCGTCATCGCCTCGCGAAGCGCGGCGCTGCGGTAGTCGAGCTGCAGCGTGTCCGCCCAGCCGGCGAAGAAGGGGTCGCGTCCGTACGCGAGGATTGCGCGGCGTCCTCCGGCGCGGACCTCGATCCAGTTGTTCGGCTCGCGCGCGAGCAGCTCCGGCGTCCCGTGGACGAAGTACGAAGGTCGCTCGTCGACCCACGGATGATCGAGCGCGACGTGGTTGACGACGTAGTCGAGGAGGAGCCGGATCCCGCGCTCGGCGAGCCGGCGGCGCAGGCGCCCGAGCGCCTCGTCGCCGCCCCACTCCTCGCGGACGCGGTACGCGCGGACCGCGAACGGAGATCCGGTGATGTCCTCCTCGCGCAGATCCGGCAGCGCGCGCTGGAGCTCGGCGCGGATCGAGCGGCTCTCGCGCGAGACCTGACGAGAGGCCGCGCCGGTGCGCCAGACGCCGAGCAGGTAGAGCCAGTCGATGCGGGCCGCGGCGACGGCGTCCAGCGCGCGCTCCGAGAGGTCGTCGAGCGTGGCCTGCCGTCCCAGCGCGCGGCTGCGCTCCTCGAGGGCGATGCGGGTGTTGAGCTGGAACAGCGACGGGTGACGCATGACCTCTTGCCTCTGGCTCCGAAGATGCACGGCCGGTACCCGCACGGAGGAGACCATGCCCGTCATCAATGGCGCAGAGAGTCGTCGGCTCGTCGAGGCGCGCGAGGGCGTGCCGTGGCGGAAGTGGGGGCCCTACCTCAGCGAGCGCCAGTGGGGGACGGTCCGCGAGGACTACAGCGACAACGGCGACGCGTGGAACTACCTCCGGCACGATCAAGCACGCTCGCGCGCCTACCGCTGGGGCGAGGACGGGCTCGCGGGCCTGAGCGACGACCGGCAGCTTCTCTGCTTCGCGCTCGCGCTCTGGAACGGCAACGATCCGATCCTCAAGGAGCGCCTCTTCGGTCTCACCAACTCCGAGGGCAATCACGGAGAGGACGTCAAGGAGTACTACTTCTATCTCGACTCGACGCCGACCCACTCGTACATGAAGTGGCTCTACAAGTATCCGCAGCGGGAATACCCGTATCTGGATCTCGTGGAGACGAACGGGCGCCGCTCGCGCTCCGAGCTCGAGTACGAGCTGATCGACACGGGGATCTTCGACGACAAGCGGTACTTCGACGTCTTCGTCGAGTACGCGAAGGCGGCGCCGGAGGACGTCTTCGTCCGCATCACCGTGGTGAACCGCGGCCCCGAGCCGGCGACACTGCACCTGCTCCCGTCGCTCTGGTTCCGGAACACGTGGACGTGGGCCGCCGGCGCTCCGCGCCCCGAGCTGCGGAGGCTCGTCGGAGGCGGCGTGCACGGCATCGCCGCCTCGCACGCGGAGCTCGGCGATCGCTGGCTGTACGTCGACGGCGACGTCCCGCTCCTCTTCACGGAGAACGAGACGAACGAGGAGCGCGTCTTCGGGCGACCGAACCCGCAGCCCTACGTGAAGGACGCGTTCCACAACCACGTCGTGCACGGACGCCCGGGGGTCGTGAACCCGGACGGACACGGCACGAAGGCCGCGGCCCACCACCGTCTCGAGCTCGGTCCGGGCGAGACGCGCGTGCTCCGCCTCCGCCTCACCGACGTCCCGCCGGCGCGCATCGGCGAACCGTTCGAGCGCTTCGCATCGACGTTCGACGCGCGCCTCGCGGACGCCGACGAGCTGTACGCCGCGATCACGCCGTCGTCGGCGTCCGAGGACGAAGCGCGCGTGGTGCGCCAGGGGCTCGCGGGGATGCTGTGGAGCAAGCAGTACTACTACTTCGATCTCGACAGGTGGCTGGCCGAGCACGGCATCGACTCGCTCCAGGCCGGCGGGCCGTGGATGAGGAACCGCGAATGGGGGCACATGGTGAACGCCGACGTGATCTCCATGCCGGACAAGTGGGAGTACCCCTGGTACGCCGCGTGGGACCTCGCGTTCCACTCGCTCGCGTTCGGGATCCTCGACATCGACTTCGCGAAGCAGCAGCTCGAGACGCTCCTGCGCGCGACGTACGCCCATCCGAACAGTCAGCTGCCGGCCTACGAGTGGAACTTCAGCGACGTGAACCCGCCGGTGCAGCCGTGGGCCACGATCTTCCTCTACCGGATGGAGCACACGCTGCGGGGCACGCACGATCTCGCGTTCCTCAAGCACTCCTTCGGCAAGCTCCACGCGAACTTCACCTGGTGGGTGAACCGCAAGGACCGCTTCGGCAAGAACGTGTTCGAGGGCGGCTTCCTCGGTATGGACAACATCGGCGTGTTCGATCGCTCCGCGCCGCTGCCGACCGGCGGCAACCTGGAGCAGGCGGACGGAACGGCGTGGGTGTCCCTCTTCTGTCAGAACATGCTCGAGATCGCGGTGGAGATCGCCGCCGAGGATCCGACGTACGACGCCCTCGCGATCGGCTTCGCGGAGCACTTCCTCCTCATCGCCAACGCGATGAACCGCATCGGTCACGACGGCATGTGGGACGAGGAGGACGGCTTCTACTACGACGTCCTCCGCTTCCCCGACGGATCGGCCACGCGCCTCAAGGTCCGCTCGCTCGTGGGGCTCTTGCCTCTCTGCGCGACGACGGTCTTCGAGCCGTGGCAGAGCGAGCGCCTGCCGCGGCTCATCACCCACGTGAACGAGCGGCTCGACCGGCGGCCCGAGCTGCGCGCGTCGATCCACCCGATCGGGCGCGAGCATCGCGGGCAGGGCGGCCGGGGGCTCCTCGCGCTCGTCGGCTCGCAGCGCCTCCGGCGGATCCTCGCGCGCGTGCTCGACGAGAAGGAGTTCTTGAGCCCCTACGGGATCCGATCGCTCTCGGCGTTCCACCGCGATCGGCCGTACACGTTCCGCGTCGGGTCCGAGGAGTACCGCGTCGCGTACCAGCCGGCCGAGTCCGACACGGGGATGTTCGGGGGCAACTCGAACTGGCGCGGTCCGATCTGGATGCCGATGAACGTGCTCGTCATCCGCGCGCTCCTCCAGTTCTATGCCTATTACGGCGACCGCTTCCGGATCGAGTGCCCGACCGGCTCCGGCAACGAGATGAACCTCTACGAGGTCGCGCGCGAGATCGCGATGCGCCTCGTTCGGACGTTCCTGCGCGACGCGAGCGGCAGGCGGCCGGTCCACGGCGGCGCCCGGCTGTTCCAGGAGGACCCCGACTGGCGAGACCTCCTCCTCTTCTACGAGTACTTCCACGGCGACGACGGGGCGGGCATCGGCGCGAGCCACCAGACGGGATGGACCGGGCTCGCGGCCACGCTGATCCAGTGGTTCGGGTTCGTCGATCCCGTGAAGTGGCTCGAGCTCGGGAGACGGCCGGGCAGCGAGGTTCGATGAGCTTCGCGTCCGGGGCGGTGCTCGCCGGCATCGGGTTGTTCCTGGGGATGCTCGTCGCCTTCGAGGTCGGCCGTCGACGCGGCGTCGGCCGCAGGGCGACCGATCCCGAGGGAGCCTTCGAGGGCACCGGCGCCGTCGACGGAGCGGTGTTCGCGCTGCTCGGGCTCGTCATCGCCTTCACCTTCTCGGGCGCCGCCGCGCGCTTCGACGCACGAAGACAGCTGGTCGTCGAGGAGGCCAACGCGATCGGCACGGCCTATCTGCGCATCGATCTGCTCCCGGAGAGCAGCCGGCCGGCGCTGCGAGACCTCTTCCGACAGTACGTGGACTCGAGGATCGAGACGTACCGGAAGCTCCCCGATCTGGACGCGGCCAGAGCGGAGATGGACCACTCGAGGAGGCTGCAAGCGGAGATCTGGCAGCGGTCGGTCGCTGCAGGCCGGATGGAGGGCGTGCCCACGACGGCCTCGATGCTGCTCCTGCCCGCCCTGAACCAGATGATCGACATCACCACGACGCGGACGATGGCGACGCAGATGCATCCGCCGATGATCGTCTTCGTGATGCTCTTCGCGCTGGCTCTCATCGCCGCTCTCCTCGCCGGCTTCGGGATGGCGGCGTCGCGCAGGCGCAGCTGGGCCCACGTCATCGGCTTCTCCGCGGTCACGGCCATCACCGTCTACGTCATCTGCGACATCGAGTATCCGCGCCTCGGCTTCATCCGAGTCGAGGCGTTCGATCAGGCCCTCGTGGACGCGAGGAGGAGCATGGACTGATCGTCGTCCGGTTCGCGGGGTGCCCGTGTGCGCGCGTGTGGCCCTCGTCTCTTTTCGAAGGAACGGGGGACCTGGCCCGTCTAACCTCCGTAGCTCCGACGGAGGATCCCATGACGGCTCGAAAGCTCTTCTCGGCGATGTTCGTGGTGGCGGCGGCTGTTGCAGTTGCGCCCGCGAGCGCAGAGGCGCCGTTCGGTCCCGTGAGCGAGCGGACGTTCCACTGGAAGCCGGGCACGACGATCGAGAGGGCGAGCGCGGACTGTCAGAGCAACTCCGACTGGCTCGTCATCCGCGGGCCGGGCGTCGCGAACGTGAAGTCGGTCGACATCACGCCGCGCACCTTCGTCTGGGACAAGCAATCGTTCCCCTCGAGCGCGTGCGTCGCGCCGGACTGCTACCAGCTGTTCATCAAGGTCACCGACAAGGACGCGCCGGGGACCCGCACGGTCACCCTCACGAGCAAGGACGGACGCAAGGTCACGACGACGTTCGACGTCGTCGAGAACGCGGGCCGCTGCGACTATCCGAAGGGCAAGAAGTGAACGCCGGAGGCGCGCACAACCATCCAGCGAACCTCCCGCCGGCGCCGGGCTGGCCGGTCCATCCGGCGATGGTATCGACCGGACAGGAGATCCCCGGCTTCAAGGTGATGCGAAGCTACGGGATCGTGCGCGGCCTCATCGTGCGCTCGCCCGGCTTCGGCGGAGGGATCGCCGCGTCCTTCGAGGCGCTCGGCGGCGGCAACGTCCAGACGATGATCCAGCTCTGCGAGAAGGCACGCTCCGATGCGTTCCTCGCGATGATGCAGCACGCGGCGCACCTCGGCGCCAACGGGATCATCGCGATGCGCTACGACGCCACGGAGATCGGCGCGGGCAACAGCGCGCTCACGGAGGTGCTCGCCTACGGCACCGCCGTCTGGGCCGAGCCGGCCTGATCGCGCGCGATCACTCCTCGCCGGTGAGCGAGGTCGCGCGCTTCACGATGTCGCGGATCTTGTCGTTCGAGACGCCTGCGGCCTTGCCGACGGCCTTGATCAGATCGGCCTCCGACTTCGCGACGCCCTTGGTGGCGCGCGCGACGAGCGCGGCGACGAACAGACCCGCCTCGCCCTGGCCGAGCTCCTTCAGCGTCTTGCCGACGCGCTCGGCGCAGGCATCGACGCCGTCCTGGGCCGCGCGCTTCTCGCACTCGTCGACGAGCGCCTCGGTCTCCCACTCGATCACGAGCCCCTTGCTCAAGAGCTCGACCGCCTTCACGAGCACCTCGCGCTCGGTCGCGTCGACGCCGCCGTCCGCGCGCGCGGTCAGGTAGCCGGCTTCGACCGCGGCCTTGAACACGTCACCCTGGCGCGGGACCGCGAGCTCCTTCTTGATCTCGTCGGCGTGGTCCTCGAGGCTCATCTTCTTGGACATGGGACACGTAGGATCGCCTAGAACTCGGACGCATGGAAGCGGTGATGCGAGGGCTGCTTTTGTCCGGGCTTGTCGCGGCGATGGTCGTGCCGTGGGGGCATCCGGCGCGTGCGGAGGGTGAGGACGCAGCCGTCGAGGCCTCGAACGATCGCGAGCTCGATCTCGGGGGCGTGACCCTCGCGCTGCGCCGGATCCCGAAGGGCAGCTTCACGCAGGGCTCGCCCGCGAGCGAGGCGGGCCGGGAGAGCGACGAGACGCAGCGGCCGGTCACCATCACGCGCGAGCTGTGGATGGGGAAGCTCCCCGTCACGCGCGCACAGTTCGCGCGATTCGCCGCCGAGACGCGCTACGTCACCGAGGCGGAGAAGGGACAGAGCGGCGGCTTCGGCTGGGACGGCAAGCAGCTCGTACAGAAGAAGGAGTTCACCTGGCGGAACCCGGGGTTCGCACAGACCGACGACGATCCCGTCGTGCTCGTCACGTTCGGCGACGCGAACGCCTTCACCGCGTGGGCCTCGCGCAAGAGCGGTCAGCGCGTGCGTCTGCCGACCGAGGCGGAGTGGGAGTACGCGGCGCGCGCGGGCACGACGACTCCCTGGTACGCGGGCAAGACCGAGGACGATGCGCTCGCGAGCGGCTGGCTCAAGCCGAACGCCGGGGCCGGGACGCATCCGGTCGGGCGCAAGGCGCCGAACGCGTTCGGCCTCTTCGACATGGCCGGCAACGTCTACGAGTGGTGTCGGGACGTCTACGCGCCGTACTCGCCGGGCCCCGCGGCCGATCCGGAGAGCACCAGGGGGCCGTCGGGCGAGCCCGAGCGACGCGTGCTCCGCGGAGGATCGTGGCTCAAGGATCCGAAGCGCGCGCGCAGCGCGGCGCGGTGGCGGAACACGCCCGGCAGCCGGAACGCGGACAACGGGTTCCGCGTGGTGGTCGCGCCCGACGACGCGCTCGTCCCCGGCGGGTTCGGCGGCGCCGTCGATCCGCTCGCGAACCCGACGCCGCCGCTCGGGCTCTCGGCGACGCCGGTCACGTCGGCGACCGCGGCGAAGGCATCGGCGTCGCCGTCCGGCTCGGACGAGTCGCCTCGCGGGTGGCTCCTCGTCGCCGCGCCTGCCGCGGCCGCCGGCGCGGTCGTCGCATGGCTCTTCGCGCGCCGGAAGAAGGGGACCGTCGCGACGCCCTCCGGGGTGTCGACGCGCGCGGGCACCGACGGGTTCCACGTGCGCGCGCCCCATGCGCCCCCGGGATCGCGCGTGCGGTGGTCGGCCGTCGTGAACGGCGTCGAGGTCTCGGACGTCGTGCCGCTCGAAGGCGCAGACGAGACCTTCGTGTACACCGGAGGCACGCCGAGCGCGATCCAGATCCTCGAGCTCGTGATCGCCGCGGGCAAGCAGGGCTATCGCGGAGCTCCGCCTCCCGCGCGGGAGACGTCGAGGCGCGCGGCCGTCGTCGCGGCCGAGACGCAGCGCGACGACTCGCCGTTCCTCGGATCACCGCGTGCGTACTGAAGCGATCGTCTTCGATGCGTCGTCGCCGCTCCTCGTGCAGAGGACGCGGCGGATGCTGCGCGACCTCGATCTCTTCCTCGCGGCGGACGACGACGCGCTCGCGTCCCGCCTCTCCCGCGCCGATCGCGGCGTGCTCCTCGTCCGCGCGGGCGCGTGGCCGACGGGCGCCCTCCGCATCCCGCCGCCGAGCGCGACGGGCAAGCCGCTCCTCGCATACGGGGCGTCTCGTCACGTCCTCTGGGTCGAGCGGCCGATGGAGCTCGCGCGCGCGATCGAGCGCGAGGGCGATCTCGAGCGCGGCTTCGCTGCTCTCTCCGGGAGCGGCCGCGTGCGTGCGGTGCGCGTCCACTCGCTCGACGCGGGCTGGTCCGGAGGCATCCGCGCGGTCATCGCGGTCACCACCCTTCATCGCGGCGGCGCAGAGCGTGTCGTGCTCGATGTCGTCTCGGGCCTGCGTGCGCGCGGACACGCCGTCGTGCTCGCCGTGCTCGACCGCGCGTCACGCGCGACGTTCGAGCCGCCCGAGGACACCGTCTTCCTCCACGAGATGGCGAGCGGTCGCGCCGCGCGGATCGACGCGCTCGTCGAGCTCGCGCGCGAGCATGCCGCCGACGCCATCCATGCGCATCTGCTCGACGGCGACGAGATCGCGCGTCTCGCGAAGGGCGACGTGCCGGTGCTCGTGACGGCGCACAACTCGCCGGAGGGCTGGCCGGTGCGGCTGATCGAAGGCTCGCCCGACGCCGCGCTCGTCGTGGGCTGCAGCCGCGACGTCTCTCGCGCGCTCGAGCAGACCGGCGTCTCCGCCCCCGTGCGCACGATCTGGAACGGCGTCGCGCCCGGGAAGGGGCCGCGCACGCGGACGCCCGGCGATCCGCTCGTGCTCCTCGCGGTCGCGAACCATCGCCCGCAGAAGCGGCTCGAGCGCCTCCCGGCGATCGTCGCGGAGCTCCGCGATCGCGGCGTTCCAGCCGAGCTCGTGCTGGTCGGCGAGCCGGTCAAGAACGACGAGGCCGCGACGCGCATCGTCGCGGCGGTGGAGGCGGAGGCCGCGCGGCTCGGCGTGCGCGAGGCGGTCCGCCTCGCCGGATCGAGCGACGACGTCCGCCCGCTCTACCGCTCGGCCGACGTCGTCGTCTCCGCGAGCGCGTTCGAGGGCCTCAGCCTCGTGCACCTCGAGGCGCTCGCCGAGGGCACGCCGCTCGTGACGACGCGCGTGTCCGGCGCCGCCGAGATCGCCGCCAAGCACGCGCACGCGCGCGTGGTCGACCTCGACGCGCCGCCGTCCGCGTTCGCCGACGCGATCCTCGACGTGCGCGGCGCGACCGGTCGCCTGGCCCCGGACTTCGAGGTCGCGCGCGCGGTCGATCGGCACGAGGACCTGATCGTGCGCGCGGCGCTGCGCTCGCGCGGCGCGCGACGCGACGGCCTCGTCCTCGTCACGAACAACTTCTCGACCGGCGGCGCGCAGTCGAGCGCGCGACGGCTGCTCGTCGCGCTCGCGCAATCCGGCGTTCGCGTCTCCGCGATCGTCGTCGAGGAGCAGCCGAGCCATCCGACGGCGGGGCGGTCGGCGCTCGAGGACGCGGGCATCCCCGTCTACGCCGCGCCGCGGGCAGGTCGCGTCGATCCGATCGTCACCGCGCGCGCCGTCGCCGCGCACGTGGATGCGCTCGCGCCCGAGGCCGTCCTCTTCTGGAACGTCATCCCCGAGCACAAGGTGCTCATCGCCGACCTCCTGCTCGACGTGCCGGTCTGGGACGTGAGCCCCGGCGAGATGTACTTCGCCTCGCTCGACCGCTACTTCGCCGGCCCGCGCACCGGCAGCCCGTACCTCGATCTCGCGGACTACCGGCGCCTGCTCGCAGGGACCATCGTGAAGTACGCCGGCGAGGCCGCGCACGGGATCGTGATCCCGAACGGGGTCGTCGTGCCTCCCGCTCCGCCCGCGCGCCCCGTGGGGGATCGCGTGGTGGTCGGCACGCTGGCGCGCATCTCGCCGGACAAGAAGCTCGAGCAGCTCGTGGACGCGATCCGCTTCGCCGGCGACGTCGAGCTGCGCATCGCGGGTGCCGTGGAGCGGGGCTGCGGCGAATACCTCGCGATGCTCCACGAGCGCGCCGCGGGGCTCCCCATCACCTTCGCCGGCGAGCAGGACGCCTCGACGTTCCTCGCCTCGATCGATCTGTTCGCGATGGTCTCGGAGCCGTGCGGCTGCCCGAACGCGTCGCTCGAGGCGATGGCCTCGGGCCTCGCGATCGTCGCGACGGACGCCGGCGGTGCGCGCGATCAGATCCTCGACGGCGAGACCGGCCTGCTCGTGCCGCGCGGCGACGCGCGCGCGCTCGGGCTCGCGATCGCCGAGCTCGCGGGCGACCCGTCGCGCCGCTCGGCGATGGGACGCGCCGGCCACGCCCGCGCGGCGTCGCTCTTCTCCGTGGAGCGCATGGCGGAAGGCTACGCGCGCGTGTGCCTCGGACGCTCGCTGCCGGCGTCGTCGGCGCGGCTCTCCGCGGCCGAGTAGCGCGCTATCCTGTGTTCAATGGCCGACGAGCAGCAGAGGCGAATCATCCTCCTTCGCCGTGCGAGGTTCATCGCGGCGGGCCTGGCGGGCGTCGCGATCACCGCACCGGCGGCGCTCGTCCGCGCCGACGGCGGGGCCGGGATCGAGGATGCCGGGAGCGACGCGGATGCGGACACGGACGCCGGCGACGATGCGGAGGCCAGCGCGCCGATCCACGTCGACGCGGGGGCGCGCGACGCCGGCGCGCTCGCCGAGCCGGCGCCCTGCTTGTGCGCGATGCCTCCCGCACCCGTCTCCGAAGGCGGCCGCGCGGCCGCGGCCCTCGGGGCGGCCGCCGCGCTCGTCGCCGCGCGCCGGCGAAAGCGCCGCTGAGCTGGATGGCGGTCGAAGTCCGGCGACCATATACTCGTCCATATGCAGGTTCTCATAGAGCTCGACGCGGACACGTTGCGCCGACTCGAGAAGGTCGCGCCGGCGCGGTCACGCAAGCGCTCGGCGTTCATCCGCGCGGCGATCCAGAAGCATCTCTGGGAGCTCGAGGAGGAACGCACGCGCGAGGCCTACCTCGCCGAGCCCGACCACGAGCCTGTCGCGTTCGACGAATCGGCGTGGGAGCCGCTGCCCTTCGGGGGCTTCGATCCGCCGAAGCGCGGGAAGAAGCCGGCGCCGAAGAAGCGTCGCTCCCGATGAAGCAGTACGAGGTCCGCTGGGCTCAGCTTCCGGAGCCCGTCGGGCTCCGCCCGATCCTGCTCCTGACGCGCACGCAGGCGTACGCGTACCTCTCGAAGGTGATCGCGGCCGAGGTCTCGACGCGGATCCGCGGGATCCCGCAGGAGGTCCCGCTCGGACGGAGCGACGGGATGCCGAAGCCGTGCGCGGCGAAGCTCGACAGCCTCCAGCTGGTCTCGACACGGGCGATCGGCGAACGGATCGCGACGCTGCGCGCGTCGCGCGTCGTCGAGGTCAAGCGTGCGCTGGGGTACGCCCTCTTCTGGCCCGAGCTGATGGGGCTCTGATCGCCGGCGCTCTGGGAATCAGAGCTTGCCGGTCAGCGCCTCGGCGCGGAGCTTCCACACGACGCCGATGGCCTCGACGAAGATGCGGCGGCTCATCTTCGAGCGGCCCGCGGTGCGGTCCACGAAGATGATCGGGACCTCCTTCACGCGCATGCCCTTGCGGATCGCGCGGTAGGTCATCTCGATCTGGAACGAGTAGCCGTTCGAGTGGATCGTGTCGATGTCGATCGCCTCGAGCGCGCGGCGGGTGAAGGCCTTGTAGCCGCTCGTGAGGTCCTTCACGCCGAGACCGAGGATGGTGCGCGAGTAGAGCGAGCCGCCCTTCGAGATGAAGTGCCGGCCGAGCCCCCAGCCCTCGACGCCGCCGCCGGGGATGTTCCGCGATCCGATGACGACGTCGGCGCCGTCGTCGAGCGCACGCACGAAGTCCGGCAGGTACCTCACGTCGTGCGAGAGGTCCGCGTCCATCTCGAAGAAGCGGTCGTAGCCTTCGGCCAGCCCTTTCTGGAACGCCTGCACGTAGGCGGTGCCGAGCCCGAGCTTGCCGGGACGATGCATCACCTTGACGTGGTCGTCCTCTGCCGCCATCGCGTCCGCGATCGCGCCCGTTCCGTCGGGCGAGTTGTCGTCGACGATCATGAGGTCCGCTTCGGGGAAAGCGGAACGCACCGCGTTGACGAAGCGCGGCAGGTTGTCCTTTTCGTTGTAAGTCGGGGTGACGATAAGGGTTCTGGGCATCGCGACCGTACCAGCCGCGGCCTATAGCACTTCCGCTGCAATGCGGCATCCGAGCAATCGGGCCGCCCTCGAATCCGGGCTTCCGGTTTAGAATCGAGGGCGAGGTGGTCCTGAAATCCACGCGCCCGCCGTCCCCCGCTCCGAGCAGCGAAGGGGAGCACCTTGGGCCCCGGCGATCGAGCAGCCGGGAGCTCGACGTGCGCGTCATGCAGATGGAACGGCGCCTCGCGGAGGTCGAGGAGGAGCTGTCGCGGGAGCGGCGCATCGGCGTCGCGCTGCGGGAGGTGGGTCTCGCCCTGGGGACGACCCTCGACCTCGATCAGCTCCTCGAGCTGATCCTCCAGAAGATCAACGACGCCGTCGAGGCGGACCGCTCGACGCTCTACCTGCTCGACGAGCGCCGGGGCGAGCTCGTCTCGCGCATCGTCCAGGGCGACGAGGTCCGTTCGATCCGCCTGAAGGTAGGCCAAGGGATCGCCGGCCACGTCGCGCAGACGAGCCGTGCGCTGCTGGTGAACGACCCGTACTCCGACCCGCGGTTCAATCCCGAATGGGACATGACGAGCGGGTACCGCACGCGATCGATCCTGGCCGTGCCGATGAAGAACCACCTGGGGAAGACGATCGGCGTCATCCAGGTGCTCAACAAGAAGAGCGGCCCGTTCAGCGATCACGACGCGATCATCCTGGCCTCGCTCTCGACGCAGGCGGCGATCGCCATCGACAACTCGCGCCTGTTCATCTCGGTCACGCAGAAGAACACCGAGCTGCTCGAGATCAAGGAACAGCTCGAGCACCGCGTCCGCGATCTCAAGCTCCTCTTCGATCTCGAGAGCGCGATGGGCCGCGCCACGTCGCTCGACGAGCTGTTCACCGGCGTGCTGAGCGAAGCGCTCCGCACGAGCGGCGCGTCGTTCGGTGCGTTCGCGATGCGCGCTGCCGGGGCCGACGGCGCGCACCTCTACGTGATGCGCAGGGGCGAGGGGAAGCTCACCCGGCACCCGATCAAGGCGGGCCAGGGGCTCGCCGCCGCCGCGATGGCCGAGGGCGACGTCATCTTCACCAACGACGCGGCCTCGCACCCCGAGCACGACACGTCGCTCGACGAGCTGCTCGGCGAGCCGGTGCGCGCGTGCATCGCCGTTCCGCTCGAGGGCGAGGACGGCGACGCGATGGGCGCGATCGCCCTCTTCAACAAGGCCGAGGACGGCAAGGGCGGCAGCGGCTTCGACGAGGAGGACCGTGCGCTCCTCCTGCTCATCGCGGCGAACGCGTCGACCGCCATCCGTCTCCAGATGTCGCGCGAGTCGCGCGAGCGCGAGGAGCGCCTGACGTCCATCGGGCGCCTGCTCTCGGGCGTCATCCACGACCTCAAGACGCCGCTCACCGTCATCAGCGGCTACGTGCAGATGATGGTGCAGGCCGACAAGCGCGCGCTCCGCGAGGAGTACGCCGAGCTCGCGCTCAAGCAGTTCGAGCACATCGGCGCGATGCAGCGCGACGTCCTCGAGTTCGCGCGCGGAGAGCGCACGACCTTCCTCCGCAAGGTCTACCTCGCGAAGTTCTTCGGCGACATCAAGGAGCAGCTGCAGACGCAGCTCGCGCGGCTCGGGGTCGAGCTGGTGATCGACCTGCAGGACCGGGGCACCGCGCGCTTCGACGAGGGAAAGATCACGCGCGTCATCCACAACCTCGCGCGCAACGCCTCGGAGGCGATGGCCGACAAGGGCGGCAAGTTCACGATCAAGGTGACGCGCACGAAGGCACGCGACGGCAGCGAGACGCTGGTGATGACCTTCTCCGATACGGGGCCCGGAATCCCGAAGGAGATCGAGCATCGCCTCTTCCAGTCGTTCGTCACGAGCGGCAAGAAGGGCGGCACCGGCCTCGGCCTCGCCATCACCAAGCGCATCGCCGAGGAGCACGGCGGCACGATCGGCGTCCGCTCGTCGAGCAAGGGCGCGACGTTCACGCTCAAGCTGCCGCAGGGGTCGACCGAGGGAGGATGAGGCGCGCCCCGTTCGTCCTCGCCCTGCTCGCGACCGCCGGAGCAGCGCACGCGGACGAGGCGGTCCCGCCCTGGACCGATCCGGGCGACGTGCCCGCGCCTCCGTGGGCGCGATCGGTCACCCCCAGCCGCCCGGAGGCGGCGATCTATGCGGAGCCGGGGAAGCTCGATCTGCGCCGCGGCAGCGCGCAGCCCGGCGCGCGCCTGCCGTTCTTCGGGAGCAAGCGTGCGAGCGGCTGTCAGGGGCGTTGGCTCGCGGTCGGTCCGCTCGCGTGGATCTGCTCGGACGTCGCGGACTTCAGCCCGGAGGACGCCCTCTCTCCCGCGCTCGGCTCGCGGATGTGGAGCGTCGACGGCACGGACTTCCTCCGTCCCACGCGGCCCGGCGCGCGCCCGCTCCCGCCCATCGGGCCGACCTCCGCGAACGACGACGGCCTGCCGTATCGCTACTACTTCGCCGGCCGCGACGGCGCGTTCGGGTTCTCGAACCTGGCGAACGCGCTCGACGACGCGCCCGATCAGGAGCTCGAGCCCGGCTTCGCCGTCGCGATCGTCGAGGAGGCCACCGCGCACGGCGAGCGCTGGGGAAAGACGAAGAAGGGCCGCTGGGTCGCGATGCGCGAGCTGTCGCCTGCGCGGCCGCTCCTCTTCCACGGCGAGCTCGCCGGCGAGGGCGGGAAGCTCGACGTCGCGTGGGTCGTCGTCGACAAGGCGCAGACGTTCACGAGCGAGAGAGCGGACAAGGCGAACGGCGCGCGCGTCCGCTTCGAGAAGGTGAAGGTCGTCGAGGACAAGGGCGCGATGATCCGCATCGAGAATGATGCGTGGATGAAGAGCAAGGATCTCTCGCGTCCGCGCGTGGCGCGTCCGCCCGCCGAGATCGGCGGCGAGGCGGCGATCGATCGATGGATCGACGTCGACCTCGCGCAGCAGGCGCTCGTCGCGTACGAGGGGCCGCGGCCGGTGTTCGCGACGCTCGTCTCGACGGGCAAGGGCGCGCCCGGCTCCGAGCTCGAGACGCGCAAGGGCGTCCATCGCATCTGGGTGAAGATCTTCACCACGAAGATGGACAACCTCGACAAGGACGACGTCGATCGCCACTACGCGATCGAAGACGTCCCGTGGGTGCAGTTCTTCGACAAGGCGATCGCGCTCCACGGGGCGTTCTGGCACCGCGACTTCGGCCGCGTGCACAGCCACGGCTGCGTGAACCTCTCGCCGCTCGACGCCCGCTGGCTCTTCGCCTTCACCGGCCCGCATCTCCCCGCGGGCTGGACGGCGGTCCTGCCGACGAAGATCGAGTCGGGCACCACCATTGTCGTCCGCTGATCTGGTATCAGTGCGGGCGGACGATGCCTGGCCGCCTGAACGCGCTCGCCCCCGAGCCGCCCGTCGTGGCGCGCGTCGGGCAGTACGAGGTGCTCCGGAGGCTCGGCCTCGGGGGGAGCAGCGAGGTGCTGCTCGCGTCGGTGCGCGGTCCCTTCGAGTTCGAGCGGATCGTGGCGATCAAGCGCCTCCTGCCCGGCGCGTTCGTGGACGACATCCGACCGCGCAGGTTCGCACGCGAAGCGGTCGCGTATGCGCGCCTCTCGCATCCCGCGATCGTCCGCCTGTACGACGTCATCGCGGATCGCGCCGAGCTCGCGCTCGTGCTCGAGTACGTCGACGGGACGTCGCTCCGCCGCCTGGTCGAGGTGCTGCGGGCGACCGGCGAGAGGCTGGACGACGCCGCGGCCGCGTTCATCGGAGCGCGTGTGTTCGCCGCGCTCGAGGCCGCGCACGACGCGCGCGATCCGGCGACCGGCGCGCGCACGCCCGTGATCCATCGTGACGTCACGCCGGGGAACGTGCTCCTGCCGTGGGACGGGTTCGCGAAGCTCGCGGACTTCGGCCTCGCGAAGGTGGCCGGCCTGCCGGGTGACACGCGGCACGGCGTGATCAAGGGAACCTACGGCTACATGGCTCCCGAGCAGGTGCTCGGCGAGCCCGTCACCGTCTGGACGGACGTGTACCAGGCGTGCCTCGTGCTCTACGAGCTGTTCGCCGGACGCCCTGCCTTCTCTCGCTCTTCGCTCGCCGAGATCGAGCTGCTCCACGCGATGGCGGAGCGGCAGCTCCTGCCCATCGAGCTCTCACGCCCCGATCTCCCGCCTGCGATCGTCGATGCGCTCCGGCGCGGTCTCAGGCAGGACGCGGCGCAGCGGAGGATCGCTCCCGCGGAGATGGTGCGGCTGCTCCGTGCGCAGTTCGACGTCGAGCGCGGACGCGCGTTGCTCGCGGAGACCCTCCAGCGACTGCGTCCGGGAGGGGACGAGGCCGGGTACGTCGAGCCCACGTCGACGCCGCGCCACACGATCCACCCGTGGACGCTGCAGGTGCTTCGGTCGAGCCGTCCGCCGGCTGCTCCGATCTCGATGACGGTGCGCACCGCCGCGCCCGCCTCGCCGGACTCCGTGCCGACCATCCGCCCGCTCCACTACGCGACGCCCGCGGAGGCCGTGCCGCCCGGCATGCGCGACTCGCGCTCGTTCCGGATCCCGCCTCCTCCTCCGATGCCGTCCGATCTCGGTCTTGCGCCGGCGAGGATGCCGCAGAGGCGCCGGCAGCGAGCGTCGAAGCTCGTCGTGTTCGCGCTCGTCGCCGCCGGCGCCGCCGCGTTCGTGATCGCGTTCGCCTTCATGTTCGCGTGGAGAGCGAAGGCGAAGCCGGCGCCCACGGCCGATGCTCCGCCGCCCCCCGCCGCGACGCCCGTGCCCGCGCCTCCGCCCATGCTCGCGCCCGCCCCGATGCCCAGTGCGAGCGCAGGCGCAGCGCCCAGGCCGGTCTCGCCGTCGAGGGGCCTCGTCATCACGCCCGCCGAGGCCGCCGGGCATCGCGTGTTCGTCGACGGACGGCTCGCATGCGCCGGGGCCACGCGATGCGAGGTCCGGTGCGGGCGCCGCGTCGTGCGCATCGGCAGCCAGGGCCGCGCGCAAAGCGTCGACGTTCCGTGCGGAGGAGAGATCGCGATCGACCGCTGAGCGCGCGTCACTTCGCGCGCTTGTACACGGCGCCGCCGGCGTACTGCGCGACCCAGTAGACCGCCTTGTCGTCGAGCACGATCGAGTTCGGCAGGCCCACGTCCGCGACGAGCTCGCACGCGTCGGCCGCGCACGGCGCCGGCGCATCGACCTTCGCGCGCCGGACGCTGTTCGAGCCCGCGCCGCTGCCGAAGTTCCCCCAGTAGACGTGGATGCCGTCCGTCGCGATCGTCTGCGGGGTCGGCTGCGCCGTCGCCAGCGTGACCACCGCTCCGCCCGCCTTCGGTACCTTGCGGACGGCTCCCGTCGCGACGAGCTCGGTGAAGTAGACGTTGTTCGCGTCGAGCGCGATCGCGTAGACGTTCGCTGCGGTCGCGACCTCCTCGCATGCGCCCGCGCCGGAGATGCCCATCGTGCACGCCGCTGCGTTGATTCCGTTCCGGTAGATCCGCGCGTTCGCGTAGCTCGCCCAGTACACGTGCGTCGCGTCCGCCGCGACCCAACCTGGCTCGTTGTTGCCGAGCGCCACGACCGCGACGTTCGAGCCGTCGGCGTTCGCGCGGTAGACGTGATCGCTCAGGTAGCGGTTGGTCCAGACGACCTTGCCGCCCCCCACCGCGAGGAAGCCGGCGAACGTCCCGAACGAGTCGCCCACGTCCGTGGGGTTCGCGCCG
>WBZO01003495.1_pt1 | contig 18255 bp, 16 predicted proteins | sample 5204261 | NCBI WGS metagenome assembly WBZO01 (sample SAMN12412400, study PRJNA552823) | activated sludge metagenome | isolation source: activated sludge from anammox sidestream of wastewater treatment plant... | place: USA: North Carolina | collected 2017-09
CTCGCCTGGATCCATCTGGCCAACGTCGCCGGCCTCGGTCGCGACATCGCCTTTCGCCTCGAGCGTCGCTGAGCGACACGGCCCGCCGGCGAACGAAATAGAAAAGGCCACGCGCGATCTATCCGGCGATGGACCGCGCGTGGCCCCTCAAGCTCGGCCGCGCCGGGCGCCTATGATTTGGCCGCCGCCGGCGCGCTGCCCGAGGTAGTTATCGGCATATAGAGCAGGAACTTTTGCGGCCGGGCCTCATACGCGCCGGCGTCGCACTTGCCGCCGGCCGGCTGGGGTCGAGGTTCGCCGCGCTGGTCGGTGGCGATGGTCGTGCCGCAGCCCGCCGTCCCCGCCGGCACCCGATCGCGCGCGACGCTGTCGTTGCCCAGCGCGTGGGTGGCCGTTGTGCCTGGCGCGTTGAGCGCCAGCGGCAGCAAGTCCGCGTTGGCGGCCGGGCGGTCGCTGCTTTGCGTCAGGTGGCAGCTGTCGTCGCTGTCGAGGTTGTAGCCGGTCGAGACGATCGTCCCGCCGGGGTTGGCGCAAGCCGCGCCCGCGGCGGGATCGCCGACGACGGGATCGCCGGCGACGATCGTGGCCGTCAGTGTGACCGACGACATGCCAGGCTCACGGATTTCCGGTTGCGTCATCCGCTGTTCGGCCTGGCGCAGGTCTTCGTCGTCGGTGACGACGACGGTGTGGAGGGCGCCGCCGCCGTTCGTGGCGGAGTTGCCGGCCAGCGTGGCGAAGGCAAACGTGGCCGAGGCGTCGCCGCCCGCAGACTCGTTGAACAGGCCGCCGCCGGCTCCGGCGCTGTTGCCGGAGAGCGTCGTGTTGGTCACGGTGAGTTGCGCGAACCCTTCCCCGTTGGCCGTATTGAAGATGGCCCCGCCCGCGTCCGACGCCAGATTGCCCGACAGGGTGGAGGCCCGGATGATCAGCACCGCCGTTACCCCATCGCCGTGATTGACGATGCCGCCGCCGCGTTCGGCCGTGCTGCCGGTGATGGTACTGTTCTCAAGGGTCAACACGCCCCGGTTATAGATGCCGCCGCCCCAGTTGCTCGCCGGGCCGCTCGTGCCCATGCCGCCGGTGATCGTCAAGGCCGTCACGCGAACCGCCGTGTTCGGCTGGATGGTCAGCGTCGTCCCCGACAGATCGCCGTCGAGGGTGTGGCCGTCGCCGTCGAGGACGATCTCCATCGCCTCGGCGTTGTCCAGCGGCGTCGTTGCCGCGCTCAGGACAATATCGTCCGCCAGTGTGATAGTGTGGCTGCCCGGGCCGGCGTTGTTGACGCAGGCGATGGCTTCGTTCAGCGCTGCCTCGGTCGCCGGCAGGTAGGGCGGCTCGCAATCGGGCGGGGGTGGCTCCTCGCCGTACGCGCTCTCATAGGCGCCGATATCGCATAGGGGTTCGGGCGCCGGCCGTGGCGCGCCGCGCTGATCGATAGTGACTGCCTCGCCGCACCCAAACATGCCCGCCGGCACCCGGCTCTGGGCGTCGCTTTCGTCGCCGATGGCGTGCGTGGCTGTCGTGCCCGGCGCATTCAGCGCCAGCGGTTCCAGCATGGCGTCGCCGCCGGAGATATCGCCCGTCCCCGCCAGGCCGCAGGAATCATCGTCGTCGATGTTGTAGCCGTCAGAGGTGAACCCCGCGCCGTCGCCGGCCAGACAGGCCGTGCCGCGCTCGCCGGCGTTGACGATCGTCGCGGCCAGCGTGACCGTCCCGCCCGACTGGTTCACCAGGCCGCCGCCCTGGGGCGCGGAATTCCCGGCCACCGTCGCGAAAGTCAGCGATACCTCGACGGTGCCGCCGTTGGGATTATTGAAGATGCCGCCGCCCTGGAAGTCGGCTGCGTTGCCCGAGACGGTGCTATTGACCAGCGAGACGGTCGCGACGCCGAGGTTGCCGTTGTTGAAGATACCGCCGCCCTGCAGACCGGCATTATTGCCGGATAGCGTGACTCCCCCCAGGGTGACGGTCGCCGCGCCGGAGTTGCCGTTGTTGAAGATGCCGCCGCCGTTGAGCGCGCCGTTGCCCGTTAGGGTGGACTCGGTCATCTCGACCGTCGCCGTGCCGGTCAGGCCGTGATTGGCGATGCCGCCGCCGGAGTCGGCCGTCGTGTTGCTGTCGAAGGTCGTGCCGGTGATGATCACCCCGGCCGTGCCGCCGTTGGCGTTGTTATAGAGGCCGCCGCCGAAGCCGGCCGCCTCGTTCTCGCTCAGTGTCACCCCTTCCAGCAGCAGCGACGGCGTCACCAGCGCGTCCCCATAGTTGACGATCCCGCCGCCGTTGCCGGCGCTGTTGCCGGTGATAGTCGAATGGATGATCGTCAGCCGGCCCCGGTTGGCGATGCCGCCGCCCGACTGGCCGTCGGGGAAGCTGCTGCCGGCCCCGCCGGTGATGGTGATATTCTTGAGGGTGACGGTCGTGTTCGCCTGGATGACGAGTGCCGTCCCCGTGCCGTCCGCGTCCAAAGTGTAGCCTGCGCCGTCGAGGGTGATGTTCGTCGCCTCGGTGTTGCTGAAGGCCGCCAGCGGGGCGGTCAGGGTGATGTCGGCCGTCAGGGTGATGGTGTGTTCCCCCGCGCCGGCGAGATTGGCGGCCAGGATAGCCGCGTTCAGATCGTTTTCGTCGATGGCCGTCCAGTCTGCCGCGCGCGCCCCCGGGGACTGCGCGGCCGCCAGAACAGCGATCAGCGCCAGAAGCGTGAGCTTCAGCAGGGTTGGATAGGTCGATTTTGGTTTCATATTGTTTCTCCCAATAGGGTAGAGCGAGGGCCGGCCGTCTCACATAGGGGCAGTATATCGGAGGGCAGCGGTTATCAGAGCGAATTCCCCGTGAAAACTTGTACCGGGCGGCTCTCATCGCCGTCGGGGAGCGCCAGAACCGGGAATCCGGCGGCGTGGGGCGTGTTTTCCCGCCGCGCTCGGGATAATAAGGCCGGTGCTTCGCGCGTAGCGCCCGATTTCCCTATTGACATGCCTATTGGTCATGCTATAATCTTGATTATACCCCCTCCCCCAGGGGGGTGGGGGGTAGAGTAAAGGCCACGGCCCTGCGTCGCGGCCGGGCAGGATAGAGAACGACCATGAATGACCAAACCAGACGAGACGCCACCCAACGATTGGCCAGCGCCGCCGGCCACATTCGCGGCATCGAGCGCATGGTGGCCGAAGAAGCCTACTGCATCGACGTCATCAAGCAGATCCAGGCCGTTCAAGCCGCCCTGACCAAGGTCAGCACCCTGTTGCTCGATAACCACCTGCGCACCTGCGTCACCACCGCCATCCAGGGCGACGACGCCGACGAGCGCGAGAAGATGCTGCAAGAGATCACCAGCGTCTTCGCCGTCACCGGCAAGAAATAAGGTAATCCCGGACGCGGCCGCCGCGCCCGTTTACAAAATCCACTCATTCACATTTCACAGGAGTTCCATTATGGAGACCAAGACATTCAAAGTTCCCGGTATCAGCTGCATGCACTGCGTCCACACCATCAAGACCGAATTGGCCGAGCTGGCCGGTGTCCAGTCCGTCGACGCCGATAAGGACAGCAAGATGGTCACCGTCACCTGGGGCAGCCCCGCCGACTGGGAAAAGATCCGCGCCACACTGGTGGAGATCAACTATCCGCCCGAAGGGCTGATTACGCTTAACTGAGCCACCGGCTCCTGTTGGCGGGTGCAAGGAACGAACGCCCTTGCACCCGCATCCGTGCTATGTCCGAAAAACAACTCACTCTGCCCGTCATCGGCATGACCTGTGCCAACTGCGTCGCCTCGGTGGAGCGCAACGCCAAAAAGGTCGAGGGCGTCACCGACGCGGCCGTCAACTTCGCCAGCGAGAAAGTCACCGTCACCTATGACCCCGAGAAGATCGGCGCGGCCGCGGTGACCGCGGGCGTCATCGAGCGCGTCCACAAGGCGGGCTACGAGATTCCCACGGCCACGGTCGAGCTGCCCTTGCTGGGCATGACCTGCGCCAACTGCTCCGCGACCATCGAGCGCCGCCTCAACAAGGTCGAGGGCGTCACCGAGGCCACGGTCAATCTGGCCAGCGAGCGCGCCACGGTGCATTACATCCCCGGCGCGGTCACGCGGGCCGACCTGGTGGCCGCCGTGCGCAAGGCCGGCTACGACGTCGTCGAGACGACGGCCGACGAAGACCCGGTCGACGCCGAGGCGCTGGCCCGTGAAGCCGAGGTCGAGCACCAGAAACGGCGCTTGCTCGTCGGCGTCATCTTCACGCTGCCCCTGTTCATTCTGAGCATGGGCCGCGACTTCGGCCTGTTCGGCGCGTGGGCGCATACCCTGCCCGTCGACTGGCTGTTCCTGCTGCTGGCTACGCCGGTGCAATTCTACGTCGGCTGGGACTACTACACCGGCGCGTGGAAGAGCCTGCGTAACGGCAGCGCCAACATGGATGTACTGGTCGCCCTCGGTTCGTCGGTGGCCTATTTCTACAGCATCGTCATCCTGCTATTCAAGACGGCCGGCAGCAGTGTCCTGGGCCATCACCTCTACTTCGAGACGTCGGCCGTCATCATCACCCTGATCGTCACCGGCAAGCTGCTGGAAGCCCGCGCCAAGGGCCGCACCAGCGAGGCCATCAAGAAGCTCATCGGCCTGCAGCCCAAGACGGCGCGCGTCGTGCGCGACGGCGTCGAACTGGACATCCCCGTGGCCGAGGTCATGACCGGCGACCTGCTGCGCGTGCGGCCGGGCGAGAAAATCCCGGTCGACGGCCGCGTGGTCGATGGCCGCTCCTCGGTTGACGAGAGTATGATCACCGGCGAGAGCCTGCCGGTGGACAAGAAGACCGGCGACGAGGTCATCGGCGCGACGATCAACCGCCAGGGATTGCTGACCATCGAGGCGGCCCGCGTGGGCAGCGACACCGTCCTGTCGCAAATCATCCGCATGGTCGAGCAGGCCCAGGGCAGCAAGGCCCCCATCCAGCGCGTCGTCGACCGCGTGGCGGCGTGGTTCGTGCCCGCCGTCATCGTGCTGGCCCTGCTCACCTTCGCCGTCTGGATGCTCTCCGGGGCGGGGTTCGTGCCCGCGCTGCTGCGGCTCATCGCCGTGCTGGTCATCGCCTGCCCCTGCGCTATGGGGCTGGCCACGCCCACCTCGATTATGGTCGGTGTGGGCAAGGGCGCCGAATACGGCATCCTGTTCAAGAACAGCGCCGCCCTCGAGGAAGCCCACCGGCTGGATACTATCGTGCTGGACAAGACCGGCACCATCACCAAGGGCGAGCCGGCCGTGACCGACATCCTGACGGCTCATGAGGCCACCAGCGACGAGGCGTTGCGCCTGGCCGCGGCCGCCGAGCGCGGCAGCGAGCACCCGCTGGCCCTGGCCATCATCCAGGCCGCCGAGGCGCGTGGGCTGGCTTTGCCCCATCCCGATTCGTTCGAGGCCATCGCGGGGCACGGCATCGCCGCCACGGTCGACGGCCGGAGCGTGCTGGTTGGCAATCGCCGCCTGATGGAGCGCGAGAACGTCCACCTCAACGGGCTGGGCGATCGGGCCACGACGCTGGAAGCGGCCGCCCGCACGACCATGTGGCTGGCCGTCGACGGCGAGGCGTCGGCTCTCATCGGCGTGGCCGACACGATCAAGGAAGGTTCGGCCGAGGCCATCCACGAGCTGCACGAGCACGGCATCAAGGTCGTCATGCTGACCGGCGACAACCAGGCCACGGCCGAGGCCATCGCCCGCGAGGCGGGCATCGACCGTGTCTTCGCCGGGCTGCTGCCGGGCGATAAGGCCGATTACGTCAAGCGCCTGCAAGACGAAGGGCTGCGCGTGGGCATGGTCGGCGACGGCATCAACGACGCTCCGGCCCTGGCTCAGGCCAACGTCGGCATCGCCATCGGCACCGGCACCGACGTCGCCATGGAGACGGCCGACGTGACGCTCATGCGCGGCGATCTGCGCAGCGTGCCCCAGGCTATCCATCTATCGAAAGCGACCATCGCCAACATTCATCAGAATCTGGTCTGGGCGTTCGGCTACAACGTCCTGCTCATCCCCATCGCCGCCGGTATCCTGGCCCCGTTCGACTGGGCGCCGGACTTCCTGCGCCAGCTCAACCCCATCCTGGCCGCCGGGGCGATGGCCTTCAGCAGCATCAGCGTCGTCTCCAACGCGCTGCGGCTGCGCTGGTTGAAGCTTTAGCCTTTTTCGTAGAAACCGGGTTTCCGAAGGAAACCCGGTTTCTAATTCTCGCCGAGACCTCGCGAGCGCCGCGCCCCATCGACGCTGTTTTGGGATGACCCAAGACACGCCAACCCCCAGGGGACGATCCCAATACAAGAGAACAAGAGACTATAGCATCCTGGACACCGATTAGAGGCTCGGTTCCCTTTCTTTTATCAATCGTCCCAACGATCAGGGCCCTGGTGGACGCGAATACGGTCGACTTCAACGATCCATAGTTTGCCGGCGGGCGACAATTCGCCGAGGGAGGTGGAGGCGCCAAGTGCCGTGAGAAACGAACGAACCAATTGTTCGAGGAGTGATAAGCTCGGGTTTCGAGGACAACGAATGACGACGATTCCTGCCGCCTTATAGGGGGGAAAGCGTACAACATCAGCGAAATCAAGGTCCAGAGTGACAAGACATCGATCTTCGGTACGACAAACGCGAAAGAGCTCGTCGTCAGATACGCCCCCTAACTCCTCATAGGCAACTGTATGAACATCATGCCCGAACTCCGCGAACAATTGCTGTGTTCGCACGCCGAAATTTTCGTCCAGTTTGAATTTCATTACGAAGACGCAATGGGCAGGACGACGTAACGCTCGCGGGACATTTCCGCGCCGTAGGCGATGGCCGCGAGAATATCCTCCTCGACCAGATGCGGGTATTGTTCCAGCAACTCGTTAATCGTCATCCCGCCGGCGAGGAAGTCGAGGATCAGGGAAACCCATATTCGTGTCCCGCGAATACAGGGCTTGCCGAAACAGACGGCGGGGTCGATGGTGATACGTTCCAGGAGCGGATTCATCTCTTTTCTCCGTGCCCAAAGTATACAATAAATTACGGGTGGGCGAAACAAGCTTTAGCCTTTTTCGTAGAAACCGGGTTTCCGAAGGAAACCCGGTTTCTATGGTTTCCCCCTCTTTTTGTGACGAAATTCACATCTTGCCACTCTGGCCGCGCCTCTCTACAATTCTCCCACGCTCGACGGAAATTGTAGCAGTGCAGCGGCATGTCTAACGCATCAATCTTCAAATCAGTACGTCGCCGGGCCATCCTGCCGGCGATTTTCTTGTGCCTGGCCTGGGCGCTGGTCGCCTGCGGCCCCCAAGCGCCCGAGATCCCGCCCACGCCGACGCTCTCGCCCGAGCTGGTCGACGGGCAACGGACCTTCATCGGCCATTGTGGCGCGTGCCACAGCACGGCCGACACGGTCATCGTCGGCCCCGGTCTGGGCGGCATCGCCGAGCGGGCCGGGACGCGCATCGACGGCCTCGACGCCCGCTCCTACATCTACAATTCCATCCTGCAGCCCTCGGATTTTCTCGTGCCCGGCTTCGACGATCTCATGCCCAAGGATTTGGCCAAGAAGCTGACCGGCGAGGAACTGGATCACGTCGTTCTGTATCTTTTGTCGCTGAAGTGACTGTGTATTGACCAGAGGAGGAGAAGAACATGCGCAAGCTAGGTAAGATCATCGGCGTCATCGTCGCCGTGCTCGTCGTTATTCTGCTGGTGGCCTTCGTGGTCGCCGCGGCCGTGCCCGTGCCCGGCGACCCGCCCATCGACATGGCTCATCACGGCGCGGGATCGAGCAGCGTCGAGCCGGCCACGTCCGGCCTGTTGCGCCAGTTCCCGGCCACCAACGAGCCGGCCGACAACCCCACCACGCCGGAGAAGGTCGAATTGGGCCGCATGCTGTTCTTCGACCCCGTGCTGTCCGAGAACAACGATATCTCCTGCGCCGGCTGCCATCATCCTGACCTCGGCTTCAGCGACGGCCGCCCGACGGCCATCGGCACCACGGGCACGCCGCTGGCCCGCAACGCCCCGACGCTGTGGAACGTGGCCTACGTGCAGAGCCTGTTCTGGGACGGCCGCACCAACTCGCTGGAAGATCAGGCCCTCGTGCCGCTGACCCACGCCGACGAGATGGCCGTGAGCGACCCGGCGGCGATGGCCGCGGAACTGGCCGCCATGCCCGAGTACGTCAACCTGTTCGATGCGGCCTTCGGCGGCGGCGCGGCTTCGGTCACGCCGGAGAACACCCTGCGCGCCCTGGCCGCCTTCCAGCGCAGCCTCATCAGCGACGACGCGCCCTTCGACCGCTACGCCGCCGGCGAGTTCGAGGCCCTGACCGCCCAGCAGCGGCGCGGGCTGGCCTTGTTCCGTTCCGGCGCGTTGCGCTGCTTTGAATGTCACGGCGCGCCGACGTTCGCCTCCGACACCTTCCGCGTCGTCGGCGTGCCCAGCGACGATCCCGGCCGGGCCGGCGTGACCGACGACGGCGTCTTCGGCGCGTTCAAGGTGCCCACGCTGCGCAACATCGCCCTGACCGGCCCCTACATGCACGACGGTTCGATGACCACCCTCGACGAGGTGATCACCTTCTACCAGCACGGCGGCGGCCGCGCCAACGGCTTCGAGAAGGTGGATGTGTTTGTCAACCCGTTTGACCTGAACGACCAGGAACGGGCCGACCTGATCTCCTTCCTCTACGCTCTGAGCGACGAGAGCGGCATGCCGGAGATTCCGGCCGCAGTGCCGTCCGGCTTGCCGGTGGTCCAGCATATCGATAACCCCGTGCGCGCGGAGATCGCCGCCCACAATAGCGCTCCCGGCGGCGGGCAGGTCGCCCAGCGACCACCGCAGACCATCACCGTGCAGCCGGGCGAGACGATCCAGGCCGCCGTCGATCGGGCCATCCCCGGCGATACCATCCTGATCCCCTACGGCACTTACCACGAGCGCGTCGCCATCGATATGAGCGACATCACCCTGGAGGGCATCCCCAACGAGAAGGGCGAGTTCCCCATCCTCGACGGGCAAAACAAGCTGCCGGAAGGCGTCATCGCCAGCGGCAACAACTTCACCGTGGGCAACCTGCGCACGATTAACTTCACCGACAACGGCGTGCTGGTGGAAGGGGCGACCGGCGTCCACTTCCACGACATCATCGCCGAGAACACCGGCACCTACGGCGTCTATCCTGTGCGCAGCACCGACGTGCTCATCGAGCGGGCCACGGTGACCGGGGTCGACGACGCCGGCATCTACGCCGGGCAGAGCGCCAATGTCATCGTGCGCGACTCGGTCTCACACGGCAACGTCATCGGCATTGAGCTGGAAAATACCTACGGCGGCGAGATCTACAATAACCACGTCTATAACAACAGCAACGGCCTCTTGCTCGTGCTGCTGCCGCAGTTACCGTCGAAGGTGTCGATGGAGACGAAGGTCTACAATAACCTGGTCGAGGACAACAACCACGAGAACTTCGCCCCTGAGGGCGCCATCGCTCGCATCGTGCCGCCGGGCACGGGCATCCTGCTCATCGGCAGCGACGACAACGACGTCTACGACAACACCATCACCAACAACAAGACGGCCGGCGTCGCCGTGTTTAGTCTGACGGGCACGGGCGCGTTTAACGCCAACGAGCTGGACGTCGGCCCGCTGGCCGAGGGCAACTACGTCCACGACAACAGCTACGCCGACAACGGCTACGACCCTGACCCCGTGGTGAGCGACCTGGGCATCCCCGCCGGCGACATTCTATGGGACACCACCGGCAACAATAACCGGTTCAACGAATCCGGCACGACCGGCTTCCCGCCCCTTCTGCCGGGCAACGGCTGGCCCGGCTTCGTCCGCAACGCCTACGGCAACCTGTGGCGGGTGCTGACGTCGCTTATCGGCTAAGACAGACGAAATGAGGGGCGGGTTCGGGTAGCTCAGCCCGAATCCGCCCCTCGCAATTCCCGTTTGCCAGAGCTGAATATCTAGTTATCGAAGGAGACCAGCTCCTCGCTGATGTCGCCTTCACCACCGATGAACGGCAGCTTGGCCGATGACTGCTTGACCATGCCGACGCCTTCCACGTACCAGGTATCGACCGTGATCGGGATGTTGGAGCTGGGCGAGGCGACGCCGCCCACGCTTGCTGAGATGCTGATCGTCCCCGTCGTCTCCACGCGCAGGGCGTTGGGGAAATCCCCGTAAGGCACGCTCACCGGGTCCGTCCCCACGACCTTGTTGTTCAGCTCGATCGTCTCCACGGCGTTGACCGTCGTCCCGGTCTCGGGCACGGCCTTGCTGATGGTGGCCTTGTAATGCGTCGTCCAGGTGGCGCCGGGGGCGAACTTGTCATCATTGGGCAGGGTGATGCCGCTGGCTTCGGGGAACTCAATCCCCGTGCCCTGCAACATGCCGGTCAGGATGCCGTACTGCGGCGATAAAATCCCGTCGGCGGTGCAGGTCCAGGTCGTTTCCGTGGACCAGGACGGCGTCGTCAGCGTCTCTATGAAGGAGGAGGCGGCTACGTCGCTGAACGCCACGGTGAACAGTACTTCGCCGGCGGCGCTGGTGGTGCTGTTGTAATGGTAGACGCGGCCGTCCACGACGGGATAGAAAGCGTTGTCGCAATCGCCCTTCGTCACCGGCTCGGTGGGTGCGGGAGTGTCCGTCGCCGCGGGGGTTGGCGTGGGCGAGGGCGTCGCCGCGGGAGTTTCAGTGGCCACGGCGGCCTGAACTTCGGTCGGCGCGGTCGTGGGTGTCGTCTGGGTCTGTTGGGCCGCGGTGGGCGCCCCGGCGACGGGGGATAATGTTGTACTGGATTTGCCGCCACAGGCCGCCAGAGCGGCCAGCAGCAATGCGGCGACGATAATCGCTACCGTTCGTCGTTGAAACAGGAGTGATGAGGTGCGAGTGTTCATGATGCGAACATTATAGATCGGCCCATGAACATGGCGCGGTCTCACAACAAATATTAAGTTTTTAACCGGGCGACGAACCCGGGCCGCGCCGCCCAGACTCGTCGCCCGTCAGGTTAGAATATCCGCTAATTGTCGATAGCAACCAGTTCGGTCGCGCCGTCGCCTTCGCCTATGAAATCGGTGTCGGTCGTGATCTGCTTGACCAGGCCGATGTCCCTCACATACCACGAAACGGAGTTGACGGGCATGGCGCTGCCGTTCTGCTCTACGCCGCCGGCCGACATGGCGACCGTGACCGTGCCCGTCATCTCGACGCGCCATGCGTCGGGGAAATCGCCGTAGGGCACGCTGACCGCTTCCGTCCCGATGACCTTGTGGGTCATATCGATCGTCTCGACCATCGTGATCGGGCCGATGCCCATATCGGGCATGGTGGCGTTGGCCACGTAATGCGTCGTCCAGGTCGCCCCCGGGAAGAAATCGCCCTCGCCGGGCATTGTCAGACCGTCGGCCTCCACGAACTCAAACGTCATGCCTTCCAGCAGGTCGGTGAAGCCGCCGAACTCCGGCGCGAGCAGGCCGCCGTCCCGGCAGGTCCAGGTGGTTGTGATGGATATGTCTTCATCGCCCGGCGTGAATGTGTGGGTGAATGACGTGTCGGTGACGTTGCTGAATGTTATCGAGTAGGACGATTCGCCGAAGCCTTCGAGATAGCTATTGTAATGGTAGGTGCGGCCTTCGACGACGGGGAAGAACGGATTGGCGCATTCGCCCGTCAGAACAAGCTCGCCGGTCTCCGGTTCGGCCGCCGGTTCCTCGGTCGGCTCGGCCGTGGGGGCTTCGGTCGGCGCGGCTGTGGGGGGCGCGTCGGTCGGCTCGGCCGCCGGAGGCGCGTCGGTGGGTTCGGCCGCCACAGTCGGCGCTTCGGCGATGGCGGTCGGTTCGGGGGCGGCATTGTTACCTCCACAAGCCGCCAGAGCTGCCATCAGCATCAGGGCCGCGATAACGACGGCCGCTGATTGCCAATGAAAACGGGATGAAAGGGTTCGATTGTTCATAGGCGCGGGATTATAGGGGGGAACCCGCTGTTTGTCGAATGGGCCTGGCGGCGATTGGATTCCGTTGGAGCGTTATCTTGCCCGCCGCCCGGCAAAATAGTTAACCTTGTTTAACTCATATTTATCTGACTGCGTTAATCGCGATTTAACCTCGCCCATAGACTTGAGTGAGGGGGCATGTTACCCTTCTTGAAAGGCTGAGAACCTGGGCCGGCGACGGCTCGGGCTGCTCCCCTGAAACGATCACCGGAGAACTATATGAGTGACGAACCGACATTTGAGCAACTGGCTCATACATTGACGGATTACCTGAATAATGAGATCCCGCTGACGGTGCTGAAAGTAGGCCGGACGCATGGCGACATACCCGACGCGCAATCGGCGCGAGTCGCCGCTATCGACGCCGCCGGCTTCGCCCTGGATATCCTCGATGGACAAGGGCAAGCCAGGCTGGTCCGCGTCGAATTTCCCCAGCCGGCGACGGAACCCGGCGAGACGCGCAGCCTGCTGATGAGTATCATCGACGAGGCCGACGAAGCCGACGGCATCGAGCGCGTCGCTACGGCCCGCGTCGAGACCCCGCGCGCCTCGCGCTATCTGCGCGCGCTATGTAACCACTTCGACCGCAAGGTACAGGCCGAATACGACGATAACGAAGGGCGCATCCACTTCCCGTTTGGCGAGTGCGAGCTGCACGCCACGGACGAGGCGCTGGAGATCCGTGTCACGGCCGTCAGCGAAGTGCGCCTCGCCCGCACGCGTCGCGTCGTGGCCGACCACCTGGTGCGGTTCGCCCAGAAAGAGACGCTGCACGTCGATTGGGTGACCGTCGAAACGCCCGCGCCGGTAGCTGAATGATCTGACCGACCGGGGGAAGATCGCCCGATGGCGCCTCCCCGAACCCAAACAACCCTGCTGTTGCGACCGCGACAGCGTTCTTTTATAGGAGTTTTTCCAGGATGAGTAGTTCGTTTTCGACTATGCGCGGCCGCGTGCCCGCGCTGCTTGTTCTCATAATCGCCTTGCTGGCCCTGGCCGCCTGTGGCGGAGGCGCCGCCCAGACTCCCGCGCCGCCGGCGGCGCCCGAGGTGGCTGCCCCCACTGACGCGCCCGCGCCCACCGAGGCCCCGGCCGAGCCTGCCGACGCTCCAGCCGTCGACGCCCCAGCCGTCGACGCCCCGACCGAAGCGCCCGCCGCCGACACCCTCACCGTCGTCGACGCCGCCGGCAACGAAGTGACCATCCCGGCCAACGCGCAGCGCGTCGTGGCCTTGGGCGAGCGCGACATGGACGCTGCTTTCGCCCTCGGCGTGCCGCTGGTGGGCGTGGTCAACGGCCGCGGGGCGCAGACGCCGCCGGCCTATCTGCAGTCCTACCTGGGCGACGCCGTCTCTGTGGGCGCGTTCTCCGCGCCGTCGCCGGAGGCTGTCCTTAATCTCAACCCCGACCTGATCATCATCGGCGGCGTCTCGGCCGCCGTGGAAGAGCTGCTGCCGTCCTTCCGCCAGATCGCCCCGGTGTATATCACCTACATGCCCGGCGACGATTGGCAGACGAGCTTCATGGGCGCGGCCGCGGGCCTGAACCGCACCGCCGAAGCCGAGGCGTGGCTGGCCGACTATAACGCCCACCTGGCCGAAGTGGCGGCCAAGCTGCCCGAGGGCGCGCAGATCAGCATCGTTCGCTTCAACCCCGACGGGCCGGTCATCATGTCGCCCATCTCCTTCGCCAGCGTCATCGCCGGTGAAATGGGGCTGACCCGTCCTGAGGCACAGATGAACATCGAAGGCCCCGGCCACGGCGACACCGTGAGCCTGGAGGCGATCGGCACCATCGATGCCGACCACATCTTCGTCGGCGCGCTGAACCCCGAGGGGCGCGCCATCCTGGATGAGGCGCTGGCCAACCCGCTCTATGGCGCGTTGAAGGCCGTCCAGAATAACGCCGTCAGCGTCGTCGACGGCGCGGTGTGGACGTCGCTCGGCGGCCCGTTGGCGGCGCAGACCGTCGTCAACGACATCGCCGCCGCCTTCGGCGTGAAATAAGCGAATCGCAGGCCCAACAGACCGGCACACGGGCTGCCGGCCTGTCGGCCTTGCTCGATCGATTATGGATAGACCACATTCGGCCGTCGCCTCCGGCGCCGGTCACACGCGTTTGATACGATCCGCGGCGATGCTCCCGGTGGGGCTGATTGTCGCGTTATTACTGTTGGCGCTGGCTATCATTGTGGCCGTGGGGCTGGGCGCGGCCGACGTCGACCTGGCCACCATCGGCCGGGCGATCATCGCCTACGACCCCACCCAGATCGATCAGGTCATCATCCGCACGGTGCGCCTGCCGCGCGTCGTGGCCGGTGTGCTGGTGGGCGCGGGGCTGGCCGCGGCCGGCGGCATCATGCAGGGCGTGACCGGCAATCCGCTGGCCTCGCCCGGTTTGCTGGGCGTCAACGCCGGGGCGTCGTTCGCCGTCGTGCTGGGCGTCTATCTGCTCGGCTCGCCGCCGCTGCCGGTCTACGGGTTGCTGGCGATGATCGGCGCGACGGTCGCCGGCTTGCTCGTCTACGCTTTGGCGTCGCTGGGGCGGGGCGGGGCGTCGCCGGCCAAGCTGACTCTGGCGGGTGTCATCTTCTCGCTCTTCCTCAGCGCCCTGACGACGGCCCTGCTTGTCCTCGACCAGGATACCTTCGACCAGATCCGCTTCTGGACGGTCGGCTCGCTGGCCGCGCGCGACTGGAAGCTCATCGGCTGGCTCAGCCCGTTCATTCTGGCCGGGCTGTTCCTGGGGTTGGCGCTCGGCCGCCAGATCACGACGCTGAGCCTGGGGGTCGACGTGGCCCGGGGGCTGGGGCAGCAGGTGGACCGCACGCGAGCGATCTCGGCCGCGGCGGTCATCCTGATGGTCGGCGGCGCGGTGGCCATCGCCGGGCCGGTGGGCTTCGTCGGCCTGATCGTGCCCCACGCCGTTCGCGTCTTCGTCGGCTATGACTATCGCTGGATCACGCCCTATTCGGCCGTGGGCGGCGCGTTGCTGGTGACGGTCGCCGACACGGTCGGCCGCGTCATCCAGCGACCGCAGGAAGTGCCCATTGGAGTCATGCTGGCCCTCGTGGGCGCGCCGTTCTTCTTCTATCTGGTGCGACGAATCCGATGACCACGCCGACCGATCCCTTCCCCCAACCCGCCTGGGTGACATTGCGCTCGCGCCGGCCGGCCGTCTCCTTCCGCCTCGATCGGCGGGCCATGCTGATCATCCCGGCGCTGCTGATTTTGCTGCTGCTGGCGCTGATCGCCTCCACCAGCCAGGGCGAGTACGACATTCCCGTGATCGACGTAGTCCGCGCCGCGCTGAGCCTGCCGACGGCCGACCCCAATTATGCCCTCGTCGTGCGCAATTTCCGCCTGCCGCGTATCCTGGTGGCCCTGCTCATCGGCGCGGCCCTCGGCGTCTCCGGCGGGATTATTCAGGGCGTGACCCGCAACGACCTGGCCGACCCCGGCCTGCTGGGCGTCAACGCCGGGGCGGGCGTCCTGGTCGTCGGCTATCTGACGCTGGTCGTGACGCCCAACCCGTCATTGCTGCCGTGGCTGGCGTTCATCGGCGGCCTGGCCGCGGCGGCCGTCATCTATGCCCTGACACGGGGCGGCGCGTCCTCGCCCGTTCGACTGGTGTTGATGGGCGTAGGCCTGGCTTCGCTCGGCTCGGCGCTAATCAACTACTTCATCACGCGAATGGAGATCGATTCGGCGCGGCAGGCGTTTGTCTGGCTGACGGGCAGCGTCTACGGCAGCACCTGGGCCGACGTGCGTCTGCTGCTGTTGTGGGCGGGGGTTCTCACCCCATTAGCGATATTGATGTCGCGCCAACTCAACGCCCTGGCCCTGGGCGACGGCGCGGCCATCGGGCTGGGGATGCGCGTCGAACCCGTTCGCTTGTTGTTGTTGGCGATGGCCGCGGGGCTGGCGGCCATCACAGTCACGGCCGCGGGCACCATCGCCTTCGTCGGACTGGTGGCGCCCCATTTGGCCCGTCGCCTCGTCGGCCCGGCCCACGAAGCCCTTTTGCCGGCGGCGGCGCTGACCGGCGGCCTGCTGCTGGTCGTGGCCGACCTGGTCGCCCGGACGGTGGTCGCCCCGATTGAACTGCCCATCGGCGTGACGACGGCCATCATTGGCGCGCCGTTCTTCGCCTGGCTGCTCTACCGGCGGGGCAGATAAAAGACGGAATCATGAACAGAATCGAAGCAAAAGAGCTGTCGCTGGCTTATAGTGACGCGTTAGTGATCGAGCGACTGAGCGCGACGATCCTTCCCGGCGAGATCACCGCCCTCGTTGGCCCCAATGGTTGCGGCAAGTCCACCTTGTTGAAGGGGCTGGCTCGCCTGCTGCGGCCGCGCGGCGGCATGGCCATGCTCGACGGCCGGGCGATCTCCGACCTGCCCACGCGCGAACTGGCCCGGCAACTGGGCATTCTGCCGCAGACCCCCACCGCACCCGAAGGGCTGACCGTCTATGAACTGGTGGCCCAGGGGCGCTATCCTCATCAGGGGTTGTTCCACCAATGGTCGGTCGAGGATGAGGCGAAGACGCGCGAGGCCATCGTCGCCACGCGGCTGGTCTCCTTCGCCGACCGCCCGCTTGATACCCTGTCCGGCGGCCAGCGGCAACGGGCATGGATTGCCCTGACGCTGGCGCAGGATACGTCCATTCTGCTGCTCGACGAGCCGACCACCTACCTCGATATCGGTCACCAGCTGGAAGTGATGGAGCTTATTGCGCGGCTCAACCGCGAGCGCCGCATGACCATCGTGCTGGTGCTGCACGATCTCAATCAGGCCGCTCGCTATTGCCGGCGGATGATCGTCCTCGACGACGGGGCGATCATGGCCGACGGCGCGCCGTGGGATGTCATGACCCGCGAGATACTGGCCGGCGTGTTCCGCGTCCAGGCCGACGTCATCGCCGATCCGGTGAGCGGCGTGCCCATTTGCCTGCCCTATCACACCCTCGATGAGGGTCTGGAAGTCCCGCCATTGCGGCAGAACGGCCACGCCTGAGTGAGATCGCTCGCCACAGCCGTGATTTGGCTGAGAAAGTCTGGAAAGTTGGCCGCAGTTATTGCATTTTGCGTGCAGTTCAGTTATTATTTATTCGTTATGTTGGCCGGGTTGACGCGGTATGACATCGCGCTGACCCGATTTTAGTTTTAGAAGAGAGAGTTTGCATTGACCAAGAAGATTTATGTAGGTAATTTGTCGTTCTCCGCTACTGAGGATCAGGTTCACGCCCTGTTCGCCGAGTACGGTGACATCCAGTCCCTGTCCATGATCAACGATCGTGACACCGGCCGCTTCCGCGGCTTCGCTTTCGTTGAGATGGAAGACTCAGCAGCCAACGCAGCGATCAACGCCCTGAACGGCAAAGAATTCGATGGCCGCGAGTTGACTGTGAATGAAGCTCGCCCGCGCGAAGAGCGTCCGGCCGGCGGCGGTGGCGGCTATCGCAGCGGCGGCGGTGGCGGCGGCTATCGCGGCGGTGGTGGCGGTGGTGGCGGTCGTCGTAGCGACTACGGCAATCGCGATCGCGGCGGCCGCAACAACTGGTAAGCCGATGCGCCTGTTGAGGCGCGCTTATAATCGAGCACAACTGGCCGTCCTGTTCGCAGGGCGGCCTTTTTATTTGTCCGGGGAAGGCGCGGCTGCGGAGGCCGGCCCGGCCTCCTGTCGCCATTTGTCGCGGTTGGCGTTGCGGGCGATCTTGCCGCTCGACGTCTTCAGCAGCCACTTCGGGCCGACGAGATGCACGTAACTGACGGTGACCATCGTTCGCCGGGCCACCTCGCGGCGAATGACCCGGCCGATCTCGCGTCGCTCGCCCTCGTCCTCGGTCACCACCTCGGCCACCACGGCCACCAGCTCTGTCCCCTCGCGTTCGTCGGCCACGCCGAAGGCCACCGCCCGGCCCGCCTTCACGCCTGGAACCTCATTGACCACCGCCTCGATGTCGGCCGGGTAGATGTTCTTGCCGGCGTTGATGATCAGGTCCTTGCGCCGGCCGGCCACATACACCTCGCCCTCGGCCATGTAACCCATGTCGCCCGTCAGATACCAGCCTTCATCGTCGAACGGGCGCAGGTCGTCGCGCTTGTAATAGCCGGTCATCAGGCAGTTGGAGCGGATGGCGATCTCGCCGGCGGCGCGGTCGGGCAGGGGGCGGCCGTCGTCGTCGACGATGCGAACTTCGGTGCCGGGGATGGCCGGGCCACAGGAGACGAGGGCGCGCGCCCT
>WBZO01003497.1_pt1 | contig 18247 bp, 17 predicted proteins | sample 5204261 | NCBI WGS metagenome assembly WBZO01 (sample SAMN12412400, study PRJNA552823) | activated sludge metagenome | isolation source: activated sludge from anammox sidestream of wastewater treatment plant... | place: USA: North Carolina | collected 2017-09
CATCCTGATGCCCATGATCAACGAAGCCATTTATAGCTTGTATGAAGGAATAGCAGGCGTTCAGGAAATTGATACGGTGATGAAACTGGGAATGGCACATCCTATGGGGCCATTGCAACTGGCCGACTTCATTGGCCTGGATGTATGCCTGTCCATCTTACATGTTTTACATGATGGCTTCGGAAACCCCAAATATGCTCCCTGTCCTTTGCTGGTAAACATGGTTACCGCCGGAAAGCTCGGAGTAAAGAGCGGCGAAGGCTTTTACACCTATATGTCAGGTAATAAAGACCTGGTAGTAAGCTCCCGGTTTTCTTAAATGAAAAAAGCAGGAAGTGGATCTATGATCCGGCGGGCTTCAGTTCCACTCCTTTCAATTCTTTCAACCTGTTCAGTGTTTCTTCCAGGCGTGACTTTTGGATACCGATCTCCATTGTGCAGAACAATTGCAGGTCTTGTTTCGTGATCTCGCTCCCCGACTGCTTGACGATCCTCATTACCTCATTCATCTGCGTATAATCAAATTGCAAATCATAACGGATCAGGACAGGTTTATGAACAACCGGAGTAAGTTGCAATGCAAGAGCTGCCGCAGTGCGGTAAGCATGGATCAGTCCCGGAACACCCAATAATGTTCCGCCAAAATAACGGACCACAATGACCAGAACATTGGTGACCTGCCTGCTGTCTATCTGCCCAAGTATCGGTTTACCCGCAGTACCTGAAGGTTCGCCATCATCACTGCTGCGGAATAAATTACCATCCGTGCCCATCCGGTAGGCAAAACAATGATGAGTGGCTTTGGGATGTTCTTTTTTGACTGCAGCCATCTTCTCTTTAAAATCCTGAACTGTTTCTACCGGAAAAACAAAAGCGATGAATTTACTTCCGCGGTCTTTGAATTCTGCTATTGCAGGCTTTTCGACAGTATAATAGTAATCCGGTGACATCGAGGCAAAGTTAAAAGAGTTATGTTTGCCCTCATGACGGTACAGCAGGCATCAAGATTCATATACCAGCAATTAAAAAAGATCTATGAAGAAAGGGAATCATCGGCCATGGCTGAAATGATCATTGAAAAACTTACCGGCACAAAAAAAACAGAAAGGATCATTCATAAAGAGAAAGAGCTAAACAAAGAACAGGAAGAGCAGTTGTATCAATGGCTTCAACGATTGATAAAGCACGAACCGGTTCAATATGTTTTAAATGAAGCCTGGTTTGGAGGGTTAAAATTTTATGTAGATAAAAATGTCCTGATCCCAAGGCCTGAAACAGAAGAACTGGTGGACTGGATCATTTCCGATTGCAAATTTCCGATACATGAACTCACTTTACTTGATATTGGCTGCGGCAGCGGTTGCATATCTGTCTTTATAAAAAGAAAGCTTCGTAAAGCAGAAGTGTGGGCCTGCGATGTGAGTGAAGCGGCATTGAAAGTGGCAAAGAAAAATGCGGAGGCTTTAGGTGCAGAAATAAATTTTCAGCAGATAGATTTCTTAAGTGAAGAAGAGCGGAACAAACTCCCTTCATTTTATATCATCGTAAGCAATCCGCCGTATGTGCCGGGAAAGGATAAAAGTCACATGCAGCCTAACGTATTGAATTACGAACCATCCACAGCCTTATTCGTACCGGATGATAATGCACTCGTTTTTTATGAAGCCATTGCGGGGTTTGGTAAAAAGAAGCTGAATCCAGGAGGCGCTATCTATGTGGAGATCCATGAAGATCTGGGAGAAAAAGTTCTGGAATTATTCCGTTCAAAAGGCTATGAAGCTTTTCTGAGAAAAGATATGCAGGGAAAAGACAGAATGGTAAAAGCAATACCAGCAATCTGAAAAATGAATTCTATTTCACGTTGGCCACCACCTTGGCCGTGTCTCTTTTTGCGATCCGCATGATGCGGAAGACCTCGCCATAAAAAGCCGTAGTGTCCGCATTGATCACCACTGTCGGTGTGTCCACCACAGCTTTCATTCTGCGTATCTCAGCAGTGAGGAAAGAATCCACACTGTTTTTATCTATCAATTTCTGACCGAGATAATAGTTCTGGTTCTTATCAATGCTGACAACGATATTTTGTTTTGCCTTTGTATCTTTTGTTCCCTTGGGCAAACCCACTCTCACCACATTAGGATTGGCCATGGTGGTAGTGATCAGGAAAAACATCAAAAGAATGAATAAGATATCATTCAATGAATCCGTAAAAACCTCAGATTGATCCCTGTCCCTATTTCTTTTTCTGAACTTCATTCAACTGCCTGTTTATATTACCTTGTTGGTTCCTGTAATACATCAAGAAAATCTGCTGCGGCGGCTTCCATCTTGTTCGCCGCCTTGTCCACCTGGGTATTAAGATAGCTGTAACCCAGATAAGCGATCAGTCCGATTACCAATCCTGAAATGGAGGTGATCAGTTTTGTATAGATACCCTGCGAGATCACTCCTATTTCCACTTCATTGGCACGATGGATATCGGAAAATAACTGCATCAGCCCGATCAATGTGCCCACGAAGCCGAAGATCGGCGCCGCCTTGGAAACAAATGAGAGCACTGCCAGGTTTTTCTCCATATTGTACATCTCCAGTTGCCCCACATTATCCATACTTTTTTCAATGCTGTCAATCGGTTTTCCGATCCGCTGGATCCCTTTATCAATGATATGGGCCACCGGATTATTGGTATTCTTGGCAAAACTTCGTGCAGCTGTCACGTTACCGCTTACAATATGATCGCGGATGATGTTCATAAAATTGCTGTCCAGTTTTGATATATGGCGGATGGCGATATACCGTTCTGCAAAAAAATAAACTGCCAGCAACAACATCAATCCCAAAGGAACCATAACCCAGCCTCCCATCACGATAAGATCAAAAAAGCTGAGTGGTTCTCCGCTGACGTTGCCGGAAGTGTTTTGTATCGCATTGTTTACTGAATCAACAATCTGTAGTAAATGGAACATACTTTTCGTCTTTATGTGGGCAAATGTAGTGTATCAGTTCAAAAAAGGAGGCCTTGTTTTTTCAACACATATGAATGAACGAAAAAAAAGAATGACTCGTTGTGCAATACATTCAAGTTTCAGTTTTTTTTAACAGCTTTACCCATTATTTCTGAGGAGCTGTGGTACCGGCCTGTTTAACCATCAGCGCCTGTATCTGTTTCATCGTAGCTTCCATTCCTTCAGCGCTGCCATCCAGAAAGATCACATTGCCCCTTCCGTACTCAGCGAAATTTTTAATCGCCTCTGTCCACATGCTGAATAAAATAACATTGGTATCAAGGTTGGCCTGTTTCATCTGCTCTGCTGCTTCGGTCATTCCCCGGGCTACTTCCTGGCGGAACAATGCAACACCCTGGCCCCTTAATCTCGCTGCTTCTTTTTCAGCTTCTGCAGATATCTTAATGGCATTCCCTTCGGCCTCTGCCGCTTTTGTTTTAGTGATCAGTAATGCCTGCCCTTCGTTTTCAGCGGCAGCCTTCAGGTTATTTGATGCCACCACTTTGCTCATGGAATCCAGGATCACTTTATCAAATGTGATATCATTTATCTGCAGGTCCTGCAAATGATAGCCCCAATCGGCCAGCACATGATCCACTCCTTCTTTCACATATTCCACGATCTCTTTTCTGAGTCCCAGTATTTCCGCCTGCTTTTTGGAAGCAACAAAAGCACGGATGCTTCCCTCAATGGTACGGATCAGCGCCTGCATCATATCTTTATCGCTGACAAATTTGAATGCCACTTTTTTTATGGTCTCTTCCTGCTGATCAAAGACAGAATATAACAACATGGATTTGAAATAGACATTGGCCTGATCGGTAGTGATCGCCTGAAACTCCAGTTCGACAGAACGGTTCTGATACGAAATCCTGCGGAAAATATTTTCAAAAATCGGGATCTTCCAATTCAATCCCGGCCTTGCCACCCGGCGATATTTTCCAAACATGGTGATGACACCGACGAATCCCTGGTTGATGGTAAAGAATGAACCCAGGAAAAAAATCAGGACAATCAGTACCCACCAGTACTGGATGATTGTGTGTTGCATAAACTGAAGTTTATTTTGATGGTAAAATTAAGGGTGAAGAATGATCAGATCATTATTGGATAAATAGAAAATATATCAACTCCTCTCTTCCCAGATCATGGCAAGATGCACCATGGTCTCTACGGCTTTGTTCATATCCTGCACGCTGATGAATTCCAGCTTGGAATGAATTCCCTGCATCCCGGTAAATAAGTTGGGGCAAGGCATCCCCATAAAAGAGAGCCTGCTTCCATCGGTACCGCCCCGCACACTTTCCATCTTCAATTCCAATCCGGCCCTTGCTATGGCTTCTTTAGCATACTCAACAGCATGAGGATGCAGATCCAGGATCTCTTTCATATTCCTGTATTGTTCGGTCACGTTGAATTCAAAAGAAGCTTTGGGATAAGTTCTCAACAGTTCTTCGATCTGTGTGCGCAGGTAATCTTCTTTCTTCTTCAATCCTGCTGTCTCAAAATCACGAATGATAAAATCAATAGTGCATTTTTCGGCAATTCCTTCCATCCGGACAGGATGAATGAAGCCCCTGCGTCCTTCGGTTGATTCGGGCGATAAACGCTCCTTAGGCAATGCAGCCAATATCTCGCCGGCTATCTTCAGGGCATTCACCATTTTCCCTTTGGCATATCCGGGATGAGCGCTTATCCCATGAATGATCACTTCTACTGCATCGGCGCTGAATGTTTCGATCTCGAGCGAACCTGCTTCTCCTCCGTCCAAAGTGTATCCAAAAACATTAGGCGCTGATGAGGAAGGATCAACTCCCAACTTTCTCATATCCACTTTTGCCGTACCCTGCCCCACTTCTTCATCAGGAGTGAACAGGATCTTTATTTCTCCATGCCTGATTTCGGGATGTGTCATCAGAAAATGAACAAGGTCCATGATCGCTGCCACACCCGATTTATCATCTGCACCCAGCAATGTTTTTCCTGAAGCGGTAATGATATCATCACCTTTCTTGCTTTGTAAATAAGGGAATTCACTCACTCTTAAAATCTGTGAAGGATCATCAGGTAATACGATGTCATTTCCCCTGTAATCAGAATGCACTACAGGCTTTACTCCCGTGCCGCTGCAATCAGGAGCGGTGTCCATGTGGGAGCAAAAGCAGATCACAGGAATTTTTTTCGGGCTATTGGAAGGAACAGTAGCATACACATATCCCCATTCGTCCATGTGAGCGTCGGACAGACCGAGTTCTTTCAATTCTTTTGCCAAAACACGGCCAAGATCTTTTTGCTTTTCCGTAGTCGGGTGTGCTATTGACTGAGGATCACTCTGGGTATCGAACTGCACATAACGGATAAATCTTTCTGCAGCAGTGAATTTATAATTCTGAAACATATTTAAAATTAAGGGCATCGAATATACGACTAAATGAAGCAACCCGGTCTTAAAATTTCGGTACTTACCGTAAAATGTTTCTCTCAATAAAACCGGTAAAATTAAAAAGCCCAAAGAACGTATCCTTTAAGCTTTTATGTTATTGATCAAAGATGATCTTTTGTATTTTCCCTTTTACGGAGTAATGATCAATGGGCTGCCGCCGACTATTTCTACCAGTTCAATATCAAAGATCAGGTCCTGACCTGCCAGAGGATGATTGGCATCCAACACCACTGCGTTGTCTTTTATCTGTATCACGATCACTTCCAGGTCATGGCCCGAGCCATCACTCATCATCAAAGGCATTCCCACACTTAATTCCATATCTTTCGGAAAATTCGCTTTCGGCACTTCGATCACCATTTGAGAGTTACGGGGGCCGTATGCCTGATTATAGGGAATATTAATCGTCTTTTTTTCTCCAACAATCATCCCGGTCACACCGTCATCAAAACCTTTGATCACCATTCCTCTTCCTACTTCAAATTCCAATGGCTCCCGGCCGTTTGAACTGTCAAACGTTTCTCCGCTGGTCAGTTTTCCATGATAATGAACTTTCACTTTGTCGCCGCTTTTTGCTTTTTGCATTTTAATGATTTTAAATTTTAACAGAATCGGCGGTAAGATAGCCTAAAATTTCGAATGGCTGACAGAATCAGGTTCTTCCATTCAGTTAATTTTACAGAAATTTACCCTTCCATATTTAAATGCAAAATGTACATCATGAAAAAGATTCTGATCTTCCCTTTATTAATTTGGCTTTTCAGTTGTTCGGCTCAGAAACCGGCCTCGGGTACTTCAAATAATGATAAGATACTGGCAGGTGCGGAAAGGATTGACCTCTATCTTCCTTATCTGAAAGGAAAACGGGTCGGCATTTTTGCCAACCAGACTTCAGTCGTCGGGCATACACATTTAGTGGATACACTGAGGAAACTTGGTGTTAACATTCAGGTGATATTCGGGCCTGAACATGGTTTCCGTGGTACGGCAGATGCCGGTGAAAAAGTTGGAAATTATGTTGACAAACAAACCGGGATCCCTGTAGTTTCCTTATTCGGTCCCAAATCAAAACCGGATGCAGAAGACCTGAAAGATGTGGACATCATGGTCTTCGATCTGCAGGATGTAGGCTGCCGCTTTTATACCTACATAATTTCCATGCAGAAATTCCTGGAGAGCGCCCTGGAAAATCATAAGCCTTTATTATTACTGGATCGCCCCAACCCGAATGGATTTTATGTGGATGGCCCTGTATTGGATTTGAAATTTAAAAGCGGCGTGGGAGCACAGCCGGTTCCTATCGTTTATGGAATGACGATCGGAGAATATGCCACCATGCTGCTGGGGGAAAAATGGCTGTCTGAAAAAGCCAATGAAATCAATGCTTCTTACGCTTCGTTCAAGCCCACAAAAGAAAATCCTTTTTATTTCAAAGTGATCCCCTGCCAGAATTATACACACAACAGCAAATATATTCTGCCGGTGAAGCCTTCACCGAATCTTCCGGACATGCAATCCGTTTATCTCTATCCTTCCACCTGTTTCTTTGAAGGCACCGTGCTCAGCGAGGGAAGAGGCACTGACAAACCTTTCCAGGTATTCGGCCATCCGCTGTATCCGAAAAACATGTACTCCTTCGTACCTAAGCCAAATGAGGGAGCTAAAAATTCCAAACACTATTATGAGACCTGTTATGGCTGGAATCTCTCAGGCAGCACCGAACATATTCTGAAAGAAGTGGGCCATCATGTGCAGTTGAAATGGGTCATGGAAGCTTATAAACTGTTTCCGGGCAAAGACAGCTTCTTCCTGAAGAATAATTTCTTTGACAGGCTGGCCGGCAATGATATACTCAGGAAACAGATCATAGATGGAAAAAGCGAGGCAGAGATCAGAAAAAGCTGGGAGCCCAAATTAAGTGAGTTCAAAACGATAAGGAAGAAGTATCTTATGTATAAAGATTTTGAATAACCCGGATCAATCATTGTTCATTGACCGCTATTGATATCTGATGACCGACCGGTATAAAGAATTTCGCATTGTCTTCATGGGCACGCCTGATTTTGCCGTGGCTTCGCTGGAAGCATTGGTAAAAGCAAACTGCAATATCGTGGCCGTCATCACTGCACCTGATAAACCTGCAGGAAGAGGAATGAAATTGCAGGAAAGTCCCGTGAAAAAATTTGCCCTGCAACATCAGTTAAAAGTTTTACAACCTGAAAAACTAAAAGACCCGGATTTTCTGAATGAGTTGAAATCGCTCAGAGCAGATCTGCAGGTTGTGGTTGCATTCAGAATGCTTCCGGAAGCAGTCTGGAACATGCCGCCGATGGGCACTATTAATGTTCATGCATCTTTACTACCTCAATACCGTGGCGCCGCCCCCATCAACCGGGCAATCATCAATGGCGAAAAAGAAACGGGCATCACCACTTTCAAACTAAAACATGAAATTGACACCGGAAATATTTTATTACAGGAAAAAATTGAGATCGCCGAAAATGAAACTGCAGGAGAATTACATGACAGGCTGAAAGAATTGGGTGCATCGGTTTTATTGAAAACAATACACGGAATCGGTGAAGGGACTTTACAGGAAACGCCCCAGTTATCAATGCTCAATGACACGGTTCAGAAACTGAAAAATGCACCTAAAATTTTCACCGATACCTGCAAGATAGATTGGCATAAAAAAGCAGGTGAAATACATGACCTGATCCGCGGGCTCTCTCCTTATCCAGCTGCTTTTACAGAGTTAGAGAACAAAACGATCAAAATTTTCCGCAGCGAAAAAGAAATAATACCAACGACAACCCGCATTGGCCATTGGGAATCGGATAAAAAGACCTACCTCAAATTTGCCTGCGCAGACGGGTATATCCATTTAAAAGAAGTGCAACTGGAAGGAAAGAAGCGAATGAGTATTGAAGATTTTTTAAGAGGCTACCGGTTTTAAAGAACAGATCAGAGCCCCACGGTCATACATTAAAATATGGCTCTGAAAAAATCTTTATTTCTGCAATCCCAGTTTCTCCAGCAACTCTTTTCCCAACGCAGCCTTCGGAATTACAATGCTGATGGTATTGATCGCAAAATAAGCTTCAGACACATTAATGTATCCTTCATAAGGCCCTACTTTACCCCATGAGTTTTTTACAATGAAAAAAGTCTTTCCGCCATTTGATCTCTCCATTCCCATAAGATGCATGAGGTGATCGTCCTGGGTGGTGAGGTCCTCATACAATTCCTGGCGGATGTTTGCATTATAAGGAGCTTCCTGCATATCCGGGGTGAGTGCATCTTTTGAATAAGTTGCTTTACCGTCAAGATTCAATGCCAGCCCGATATCCTGCCTGAATCCCTTATTGCTTACATCGGCATCCCAGGATACCGAATACCCGTTTTCTAAGGCGGACTTCACCACATCAATGAATTCATTCAATGGGAGATTGTAAAAAGATCCGTTGGCAAAATTATCCGGTACCTGCAGGATAAACGGTTTGTAATAAGGCTCGTGTGTAAAAGAAGTAAGGCTGACATAGTCATCCGCATTGAAGTGCAATACATCCTTCGAAAAACTGAGCGGGGTATATTCTTTCCCCTCATAAGTAAAATGATCAGGAGCATGTCCCATATATTCATCCAGGATCTTTGTATAGCCATTCAGCCAACCGGAAGTGATCGGTTGTTTGTTCAATACACTGTCGAGATATCTTTTAAGTGACCGAAACATCTTTTGATGATCATAAGAAGTGGCTCCGTTGACCAGGCCAGTATAATCCTGTAGCGGCATGGCGCCATAGGTGGCCACTGCACGGATCTCATCATGTCCCAGTCCTCCTTCACCGAACTGAGCTTTGCCCTGCCTTAGAATATAATTTTTTGCTTTCTCGATATAAATATTCCGCACGGTAAACATTTCACTGAGGTCTATCGTGCTGTTGTTCATGCGGATCTGGTCGCTCTCCAGCAATGAAGTGGTGGAAAAACACCAGCAGGTGCCTGTCATCGCCTGGTTTTTTACTGAGGTTACCGCTACCTTCTTTACCTCAAAGAACGGGGCAGGCTGGGCAGTGAGTCCTGCTGATTGCTGGGCTAAAACAAATGCGGGGACTCCTATCAAAAAATACAGAAGGAAAGATCTTTTCATAAAATCATTTTATAAAATCAGTAGTTTACTTTAACTATAAATTTATTGGTATCCTTTATATCGAGACGTGAAGCTGCTGCATCACTGAGGCGAAGCTCCAGCCCCTGGTTCTGCCTGATTCCTTTCATAGCTCCCAACACTTTCGCAAAAACGGACTTGTTATTGTCAGGATTGGTCACCATGATCACCGTGCCCGGGTCCACATCATCTATCAAAGCATAATACTTTTCATCAACCCATCCGCTCATGGTCTTAAAAATACCTGAAGTCAAAGTTTGCTCTTTGGACAAAGGGAATGTTTTAATCTGTTGATCAAAATCATTTCTGAAATATCCTTTTCCCGAAGATGTATTTATTTCTGAACCCTGATCATCGCTGTTCAAAATATTAACGGGCCGTTCTTCAGAGAGGGCTTTCTTTTCTTCAGGCCTGACGGTTGGTTCAACAGCTTTTTGCTTTTCAGTTTCTGTTTTAGCTGTTTCTTTTATCGTCTCCGTTTTATCGCCGGTTTTCGTTTCAGCCGTCTTTTCATTTACAGCTATGTCTTTTTTCGCTTCATTCTTTGCAATCACAATTTTATTGCTATTGGCCATTTCTCCTGATGTCAGAAATCCTGCGATCAATCTGGTTCCCTTTGTTACATTATCGCTTGAGATTCCATTCCAGAATTTAAGATCCTCAACAGAAGCTTTAGTGCTCCTGCTGATCTTTGAAAGGTCTTCCTTCTCTGCCGCAATCACATACACCGGCGCTCCTTCATTTACTTTCTGTGAAAAATTAGTGTCCGACAAAGGAATGTTTATGGTTTGACCTATGCTCAGTCCTTTCGACATATCCAGTGAATTAAAGGAGGCCAGATGTTTGGGAGAGACATTGAATAAACGCCCGATGGAATAAAAGTTTTCTTTCGGTGTGACCTTATGTTCTACATAAAACCCCTTGCTTCCCGGCTTTAATATAAGTTCTTCGCTCTGTGCACTAACAAAGACTGCCGCCATCATACAACACAGGAAAAACAGGAATAGTTTTTTCATAGTAGAAAAATTAGGTAACAAAGATGGGCAATTTTCAGCAGAGGCCATCATACGTTTTCTTTTAAAATCCTTAATTCTTTCGGATAATAATTGTTAATACGGTTTGACAAAACATTGATCCACCCGAGAGCGTGGCCTTCATATTGCACCAATTGCCAGCCCTTCGTTTCAGGTTTCATGTGAATCTCTTTTTTCTTCAGGTATTCTATGGCATCATCACGGTCAAGGTGATTCGCAGGAATTGAACCGCTTAATAAATTACTTAATGCCAGGGCATGTGCCGGGATCAGTTTATCATGCACGATCCCGCCCGCTTCCACTCCGGCATATTTCACCCGTAACAACTGCATCAGAAGTGAAACATCCATGAAATGCCTTTCAGGAACTGCATAAACATTGTTTTCACGTTTTATAAACCGGAGATAGTGACTCTTAAGCCAGTTTGAAATGATCGCCTGCTCTTTTTTATTCAATTGCACCTGATTCTTAACTTTCTTTAGTGGCATATAATCATCCCCAATAATTTTTTGGAAACAGGCAAGAAAGAATCCTTCGCCTTTCACCCTGTGCGGCCAGAAACGATACCCAACTGGCGGTTCAACTACATTCCAATTGTTTTCAATTTTTAATTTTAAATCCTGAACTTTAAATTCATCCATCAACCATCTGCAAATGTCTTCATTCTCTTCTTTGGAATAAGAACAGGTACAATAGACCAGTATTCCGTCTTTTTTCAACGCAGGAAGAATATCAGCTATGATCCTTTGCTGGCGCAAACTGCATAGCATGACATTGTTCAGGCTCCACTCATTGATCGCATCGGGATCACGGCGGAACAGGCCGCTGCCACTGCAGGGGGCATCAATTACGATGACATCAAAATAATTTTTCAGCGAAGAAAATTCTTTCGGATCGTTTTGCGTGACCACAACATTTTCAGCTCCCCACTTGATGATATTATCTTTCAGCACCGGTACTCTTGACCGGATTACTTCATTGCTTACCAGCAGGCTTTCTTTTGATATCAACGATTGAATGTGCGTGGATTTTCCCCCGGGAGCAGCACACAGGTCCAAAACTTTTAATGGGCGTAAAAGGTCAACCGACTGGCTCAAAGCCTGCTCCAGGAACATACTGCTGGCTTCCTGCACATAATAACAGCCGGCATGAAACAACGGATCGAAAGTGAAAGACGGACGGTCAGATAAATAAACTCCATAACGGGACCAAGGTACCTTTCCTCCACTGCTGAATTCAACATCTTCTATTGAAAATTTTTGAGGATTCACCCGTATGGAAGTGATCTTTTCACCCGATGCATGAACTTTTATAAACGCATCTCTGTCGAAGCCTTCAAGTCCTTCCAGTGATGGTAATAATTCTTCCGGTAGCACTATTCAAACTTAACGAATAATGAGAGATAAAAGTAAAAATCCGGAACTAAGAATGCTATCAGATTTTCAGTCAACCTGCGTAGAAATTTAACCCGGGCCTGCGAGAGACCCGGGTTATCAATTTATTTCAGCAAAGCAATGGCAGCATTCACCTGATCCGTGTATGCTTTTATTGTTCTGGCCACGATGCCTATATTTTCCTGTGCCTCTTTCCAGTTGCGTTGCTCAATCGCTTCGCGGATGCCCGGCAAAGTTTTCACTCCATATCCTGTATAATATCCCGGTGCATAGATCTCATGTTTATACCAGCTGCGACGCGGCAATCCGTCAGGATTGATCAAACTTCTTTCTGCTTTGTATAAAACTTCATTCAACCGGTTCTGTTTTGCTGCCGGAAGTTGTGTAGCGCCTGCATACAGCTTTTCAAACTGGTCGCTTGCATCCCCCAACTGCACCATCGCATTATCAAGCTCACTGAAATTAAGGAAAGGAACTGCCTCTTTTTCTACCGGAGGAACATAAGGCTTTGTCGGGTCATGTGCCAAAACAAACAAATTTTCTTTGATCATTTTATTCTCGGTTTCAGTCTGGCTCCTGCTGTTATCCAGCAATGATTTCACTTCACTTACATAGCCGTTAACCGTCTTGTAAAAGCTTCTGAAACTAACAGGGATGACATCTGCATTGGCCAGACGCATGGTTATCCTGCCCGCTGTCTTTGACATGGCAGCGCCATAATGAAATCCGGGGTCTTTAAATCTTACAAAAAGATCATAAGAATCATAAATGGAATGATACTCGCCACCGGGGTCTTCACCGCCAAAAGCAACATCCATGGAAGCTATCCCCAAATGCTGCAGGAATGATGAATAATCGGAACCGGCGCCCAATGCACTCAACCTGATATTTTTATTTCCCATCATCTTATTCCTGGTAGCAGGATCTGCCGATGTCATAAATCCGGCATAGCGTCTCTCTTTAATAGAAACATTGGTCTGAGGATCCATCACTTCATCAGCAATCCCGTTAAAAAACGGTTCCAGTGTATGAGAGCCCGATGCATAAATAAATCCACGTCCATTACCATCGCTGTTAATATAAACGACTGCTTTTTGTTTCAGTTCCTGCTGGTGATCTTCTGCCCATTCGGTAGAGCCGAGCAAAGCAGGCTCTTCTCCATCCCAGGCACAAAAGACGATAGTTCTTTTGGGTTTATATCCCTGCTTCACCAGCTCAGAGATGGCTCTTGCTTCTTCCATCTCGGCTACCATGCCACTGAGCGGATCACCGGCGCCATTTACCCAACCATCATGATGGTTACCGCGAATGATCCACTGATCGGGAAGTTCAGTTCCCGGCATTTTTGCTATCACATTATACAATTGTTTCAGATCCCAGTTGAACTCCAGTTTCAGATGCACTTTCTGAGTGCTGGGTCCCACATGATAGGTCAATGGCAAACCGCCCCGCCATGCAGCCGGAACAGGTTGTCCTTTCAAAAGTTGCAATAAGGGTTGTGCATCCGCATAAGAGATTGGCAGCACGGGTATCTTCATTATGGTAACTACCTCTTTTCTGTCTAATCTTTTTGCATCTTTTGTAGCGCCCACATCCGGAGTCAATGGATCGCCGGGATAAACAGGCATGTCCATTACTGAACCCCTCTGCACTCCATCTTTGGGTTTAAAAGGGCCTTCCGGATAAACATCACCTTGTACATAACCATCATCAGCAGGGTCGGAATAAATGATGCAGCCGATGGCGCCATGCTCATAAGCTACTTTGGGTTTGATTCCTCTCCAGGATCCTCCATATTTTGCAATCACTATTTTCCCTTTTACATCCACACCCATTCTTGCAAGTTCTTCATAATCGGCAGGAACACCACGGTTCACAAAGACCAGCTCTGCCGTCACATCACCATCGGCAGAATAAGCGTTGTAAGAAGGCAACTGCTCCGAATACTGGCCGGTGGTTCTGTCTCCGGGCACTGCCGATTCCTGCAATCTGGGTTTATAGGTTTTATCTCCAACTATTTCCAGCACTCTTGTTTTGGGTGTAGGAAACAGGGGATAATAAGATTCGATCTCTGTCTGGTATCCCCAGCTGCGGAAGAGATTAGCCATGTATTCTGCATTCGCTTTATCCTGCGGACTGCCCACATGATGCGGATGGGAAGAAAGAAATTTCATCCATTCATCCTGGTTGGAAGGTTTGATCAAGGCATCAAACTGTTTTTCCCAATCCAATTGTTTGGCGGCATTGGCATCGGTAAAGCCCATTAGCTTTTGTTGCGACTGAGCAGTCAGAAAAAGAAATAAGACTGCAGGGATGAATAACAACTTTTTCATGATGTGTGGTTTTTTATTAAAGAACATTGCTGCCTAACTTCACCCGGTCCGGTCAGCTTTGCAGCATGTGAGTCGAAAACAATGATCGTTTATTACAGACAGTCTGCACTTTCACCTCCTGTCAATCAAAACCGGCGGAACAGACAATCATCATGTAATTTAAGGAACAGATCTTTAATTTATGAGATTTCGTGGGATAAGCGGTCTATCTTCCATCAATGTTTTACAAACTCTTTATCTCAGCGATCAGGTCCTGCAAAACTTTTTTGGCATCGCCAAACAACATGGAAGTTTTTTTCTGGAAGAACAATGAATTCTCAATGCCGGCATAACCGGGTTTCATGCTTCTCTTGTTCACGATCACATTCTTGGCCAGTTCCACATCCAGTATCGGCATTCCGTAAATGGGTGAAGAAGGATCTGTTTTAGCAGCAGGATTCACCACATCATTGGCGCCTAAGATCAATACCACATCGGTTGTCGGGAATTCTTCATTGGCCTGTTCCATTTCCAGCAGTTTATCATAACTCACGTCGGCTTCTGCCAGCAATACGTTCATGTGGCCGGGCATGCGTCCTGCAACAGGATGAATGGCATATTTCACATCCACACCTCTTTCCACCAATAGTTTTTCAAGATCATGGCAAACATGCTGCGCCTGTGCCACTGCCAGTCCATATCCGGGAACGATCATCACTTTGTTGGCGTATGCCATGAGAACGGAAGCATCGCTCAGTGTAATTTCCTTGTACGTCCCCTGTTGCTTCTTTGCTTCGCCGGTGGTCTTACTTCCGCCAAAAGAACCGATCAGTACATTGGCAAGAGAACGGTTCATTGCTTTGCACATCAGTATGGTGAGCAAAGTACCTGCGGCGCCAACGAGGATACCGCCGGTAAGCATCAGTTTATTGTTGTATAAAAATCCTCCGCAGGCCGCTGCCACTCCCGTAAATGAGTTCAGCAATGAAATAACCACCGGCATGTCCGCCCCACCAATGGGCATCACAAAGAAAACACCATACAATAACGCTATAATAAAAACAGAGTAAAATAGAATATGCCCTTTATTAGTGAATACAGCAACAGTTCCATCAAACCGGTACAGGTCGTTTATATTCACAAACAGATAGACTGCCAATGCAAAGACACCAACTAAAAAAACAAGATTGAGCGTATGCTGCCCTTTGAATGCAAAATCTTTGATGCTCCCATCCAGCTTTCCCCAAGCGATCATACTTCCCGCAAAAGAAACAGACCCGATGATAAGTCCCAGTAAAATGATCAGCAGTTCACCATGAGGAACCGAAACAGAAAGAAAATTGGAAGGTGGCAAAGAATGGATCTCAGGATGGCTTGTCATCCTGTTAAATTCAACGATTGAGATCAGGGCGGCACAGGCGCCCCCCATGCCATTAAACATGCTCACCATTTCGGGCATTGCCGTCATCTTTATTTTTTTGGCAGCCAGCGTACCAATGATGCCTCCAATGACAATACCTCCGAATATCCATCCGTAATTGTGAAGGCCGTTGCCTTCTTCATCCTTGTATAAAAATATTGTTCCTAAAACGGCAATGGTCATCCCGAATGCAGCCAGCAAATTTCCTTTTCTCGCCCTGTCAGGATGCGCCAGCATTTTCAGCCCCAGAATAAAAGTGACTGCTCCGATGAGATAGATAAATGTTAGTATGTTTAGTTCCATAAAAAATCCGAATATTAAAAATCGAAAACCGAAATGCTTCCGGGTTTTCTCATGTCATTCCTTATTTCTAATCTTTTTGCACAAGCTTTTTTAAAATTGCACCAAAAAATTTGTTTGGGCTCAAATGCTTCCTGAATTAACTCCAACCTTTCACTTTCAAGTTCGCCATTGCTATCTGTCAAAACATGTTTAAGCCATAGCTTTGACTCCTTTGATTCTTTCCTACAAACTTTTATCCTGTACTTCAAATCTCCGTTACCAGGGTTTTCATTAGCCTCAATATAATTGGCAGCAACAGAACCCGATGAACGAATCAATTGAACAATATATTCCCTGTTAATCAAATCTTTCTTCAATCTCAAACAAAAATCTCTTGTTCGCAATGAAAATTTTTCTGTTCGTTCCAACAAATCATATATTTTCTTCTTAGCCTCCATTACGAAAGCGATAGTTCGGATTTCGTTCTTATGCCTTCGGGCTTTTCTTTTTCTTACTGAACATTTCCAGCATCCTGTCCGTCACCACAAAACCGCCGACCACATTCAGGGTACCCAGTATCACGGCAAGAAATCCGAGGATCAAAGACAGGTAATTATCACTCTCCGCCCTGCCCATGATGATAATAGCCCCGATAATTACCACTCCGTGAATGGCATTGGCGCCGCTCATCAAAGGAGTGTGCAGCACGCTGGGCACATGACCGATGACCTCGACTCCTACAAATATCATCAGGATGACAATATAGATCATCTGCTGATTCTCCTGTATCCAACCAAGTATTTCGTGCATGATATCTTTTATTTAATTCTTTCGTGGATCACTTCACCATTATGAGCAATGCAACTCCCTTTCACCAGGTCATCTTCCCAGTTCAGGTTCAGTTGTCCTTCTTTGGTAATGATAAGATTCAGAAAATTCAGAATATTTTTTCCATACATCTTACTGGCATCGGACGGCATGGTTGCCGGCAAATTAGAATTTCCTACTATCCTGACGCCGTTTTGCACTACTGTTTCATTATCTTTTGTAAATGGCGTATTACCTCCTGAAGAAGCGGCAATATCAATAATGACAGACCCGTTGCGCATTGTGTCCAGCATCTCTTCCGTTATCAGTATTGGCGCTTTCTTTCCCTGTATTTGTGCAGTGGTGATCACAATGTCTGCTTTGGCAAGGCTTTCCGCAACTTTTGCTTTCTGCCGTTTCATAAATTCTTCGGTCTGCTCCACGGCATAACCACCTGCCTTGCTGGCATCTGCCGCTCCTTGCACTTCAATGAATTTGGCACCCAGGCTCATCACTTCTTCTTTTACGGCAGGGCGTGTGTCAAAGACCTCAATCACGGCTCCCAGGCGGCGGGCTGTAGCAATGGCCTGAAGGCCTGCAACACCGGCGCCCAGTATCAAAACTTTTGCCGGAGCAATGGTTCCTGCTGCTGTCATGAACATGGGAAAATACCGGGAATAAAGATTAGCTGCCAGAAGAACAGCCTTGTACCCGGCAATGTTGGCTTGTGAGCTCAATACATCCATTGACTGCGCTCTCGTGGTACGTGGCAACATATCCAGGGAAAAAACAGTGACACCCTGCTTTGCCCATTGGTGCATCAGGTCACGCACATACAACGGCTGATAAACGCCAATGATGATCTTTGATTTAAGTTTTTCAATCTCGGGTTGAGAAAGAGCATGAATGCTCAAAATAATATCGGAAGACTGAAGGATCTCAGAACGGGATTTTATTTCAGAGCCGGCCTTTATATATTCCTCATCATTCCAGAAAGCTTTTTTTCCGGAATCATTTTCAACATACACTGTTACACCTTTCTTTTTCAGCGCTGCTACAGCCTCGGGGATCAAAGACACTCTGGTTTCAAAGTCTGGTTCTTTCAATAAGCCGATCGTCATGTACCTTATATAAATAAGGCGGAAAGGTATAATTTTTTTTGACTGCAGCCTCTGCCCTTATGATGAATTTCAGCAGTTTTTGTGCAGAAATTTTATGAGCGGCTGTATCCGGAAAGATGAGGATTAATATATATTTTCATTAAATGCTTCTCCTCAGGGAAATCACTTATTAAAAACGGATCCTGAAATGCTGCTTTTCGAGAATTTCGGGACGAAAAAATAATATCCCGAGAAAAAACAGATCTATGCTTAAGGTGATCC
>WBZO01003498.1_pt1 | contig 18245 bp, 17 predicted proteins | sample 5204261 | NCBI WGS metagenome assembly WBZO01 (sample SAMN12412400, study PRJNA552823) | activated sludge metagenome | isolation source: activated sludge from anammox sidestream of wastewater treatment plant... | place: USA: North Carolina | collected 2017-09
AGTGCTGGGACTGCTGGTGCAGTATATGCCTTTGTCCAAATGATTGGTGGCTCACTTGGTAGCGGGTTTATTTCATTAATGTCGCATCATGGCGACCCAAAATCATGCCTAGGCTTATTTATTATCGTGGTAGGCATTCTTGGTGTTCTTTTATCACGCTATTTGATGAAGACAGATTTATCAACTATTAATGTTTCAGTAAATCAGGATGAAAATAGATAGCGCGTACCTAAAACTGACTCTGGCAATATTATCTTGGGCTGGGGTATATCACGCAGCAAACTATCTGGTACGCCACCTTGATATGTATAGTACCGCTTTTATTCGCTACCTGATAGCATCAATTATTCTGATCACTATTCTAAAAATAAAACGTGGCATGGTTTTTGATGCCGAGCTATTTAAGGATAACTGGTTTCTGCTAATCTCGATTGGTGTTATTGGAATTGGATTATATAATCTAGCTTTTTTTGGTGCGGAGAAATATCTGACAGCCAATATGGTTGTACTAATTTTTTCATTTAGTCCATGCTTGACCGCGCTTCTGGCTTCGCTCGTATTTCGCCAGAAGATCCCTGTTACTGGTTATCTTTCGATGCTAATTGCTTTATCGGGAACAATTGGGGTAATAAATTATGCTAATCCAAGCTGCGGAAAGTTCTTTTGTCCTGAAATATTTACTCACCTTTCAATCGGTGAGATTTATGCCCTTTTTCTTTGTTTCTTTGCCGCTATTTTTAGCCTTCTGAATCGTAAAGCAACCCAGAGAAAAATTGACTCATTAACAATCACAACTTATGCCGCAGTCTTTGGCTGCATAGTACTTTTCTTTAGTATGCTTTTATTTGGTAACATAAGCGAAGTAATTAATCAACCGTTTAATTTCTGGCTAATTATGGCATACACCTCAGTCATCGGTTCAGTTGCTGCATATTTCTGGTATTCGGAAGCGATTGGTACACTTGGTGTACCAAAAGTAGTAGTTGCATTAAATGCAATTCCATTTACTACTTTACTTATGAGTGTGATTTTTTTCAGAGAGAAATTGTCAATGGCTACTGTTATTTGTGGGGCGGTAATTATTGTAGGCGTAATTCTGACTAATCTAAGTATAAATCGTTCAATAAAAAGAAGATCCTAATACTTATTAAAACAGTCTTTAGCAAAATTTTAGAAATTATACTTTAGTCCAGCACCTAATACATTAACGTTCCCCCATGAGTCACCAACAAATGGCATCATTCCATAATCCTCTACTACTAACTGTAACTGATTGGTAAGCTTTAATTCCCCTCCCAAAGCCAGATAAAGACCAGTATTGATGCCAACATTTGGTGCCGTAAATTGCCACGAAGAAACAGCATCTGTTTGTGATAAACCAACCCCGAGACCACCTTTTATATAGACATTAAAAATATCACTAAATGGTAACGATCCCTTAGCTGCTACATCAAAAAAAGACTGATTCTGCCCATAGGTGCCACTTTGATAGCTATTTGCGGGATATTGTGCTGCAACACCATTAATCCATGTTGCTCCAACTTCAGTTGCAAAAAAACGGTTAAATTGATAGCCGCCATTTATAGTAAGTGCTAATGATCCAGTCCACCAGTTTTGAACATTGGCATAACCAACATTGGCAGATACATAAGCACCCTCAGGTTCACCATCAGCATTGGAGACAGAAGCAGCAAAAGAAAAAATTACACCAACCAATAACTTTTTAAGCATACACCTACCAAAATAAAATTATCTAACTCGTGATTTTACCAAGATCTTATATATGGCAGGAATTTATTTACTTAAAACATTCTACGCTAGTAAAAGGCTACAACTATCCGCCAATTGCAGATTCTGGACATTTATAAGCATTTCCCAAATTTGTTACATTAGTCTGATTCATACTGCCACCATAACTACTCCAACTACCTGTTTGTCCTGCTTTATTGGTAAGTAGCTGAACATAGTTTGCACCAATTTCGCCAGCCTTATTTTTCAGATCATTCATTGCACCTTCTTCAAGGTTTTTATTGGATGTCCAGTCCCCAGTAAAGAAATTACCCTGATTACCAACCACCTGACCAACATATTTGCAACCAGTCGGAGCTGGATTTGGTGAAACTATAACCTTACTTCCATTTGGAGTCACCTCAATTGAAGAACAGCCTACCATTAGCATGATGACTCCACTAGAGATAATAAATTTCTTCATAAAATTCCCCTTCTAAAATATGTTAGAATATTCCAAAAATTTTCCGCCGTTTGGGTTTTATTGGTTCTGACTGACGCTCTAATGTTGATGTCTGGTGGCGATACTGATTTTCAGAATTGCTTGTTGGTGTAACTGGATTAGATGATTTAATTTGTGTCGAAGATGATTGTAGTGAATTATTAACTGAAGTTGTAGCGCTTGAGTTAATTGTTGCTGGCTGTACTACTGGCTCACTACGTGGAGCACTAGTTATTTTTGTAGGAGTAGCTTTATTTAATGACTCGAGCTTTTCTTTAAGCTCTCTATTTTCTTTCAATAAAGTTTTTAACTCATTTGCAGCAAGCAAGGTATTATATTTCTTTTCCCATTGAATCGATTCTTCACTTAATTTCTTTATTTCTTGCTTATGCTTATCCAGTTCCGAAGTATCCAGTTTTTGTTCTAATAAAAGGGTTGTACTATCAAATTTATTCCGTAACCAACTATAATCTTCGGATTGTTTCTCAAGCTGCCGCTGTAATTGAACCACTTGATATTCAAGATTTTCAATTTTCTGCTGTTTTAATGCAAGTTCAGTTTCGCTATTACCAGAATTTATGGTCTTGGCTTTAGCATTGGGAAAAACTCTCAAAAACTCAGATAATTCAATGGATTTTATGCCATCTTCTACCTTAATACTGATAACCCCAGAATTTATATATTGCTGAACAAATGCTTCTTCTGATAAGCCTGACATACTTGCAGCTTCATCAATAGACAAATAGTTTTGCATCCATCTACCTTTTTTTATATAAACAACTATTTAGCTTGTGATTATAACCGATTAACCCTGTATTTGCTAAAAAATTTCACTAATAGCAATGCTTTGAAATATACCGGGTTAACCACTTTATTAATTAACTACGCTAATAAAACTATTTAATCAATTAACTTTAGTTCATTATCAAGCCATGACTGTTGTTCGGCATGAAGAAGAGGACGAATTTTTTCTCTAATTTGTTGATAATACTGATTAATTTGTTTCTTTTCTACCTCATCAAGTAAACTAATATCAATTAATTTTTTACAATAAGGTACTAGAGTCAAATCTTCAAACCCATAAAATGGTCCATATTCTGAACCCTTAGCAGCAGACAACTCATAAACCAGACATAGATTTTCAATCCGAATACCATATTCACCATCAAGATATAAGCCTGGTTCATTGCTAACTATCATTCCAGGAATTAACGGCACACCTGATAATGCTTGGGATATTTTCTGAGGTCCCTCATGAACACAAAGAAAACTACCTACTCCATGACCAGTTCCATGGCGATAATTTAGATACTCATTCCAAAGTGCCTGCCTTGCTAAAACATCCAAATGTTCACCACATGTACCGTATGGGAATATTGCACGAGCTAAAGCCAAATGTCCTTTTAATACTAGCGTGTAATGTTTTTTTTGTTGTACGGTTGGTGTCCCCAGATGTAATGTTCGTGTTATATCTGTAGTACCCTCTAGGTATTGTCCTCCAGAATCAATCAGATATAGAGTTGAATCATTAATTACTTTACTGGTCTCAGGCGTAGCCCGGTAATGAATAATTGCTCCATTACTAGCAAAACCGCTGATTGTTGAGAAACTTGAGCCTTTCAAATCTGGCTGTTTTGAGCGAAAATCAGCAAGCATGTCTGCTGCACTAATTTCATCTACACCATTCTTCCAGTTTTTCTCAAGCCATACAAAAAAATTAATAACCGCCGCTGCATCTTTAATATGGGCTTTTCGCGCCCCTTCTTTCTCGATTTCATTTTTACACGCTTTAGCAGCAACTATCGGTGAACGGGAAAGCTTAACCTTAGCATTAGTTGAAGCTTCTTTTAGCATCCAGTAAGTAGCTGTTTTCTCATCCAGCCAGACTGTTCCTTTAAGCCCAGATAATATTTTACCAAAATCATTATATTCTGCTAATTTAACACCAGACCCTGTAAGAGTTGATAATAAATCATGACCAATTTTCTCTTTGTCAACAAAAAGAATAGCTTCATTTTTGCCAACTAGAGCATAACTGATAACAAGAGGATTGTAGTCAATATCAGCACCACGAATATTAAAAAGCCACGCAATTTCATCCAGTACATTTAAGGCAATATGATCAGCATCAGCTTGACTTAATTCATTTCTTAGCCATTGTAGGCGTTGGGGCAAAGAAACCCCGGTATATGTTTCGGCAAGATGAAATGCAGGAGCTGAAGGCAAACTAGCATGCTCTCCTAGATCAAGCTTGGCTTTATCTACCAGATTTTCTTCAAGAACTACCATTTCCCCTGCGATTGAAGACATGATTTTTTCAAATTTATTCGCGCGTTCAATACCCACAAGCCTTGGGTCAATTCCAAAGCGTTTACCCTTGCCATTATCCGCAAGCCATTGCTCAGTTTCAGGGGTAAAACCAGACTGCTTCATCAGGCTATAATGACTTGCGTCCAATTGTTGGTTTGCCTGTAGAAAATAACGCCCATCGGTCCAAAGATATGCATGCTCCATCGTTACCATAACCTCGCCAGCAGAACCATCAAAACCACTAATCCATGGGCGACGTTGCCAGCATTCTGGGACATATTCACTATTATGGGCATCGATTGATGGAATCAGATATATATCGAGTTTATGTTCACTCATATGTTTGCGTAATGCCTGTAATCTGCCTGCGATATTCATAAACTTCTCCAAAAGAACAAAACAATTTTGAAATATAAACTCAATAATTTACCATTAATAGCTATAATTTTAGTAAAAATAATACACTAACTAATATAAAACTTTAATCTATTTCATGCCCAAAGCTGGAAATGCTGATGCAACTCCCTGAAGGATAAACTGCACGCCCAACGCCAGAGTAAATAATCCAACAACTTTAATCAGGACATTCATCCCAAGCTTACCAAGTAAATCAAGTAACCGTGTTGAATATCTGAAAATTACATAAATCATCACGGTTGAGACCAGTATAGCCAAGATCAGCATGGCTAGCGCATACCAATCACGACCAATTTCATCTGCAAAAATAATAATTGTCGAGATGGTGCCAGCACCAGTAGTCAGCGGAATTGCAACAGGTATGATTACCTGAGGGATTATTTTTGAATATGAATCAGGATGATGATTTATCTTATCATTAGTATCCAAAGGCGGGGAATTAAGCATATTCATTCCTGAAACACCTAATAAAACTCCACCAGCGATACGAAACGCTTCAATAGAAATACCAAAGAACTCCAGAATTCCCTGTCCGATAATTAATGCCATCATCATCACAATAAATGAAGTGAACGTAGCAATTTTGCATAATCTAAGTTGCTGACGTGGCGATAATCCTCGACAAATTTGTAAAAAAGGACCAATGGCAGGAAAATTATTGGCAACAGCGAAGATTCCAATAAGAAAATGCTGAAACGTGAGATTATAATTAATTTGCATTTTTTATTTTCTTAGCTGGCTTTTCATTTCGGTAATAACTTTAGCATAATCAGAGCTATTAAATATTGCACTGCCTGCGACAAAAGCATTTGCTCCGGCTGAACCAATTTCTGCTATATTATCAACTTTAACTCCACCATCAACTTCAAGAATTATATCCCGCCCGCTTTTATCAAGATACTCACGTGTATCTTTAATTTTCTTCAAAATTGACGGAATAAAAGCTTGCCCACCAAACCCAGGATTTACCGACATTAATAAAACCACATCAAGCTTATCAATAACATAATCAAGATAACTTAATGGTGTTGCAGGATTAAGCACCAATCCCGCCTTGAGTCCAAAGCTCTTTATCAAACCCAAACTACGGTCAACATGCTGAGTTGCTTCAGGATGAAAAGTAATAATATCAGCCCCAGCCTTGGCAAACTCCTCAATCATTGAGTCAACTGGACTTACCATCAGATGTACATCAATCGGAGTATTTTTACAATATGGTTTGATAGCTTTACACACCATTGGTCCAATAGTCAGATTGGGTACGTAATGATTATCCATAACATCAAAATGTATCCAGTCGGCTCCAGCGTTAATTACATTAGTAATTTCCTCGCCAAGTTTGGCAAAATTTGCAGATAAGATACTGGGCGCAATAATATTTTGATGTTGCATACTAACCTTCTAAATTAAATAACGATAATATAATGAAAATTTGTAGAGTATATGAGCAGTTAACCCCCAGATGACATCTTCTTGGAAAGTTATCAGCTTATTATGTTTGATATTCGGATATTCGGGGTTAATGTTAAATTTTTCCGGTTGAAGATCACTAACTGGTAACAGAATCAGCTTTTCTACTTCATCAGGATTAAAACCAGCTACCTTACCGGACAAATTAGCCACTACCGGATAGACCACCTGACTTGAAACAATGCTACATTCCGGCAACATGCAAAGCTTAGGCTCTATCTCACCACTAAAATCAACTTCTTCATTGAATTCACGCATCGCAGTGACAACCATATCACGATTATCTGCTAATTCTGATTGTCCACCGGGCAGACAAACATGTCCGGTAAAAGATTTAAGGCTTGCTGCACGCTTAGTAAGAATAATATTTGAATCTATTATCCCCAATAATACGGCAGCAGGTTCCCTTAACATTATTTTGTTTTTTTACTGGAAGCTTGTGCTGTTGCAGACGCTGGAAGTGGCTTACCTTCAAGGATATTCAGTGCCCACATCAACTGGAAGTCATCGTTTAAATTCACCTGAGCCTGACTTTGATCAACAACTTTAGGTTGCTGCTTCAATTTCGCATTCATTTTAGCTTTAAGCTCAGCTTGAGTAGCAATCTGTTTTGTCGGGCGGATTACTGGTACTGAAGAATCCATCTTGGCTGATTTTGCCTTACCATTATCAAGAGGATTATCAATATGTTTATCCAAGCTAGCCTCGGACATATCCCAGCTTTTGAAAAGATCATCATATTCGCTTTGAATAATAATATCTGGCTTGATGCCTTCAGCCTGAATTGAACGCCCTTTCGGGGTATAATATAACGCGGTAGTAAGCTTAACAGCAGTATCGCTTGATAATGGAATTACTGTTTGTACTGAACCTTTACCAAAGGTTTTGGTACCGAGAATTTTGGCACGCTTATAATCTTGTAACGCGCCAGATACGATTTCAGAAGCAGATGCCGTACCCTGATTTACCAATACCACCATCGGTAATGTTTTAAATACTGGTGAAATGGAATTTAATTTTGCTTCCTGAGTGCCATCTATATCATAATCACCAGGCTTCGCATAGAATTTTTGCCTTGAACTAGGTAAGCGCCCATCAGTATAAACAACAAGACTATCTTTGGGTAAAAACACTCCCGATACTCCAACTGCTGATTGTAATAGTCCTCCTGGGTCATCCCTTAAATCCAAAACGATTCCCTTGAGATTTGGATCTGCTTTATATAGTTTATTCAGAGTATTAGCTAATTCATTAGTAGTATCTGCCTGAAAATTAGTAATTCTTACGTAGCCATAATCAGGAGCCAACATTGCTGACTTAACGCTCTTAATCTGAATATTAGCTCGGGTAATTGTAAAACTAAGTGGCTTTAATTCACTTGCGCGAACAACACTTAGTCTAACTTTAGTTCCAGCCTTACCTCGCATACGTTTAATCGCATCATCCAGTGATAATCCAGAAACTGGTGTGTCATCAATCTTGACGATCAAATCACCACTTTTTATTCCAGCTATATAAGCTGGAGTACCATAAATCGGTGCTACAACTTTAACTCCATCACCTTTATCGCGGCTAACTTCAATACCAAGACCGGCAAATGAACCAGCAGTCATCTCAGATAACTGCTTGAAATCTTCAGCATCCAGATAGTCAGAGTGTGGGTCAAGATTGCTCAACATGCCATTGATAGCACCCTTCATCAGTTTAGTGTCAGTAACACTTTCCACATAGTAATTTTTGGCAATTGCATATACCCGAGCAAAATTATTTACTTCATCAACAGGAATTGAGCCAGCCCTACCACTAGACATTGGATAGGTATCACTATTATCATCTGCAGTAGCATAAATACTTATAGTTAAAAGCGAACCGCATACTGCTCCTAGTACAAATTTACTAATAGTTTTTAATTTCATATTCTTTTAAATCTTTAAAATGTGTCAACGTCTTCGTTTAGTTTATCAATTAATTCATAAATCTTTTCACGATTTTCAGATCGAAGGATTTTATTTACAATCGGTGTTATCTCATTAATATCAGTATTTAGAATAATTTTTTTAATACTAAGTATGTTTGCCGAATACATTGAAAATTTGCGTAATCCCATTCCTAGCAAGAGTCTAGTAAGCTTTGGGTTACCAGCCATTTCACCGCAAATTGAAATCATTTTACCTGCTTTATTGGTATTCGAAATCACGTGTCCAATTGTGCTAATCACCGCAGGGTGTAATGGATCATATAAATAGCCTACTGACTCGTCATTCCGGTCAATCGCCAGTAAATACTGGATTAAATCATTGGTTCCAATTGAAACAAAATCAACTAAATTGAGGATGCTTTTGATAGCAATCGCAGCAGAAGGAATCTCTATCATTGCTCCAACTGCAATTCCCTCGTCAAACGGAATTCCTTCTTCCCGTAATTCATTCTTTGCATGCTCAAGCTGGGTAATTGCCTGTTTAAGCTCCCAAGCTGATGAAATCATTGGAAATAAAACCTGTATTTTACCATAAAATGAAGCACGTAAAATTGCTCTTAACTGGGTTCGAAAAAAACCCTGTTCGGCGAGAAGTAGCCGGATACCCGTTAGCCCTAAAGCAGGATTTTCAGATTCACCATGTGTTGAATTCCAGACTGGATTTTTATCTGCGCCGAGATCAGCTGTACGGATAGTTACAGGCTTTTTCTTCATTTCACGAACAACTCGGCTGTACGCTTCAAATTGCTCATCTTCGCTAGCTAGATTATTTTCTCGTTGTAAAAATAGAAACTCACTACGGAATAACCCAATTCCTGCGGCATTATTATATTTTACTTCTTCAACATCACTATCAATCTCAATATTTGCCAAAATCTCAACTTTAGTACCATCTTTGGTTAGCGTTTCTTCTTTTCTGATTGCTTTTAGCTTCTGACGAGATTCCTGCCATTCTTTTTTACGCTTGCGATACTCATTAAGAACCAGATTATCTGGATTGATGATTACAACACCTTGGATACCGTCAACAATAATAATTTCATCATCACGAACTAGCTGACGTGCTTCTGCAACCCCAACTACAGAAGGAATATCCAGATTGCGCCCAATGATTGCTGTGTGAGAAGTTAGACTTCCTAGATCATTGACAAACCCGGCAAAATTTGACTCCTTAAACTGCACCAGATCAGCAGGAGAAAGATCACGGGTAACAAGAATCCCATGTTCCTCACGCCCCTGATTTTGCCAGTCAAATTTATTACCCTCAAGATTTTTAAAAATCCGTTCCAGAACCTGAATTACATCATTTTTGCGTTCTTTTAGGTAAGCATCTTCCATCTCGTCGAACTGACTGGAAAGGAACTCTGCCTGTAATTTAATTGCCCATTCAGCATTACAGGACTCACGCTTGAGAATTTCGATTGGGGCTTGGGCTATCTGAGAATCACCCAACATCATAATATTTAAAGACAGGAATGCACCCAATTCAGCTGGTGCACCAATTGGAATTGTGCCGCGAATCTGCTCCAGTTCCTTACGAGTATTACGTAATGCTTCTTCAAAACGGCTAATTTCTGCATTTATTTCAGATTCTTCCAAGGTATGCTGGATGGCATCATCAATACTTTTATCAAGAATGTACGCCTGACCAATTGCAATACCTCCACCTAACCCAATCCCGTGTAGAGCAATACTCATTAACTAACCTCTACTCATTCTCACCAAAACGATCACTAAAAAGTTTACAAATCTCTTCAAGAGCAGATTCTTCATCTTCACCACTACAGATAACACTGATCTGACTGCCTTTAGATGCTGCTAACATCATTAGCGACATAATGCTCTTGGCATTTGCTTTTCTTCCATTTCGTTCGATAAAGATCTCGGATTTGAAGGTATTTGCCAGCTGCACCAGCTTCGAGGATGCACGAGCATGCAATCCAAGTTTATTTACTACTTCAATTTCTTTAGTTATCATTTATCTGCTTTCCGAAATATGAACTATCCCATTCACTCCACCATCAATTGATTTACTGACACAATCAGCAAGAGTTCCTTTGGAATATGATATTGCCCGGATCAACATTGGCAGGTTTAATCCGGTGATTAACTCAACTTTGCCAGACTTGATAAGTTTGCTGGCAATATTACTAGGAGTAGCACCAAACACATCAGTGAGAATCAGAACTCCTTCTGCATTTGATAACTGCATTTTTACTATTTCCTGAGCGCGGGCAAGAATACTTTCGGTCGATTCAGCTTTTTTTACTGGCAAAACCACTAGGTTTTCAACCCGCTTGTTTATAATATGCTCAATGCAGTAAGCAAAACTATTGGCTATTTCTGCATGTGATATGATCAGAATATTTATCATATAATCTATATTGTTAACTAATTAATTTAGCAATGCCTTCAGCTACAAATTTAGCATCATTTGCCATATATAATTGTTTAATATTTTTGTTAATATAAATGACCTGAATAACACCAAGTTCATTTAACCGAGCTTCATTTACCAAATTTTCATTCTTAAATTCAAGACGGATTCTGGTAATTGCTTGTAGCGCAGATGATTTTACATTATCTTTGCCACCAAGTGCAGCAATAATTTCCTTACAATCAATCGAGTTCTGGTTTTGTGTTTCAGTTACTGTAGTTGATCGTTCAGATTCTAAACTTGGTGCTACAGGCGAATCTGCTTTTTGAGCTATAATAATCTTAGGTAATGATGGCAATACTTCGCGGATTTTACTCGCAACGATTTCGGCCTGTGGTCCTAAAATAATCTGGGCTGAATCCGGACCTGGCGTAACAAATCCTTTTGCTCCTAAAATCTTTAATGCTGGTTTATTAATTATTGATGAATCTTGCACCTTTAATCTTAACCGTGTAGTACAGGCATCTACCACGACAAGATTTCCTGCGCCACCTAAAGCATTAACAAATTGAACTTCAATACTTTCATCGCTTGTAGGCAATCTAGCAACATCCATACCCTCCTCTTCAACTTCACGTCCGATAGTTGCAAGATTGAATTTCTTAATAAAAAATACTGCCAAAGTATAATAAACGACAAACATCACAACACCAATAGCCAAAGCATATAGTGGGTTAGCAGCTAGTTTATAAAATAAAACATAATCAATTGCTCCGGCAGAAAACGAGAAGCCAAGTCTCACGTGCAGGATATACATCAGAGCCATTGATATTCCGGTTAATAATGCATGGATTACGTATAGAACTGGAGCCAAGAATACAAATGAATATTCAATTGGCTCAGTAACACCAGTTAGGAATGAAGTTAATGCCATTGATAATAATAAACCAGCAACAGCTTTTTTATTTTCTTTAAATGCAGTTGTATACATAGCAAGACAAATAGCTGGCAGCCCAAACATCATTATCGGGAAAAAACCAGCCATAAAGTAGCCCGCAGTAGGGTCTCCAGCCATAAATCTGGCAATATCACCATGAACAACCTGTCCTTGTGAATTAGTAAAATCTCCAAGCTGGAACCAAAATAGACTATTTAAAACATGATGTAAGCCAGTTACTAGGAAAATCCGGTTTAGCGTACCAAAAAGGAATAACCCCAAACTTCCAGATTCGGACATCCATAAACTGAAAGTGTGTAAGCCGTTCTGGATTGGTGGCCAAATATAGCCAAGTACAATTCCTAGTACAACCGCGAGGACACCAGTGATAATTGGCACAAAGCGTTTCCCACCAAAAAACGCAAGAAACTCTGGTGTTTTAAAATCCTTGAATTTATTATACATTGCACCAGCAAGTGAACCAATCAAAATCCCACCCAATACTCCGGTATCAATATCTTTATTGATTACTTTTAGCATGGCTACCAAAATTAAATATCCGACCGCACCAGCAAGTCCTGATGCACCATGATTATCTTTGGCAAATCCGACCGCGACACCAATTGCAAATAGTAGCGGTAAATTAGCAAAAATTGCATTACCTGCATCAGCAATTGCCTGAATATTAAGTAAATCTGGCTGCCCAAAACGTAAAAGTAACCCGGCAACCGGAAGCATCGCTATTGGCAGCATTAATGCACGTCCAAGAGCCTGAATTGAACTAAATTTAAATTTCATCATTAACCCTTCTGGTTGGAACTAGTTAAACTGGCTTTTTAGATATTCGCGGACTTCAATTGCGGTTGGCAAGCTTAGGCAATGCTCCGCAACTTCCTTGCATTTTGCGTAATTAAGATTACGAATAAAAGCTTTATTTTCCGGTATAGTACTAACTGTCATAGAAAGATTTTTTATTCCCAGACCAATTAATACCGGAATTGCTAGCTTTTCTGAAGCCATCAATCCACACACCGATAAGTTGGTGTCATGTTTGGCAGCACCAATACTAGTTGCCGCGATAGCTGCAAGAACTGCCGGGTGAAGATGATCAACTTCTTTTGCTAGCTCAGTATGTTCGCGATCTACCGCCATCACATATTGAGTCAAATCATTGGTTCCAATTGACATAAAATCAACTTCCTTGGCAAAAGCCTCACTAATGAAAGCGACTGAAGGCACTTCAACCATTATTCCTAATTGAATCTGGGTATTTACCCCAAGATCTGCCTTGATTTCTTCAAAAATTTGCTTTACCGCCCGATATTCGGTCAGCTTTGAAATCATTGGGATCATGACCTTTATGTTTTCTGCTTTGGTTTTTAGGATCGCTCTTAACTGAGTCTTGAATAGTTCTCGATTGGCTAAACATAATCTAACACCACGAACTCCAAGCATTGGATTTTCTTCATGCATTTGAGTTATATATGGTATTTTCTTATCTCCACCCGCATCAAGAGTACGGATTACCAGTGTTTTACCAGCTAAAACATGATTTATATCTGAATATTCATTAAATTGCATTTCTTCACTTGGCGCTTCTTTAGTTTCAAGAAACATAAATTCGGTTCTAAATAGTCCAACACCTTCAGCACCATTTGCTGCTGCAATTCGTGCTTCATCAATGTTACCAATATTTGCGAGGCAATTTATCTGGATACCATCAGTTGTTACCGCTGGTACTTGTGCTGCTTCTCTAGCAATTTGAAGCGCTTCTCTGCGACGATTTACTTCTCCTTTTGCTTGATTAAGCTCTTCGGGTGTTGGATTAACATTTAATATCGCAGTATTAATGGTATCCAAAACTACATTTTGTTCATGTTCTTGTAAGACATCCTTGGCTACTCCTACAAGTAAGGGAATTCCGCGCGTACGTGCGAGAATCGAAACATGCGAGGTAACCCCACCACGAACACTAACTAGCCCCTTAACTTTATCACTCATAGCAATTACTTGCGATGGTGTAAAATCTTCAGCCACAAGGATTACTTCTTCAGTAAATTCAGCAACCTTTTTACTCTCATTACCACATAAAATGGTTAAGACTCGATCACGAACATCGATTAAATCATTTTGCCGTTCAATTAATAACTGGTTTCCTGTTGCCAGTAACGCTTTACAGGATTCAGTGGTTGCCTTATCCCAACCGTAAGCAGCTGATTGTCCATTAGTAATCAGGTTTTTTGCCTGAGTAATTAATTCCGGATCTGTTAAAATCATTAAATGAGCGTTAAGAATATTTTTATGAGCAACATCAAATTCAGTAAGGTCTTTTATTTCATTTTCTAATTCAGCCACCAAAGCATGAATCGCTTTGTCTAATTTAGCTAATTGCTCGGCTTCGTCGGCTGCAAATCTTTCATACTCAAACTGTGTACCAGTTTGTTTAATAAGCCTAGCAACCGCAAGCCCACTTGAGGCAACAACACCATGATATTTACCATTTTCTACCTTGTTATCTTCTTCGCCAGAGTTGGGATCAGCAATCGGATTTTCACTTTCATCATCGTGCAGATTTTTAATTGCATCAGTTAATTCGGCAATGATTTCAACGCCATTATTCCCTTTAACCAAAAACTGTATTTGATCTTTATACTGAACGGATAAGCTAAGTAACGATACCACACTCTTTACATTTCCACTTTGCTCACCTTTTATCATCAAAATTTCATTATCAGGAAATTTTCTAGCAATTGAATTAAGTAATGCAGCTGGTCTGGCATGAATACCATGTGAATTTATAATTGTAATTAAATCGGATTCAAGAGTTATCTGAGGGCTAGTATTTTGTACGTTATTGTCCGCTACACTATGGTTACCTAATTTTACGGTCAAAATAGGTTTACTCAAATCAGTAATTGCATCATGAGGTAGAATTTCAATTTGAAGCTTCTTTTCTTCAATATCTGTCACTAATACAGGAGTTATTAGCGCTACAACATTAGCTGCAATGTAGTCCATGTCAAAAACTGTCAGTAAATCCCCGGCTTTTACCTTATCACCCTCATTAACAATGACATCAAATCCAGTACCACCTAAAGAAACCGTCTCTAAGCCAATATGAATTAAAATATCAAAGCCAGCTTCAGATTCTAATGTTATGGCATGTTTAGCCCGATGAATGGATTTAATTTTCCCATCTATTGGAGCATAAAGCGCATTATCAAATGGATCAATAGCAAAACCATCGCCAACCATTTTTTCGGCAAAGACAGGATCGGGAACTTTATCCAAATCGATAAAGGCACCTTTGAGAGGGGGAAATACATTGACTTGCTGAACCATATAATTCCTTTAACAAATTTAATGATTTTTGTCCCATAGTGTAGCATAAACCCTAATCTTTCGAGTAGCTGCGGCGCAGCAAAAGAGTGTACAAAGTTTGGACTATATGCACTATAATAATGGAGAATTTAGAAATGATGAAAGTTTAAGTAATGGCTGATGTGCAAAATTGTTTTGATATGGTGCTTTTTGGTGGTACTGGAGATTTAGTTAAACGTAAACTCCTGCCTGCTTTATACAATGCATTTGTAGATGAAAACATCAATTCAGAAGCCAGATTTTTCTGTGTTGGTAGATCGGCTATGACAGATCAAGAATATTCAGACATGGCGTATAAATTTGCTACAGAAGCAAAAAATTCAATCTCTGCTGAAAGCTGGAGAGAGTTTAGTAAACATATTCGATATTTGCAAATGGATGCGAATAATAGTGAAACATTTAATAAACTTCCAGAAGTACTCGACAAAACGCGTACCAATATATTCTATCTATCTACATCACCAGAATTATTTAAACCCATTTGCTCCAACATTGCCAAAGTTGGGATGAATCATTCAAATTCAAGAATAGTACTGGAGAAACCGCTTGGGCATGATCTTAAATCATCAAATGATATAAATGATTATGTTGCGCAGTATTTCAAGGAAGATCAGATTTACCGGATTGACCACTATCTTGGAAAAGAATCGGTACAAAATTTAATGGCAATCCGTTTCGGAAATACACTATTTGAGGCATTGTGGCGTCGTCAGTGGGTTAGTAGTGTGCAAATTACGATTGCTGAAGATCTTGGCGTTGGTTCACGAGGTGATTTTTATGAACAAACTGGTGCACTGCGTGATATGCTACAAAATCATTTATTACAATTATTGTGTATCGTCGCAATGGAGCCGCCATCATCATTGGAAGCAGATGTAATTCGTGATGAAAAGCTAAAAGTATTACGCTCACTAAAACCATTAACTGAAGATGATGTAGTAAAGAATGTAATTAAGGGACAATATAAATCTGGTGCGATAAATGGTTCTCCGGTTAAGGGTTATCTTGAAGAAGAAAAAGTTTCACCCAATAGTATTACTGAAACATTTGTTGCTGTAAAGGCAGAAATTCAAAATTGGCGTTGGGCAGAAGTTCCCTTCTATTTGCGTACTGGTAAACGGATGCAGGAAAAGGTAGCCGAAATTGTTATCCAGTTTAAGGATATTCCGGTAAAAATATTTCCAACTGCTGGTGGGAATTTTGCCAATCGCTTAATTATACGTTTGCAGCCAGATGAAACAGTTAAATTATACTTCCTAGCCAAGCAGCCTGGCGATACCAATCGTCTTCAACCAGTATATCTGGATCTGAATTTTAATGAAATGTTCCAAGCGCGGCGAACTGATGGATATGAACGATTACTACTTGACGTTATTCGAGGTAAATTAACTTTATTTGTCCGGAGAGATGAACAGATTGCAGCTTGGAAGTGGGTAGAGCCGATTTTGGATACTTGGCGCGAGCTAAAAATTCCACCAAAACAATATACAGCCGGAAGCTGGGGACCTGCTAGTTCTTCCGCCCTTCTGGCAAGAGATGGCTTATATTGGCATGAAGAAATAGCATAAGGGAAAAACAATGAAAATAAATAAACTTATCGCATTTAGCATTAGTTCTGTTATTGCAAGCCTAATAGTAGGATGTTCAATGTTTGCAAAACAACAAGAGTCAACGCCACTTCCTCCACAAAATATAAATATGAATAAAGGTGCCGCGCCAGCAACAGCTAATGTTCCAGCAAATAAATCAGCAAAAATTGAGAGTGATAACTATACTGAATCGCAAAGCCAATATAAACGGAGACAAATAGTAGAAGATCGTGGACCTGGCGGTGCGGTAAATAAAATCACTGTAGATAATGCTGGTAACGTTCCTAACTATGTGCTTTATCCTTCAGATCAAACTCAGTATAATACCAATGATAACCCGGATCGCTTATCCGTACCTAACTGGCAGATCAATTGGTAGTAATATTAAATAATAATTCCTTATATTCATTTATTGTATAATATCTCCCGCATATAAAATCAGGAAAAGTGGCTGAGTGGTTGAAAGTACTCCGTTGGAAGCGGAGCATACGGCAACGTATCGCGGGTTCGAATCCCGCCTTTTCCGCCATTACCATAAAATAAAATCACTATGTAACCACTTGTAATTGCAATACTTATAGCAAATTTTCAATAAAATGAAAACTAGCATATTTAGTCATTAAATCGTGGTTAAATAGCAATAAAATGACCCAAATTTGACCCACCGATTAAATCAACCAGAAGCAGTGAATATCCTTCGAGATTAAATTTGCAGAATTCAAGATATTTAGTACATTTAAGAAAAACTAATCTGTATAAGAAAAATTAATGGGAGAGCCAGCGGATTGCTGGCTTTTGTGAAGTTAAGAAAGAGTAAATGAACTATTTAAAAACTTCGATCTTCCAGTTATATTCAATGTAGTCTGAAGATAATTAAACTCCTTCTTACATTGAGTATTCTCTATTGGTTGATGCTTATATATTAAGGCATTTTCACATCTATCTAAATCATTAATAGAAACACTTGTGTAGTTATAACACAAAGTTTCACCTGATTTTAAGTATGATTTCCAATCTTCATATTTTTCATGATTAGATAATCTTTTATTGATATCTTCAGCCTGACCGATGTATATAAGTTTTTTCAGCGATACCATTTTTTCACTAGGATCATAGCTACAAGTATATACACAATAGATTCCAGAGCAACTAGGTAAACTAGCTTTATTTATATCACGGTAATAACCATCAAACTTTAAGTCAAATGTTTTAGCCATATGTACTCTCCTTCTTTGAAAAATAGAGTATAATTATGACATTGCGTTGTCTGGCCGGACTACGCAATGCAGAGTTATTCTGCTGCGGGCATGGCAGCAATGGTTCTATTAAAGACTATTGCTGCTATCTAAATACTTTATTCATTTTGCCTCCTATTTACTCAAAAATATATTTGTATTTTAGATCTATTTATGTAGGTTTATAATCGCTAAAATAGCTTCTTTTGCAAATTCTACTTCACACATAGAAACCGACTCCTTCCACTCATCATTATAAGAAACTAATTGAATATAATCTCTTGAATCAAGATGTCCCATCTTCAGTAAAATTAGTAAATC
>WBZO01003499.1_pt1 | contig 18244 bp, 15 predicted proteins | sample 5204261 | NCBI WGS metagenome assembly WBZO01 (sample SAMN12412400, study PRJNA552823) | activated sludge metagenome | isolation source: activated sludge from anammox sidestream of wastewater treatment plant... | place: USA: North Carolina | collected 2017-09
CGAGGATGCGCAGGACCTCCTCGGGATTGCGGCCGACGTTGAGGTTGTTCACCGATACGTGCTGGATCACGTTGTCGGGGTCGACGATGAACGTCGCCCGCAGCGCGACGCCTTCAGCGGCATCGCGAACGCCGAGCTGGTCGACGAGCGAACCGGTGACGTCGGCGAACTGGTAGTGATTGAGCCCCGAAAGATCCTTGTGGTCACGCCGCCAGCCGAGCTTGCAGAACTCGTTGTCGGTGGACCCGCCCATCAGCACGGCATCGCGATCGGCGAAGTCCGACGCGAGCTTGGCGAAGCCGACGATCTCGGTCGGGCACACGAAGGTGAAATCCTTGGGGTAGAAGTAGATGATCTTCCACTTGCCGGGGAACGAGGCTTCCGTGATCGGCTCGAACGCCGATTGGCCGTTTTCCTCGTGCTGATTGAAGCCGGGCTTGACGCCGACGACGTGGAAGGATTCGAGCTTTTGGCCTACGGTCTTCATGAATCGATTCTCCTTGGAGTGAGCGTCGGGGTCGCATCGCGCGACCGCGGCGGTGATTGCGAATGAGAACGATTCGTATGTTATGGCGAAATGATTAATAATGCAATTTGTTTATGGTTATCGGAGTCTTAACCGCAGGCTATCGATGGCAACGTCGGCGCGGCCGCCGCGGCGCAAGCCGGCACGCTTGTCCCGGCGCGGGGTGGGCGCAGCGTCGGCGCGCTACTTCCCCTTGCGCTTCGCCTTGTGGTCCTTCTTGCTCTTCTTCCTGTCCTTCTTCTTCTTCTTTTTCTTCTTCGCCTTCGCGAGCAGGCTCCCGCGGCACTTCGGCGAGCCGCAGCAGCAGACGAAGCGGGCGCGCTCCTCCTTGGTGAGCTTGCCGTCGACCGACAGGCGATAGTCGTAACTCAGTTCGCTTCCCGGCTCGATGCGCTTGCGCGCCTGGATGAAAACGCGACCATTCTCGTCCTCGTAGGTCTCGCAGTTCGGAGCGCAGGAGTGATTGATCCAGCGCGCCGCATTGCCTTTCACCCGAGCATCGATCACGCGACCGTCGTCGAGTTCGAACAGGAACGTGTGCGACGGATCGTCCGGATCGCTGTCGGGACGCTCCATCGCCTCGTCCCAGGTCGTGCGCTCGCCCTTGTACTCGATGATCGTCTCGCCTCGGGCGATCGGTGCCGCGGCGAATACACCTCGGCCGTGGATGGCGGAGCGACGGACGACGTACGGCTTGCGGGCGGCAGCGGGCATGGCGCGAGCGGGATCCTGGGGATCGAGACGAGGGGCAGGTGCGATTCTCGCATGCGCGGCGTGGCGCCCCACGCGTGGCGCGTGTTCGCTCCACGCCGTCGGGCGTCAGGCGAGGAGCGCGATCACGAGAGGGGTCGTGACGGCCGCGACGACGGTGGTGAGCACGAGGCTCGCCGCCACCGGGCCTTCGAGCGCGTCGAACTGCCGCGCCATGAGATACACGTTCGCGCCGACCGGCAGCGCGGCCATCGTCACGACGACCTGCGTCTCGCGTGCGGGCAGGCCCAACCCCCACGCCACGCCAAAGACCGCGCCCGGGAACAGCGTCATCTTGAGCACGGCGATGGCGACACTCTCGCGCCACCCTTTGCGCACGCCGAACTCGGCAAGTCCCATGCCCAGGACGATGAGCGACATCGGCACCGCGGCCTGCGCGATGAGCGCGAGCGTGGCGTCGGCGATCGTCGGTAGCGGCAGCCCGGTGAAGCCGAACCCGGTACCGAGGAGGATCGCGGCCACGATCGGATTGGCGAGCACGTCGCGCGCGGTGCGCAGCACGCCGCGCAGCGACAGGTCGCGATGGCGCGCCCACTCGATCGATATCGTCACCACGGTCCACAGCAGGAATGAATTGAAGATGAGAATGAGCGAGACGATCGACAGCGACGACTCGCCGAGCGCGACCTTGGCGATCGGGATGCCGAGCAGCACGTTGTTGCTGAAGATCGTCCCCATGCCGAAGACCGATCGCCCGACACCATCCATCGCGAAGACCTGTGCGGCAAAGCGGCGCGCCGCGACATAGGTGATCGTGCAGCCGCCGAAGTACGCGATGAGCAATCGGGAATCGACCGCCGGCAGTCGCGAGAAATCGCTCATGAGGCGGAAGAGCAGCGCTGGAACCGCGACGGCGAACACGAAGCGCGTCAGTGCATCGGAGACCACCTTCGGCCAGTGGCCGAAGCGCGACAGGACGTAGCCGACGCCGACCAGGAGGAAGAGCGGCGCCGTGAGCGCGGCAATGCTCGCGAACGAGCGCAGGGTATCGACCGGCATGAGGCGCGATGGGCGGCGTCGTCGGTCGCCTTACAGGAGATCGCGCAGGGTGAGGACCTTGCTCGCACCGGACTCGAGCGTGAGCCGGATCGTGCGCCCGGGGGGGCCACGCAGCTTGTCGCGCACGGCGGCGAGCGAGGTCGCCGCGACACGCGCGCCGTCGATTGCAACGATGACGTCGCCGGGCGCGAGGCCCGCCCCGGCCGCCGGACCGTCCTGGACGACGTCGACGATCGCAAGACCGCGCTCGCTGCGCTCGATCCACAGGCCGGCACGGTCGTACACGTCGGGCGCGGCGAAGGCCGCGTTGCGCTCGAGGTGCAGCGAACGGTGCGGGAGGTCGAACACGACGTTGAAGCGGCGCAGGATGCCGTTGCCGATGTTGCCCGCGGCGTCGCTCTCGGTGAGCACGCCGCCGTTGCGGGTGAGGACCGCGGTGATCGGTCCGGCGACGTCGATGTCGCCCAGCGTGAGCGCCGCGGCGCGCCACACGCTGGCGTGTACCGGTCCTGTCACGCTCGCCCCAATGACCGCAGCGATGCCGTGCGGGCGATCGGCGAACCCGTGCGCCGCTGCAAACGATGGGTTTAGCGTGAGCGAGCCACGACTGCCGGTGTCCACCCGAAACACGCCGGGGGTGCCGTCGATTCGCCCTTCGACGCGCGGCGTCTTGAAGGGCGCCACGAGCGGCAGCGTGGCAGCACCGCTCTTCGGCCGGTAGTGGTCGGGGTCGTGGAGCGTGGCGCGCAGCCGCGTGTAATCGAGGCTCACGACGACCCGCCGGAAGATCTCGGCGCCCAGGACGCCACCGATGTCGTCGGCGCCTTCGGCGCGCTGCAGGAAGGCCGCGAGATCGAGGGTGGTGAATGCCTGCCGCTCGAAGACGACGCCGCCCAGATTGAGACGCTTGACTCGGGCTGGGCTCATGTCTCCTGCCGCGCCCGCCGCGGTCCCCGCCCCGACCGCGGCGGCGACGTTGGGCAAGAGCACGTTGCTGCCGCCGCTGTCGACCAGGAGGCGCACGCGTCGGCCGTCGACGAGCGCGTGCACGAAGACGTGGCCGTCGACGAAGTCGAACGGCACTTCGACGCTGTCGCGGCCTGCGGGGAACGTGAAATCTGGGGCGGGTGGCGGGGGCCGTGTCAGCCGCCCCGGCGGCAGCGGCGCGTCGAAGGTCATGTCATCGACGGTGACGAGTTCATCGTGCTGCCCGCGGTCGCGCGATGCACGCATGCGGAAGGGAACGAGCACGCCCTGGACTTCGCGCAGGTCCATGTACCGCTCGGTGCGCACCGCGATCGCCTCGCGTTCGACCAGGCGCTCGACGAGGTGCGTTTCGGTGTTGATCCAAAGTTCGAAGGGACGCCCGCCTTCCGGCGTGATGCGGATCACGTCGAAGACTGCGCCGTCGGCCTCGGCGCGTTCCTTGTACGTGATGCGGGCGCGGGCGCGTTCCGGATACCAGAAGGCGAGGCGATCGCGGTACGAGGCGTTGACCGCGAGTTCGCGTGCCGTGGCGTCGGGTTCATCCTGGGTCTCGCCCGCGGCGTCCTGGACCCAGGGCCCCTGCGCATCGTAGCCCGTGGCGCCGCGGGCCGGGCCGAGCGTGAACACGACGGCATAGTGCCCCGAAACGATGTCGCTCCAGCGTTCGGCGTGGCCGGTCAGCGGCCCCACCATGAGCGTCACCTTGCTGTGCTGCGTGCGCAGGGCATCCCACGCCGCACCGCCGCTCGCGGCCTTGGCCTGCGCGAGCACCGCTCGCGGATCGGGAGGCGGCGGTCCGCCGAGCTGCGCGGCGCCGTGCGGCGCCGCGGCGAGCAGGGCGAGCAGCGCGAACACGCCGCCGCGCCGTCCGACCGCCGAGGGCCACCACGCTCGCGACCCGCCGGCTGCGCTTTGCCGCACGGGCGCCTAGGCCGGGACGGCGGCGGGCGGCTGCCGGGCGCCGAGCGAGTCGAGCGCCGCACTCACGGCGCGATCGAACAGCGGCACCGGCTCGACCACCAGCGCGACGAGGCCGGCGCCGATTTCGTAGGTGAGCTCTTCCGGGGAATAGACGAAGGCCCGCGCGCGCGACCGGCTGGTGAACAGGTACTTGGTGCGCAGCGGACTCACCCAGGTCAAACGCGCATTGACGGTCTGACCCTCTTTGGTGAACGCGAGCCACGTGCCAACCGCCATCTCGTTCACGTAATCGTGGACGTTCACCTTGGGCAACGGCGCTGCCAGCCGGGCGGCGCCGGCCTCCGACGTGGGCAGTGCGTCCTTCACCGCCTTGATCGCGGCAATGTGCAGTTCGTACAGGGTTTCGAAGAACGGCCGGCTGCGCTCCGGCGCGGTGCCCACGGCGGTGGCGCCCTTGCGCAATGCGCCGATGAGCGACGGAATCATCTTGGTGAGGCGTGCCTTTTGCGCCGAGCGCTCCTTGGCGACGATGCTCCACAGCAGATCGTCGAGCGTCTTCACCGCAGCCACGCTGGGCTCGCCTTCGGCGCCGCTGTCCCGGCGCAACTGCGTGAGGTAGTCGGCCCAGGTCGTCTCGAGGAACCCGCGCACCTCGAAGGGCAGCTCGGTCCCGGTCAGGCGATCGCGCAGGAAGGCGCGCACCTGCGAGCGGTCCTCCTCGCTGCGCTCGGCGTCGAGTGCCGCCTCGACGTCGAGCGACGATGCCTGCGCGACCTCGCGCCGCTCCGAATCGATGAAGGCGGCGAGCCGGGCATTGGCCGTGCGGAAGACGCCGATGTCGACGTCGAAGTTCTGGCAGATGTCCTCGACGATCTCGGCCGCGAGTTCGCCGAAGGCTTGCTGATAGGCATCGTCGGCGGTGGCGCCCACCGCCGCCTCGGCCAGGTTGTCGAGGAGCGCCCGCGCGGGGTGCGCCTTGTCGGAGAAGAACAGCCGATCGAGGAGCGCGGCCTTCACGATCGGCACCTGCAGCCGCCCGAAGAGGCTGCGCTGGGCGGCGGGGATCGACGGGTCGCGGAAGATGTAGTCGAACAGGAGCGCGATCACGTCCATCGTGATGCGGTCCGTGTCGGAATGGATCTGGTCGTCGATCGCGGCCCGGATGTGCGGGATGAGATTGACCGGCACCATCATTCCCTCGCCGGATCCGGGCTCGGGCGGCGACGCCAGGCGGGCGAGCGCCGCGGGCAGGTCGGCGCGCTGCCAGCGTGCGAGCGTGGCGAAGAGCGGGGTCGCGACGCCCAGCGCGAGCAGCGGGTCGAGCGAGGGGAAGGCGCCGTCGGGCATCGGCGCTGCAGGTGCCGGCTCGGCGGCGATCGATTCCGCGCCGGACGGCTTGCTCCCTGGCACCGCACCGGGGGCCGCCTGGGCCAGCGCCGCAAGACCGGCGAGGATCCTGGCCGCCGACATCTCCTGCGCCTTGTCGACGGCGACGGGCGCGACCGAGCGTACCGGCGTTTTCTCCGCGAACACGAACGCGGGCGCCGCGTTCGGGTTGGCGAGTTCCGGGACCACGACGTCCTGCGGGACGCCGGGCGCCGCCCCTCCGATCATCTTGCCGAAGGTCGACAAGAGCTCGCGATCGTCGTGCGGGCGCCAGGCGCTGCGTGCCCGCAGCGCCGCCTTGATCTCCGGCAGGACGCCGCGATCGGCGAGGAAGCGGTTGAGCGAAACGTAGAGCTTGTTGATCTCTGGCGTGAGGTCGGCGAGCACGCGCTCCATGAACGGCCGCCACACGCGCGGATTGGGGTAGATCTTGCGCGCCGACGCGCCGACGGCATCGAGGATGTACGAGACTGCGAAGGGATTGTCGCTGTCGGTGCCACCCTCGCCCAGGAGCGTCTCGACGCGCAGGTCGAGCGCCGCGATCTCGCGCTGCGTGAAGCGGTCGAGGAAGCGTGTCGCGTCCTTCAGCGCTTCCTGCCGATCGTGATCGAACGCGGTCAGCACGCGCAAGGTGGCAAGCGAGGCATCCGGATCGGGGCGACGCCCCTTGCGCTTCGCCCCGTCGATCACCCGTCGCTCGAAGCGCTCGCACAGCAGGCGGTCGAACTGCTCGAGCCATGCCGGATGCTCCTTGCGAAACGCCTCGATCTCGCCGTCGGGGATGGGGTTCCCCGTATCGAACAGATCCTGCATCTCGGCGAGGGAGGCGCGAACGAGATCGAGCAACCGCAGCCGGTACTGGGCGAAGCACGCTCGCAGGAGGGCACGGCCCTCTTCCTGGGCCGCGGGGGAGAGCGCCTTGGCAGCGTCCGGGGCGCCGGGGCGCACGCCGTAGGTGGAACCGAGCATGGGAAAGAATTCTACTTGGTCGGGTCCGCCTGCGGGCTCAACGACGATCGGGTGAATCGCGCCCGCCGTCGGCGCGCGGGTCGATCGGCGTCGGGGCACAGCCGCTGCCGACCGCGGCGTACGCCTCGGGCGTATCGACGGTCGCCTGGCGCACCGCGAGGAGCGATCGGTCGGCGGCCTCCGCCGCGGCAACGATCGCGCGTACCTCGCGCGCGGCGTCCGCCTGGATGGTTTCGGCGTCGCTGGCCGTGCGCACGCGGTCGACACGCGCGGCCGCAAGCAGCGAGTGCAATCGCTCGGGCGCATCGCGGAGGAAGGCGGCGTGCTCCTCGACGTGACGCAACTCGTGCTCCCGCACCGCCTCGCGTCGGCAGGGATCGGTGGCGATCTCGCGGGCGATGTAGACGATCATCGGCGCGAGCGACACTTCGACCTGCACGCGTACGCGCATGCAGACCTCGCGCCCCTCCCGCAACCCGTTGGCCACGAGCGAGGTCGCGTAGGCGAGTTGCGCGTGCGTGAGGCCGAGGGTCGCATGGTGCGGCGCGGCGCGCGCGTAGAGTGCGGTCAGTTCGGCGAGCGATCGCGTCTCGTCGAAGCGCACGTCGATCGGCTGCGCGGTGACGCTGGGCGCCGCGTCCGGCAGCCCGGCGCAGCGCGCCGCAAAGTCCTGCGGACCCGAGGTCGCGCGGGCCGCCTGCGCGGCGCGCTCGCGCGCACCGCCGCCGTCGCAGCCGCTCGTGGCGACGGTGAGGGACACGATGCAAAGCGCAGCCAAGGCGGAAGGTGCGCGCATCGGCCAAGGATAGCGCGGGGGAGGTCCGTACAATGGCGCCTCGACTCGTCATGGACATTCCCGGCACCCTCGTCGCGATCACCGTTTCTGCCTACTGGTTCGGCGTTGGCGCAATGATCGTTCGCGTTCGCCGCCGGTCGCGCAAGCACGGGGTGCGCCCGGCGCGCGTGTTGCCCCGCCAGCCGCTCGAACGCGTGCTGGGACTCGTCTGGCTGCCGGTCGTCGCCGCGTGGGTCGCGCTGCCTTGGCTCGCCTTGTCCCGTTCGACGCCGCCGTTGGGCTTGCCGGCGTTTGCGAGCGCCATGCCGTACGCCGCCCTGCGCCACGTCGCGATGGTGACGGCGCTCGCCTGCCTCGTGCTGACCGTCCAGTCCTGGCGGCGCATGGGCCGGCATTGGCGCATGGCCGTCACCGACGAGGAGCAGATGCTCATCACCGAAGGGATGTTCTCACGCGTGCGCCATCCGATCTACGCGCTGTCGATCCTGCTCATGGGCTGCACGATGGTCGTCGTGCCCACGGGGCTCATGGTGGCGATCGGCGTCACGCACATCACGATGATGGTGATCAAGGCGCACAACGAGGAGCGACACCTGTTGGCCCGGCACGGCGCGCGCTATGTGGCGTACATGCGGCATACCGGACGCTTCATCCCGCGTTCGCCGCGACCGGGTGGCGAAACGGGGCACCTGCGATAATTCGACCTTTCCGTCACGAGCTTCGCGCCCGCTCCTGTTGTCGCCGTGTCGCGCCTGTCCTGCCCCGCCTGCGCGCTCGTTGTCGCTGTCGTCTCCGTCGCGGCGCTGCTCGCGGGCCCCGCGATCCGTGCGCAAGGTCTGGCACCGTCGCATCGCGCCGCGCTGCTCGCGCTCGACTGCGACCGGCTCGGCAACGGCGAGACGACGGTGGTGCTCGCCGGAATGCCGGCACCGCGAATCGTGCTCCTGCAAAGCAGCGTCCCCGTGGTGACGATGGAGCCCTTCGCACGGTTCCTCATCGCGATGGGCTATCCGGAGTCGTCGTTGCGCGATCCGCTGGACGGCAGTCTGACGCGCTCGAGCTTCGCCGACAGTGGCCACGTGGCCGGGATGCTCGCCTGGTATTACGAGCACGATGCGCTGCGCCCGATGCTCATCGGGCATAGCCAGGGGGGCATGCTCGTCATGCGCACGCTGCACGCGCTGGCCGGCGCCTTCGGTCCGGCGATCGCCCTCGTCGATCCGGCGACGGGGGCGGCGCTGCCGCGGACGGTCATTCGCGATCCCGTGACCGGTGTCGAGCGGCCGGTCGTCGGTCTCGCGGTGGCGTTTGCCGCGGCCATCGCGACCGGCAAGCTCGCGCGCGTGCTCTTCGGGCAGTGGACGATGCTCCCGCTGCTGCGCAAGGTGCCGGACACGGCGGTCGAATTCACGGGCTTCGCCATTGCCTGGGACCCCATCGCCGGGACGCTTGCCGAAGACGAGCCGTACATCGCCACCGGTACGAGCCAGGTGCGTAACGTGCTGCTTCCGGCGCGCTACAGCCACATCGGCGCACCGCTCATGGCGCACCTCGCGGCCCAGCCCGCGACGCGCGCCTACATCCTCGCCTGGCGACCCGATGCGCCGCCCGTGCTCCCCGAAGGCGTCGATGTGCGCAACCTCGAACTCGCCGCCGATCTGTGGCATTCGATACGCCGTCACTGGTGCGTCGAGGGACAGCGCCGGTTGCGCACGGAGGAGTCGGTGCGGTGAAGGGGCGCTTCAACCTCTTCCAGTCGGCGATGCTGCGCTGGCGCGGGCTCTACCCGTACAACGCCGTGCACGTGGCCGAGCTTCCCGGCACGCTCGACGCCGAACGCCTCGAGGCCGCGATCGCGGCCCATCTCGCGGCGACGGGCATCACGCGGCTCGCGCTCGATACGAAGCGCCGGCGCTACGAGTATGCGGGGGGCGCCGTGCGCGTGACGTTGCCGGTCCACGATGCGCACGGAAAGGCGATGCCCGTGCTCGAGCGCGAGATGGAGCGACACCTCAATACCCCCTTCGGACCGGCACCGGGGGAGTCGACGTACGAGCCGCTGCGCTTCTTCGCGGTGCGTAACGGGGGCTCTTTCCACGTCGGCGTGGCCTACGATCACGTCATCGCCGGGGGCGATTCGATCGTGGCGCTCCTGCAAGACATCGCCGCCCGTTACGATGGGACCTATCCCGACAACGAGCCGGCCCCCGATCTGTACCCCCGCCCCTATGGGCGACTTTTCCGCCGCAACCTCCTTGCGTTCTATCTGGGGTTTCACTTCCTGCCCTGGATGCTGTTGCGCTCGCGACGTCTCGTGCGTCCGCGCTACCCGCACGGCGAGAGCAGATACAACGCGTTCACCTCGATCGAATTCACGCCTGGGATCCACGCCGCGGTGCGCCGCACGGCCAAGCAGTGGGGCGTGACGGTCAACGACATGCTGCTCGCAATGCTCCTGGACGCGATTGCTGCGCAGATTCCGGACCGGCTGGCCGCCGCGCGCCGGCGCGAGGTCGGCATCGCCTGCGTCATCAACCTGCGCGGCGAGCTCGAGCCGGGGACACGCGAGGTGTTCGGCCAGTTCCTGAGCTCGTTTTTCGTCTCGCACCTCGTGCCGCCGGGAACGAGCCTCGAAACGCTCGCGCACGCCGTGCACGAGCAGACACAACGCATGCGGCGGCGCAAGCTCTACCTGCAAACGCTGTGCCTGCTGGGTGGGGTCGGCGTTGCCTGGCGCTTCATGACCCCCGAGCAGCACAAGCAGATGTACGCCAAGGCGTATCCCGTCTGGGGCGGGGTCTCGGCGCTCAACGTCGAGGCGATGTGGAAGGCGGGGGTGGGCGAGGCGCCGATCCTGCACTATCTGCGGGCGATCTCCACCGGTCCGTTTTCGCCGCTCGTGCTGGCGCCGGCGTCGGTCGGTGACGGCATGCACATCGGCGTGTCCTGGAGACCCAGTGCGTTCACGCGCGCGGAGGTCGATCGCATCACGGCGGCGATGCAATCATGCGCACGCAAGCTCGGGTCCTGCTGACGGGACGGGATCGACACCCGGGCGACCGATCGGCGCCGCCGATCGCGTACCGCGGCGGACCGCGATCCGGCAACCACGCGACGGCACGGCCGTGGCGCATCGTCCTCATCGTGGCGCTCACGGTGGTGCTCGCTGCCTGCGCAGCGCCGCAACGACGTGCCACCGACACGGCGGCGCCGCGAGCACAGGTCCCGGCACCGATCGCGAAGCGCATCCTCGCGCTCGATCCTAGCCACGTCACTGCGGCCGACGTCGCGCTCCTCGCCGAAGGGCCGACGCCGCGGCTCATGCTGCTGCACGGCGGCATCTATCCCGTCTATCTCATCATGCGCTCGTTCGGCGAGTTCCTCGTCGGGATGGGTTACCCCGAGGATCGCATCCGTCGTCCGGGCGATGGCGCCTGGTCGTACAGCCCCTACGAGGACGCGGAACGCCTGGCCGGCATCGTCGCGTGGTACTACGAGAAGGACGGCCTCGCACCGTTGCTCGTCGGGCACAGCCAGGGAGGCATGCAGGTGGTCAAGGTGCTCCACGTTCTCGCCGGCGAGTATGCCGGCGCGGTGCCGGTGTGGGATCCGATGACCGATTTCCCCGAGCGCCGCACGGCCATCGTCGACCCGCTGACCGGCCGCACGCAGCCCGTGGTGGGCATGCGCATCGGCTACGCCAGCGCGCTGAGCGCGGGTGGGGCCGCCTTCTTCCTCCCCAACCAGTGGAGCCTCATCGGCAAGCTGCGCGAGATCCCCGACACCGTCGAGGAGTTCACCGGCTACTGGGTCGATTTCGATTTCATCGCCTGGACGTTCCCCGGAACCGAGAAGGAACGCGATTTTTACGGCAGCGACAAGGTGCGCGTGCGCAACGTAACGCTGTCGATGGCCAACAACCACATCTTCGTCCCGCTCGGGGCCGACGTTCCCGGCGACCTCGCGGCCCGGAAATGGATCGACGCCTACGTTCCCGGGACCACCGTCGCGCCGCCGGAAACGGCGGCCCCCAACCTTCCGTGGCTCGCCGACGTCTGGTACACGATCAAGAAATTCTGGGTGATCGAGGCGCAGCGCTACCTGCGAGCCGCGCCGGTGCGCTCGGCGGCGGCGGTCGGCACGTTAGAATGACGCCCTTTCGTAACGTGCCTGCCGGGTGACGGCGCCACGGCGTCACCGGCGCGCACGCGGGCAGGGATCGGGCAGGAGCGATGGCGGGAGCATTGGCAGGCAAGGTGGCACTCGTCACGGGTGCGGCGCGCGGCATCGGCGGCGCGGTGGCGCGCAAGCTCGCCGGCGCGGGGTGCGACGTCATCGTCAACTACTACAACAGCGCCGAGCCGGCCGAGGCGCTGTGCGCCGGAATTCGCGCGCTCGGGCGTCGCGCCGTTGCCGTGCAGGCGAGCGTGGGGGTGCCCGATAGCGTCGACGAGCTCTTCGCGGCGATCACGAGGGATTTCGACCGCGTCGACATCGTCGTCTCCAACGCCGCGAGCGGCGTCTTGAAGCCGGCGATGGAGATGACGCTCAAGCACTGGCGTTGGTGCCTCGAGACCAATGCGCTGGCGCTCAATCTGCTCGCCCAGCGCGCCGTGCCACTCATGCCGGCGGGCGGGCGCATCATCGCGATGTCGAGCCTCGGGGCGCAGCGCGCCTTGCCGGGGTACGGCTTCGTGGGTGCGTCCAAGGCCGCGCTCGAGGCACTGGCCCGTGCGTTGGCGCAGGAACTGGGGCCACGCGGGATTCGTGTCAACGTCGTGAGCGCCGGCGTCGTCGACACCGATGCGCTCGCGCATTTTCCCAATCGCGATGCGCTGCTGGCCGATTTCGCGGCCCGCACGCCGGCCGGACCGACGCTCACGGTGGACGATGTTGCAGGCGCGGTGTACCTGCTGTGCTTGCCCGAGGCGGCGATGATCAACGGCCACACGCTCGTCGTCGACGGCGGCTTTGCCATCTCGGGATGAGCGTGGCGGTGCCGATCGCTTCCGGCTTGCAGGGCAAGGTCGCGCTGGTCACGGGCGGCAGCCGCGGCATCGGGCGAGCGATCGTCGAGACGCTTGCCGCCGACGGCGCGCAGGTCACCTTCTTCTATCGTGGCCATCACGAGGCGGCGCAGGCGCTCGTGGCCGCCGAGGCGGCGAAAGGGCAGGCGGTGACCGCGGTCCAGGTCGACGTGCGTGACATGGCGGCCTGCGCGCAGGCGGTCGATGCGCTCGTCGAGCGCGCCGAGCGCATCGACGTGCTGATCAACAACGCCGGACTGATCCGCGACAACCCGCTCGCGGGCATGAGCGACGACGACGTCGCCGACGTGCTCGCAACCAATGTGACGGGCGTGTTCAACGTCACGCGCGCGGTGGTGCCGCACATGATCTCGCGGCGCCGCGGGCGCATCGTCAATATCTCGTCGGTGTCGGGGGCCAAGGGCGGGCGCGGGCAGACGAACTATGCGGCGAGCAAGGGGGCGATCGATGCCTTCACGCGCGCGCTCGCCGTCGAGCTCGCCGCGCGCAAGATCGCGGTGAACGCGGTGGCGCCGGGCGTGATCGATACCGAGATGTCGCAGGCGGTGCGCGAGCTCGCCGGCGACGACGTCAAGGCGCGCATCCTGATGAAGCGATTCGGTACCGCCGCCGAGGTTGCCCATGCCGTGTGGTTCCTGTGCTCCGATCTTGCAAGCTACATCACGGGGCAGGTGCTCACGGTCGACGGCGGATTCAAAATGGAATGAGAGGAAGACATGGCCACACCCATCACGCAGGCTGACATCGACGCGGTGTATCCCACCGTGGCGCAGACCATCGCCGACGCGCTTGGCGTCGAGCTCGACGAAGTGAAGCCCACGGCGTCGCTGATCAACGATCTCAACGCCGAGTCGATCGACTTCCTCGACATGGTGTTTCGCCTCGAGCGCGCGTTCAAGGTGAAGATCCCGCGGGGAAAGATCGTCGAGAACGCGCGCGGCACGCTCTCCGAGGCCGAGTTCGAGCAGAAGGGCCTCGTGACCGACGGCGGGATGGTGCAGCTCAAGGCGTACCTATCCGAGGTCCCCGCGGACCGCTTCAAGACGCCGCTCAAGGTTGCCGACATCCCGCGCCTGTTCACGCCGGAGACGTTTTGCAAGCTCGTCTTGCAGGCGCAGCGCGAGACGGGTGCCGCGAGCTGAACGATCGCTTGCACCCGCGTCGGCGCGGGTGCCGGATTGACGGATGCCTGATCACTTTGCCGCCTTCTCGTTCGTCGATCGCATCGACGTCTTCGAGCCGCCGCTGCGGGCGCGGGCGACGTTTGCCATTCCGCGGCACGTGGCGGCGTTTCCGCCGTGCCTCGTGGCGGAGGCGGTGGGTCAGCTCGCGGCGTGGGTGGCGATGGCGCAGATCGACTTTCGCGGACGTCCCGTCGCCGCGCTGGCGACGACGACGCGCTTTAGGCGCGGCGCGTTGCCCGGCGACACGCTCACGCTCGCGGTCGACATCGAGCATTGCGACGACGAGGCGGTCGCGTATCACGGTCACGCCGAAATCGCCGGCGAGCGCGCGATCGAGCTCGTCGACTGTCTGGGACCGATGCTGCCGTTGGCCGAGTTCGACGACCCGGCGGCGCTGCGCGCCTTTCTCGGCACGCTCACCGGCGACGGCGCCGCCCCGGGCCGCTTTCGGGGTATCGACCTTGCCGCTCCGGCGGCGCTCCCCGTCACGCAGCCCGATTGGGCCCGCGCCACGCTCGCGGTGCCGTACACCGCGGCGTTCTTCAACGATCATTTTCCACGGCGCCCGGTGTTTCCTGCCACGCTCATGCTCGAAGCGCAGATCGATGTGGCGTTGCGCCTTGCCCGCAGCGCGGGGCCCTGGCCGAGCGATGCGCGACTCGTGCCGCGACGGATGACGCACGTCAAGGTGCGCTCGTTCACACCGCCCGGCGCGACGCTCGAACTTTCCGCGCAACTGCGCGAGGTGGGCGGCGACGAGGCCACGTTCTTCCTCACGGCGCAGGCGTCCGAGCGCACCGTCGCCACGGCGCGAGTCGTCATCGGTCCCGTCGCGGCCGGAGGTGCGGCATGAGCGCGCCGGCGCGGCGGCGGGTGGCGATCACCGGGATCGGCCTCGTGACGCCGGTCGGCAACGATGTCGCAACGACGTGGCGAGCGCTGCTTGCCGGTCGCAGCGGTGGCGCGCCCATCACACTCTTCGATGCGTCGGGTTTCGCGACGCGCATCGCCGCCGAGGTCAAGGACTTTCGCCACCGGCTCGTCACCGATCGGCGGTTGCTCAAGCTCGCCAACCGCTCGCACCACTTCGCCCTCGAGGCGGCCGAGCAGGCGCTCGTCGACGCCGGGGTTCGGCCGACGACCGAGACGGCGCCGCGCTGGGGTTGCGCCGTCGGGGCGGGCATGATGACCGCTGACTTCGCCGACCTCGAGCGCACGCACGCGCACGCGGCGGCCGACGGCACGCTCGACGCAGGGCTCCTGCTGAGCGACGACGCCGCCAACGATCCGCTCGTCTTCTGCCGGGGCCAGGCGGCGCAGGGTCTCGCCCTGCTCACGCGCCGTTTCGGCATCGCCGGTTACGCGACGTCGGTGCATACGGCGTGTGCCTCCGGCGGCCAGGCGCTCGGCACGGCGCTCAAGGCGCTGCGGCGCGGCCGCGTCGACCGCGTGCTCGCCGGCGGCTTCGATTCGATGATCAGCCCGATCGGCATCAGCGGCTTTTGCCTGCTCTCGGCGTTGTCGACCGACAACGACACGCCCGAGCGCGCGAGCCGGCCGTTCGACGCCACCCGCAACGGATTCCTACTCGGCGAGGGGGCGGGGTTCGTCGTGCTCGAGGAGTGGACGCTGGCCCGCGCCCGGGGCGCCCGGATCTACGCCGAACTCGCGGGGGACGGCAACTCGCTGTCGTCGTACCGCATCACCGACTCGCCGCCCGACGGCGACGGCCCGATCCAGGCGATGCGTGCGGCGTTGGCCGACGCCGGCGCCACGGTCGATACCATCGACTACGTCAACGCGCACGGCACCTCGACGCTCATGAACGACCGCAGCGAGACGGCCGCGTTGCACGCCGTCTTCGGTGCGCGCGGCCGCGGCGTTCCGGTGAGTTCGACCAAGAGCACGATGGGGCACCTCATCGCTGCGGCGGGTGCGGTCGAAGGGGCGCTTTGCGCGCTCGCGATCGCGCGGGGCGAGCTTCCCGTCAACGCGAACCTGCGCGAGCGCGATGCCGACTGCGACCTCAACCTCGTGACCACGCCCACGCGCGCGCGGGTCCGCGCCGCGCTGTCCAATTCGTTCGGCTTCGGCGGCTCCAACAGCTGCCTCGTCCTGCGCCATCCGGAGGAGGTCGACGGCCGGCCAGGCGGCCGGAACGAGGAGACAGGGTCGTGACGCGCATCGTCATCACCGGAAGCGGCGCGGTGTGCGCCGCAGGGCGCCAGCCGGGAGAAATCCTCGCTGCGGTGCGCGCCGGGACTTCGTCGCTGCGCCGGATCGAGCAGTGGGACACCACGCACTGGCCCGCGCAGGTCGCAGCGGAGATCCCCGACTTCGATGCGCGGGCGATGGTCGCCGACCGCAAGTTGCACAAGCTCATCCGGCGCACCGATCTCGTGGGCCTCTACGCGGCGGGGTGCGCGCTCGAGCAATCGGGCCTCGTCGCGCATCGTGACACGCTGTCGCCGCCGGCCGCTGCGGCGTACAGCGACCGCAGCGGCGTGATCGTCGGGTCGGGTGGTGGCAACTTCGAGAATCAGTACGACTTCCTTCCGCTGATGACGCAAGCCGGCGGTGACCTCGGCGCGTTCGGCCGCGAACTCGCCAATACCGTCAATCCGATGTGGCTCCTGCGCACGCTGCCCAACAACGTGCTCGGCCACATCGGGATCAAGTACGGGCTCAAGGGCACCAATGCCTGCATCACGAGCCACAGCATCGGTGGGCTCCTCGCGATCATCGAAGCGCTCGCCGCCTTGCGTGCCGCCGAAGCCGACCGGGTCATCGCCGTGGGCCACGAGACGCCGATCGAGCCGCAGATGGTGCTCTACTACCACGACCTGGGGCTCATGTCCGCGAGCGTATTGCGGCCGTTCGACGCCGACCGCGATGGCAGCCAGTTCGGCGAGGGCGCCGGTGCGCTCGTCATGGAGACCGAAGCGTCGGCCCACGAGCGCGGCGCCTCCGTGCTCGGTGAGGTCCTGGGCGGTGGCCTCGCGAGCGAGGCGCAAGGGTTACTCGCGATTCGCGAGGATGGTGACGGTCTCGCCCGCGCCATCGACGAGGCGCTCGCCGACGCCGGGCTTGCTCCGCGTGACGTCGGCATGGTCGTCGCGCACGGCAACGGGACGCGGGCGTCGGACGCGTCCGAGGCGGTAGCGCTGCGGCGCGTCTTCGGTGACGACCTGCCGCCGGTCACCGGCTTCAAGTGGGCGTTCGGGCACCTCATCGCGGCCGCCGGCATCGTCGAGACCGTCGTTGCGCTCGCGGCGCTCCAGGCGAAGGTGGTGCCGGGCATCGCGACGTTGCGCACGCTCGACCCGGCGTGCGCGGGGCTTACCGTGGCAGCGACCGCACAGGTTCCCCGCAGCGACGTGGCGCTCGTGCTGTGCCGGGGCTTTGCGAGCACCAACGCCGCGCTCCTCGTGCGCGCGTCGTGACCGCGCGATGGTCGACGGCGTCGTCGCGCCCGGCTTCGCCACGGGTACCGCCCCGCCGGCCGCTGATCCCGCGTATCGCTGCGGCATCGACTCGGTCGAGATCGCGCGCATCGAACGGTTGCTGCGCGAGAGCGATCATGCGGCCCTGCTGCGCTTTTTCACCGAGTGCGAGCTCGCGGATGCCGGCGAGGGCCCGGGCCGCGCCGCGAGCCTCGCCGCGCGCTTTGCCGCCAAGGAGGCGTGCGTCAAGCTCTTTCCTCCCGAGGCGGCGCGGGTGCAGATCGAACCCGCCGACTTCTCCGTCGTCCGCGATGACTTCGGCGCGCCGCGCGTGCTGCCGGGCCCCCGGGCCGAAGCGCTCGTCGGGCGCTATCGGCTCGGGCCGATCGCGCTGTCGATGACGCACGACCGAACGGCAGCCAAGGCCGTGGCGATCACGCAGCCTGCCGCCCTCGACGTTCCCGGCATCGGGCGCTTCCTCTATCGATGCGTGCCGTTGCGTCGTCGCGTGATCCTCGACAACCTGCGCCGGGTCTACGGCGCCACGCTCGACGCCGCTGCGATCGAGCGTCTCGCCCAGGCGCATTACGCCCACCTGTGGCGACTCGCCGGTGAGTTCCTGCGCTTTCGCTGGCTCTCGACCGCACGCAAGCTCTCCCTCGTCCGGGTCGAGAACGTCGACGCCTTCGCCGACGCCTACCATCGCGGCAAGGGCGTGCTCCTCCTCACGGGCCATTTCGGCAACTGGGAGGTCGCGACCGTCGCCGGCATCGCGAGCTTTCCGCACATGCGCGGGCGCTTCCACTTCGTGCGGCGTGCCGTGAAGCCCGACTGGCTCGATCGGCTCGTCACGCGGCGATTCCAGCGTGCGGGCTTCGGCGTCTTCAAGAAACGCGGCTCGCTCGATGCGATGCTGGCTGCGTTGGCGCAGGGCGACGCCATCGTTTTTCCCTTCGATCAGCACGCGAGTCCGCCCGATGGCATCGCGGTCGATTTCTTCGGCACGCCGGCCTGGACGTTCAAGAGCCTCGCCGTGATCGCGCTCGCCACCGGCGCGCCGGTGTTGCCCGCAACGAGCTGGCGCGAGCCCGACGGCACGCACGTGCTACGCTTCGAGGCGCCGATCCCCGCGGTCGAGCACGCGCAGACGACCGAGGCGATCCGGCTCACCACCCGCGCCTACAACGCGGCGCTCGAGCGCTTCGTGTTGCGCC
>WBZO01003373.1_pt1 | contig 18242 bp, 17 predicted proteins | sample 5204261 | NCBI WGS metagenome assembly WBZO01 (sample SAMN12412400, study PRJNA552823) | activated sludge metagenome | isolation source: activated sludge from anammox sidestream of wastewater treatment plant... | place: USA: North Carolina | collected 2017-09
GCAGAAGGCGCGGGCGGTGCTGGCGGCCACGGGGGCCGATGCGGTCATGATCGGCCGCGCGGCACAAGGTCGGCCCTGGATCTTTCGTGAGGTGGTCCATTACCTGGCCACCGGCGAACTGCTCGCCTGGGCGCATCTCCTTCAGCGCCGCCCAGCGTTCGTTCAGCGGGCCGTAGAAGGCCATGGCCAGCATGCGTAGGATGTACGTTGCGGTGATAGCCGCAGCGAGGATGCCCAGAGCCCCCGCCCAGGGGTAGCCCGCACGGAAGGTCCCGACGAAGATATGGAATTCGGCGATGAAGCCCGCCAATCCCGGCAAGCCCAGCGACGAGAGGCCGGCGATGGCAAAGAAAGCTGAAAGCCTGGGCATCCTCTTCGACAGCCCGCCGAAGATCCGCATGTCCCGGAGATGCGCCTGATCGTACAACCCTCCGACCATAGCGAACATGAGGGCCGTCATAACCCCGTGGGCGAACATCTGGAGCACGGCCCCATTCACCCCAATGCTCGTCATCGTGGCGAGGCCCATAATCACGTAGCCCATGTGGCTCACACTGGAGTACCCGATCATGTATTTCAGATCGCGCTGGCCCACCGCCGAGACGGCGCCGTAGAGAGCGCCGGTGACGCCAAGTGTCATCAGCGCAGGGGCCCAGAACTCAGCTCCCTCGGGCAGAAGCGTCATACCCACACGCAGGATACCGAAAGCGCCGAGCTTCATCAGGACGCCCGCGTGGAGCATCGAGACAGTAGTCGGCGCCGCCACGTGGCCATCGGGCGACCAGGTATGGAAGGGCCAGAGGCCCGCGAGCACCCCGAACCCGATCATGAACAAAGGGTAGAACGTCTTCTGGAACGTCGGGTCATAGGCTACCGTTCCCAGGGCTGGCAGATCGAAGGTGCCCAGGCCCGCTTCTACGAACGTGGCGAAGATGGCGATGAATATCAGCACACTGCCCCCGACAAGGTACAGCATGAGCTTCATCGCGCCGTATTCTTTAGTGCGCATGAAGGTACCGAAGTCAGTGCTGGAGCCCCATATAGCGATCAGCAGGTACATGGGTAGAACGGCGATCTCGTAGAAGAAGAACAGGAAGAACAGGTCCTGGGCCAGAAAGACCCCGAAAACTCCGCTTACCAGAAGGAAAAGAAGGATGAAGTAGTCCTTGTTGCGGTAGGAGATATTCCAGGAGATGAAAACGCCGGCGAAGATCACGATACCCGTCAACAGCACTAGCGGCGCGGCTATGCCGTCTACAGCCAAGTGGTACGTTATCCCCTTGTCTCCCAACACGCCGACATTGCTTAACCAGTCCAATCGGAGGTCCCAGTGCAGCCCGCTCCCGTCCGTGTACTGATAAGCGATGAATACCGCCAGCGACAGGCCGAACATGCCCAGTGCCGAGGCCAGCGCTGTGTAGCGCACGAGTTGCGCCTGACGCGAGGGGATCAGCATGAACACCACGGTGGTCGCCACCGGCAGCGCGATTATGGTGAACAGTACCCATTCCATGAATTACACCCTCGCGACCATGAAGACTATTGCTATACCGATCACGCCCAGACTGATGGCCAGGGCGTAGTTCGGTAGTTTGCCGGTCTGGGACAGCTTCATCAGGAAACCGCCCATCACCCCCACGCCGGCCGAACCATCGACAGCCGTGTCATTCACCACGTTGCGGTCGAACCAGGCGAGGATGGCTCCGGCCCCCAGAACAACGCGGTCGACCGCACCCTGGTAGATATCGTCGATGTAGTATTTGTTGGCGAAGAGAAGATAGAGAGGACGCAGACGCTCGCGGGCCAGTTGAGGGATTGCTGTGCGTCCCGGCCAGATGTAAGCGGCGGCGAGAACACCGGCTATTGCCAGCGCTATCGAAAGGCCTCCTACGCTGGCGCTGAAGTGGAAAGCCTCTGGTTCTTCGAAGAAGACGAACTCGCCAAAGCCGCCGGGAAAGCCCAGCGCCTCACCCACACTGCTGAACACGAGGAACCCGCTAACGACCGTGATAGCGGCAAGGAGGAGCAAGGGCACTGTCATTGCCGGCTCGGCGTCGTGGGCGTGCTCCTCAATGTGGCGATCAGCAGCCTTGCCCAGGAATGTCCTAATGTACACCCGCGTGATGTACAGCGCGGTAATGACGACGCTTACCAGTACCAGGGCGTACACCAAAGCATTCTGGTGATCCTTGACCGCGAGCAGGATCTCGTCCTTGGCCCAGAAGCCCGAAAGGGGGATTATACCGGCCATCGCCAGAGTACCGATGGCAAAAACCGCAGACGTCACCGGCATCTTCCGGGACAGCCCTCCCAGACGATCGACGTCCTGCTCTTCCGTGGCGTGGATGACCGATCCCGAGGCCAGGAAGAGCAATGCCTTGAAGAACCCGTGGGCAAACAGATACAGCATCGCTGCGGTGACCGAGCCCGAACCCAGAGCCACGAACATCAGCCCAAGGCTGTTGAGGGTCGAATAGGCGATCACTCTCTTGATATCGGTGGCGACAAGGCCCATGGTGACGGACATCATGACTGTCGTGAGGCCAAGGCCCGTCACCACGTCAAGCGCTATGGGGTCCGCGATGTCGAAGAGCGGGAACATCCGCGCGACCATGTAGACGCCAGCCACGACCATGGTCGCGGCGTGGATGAGGGCGGACACGGGTGTGGGGCCTTCCATGGCGTCGGGGAGCCAGACGTGGAGCGGGAACTGGGCAGACTTCCCGACCGCTCCCGCAAACAGGAAGAGGACGGACATCGTCAGATACCAGGTCTCGAAATGCCCCTCTTCGGCGAGCCTGAACAGCGTCTGGATGTCGAAGGTGTCCGCCTTCCACCAGAGAAGCAATATCCCGATGAGGAATCCAACGTCGCCTATACGGGTGGTTATGAAGGCCTTTTTGGCCGCTTCCGCCGCCGGCCGCCGCTCGTGCCAGAACCCGATCAGGAGATAAGAGCAGAAGCCGACGCCCTCCCATGCCGCATACATCAGGAGCAAGTTGTCGGCCAGGACAAGGGTGAGCATGGAGGCGGCGAACAGGGACATCGCAGTGTAGTACCAGCCGTAGCGGGGATCGCCGCGCATGTAGCCGATGGAATAGATCTGGACCATCAGCGCGACGAAGCTAACGACCACTACCATTACAATCGCGATCTCGTCGACGAAGAAGCCTAGACGAAGGTTGAAGTTGTCGAAGCTGACCCAGTCCCAGGCCCGGCCCCCTCCGGCAAAGCCAGGCGTGTCCAGCTTGTCGAGTAGATCGATAAGCACTGGGAAGAAGAGAACAAAGGAACCGGCGATCGCAGCGATCGAAAGCCAGTCCCCTCGGCGCGGCAGGTATTTCCCGAAGACGAGAAGTATGGCGAAGGAGAGCGCCGGCAGAGCGGGAATCAGCCAGACTTCGCTCATGCCCATTATCGGGATCGCTCCTTCCGCTCGCTTCTCTCCAGGTTTGCGCGCTCGCCGACAAGCCTGTCCTGAGCCTTGCCAATGGCCCGTCTCACAGGAACCGGTGGCCGGGTAGCCATCAGGCCCATCTGCGCGGGCCCGCTTCCGAACTCTTGCGCCGGTCCTACCATCTCATGATGTCCGCTTCGTCTACGTTGGCCGTCGCCCGATTGCGGAAGAGGCGCAGTATGATGGCTAGCGCCAGACCCACCTCGGCAGCGGCAATGGTGATCACGAAGATGGCGAAGATGAGTCCCGTAAACTGCTCCGGAGCGAGATACACGGCGAAGGCGATAAAGTTGATGCTCACCGCCTGAAGCATAAGTTCCACCGACATCAGGATCAGGACAGCATTTCTGCGCGCCAGCACCCCGTACATCCCGAGTGAAAAGAGGATTGTGCTCAGGACCAGGAAGGCCTTTATCGGGATCATTCGCCTTCCTCGCTCCTCGCCAGGATAATCGCACCGATCAGGGCCACCAACAAGACCAGAGAGGCTATCTCGAACGGAATGGCCCAGGTGCGAAAGAGGGCGTCACCGATATCTTCGAGAGGGACAACAGTTATTCGCTCTGTCTCTCCTGGCCATTCCGTGCTCAGGACCGCCAGCATCGACACACCAAGGAAAGCGGCGGCGGCCAGCGCGGCAAAGGGTTTTTGAGGACCATCGATGGCCTCGGGCATGTCCCGCACCCGCGTCAGCATGAGCGCGAAGAGTAGGAGGATAGCTACGGCGCCCCCATATATGAGCACCTGGACTATCGCCAGGAACTCAGCGGACAGCAGCAGGAAGACAGCGGCGACGGATAAGAGAGCCAGAATAAGGAACAGCGCGGCATGGACCACGTTGCGGACCAGAACCACGCCCAGGGCGGCTATTACGGTGACAGCGCCGACTATATAGAATATAAGTTCTTCGTAGGTCATTCAGTTGTTGGGGTTTGGGGTTGCGTTGCGTTCAATGTGTTATTCGGTACCCTTCTCTGCCCCGGCGCTGATCGCCACCTTCTCCTCGAACACCTTCTCCTCGAACGCTACCTCTTCTTTCGCCTTCTCTTCCTTCGCTTTCTCTTCCTTCGGCTTCCAGCCGGAGTGAGCCATGCCCATCGGCTCGCGGAAGGGGTCCTTGAGGCGCCCGCTCTTCGATTCATCCGAGAGCGCATCGAGGTCCAGCACCAAGTCTTCCCGATCGTACCGCGAAAGCTCAACCCCGCTCCAGTTGTTGTTCATCACAATCGCGTCGAAGTTGCACACTTCGACACAGATGTCACAACGCATGCAGCGGGCGTAGTCGATCCAGAAGCGATCGACGATCTTCTTTCGCGAGCTCTTCCCCTCGGCGAATTTCGGATTGTCCTTCATCGTTACTGTCATACAGTCCACGGGGCAGTAGCGGGCGCAGACCTGGCAGCCGGTGCAGAAGGACTCGTCGTGTTCGAAATCCCAGAGCAGGACAGGGAAGCCGCGTGAGCGGTGCGGCAACTCCTTCTTCTCACTCGGATACTGAACGGTAGCAGGCTTGCGAGTAGCTGCCCGCACGGTAGTGGCTATGGCCTTAAGAATGCCGATCATCTGTAAACACTCCCCACTTCTTTCTCAACCCCCGGCATGCTCGGCAGCGCCAGCCGTATACCAAGCTTATTAACACTCCTGTACGTTATATAGGATAGAGCCAGAACGCCGGTCCCCGAAAGGACTCCCAGAACTACGTCCGGCCAGCCGTACACGAGCACCAGGCCATTGACAGCGATCTGGGCGAAGGCGAACGGCAGCAGGACTTGCCAGCAGTAGTTCATCATCTGGTCGACGCGCAAACGGGGCATCGAGCCACGCATCCACATGAAGAAGATGATGAACGCGGAGGTCTTCAGGGTAATCCAGAGCGCCTGCAGGGGTGCGCCCACCTCGTTCCCTCCCGGCCAGTTCCAACCGCCGAAGAAGATCAGCGAACCCAGGACGGAGAAGAGCACGAGGTTGAGGTACTCGGCCATCTGGAATAGGGACCAGCGGATTCCGGAATACTCCACCAGGGGGCCGCCCACGACCTCCGATTCGGCGACGGGTATGTCGAACGGCTGCCTGTACAGTTCCGCGAGCACGGCGATAACGAACAGGACAAAAGGCAGCGGCTGCCAGAAGATATAGGGAACCTTGTCCTGGTTTCCAACCAGCTCCGCCAGATTTAGGCTCTGCCCAACCATGGCCACCGCTACCACTGCCAACACCAGCGGTATCTCGTAGCTGATCAACTGCGCCGCGGCCCGTGCTGCCCCCAGCAGAGCGTATTTGTTGTCCGAGCCCCAGCCGGCCATTAGCAGGCCCACGATGGAGAGCCCGGTGACAGCCACAATATAGAACAGGCCCAGGGCCAGGTTCCGCACGAAAAGATCCGCCGTGAAGGGAAGCGTAACGAAGGCCAGAAAAGAAGGGACCACAACCACGAACGGCGCCAGCTCGAAAGTCCATCGGTCGGCTGTCTGAGGCCGGAGGTCTTCCTTGGTTATGAGCTTAATAGTGTCGGCGACACCCTGCAGGGTACCGTAAGGTCCGACCCGCATCGGTCCCAAGCGCATCTGCAGACGGCCGATTACCTTCCGCTCTAGATAAGTCAGCATGATAACGGCGACAGGGACCAGAGCCGAGATGATGGCCATCCGGATAAAGGCGTCGAGCCAGGCGTTGCCGGCGATGAGTGAAAGGCCAATCATCGGTCAACCTCACTCAAGACGATGTCAAGCGATCCTAGAATAACGATGGCGTCGGCGATGTAGTTCCCGACGACCAGATTTCGAAGCGCGGAAAGGTTGGAGAACGCCCCCGACCGGATCTTTAGACGGTAAGGCCGGTCCCCTCCCCTGGAGACCAGATAGATCCCGTACTCCCCGCGGGGCGCTTCCGTCCCCATGTAGACCTCTCCGGGCGGCAGGCGCAGGATGCGCTTCATCCCCGGCGCCATGATCGGTCCTGTGTAGGGCATCTGCTCCAGGGCCTGCTCCGCGATGCTAACCGACTGCCTCATTTCCTCCAGCCTGACCAGATAGCGATCGTACACATCGCCTTGTGTTCCTACAGGAATGTTGAACTGGAATCGGTCATAGATCGAGTACGGCTGAGCATATCGAAGGTCATGCTTTAGACCGGTCGCCCGGAGCATCGGGCCAGTCAGCCCCCAATTTATGGCTTCCTCCTGAGTGACAGGGCTAAGCCCACGACAGCGGCTAACGAACACTTCGTTCTCCGTCATCAAGCCATCCAGGTCTTCGACTCCACGCTTGACAGCCTCCAGCATCTGCCGGCAGCGCTGGTGAAAACCTTCCGGCACATCCCAGCCGACTCCGCCGGGACGGAAGTAGGCGTACATCATCCGTTCGCCGGTAATCTCTTCGAAGAAGTCCTGGATGGTCTCCCTGTCTCTGAACGCGTACATGAAGGCCGTACCGAACAGACCCACATCAGAACCGAAGGCCCCCATAAACATAAGGTGGCTGGCGATGCGGTTCATCTCTGTGAGGATGACGCGAATATACTCGGCACGCTCCGGTACCTGGATGCCGCCTAGCTTCTCAACGGCAAGCACATAGGAAAGCTCGGCGTTGAACTGCGCCAGGTACTCCGTCCGGTCCTGGAACCCGATCGCCTGCCGGTAGTCGCAGTACTCGGACAGTTTCTCCGCACCCCGGTGCAGATAGCCGATGACGGCGTCGGCGTCGACGATCTCCTCGCCATCGACCGTAAGCACCATGCGAAAGACTCCGTGGGTGGCCGGATGCTGCGGCCCCACGTTGACGTTGATGTCTATAGTTTCGAGCTCGCGCTCCGCCGGCAGATCGTAATCGATGGCCATCTAGCCCGCCTTCTCCTGCTCGGCCAGCGCTTTCAAGGCGTCCTGAACGTAGGCTTTCTCCTTATCTCCCGATAGGCCCCTGGTCTTCGCTTCTTCTCTGGCCCGTTTGATGACTTCCGCCTTCTTCTGGGCGAGAGCCACCTTGGCCGCTCTGTCATCGCCATTTATGGTAGCTTGGGACGCTGCTGCGGGAGCGCCCAGGAATTGCGCCTCCAGGTCCTGCAACCGTTCCTGACGCACCTTCTGTTCTTCTTCGCGCGTCCAGCCCTTCTCCTGGGCCTCGGCGCGGACCTGCTTGATGATCTCGGCCTTCTTCTGGGCCAGCGCCACCTTCAGGGCCTTCTCATCGACAGCTGCGCCGGCAGCCATCGCCTCGGCTACGGCCTTCGCTTGCTCCGCTTCGATCCGGTCAAGGATACTCTCCTGCCAGTCCTCTATCTCGGCAAGGGGATGTGTCTTCAGCAGCGGATAATAGTTCACGCTCTCTTCGAGAAGCAGCGGTCGCAGGTCGGGATGCCCCTCGAAAACGACACCGAACATTTCTCGGCACTCACGCTCGTGCCAGTTGGCCGTCTGCCACAGATGGCTGACTGTTGGAACGACAGCATCGTCATGGTGGCAGCGGACCTTTATGGCAACCGAATGCCCGAGATTGTACGAATAGAGATGGTAAACCACTTCCAGACCCGTCAGGAGGTCCACCCCTGAAAGGCAACGTAAGAAGTCGAACTGGAGCGCCTCGTGTCCCCTGGCGGTCCGCATTACGAGTGAGAAATCCTTTCTCTGGACCGTCAAAGCCACTTCCGCAGCGGTCTGACCCGCCTGAAATTCGATCTGCGGTAGGATCTGGCGGAAGAGGTCAGCGATAGAGCCGGGCGGCGGCTCCGGCAAGACTACCTCGATCCCGCTCTCATGGGCCATACTAACGACCGATTTTCCCCCGTTCCTCCATGATCTTCTTTTGCAGGGCCAGGAAAGAGTCTATGAGGGCTTCCGGTCGTGGAGGGCAACCCGGAACGTAGACGTCAACAGGAATAATCTTGTCCACACCCTGGAGCACCCGGTCGTAACGGGTATAGGGGCCGCCGTTCGTAGCGCAGGCGCCCATGGAGATGACCCACTTGGGGCTGGGCATCTGCTCATAGAGCAACTTGACTGCAGGCGCCATCTTCTTGGTCACGGTCCCGGATACGATCATCACATCCGATTGACGAGGGGAGGGCCAGGGAACGATTCCGAAGCGGTCCAGGTCGTGACGGGCCATGAAGCTGGAGATCATCTCGATGGCGCAGCAGGCCAGCCCGAAGGTCATCGGCCACAGAGAAGACTTGCGGCCCCATGCTATGAGCCAGTCCGCGGGCATTTGCATGATGCCGGGAAGGATCTGGCGGTAGAGGGCCTTCCCCTGGGAAGGGGCGAATTCCGCTGGCGTCAACCGCTTGATATCGCGCCGTAGTGCGTCTGAGACAGCATCGCTGACAGCGATGCCCGGATCATCCTTTACCTCGTAGACCTCGATCCTGCCCTTGTCAGCCATCAACACACCCTATTTCCAGCGGAGAACACCTTTCTTCCAGGCATAAAGCAGGCCGAAGCCGAGGATCAGAATGAAGATAATCATTTCCCAAAAAGCCGCTTTGCCTATGTCAACGAAGCTCACCGCCCAGGGAAAGAGAAAGACCGCCTCGATATCGAAAATCAAGAAGAGGATCGCCAGCAGGTAGTAGCGGAAGTGGACCTGGGTGCGGCTCCTCCCGATGGGGAGCATTCCGCACTCGTAGGTGATTCGTTTAATTTCACTTGGCTGCCGTGGCGCCAGAACACGATTGGCCATCAGGGCTGTCGCGACAAGAGCGAACCCGAAGATAGTGGCGACCAGGACAGCCGTGTACTGAGCGAAGAAGTCGGTGATCAAATCAGTGTGTCCTGGTATAGAGTTAAGCCAACTCAGAGGCTAAGGGATGATGACCTTAGCCATAAGGATGCTAGCATGCCTTACACGCTGGGTCAATAAAGAAAGCACAGTCTTTGTAAATGGTGGACGGATGAGTTTCCGAGGAGAAGTCAAGAAAATCACGGCGAAAGAAGCATAATACCCCCTTAGTCTCGTCCCTGGGCTGTGCCGAGGGCGAAAAAGCCTCCTCGAGCCAGGCGGACGCCTCTAGTTGCTACCAGATGCGAGATTCGGCAAGGCGCGGTGGCTGCTTCACCCCCGCGCCCTGCCAACCTTCTTGCTCGTTCAGCAGACCCTAAGCAGAGGCAACCCTAAGCAGGGGCAATCACTTCCTTGGGCGCAGGGGGCTCCCAGATATAGCGGTGACCGTTGGCTAACGCGTGCATCAGCGCCTCCAGATCGACCTGTTTCGGTTCTGGAGGCGGCTCCAGCGCGGTGAGACGGCGGATCGTGTCGAATGCCTGACCCATCTCGGGGCGCCTGATCACCGGCGTATGACAGGCCGCGATCAGTTCTATTTCGAGATTCTGCACCCGGTCCACGTGGCGCTCGAATTTGTCCGGATCCAGCAGCTTGAACCAGGGGCTGTTCATACAATTGAACATCTCGAGGCCCCCCTTCCATCCTGCCGGGTCCATTTCGCTGATGTCGTTCATCGCATGCGGCAGCGGCGTAGCGAAGGTGTCGACGGCCCAGTACACGCCAGTGCGCCCGTCGTAAAGACCGCGAGTGACCGGCGAATCGAATAGAGGGGGTGTAATTGCAGTCAATGTCCGGTCACCGGCGTGCCAGGAATCGCCGTCGTTTACCCAACGCGTGCGTTCCACAGGGAAACGAAAATCACAGGCGTGGCGTTCTGTGAGGAACCAGGTGACGACGAGAGTGGCGTTAGGACACGCCTCCATGATCTGCGGCAGGTTCCCCGAATGGTCAACGTCGTCGTGCGAAAGGAAAATCCAACGAACGTCCCCCGGGTCCACCAGCGAGAAGACGTCCTTCATCCACTGCTCGCGGTTAGCGGGCGTGCCTGTGTCAACGATGACCGGCTCAGCGCCCTTAATCACGAGCGAGTTGAGGTAGACGTAGAGCGGCCCAATGGCCGCCTCCTGGACCTGCTGAATCAACCAGGTGTCGTCCGCGACTTTGAGTGGCGGATGGTGGACATCGGGTCTTAACGGTTCGAAAGCCATTGCCTCCCCTCCTCTACGGAACCAGGAACACGCTACCTTGATGATCCAGCACGTTTGCCCAGTTTACAAGGAAGCAACGGTTGCAACCATATATCAAATGAGCCCCTCAGCGGCTCTATGGCAAGAGCGCAGTCAGTCTCGCCGCTGGAAGATCCAACGAGTAGCGGTGCGCGGGAAGTCCCTCTCCAGCCAGGCGAAGGCTTTACCGGCCTCGAGACGGAAGACGACGGAAGACTCCGAAGGTTCGACCTCCGGGCGGAAGGCGTACTTTGCCTCATAAGCGTCGGCGAAGCGGTGAAGGCTCTCCCTTTCCGCTACTCCGAAGGCTCGCCCTTCCACGATTACGACATCGTCGCCGCTCTCCAGATGGACTGCCAGAAGGGAGCCTCTCGCGAGGTTCCGCCCTGTTTGCGATCTTCGGTCAGTGGAGAAGTAGAAGCCGTCGCTGAGCCAGACACCCCAGACCGGCATGACGTGCGGGCGTCCTTCCGATCGAGCGCTAGCGATCCAGTAATTGCGAGAAGCGGCCATTCGCTCCATGACATGGCTCCAGGGCAACATCCCCTCCACTGTCCCCGCCTGTATGCCGTAGCCTCGCGGCATCTCTGGACGGGAGGATTGCGGACTATTCCGAGGCATCTGAGAGGGGCAGCTTCATTGCCTGCACGATTGGTGATGGCGACATATCCAACCTGAAGTGGGGCCTACTCCCCCAGTTCCGTAAGCCTCGCCTGGAGCCCTTCCAGACGCGTGCGAACAGCGGCGAGACGTTCCTCTTCGCGGACGACGATCTCCGCGGGGGCCTTGGAGCGGAAGCCCTGATTGCCCAGCTTCCCTTCAATGCGGCGGAGCTCCGCCTCGGCCTCCTGTAGCTGCTTCGATAACCGCGCCTGCTCGCCCTCTACGTCGATGAGGCCGGAGAGAGGCAGGATCACCTGCGCCTCCGCCAGCACTGCCGCGGCGACACTTGTCTTGGGTGCGGATGTCGCGTCGGCCAGCAGGTGTAACGGGCGGACTCGCGCCAGCGTCTCCACGATGGGCCGGGCCATCTCGAGCGTCTGACCTGCGCCATCGGCCGCCACGTAGACCTCCACATAGCGGGTAGAATCGACGCCGCGCTCCGCTCGGATGTTCCGAATCGCCCGTACAACCTCCATCACCACGCCTGCTTTCGCCTCGGCCTCGGCATCCGTCCATACCCGCTGCGGCCCCGGCCAGGAGGCCACGATCAGGGCCTCGCTGTCCGCCCAGTCCAGGTGAACCCGGAGCTTCTGCCAGATAGCCTCGGTTACGAAGGGCATCCAAGGGTGGAGCATACGGAGGCCGGTGTCCAGGACATAGGCGAGCACCGGCAGCGGCGACTGATCGCCAGAGCGTAAGCGCACCTTGGCCATCTCCACGTACCAGTCGGCGAACTCGTCCCAGAGGAACTCATGTATCCGCCGGCCAGCTTCCCCGATCTGAAAACGCCCCAAGGACCTTTCGACCTCGCCAGAAATCCGGTGCAGTCGCGATAGTATCCAGCGGTCCTCGAGGGCCATCTGCGTGCGCAATTTCAGGTCAGGAATTGGGACCGGCTCGCCGGCGTTCCCCGATCCTTCCTCCAGATTCGATATCACGAACCTCGACATGTTCCACAACTTGTTTGCGAAATTCCGCCCGCCCTCGATCTTGTCATCAGAGAGACGGAAATCGTTGCCGGGTGCGCCGCTTGTGGCTAGGGTGAAGCGGAGAGCGTCCGTCCCAAACCGGTCGGCGGCCTCCAGCGGATCGATCACGTTGCCCAGGCTTTTCGTCATCTTCCGCCCATGCTGGTCTCTGATCAAGCCGTGTAAGTAGACATGGCGGAAGGGGACCTCATCCATGTTGTAAAGACCCATCATGATCATCCGTGCCACCCAGAAAAAGAGGATGTCGTAGCCGGTCTCCAGCACGGAGGTGGGGTAGAAGTAGCGCAACTCCTCGGTGTCGTCGGGCCAGCCAAGGGTCGAATGCGGCCACAGGCCCGAGGAGAACCAGGTATCAAGGACGTCGGGGTCCTGCTCGAGGTTGCTGGAGCGGCAGGACCCACACTCGGTAGGGTCCTCGATGGCGGCGATAACCTGGCCACAATCCCCGCAATACCAGACGGGGATGCGGTGCCCCCACCAGAGCTGGCGCGAGATGCACCAGTCGCGGATATTCTCCATCCAGTTGAGGTATACGCGCACGAACCGGCGGGGCACTATCTGAATGCGCCCCTCCTTCACGGCATCGATAGCGGGACCGGCAAGCGGGACCATCTTTACGAACCACTGCTCGCTGACCATTGGCTCTACCACTGTCCCGCAGCGCTCACAATGGCCGATGGAGTGGTGGTAATCCTCCGTCTTCTCCAGGAGGCCCGCTTCCTCCAGGTCCGCTACGAGGGCCTCGCGACACTCGAAGCGGTCCATGCCCTGATAGACACCCGCCTCCTCGTTCATGGCGCCATCCGAGGCGATACAAACGATGGCTGCCAGCCCATGCCGCTGACCGATCTCGAAGTCTACCGGGTCGTGCCCTGGCGTTATCTTGAGCGCTCCCGTGCCGAACTCGGGGTCGACGGCATAGTCCTCGATGATAGGAATGCGCCGGCCTACGGCGGGCACAAGAGCCTCGCGCCCGAGAAGTTTCCGCCATCGCTCGACGCTCGGGTTAACGGCGATGGCCACGTCGGCGACGATCGTTTCGGGACGGGTCGTCGCGATGATAACGTAGTCGTTGCTGGGATTCCCCGATTCATCCGCTAGGGGATAGCGGACGTACCAGAGGTGGCCCGCCATCTCCCGATGCTCGACCTCGAGATCAGACAGCGCCGTTTGGCAGCGCGGGCACCAGTTAATGATGCGCCGGCCACGGTAAATGAGTCCCTCGTTATACAGCTTGACGAAGGTTGTCCGCACCGCGCGCTGGGGTATCGGGTCCATGGTGAACATCTCACGGTCCCAGTCGCAGGATACCCCCAAGCGCATGTGCTGGTGACGTATCAACCCGCGATACTTTCGCACCCAATCCCAGACCCGCTCCAGGAAGGCTTCACGCCCCAGATCGTGACGGCTCAGGCCCTCTTTCGCCAGGTCCTTCTCCACAACGTTCTGAGTGGCGATGCCGGCGTGATCGACGCCGGGGAGCCACAGCGTGGGGTCGCCCTTCATGCGGCGCCAGCGTATGAGGATGTCCTCGAGAGCGGCTGTTAGAGCGTGGCCGAGATGCAACTGGCCGGTGACATTGGGCGGGGGCATGATTATGCAAAAGGGCTGTTTCTCCGGGTCGATCCCGGCCTTGAAGTACCCCCTGTCCATCCAGAACTGGTAGACCGCGCCCTCTGTTTGTGAGGGGTCATAGGCCTTGGGCAGGTCAGCGCCTGGACTGGAAGTCATGGAAGATATCCTCTAGCGACGTCACACGAGCAACAAACTGATTGTAGGTGGTGGCTTAAGGCACGAGCAAGATCGCACGAGCCCCCCACTGGCTCTACACCAATCAGCGTGGACCAGGCTAAGGAGCCTTAACAGAAAGCTCCTGTCGTTCCGGTAGCCGTAAGCCCTCCTCTGCAGCGTTTTGGCGGCGCGCGATCGATCCGAATTCAGAGGAGATTAAAGGAACAAAAAACGTTGTACCTTTCGCACAGCGACTGGTGAGAAGCCTTCTCTTGATGATCCCGCTACCCGGTCGAGCAACGCCTCAGGAGTCGTTCCCACTCCTCGTCCACACGGCGCTGGATCTCGTCAGCGACGTGCTGGTTCTCGGGCCGCAGCAGGTGGGAAAAGCGTCCCTGCGCCTTAAACCATTCGGTCACCGGCTTCCGCTCGCGCAGCTTGTGGGTAAGCCTCCACTCCCCGTTCTCGACTTCATACAGCGGCCATAGGCCCGTCTCCACGCCCAGTTTGCTGATCGCCATGGTCTCGCTCGGATCGTAGCGCCAACCACGAGTGCAAGGGGCGAGGACGTTAATGAAAGTGGGCCCGTTGGCGGCGTCAGCCTTCTGCACCTTGGCCATGAGGTCCTTCCAGGAGTGAACAGCGGCCTGGGCCACATAAGGCGCGTTATGCGCGGCGATGATGCCTGTCAGGTCCTTCCGCCACTGCGTTTTGCCCGGCATATCCTTGCCTACGGGAGAGGTAGTCGTCCAGGTACCCAGGATGGAAGCGCTGCTTCGCTGGATTCCAGTGTTCATGTAGGCCTCGTTATTGAGGCAGATGTAGATGAAGCGGTGTCCACGCTCGATCGCGCCGCTCAGCCACTGCAGGCCGATGTCATAAGTCGCCCCGTCTCCTGCGAAGACTACAAAGGCGATGTCTTGTTCCTTCATCGCTCCCCTGCGCACCAGGGCCTTGTAAGCCGCTTCGACGCCATTAATGGTGGTAGCCGCATTCTCGAAGGCGCTGTGTATCCATGGCACACGCCAGGACGTTGTGGGAAAGCGCGATGTGGCGATCTCCAGACAGCCAGTGGCGTTGGAGACGACGGCCGGCTTATTGAGGGTCATCAGGACCTCGCGCACCACCACGCTCTCCGAACAACCGGCGCACAGCCCGTGACCTCCCGCCAGGGGGCTAGTCTGAGGCGTGATGTCTCGAAGCGCTATCGCCATTTCATTCCTCCCATCATTCCCGCAGGTCCACGTACTTCAGCCCCAGCGGTGCGGGCGCCCTCTCGGACCGCGACAATTCTTCGAACACATGCCGGAACTGCGCCGGAGTCGTGTTTCTGCCTCCTACGCCATAACACCAGCTCTCCAACCGGACAGGGGATCCCTGCGAGGCGAGCGCCGTGGCAATCTCCATATGAAGCGCGTTTGTCGCCGCGCCGTAGCTGATGCTCCTTTCGAGAACGGCGGCGGCGCGCACACCTGAAAGCGCGGCGATTACGTCCTCGGCGGGGAAGGGACGCAGCAGTCGCAGGCGGAGTACCCCGGCTCGGACTCCATCGGCGCGCAGTTCGTCTACGACGGTCCGGACCGTGCCCGTAGCCGATCCCATCATGATCACCGCAACCTCCGCGTCCTCCATCCGGTAAGCCTCCACGAGACCGTAGCCGCGACCGGACATCTCTCCGTACTCTCTGGAAACAGCCCTCACCACGTCCATCGCCTCATTCATCGCCTCTACCTGCTGCCGCTTATGTTCCAGGTAGTACTCATGGAAGTCCCAGGAGCCGACAGTTATCGGCTTCTGCAAATCCAGCAGGCTGAACGCTGGCTTGTACTCCCCCACAAAGTCGCGCACCGCATCATCGGGAAGGATTTCGCATCGCTCCGTGGAGTGGGTGGTTATGAAGCCATCCATCGCGCTTACCGTCGGCAGAAGCACCTTTGGGTGCTCTGCGATCCGCACCGCCTGGATCGCGTTGTCGTACGCCTCCTGAGCGGTTTCCGCCGATAAGATGACCCACCCGGTCTCCCGCATGGCCATCATGTCATGGTGGTCGCCGAGAATGCTCAACGGAGAACTGAACGCTCTGGTGCACAGGTGCAGGACGATGGGTAGATGCATTCCCGATGCCACCCAGAGGACCTCAAACATCAGTGCCAGACCTGGACCCGAAGTGGCGGTTTGAGTTCGAGCTCCGGCCGCCGCCGAACCGACGCACGCGCTCATGGCGGCATGCTCGCTCTCTACTGTGACGAACTCAGTGTGGACCTCGCCGTTCGCCACGAACTCGCTGAAGACCTCGGTCAGGATGGTCTGGGGGGTGATGGGATAACAGGCGACGACGTCGGGCCGGACCTGCCGCATGGCGTGGGCGACCACAGTGTCGCCGTTAAGGGCCATTGGCGTTCCCTTGACGAGCCCAGGCGCGCGCCTTTGCCTTGCCTCAACTGTCATTTGCTCACCTCGCTCAATGAATATCCGCCATCAACTCACTACCTTACCGAGCTCTCCGGCAACCCTTCGACCATATCGATGCACTTCCGCGGACATTCCTGCACACAGATGCCGCAGCCCTTGCAGTGGTCGTAGTCCACCCCAACGATCTTGAAGTCCTCCACGTGGAAGCACATGTCGGGGCACATTATCCAGCAAATCATGCAGTGGGTGCACCGCTCCAGATGCACCACCGGCCTCTCCACCGCCCACGAGCCCGTATCGACATTTATTGTGCTGCCCGGCTGGTTCACCACCGCGCCCGGGCGAAGATCCCGCCACCCTTCTATTGTCATATCCTGCCTCCCTACCCGGCCTAGCCTTCGGTCACCTCGCTATACCCTCTTTCGAGGGCTTCCATACTGGCTCTAACCACGTTCTCATTGAAGCGCTCCGAGAGGCGTCTTTCTATTGCCGTTCGCGCTGTGTCTATCGAAAGCACATCCTCGACGCGGAGGAGAGCTCCGAGGATAGGGACATTAGGGATGTTCCGGCCGATAGTCTCCATAGCGATTCGGGTGGCGTCCACCACCGCGACCCGCTGAGAGGTCAACTCCATCTCCTCGCGGACTTCGCCCGCTGAGGCCCGGCTATTGAATAAGAGAAGGCCCTCAGAAGCCAAACCTGCCAGAAGGTTTACCCTACCGACGAGAGTCGAGTCCAGGACGACGACAATATCCGGGTTCGTAACAGGCGTGCGGCCGTGAATGGGCGCGTCGCTGAGACGGGTATAAGCCGCGATCGGAGCGCCCGAACGTTCGGCGCCGAAGTCAGGGGTCGCCTGAAAAAAAAGCCCTTCATCGAGGGCGACTTCTACCAGTAGCGTCGAGGCGGTCACTACTCCCTGACCGCCTCTCCCATGCCAGCGTATCTGGACGATCCTACTTTCCACTTGCTGCGCCATCATTCTCCTCAATAGCTCGGAAAACAATCCTCTATAGGTCCGATTCTACGGCCTTCAGCGCTATGGTCAAGCATATGGACAAGATCGCACAATGTATCGGGAGGTCTGTGCCTCCGCACCTAAGCGCTATGCTGCTCGTGTAGCAACTGGTCTACATACCGCGCAATGATATCGCTCTCCAGGTTCACCGAATCCCCCGGCTTGCGGCCGCTCAAGTTGGTGTGCTCCTGGGTGTACTGGACGAGCGAGACGCTGAAGGACTCGGCGTCCTTGGCGATTACGGTTAGAGATACGCCGTCGACTGTGACGGGACCCTTAACCACTGTGTGGCGGAGAATTTCAGGCGGGGCTTTGTAGCGCGCTATTAGCGCATCGGCTTCGGGAGTGAGCGAGACAAGTTCGCCCGTAGCCTCCACAACGCCCCGCACGAGATGTCCCGAAAGGCGGGTGGACAGCGTCAGCGAGCGTTCGAGGTTAACCACGTCTCCGAGCCGGAGATGGCCAAGGTTGGAGCGGCGATACGTTTCTGGCATGCAATCGAAGTGCAGGGATTCGCCATCTATTCGCATCACAGTGAGGTCCACGCCATTGATGGCTATGGAATCTCCTAGATGCGCGTCCTCCAGGCAAGTCCGGCAGCCGATCCTAAGGCGGCCGCCTTCAGCCTCCAATACAGTGCCGACTTCCTCGATGATACCGGTGAACACTCCTGACCAAGGGTACTGGAAGCTAGGGAAAGATGGAAGCGTCCTGGCAGCTTACAGACGGTGGTATATTTGCAGAAAACGCTCCAAGGGTCGCAGCAAGGATCTTTGGCTGGCTCCGGCGTTGCAATCATAGGGTCGCCTCGAACCACAACTTCTGCGGAGTCCTTGGATGCCAATGCCTGCCTCTACCGACACAACACGGGAGGAAATTTTCGCGATGTTTTGGGCATTTCAGGCCTGGCAGGAAATTGACATACCTCCGGCTATAGAGTAGTCTGCCAGCTAGGTTCGATATCTATGCCCGCCC
>WBZO01003500.1_pt1 | contig 18242 bp, 16 predicted proteins | sample 5204261 | NCBI WGS metagenome assembly WBZO01 (sample SAMN12412400, study PRJNA552823) | activated sludge metagenome | isolation source: activated sludge from anammox sidestream of wastewater treatment plant... | place: USA: North Carolina | collected 2017-09
AGGCGCACGACCTGCACACAGTAATAAGAACCGGCGAGGTGACTATGGAAAACGTGACGCAGGGCTACAAGTTCTCCGTACGTCACAACCTCTCGGAGCGACAGGTGGACATCCTGCTGGCCGGTGGCCTGTTGAACCACGTCAAGGCCCAGACCGGATAAAGCCCCGAGGGCGAATTTCTTCCCGGCGTTCGCCATGCGTTCCGCCGCGCGCCGCCGGTGAAGCCCAAGCGTTGCCATCACGCCTCGACGAGAGTCATCTTCACCAGGATGCCAAGACCGCTCACCCTGAGCGCCGATGACGCTCGCTCAACGGAATGCCGCTATTCCGCGAAGGATCTGGGGAGGGGCCCACGATCGCAATGGGGGTACCGCCCTCCCCCATTTGTGCGACGCGAGGTAAGGAAGGCGTAGTAATTCTGGAGAGCGATGTTGAGCGGCTGGCTAGACGTCCAGGTTTCGCACCTGGTTGTAGTGGCTCTGAATGAAGCCCTTGCGCGGAGCTACCTCTTCACCCATCAACTCCACGAACACGCGGTCCGCAGCCAGCGCGTCGTCCACAGTAACCTGAAGGACCGTGCGGTGCGCCGGGTCCATAGTCGTTTGCCAGAGCTGTTCAGGGTTCATCTCACCCAGACCCTTATAGCGCTGCAGGTTGACGTTCTTTCCCTCTCTGACCTTGGCGAGATGGGCATCCTTTTCCTTTTCGGAGTACATCCAGCGGATCTCTTTGCCGTTCTGGATGCGGTACAGCGGCGGCTGAGCGATGAACAGATGGCCGTGTTCCACCGCTTCACGCATGTAGCGGAAAAAGAACGTCAGGAGCAGCGTCCGGATGTGAGCGCCGTCCACGTCGGCGTCGGTCATGATGATAATGCGGTGGTAACGAAGTTTCTTGGGATCGAAGTCTTCTCCGAAACCCGCGCCCAAGGCGGTGATTATAGCCTTGACCGCCTCGTGAGACAGCATCTTGTCGGGTCGCACCCTCTCCACGTTCATGATCTTGCCGCGAAGGGGTAGGATAGCCTGGAATCTCCTGTCCCTGCCCTGCTTGGCCGAGCCGCCTGCGGAGTCTCCCTCCACGATGTACATCTCGCGTAGTTCGGGGTTCCGCTCCGAGCAGTCGGCCAGCTTGCCCGGCAGGATGCTGTCGTCCAGCACGCCCTTCTTGATGACCAGATCCCGGGCCTTGCGGGCGGCGTCGCGGGCGCGGGCCGCCATCAAGCACTTCTCGATGATCTTGCGCGCCTCGCCCGGATGCTCCTCCAGGTAGCGGGAAAGCTCCTCGCCCAGCGCTGATTCCACCATCCCCTTGATTTCAGCGTTTCCCAGCCGCGTCTTCGTCTGACCTTCAAACTGCGGCTCCGGCAGCTTCACGCTGATCACGGCCACAAGCCCCTCGCGGACGTCCTCTCCCGATAGGTTAGGCTCGTTATCCTTGAGGATCTTCTGCTTGCGGGCGTAGTCGTTCAACACACGGGTGAGGGCGGAGCGGAAACCGGTGAGGTGCGTTCCGCCGTCCATTGTATGAATGCAGTTGGCGAAGGAGAGCGGGGACTCAGTGAAGGTGTCGTTGTACTGAATGGCTATCTCTATGTTGCAGCCGTCGGCCTGGCGGTCCATATAGAAGGGCTCATGCAGCGCCGTCCGGCCCTTATTCAACCGTTGGACGAAGGACTTGATGCCCCCTTCGAAGTAGTAGTTGATCTCGCTGTCAGTGCGCTCGTCTCGGAAGCGGAGCCAGATGCCCTTGGTAAGAAAGGCCATTTCGCGAAGGCGTTTGGTCAGGGTAGCGGCGTTGAACTCGGGCTCCGGGAAGATTTCGCGGTCCGGTAGGAAGCCTGTAGTGGTGCCCCTCTCGGTAGTAGCCCCATCGCCCACCACAAGCAGTTCCGTGACAGGCTTGCCCCGCGCGTACTCCTGGCGGTAGACCTTGCCGTCCCGGCGGACCTCTACCCACATCTTTTCGGAGAGGGCGTTGACGACAGCGGCGCCAACGCCGTGAAGGCCGCCGGAGACCTTATATGCTTGATGGTCGAACTTGCCGCCCGCGTGGAGATGGGTCAAAACTGTCTCCAGCGCAGACTTCCCGGTCCGCGGATGCACGTCGACGGGAATACCCCGTCCGTTGTCGGTGACTGTAACGCTGCCGTCTCTTCCCAGGGTTATTTCGATGCGGTTGCAGAAGCCCGCCATCGCCTCGTCGATGGAGTTGTCGACGATTTCGTAAACGAGATGGTGCAGGCCTCGCTCATCGGTGGAACCAATGTACATACCGGGCCGGCGGCGGACAGCCTCCAGCCCTTCGAGGACCTGGATATCGGCAGCGGTGTACTTGTTTACGGTGGTATTAGGCATTCAAGAGAGTGCGTCGCCCTTTAATGGCGCACACATATTCTATCACATTCAAACGCATTTACATACCCTCAGGCCGGCCTGGAGCGACTCTAATTGTCGCTCAGCCCGCCCTTACGGTAAAGCCCGTGTACTCGTGTGTGTTGATGGTCTGAGATGCCCTGTGGCAGCCTCAGGATAGGCCCCGCTGACACGGCTTTTCGTTCCCGGCGCTCTATCGCGCTCAGGTGGCGACAGTCTAAGAGGGCGCTGAAAACATCTTCCACGCTTCATGGTTCGACAAGCATGTCCAGAGCGTAGTCGAAGGGCCTGTCCAGAGCGTAGTCGAAGGGTGCTCACCATGAGCGGAATCTGAGAAACGCTCACCATGAAGCACCCTGCTCAAAACCGTTGCTCAAAGGGCCAGCGCCTCTTCCAGCTTGACCGCCCCGGTATACAGCGCCTTGCCGATGATCACCCCCTCCGGCCCCAACTCCGCCAGCCGCCGGAGGTCTTCGAGGGTGGAGACGCCGCCTGAGGCGATGACTGAAGGCCCGTCCTTCAGGCGGGACGCGCCGGCGAGCACATCCTGCAGCGCGTCCAGGTTCGGGCCGGCAAGGGTCCCGTCGCGCAGGATGTCGGTGTAGATGATACGCGGCACGCCAAGCGAGGCGAGCCGCCCAACGAAATCGACCGCCGCCACACCGGAATCCTCCAGCCAGCCCTCCATCACGACGGTCCCGTTGCGCGCGTCCACCCCCACGGCGATTCGCCCATTGAACCGGGATAGGGCCTGGGTAAGGAGCATTTCATCTTTGATAGCGGCGGTACCCAGAACAACCCGGTCTATCCCGGAATCCAGATACTCTTCGATCGCCGCGATGCTGCGGACGCCGCCGCCAAGCTGGACCGGGACGTTAGCCGAAGCGGCCAGTTCCCTGATCCGGCCCTTGTTCACCGGGCGCCCCTCGCGCGCGCCGTCGAGGTCTACTACGTGCAGTCGCCTGGCTCCGAGCGCCTGCCAGCGTTCCGCCATCTTCGCCGGGTCCTCGCAGAAGACAGTCTCGCGAGCGTAGTCCCCTTGTTCGAGGCGCACGCAGCGGCCGCCCAGGATATCTATCGCCGGTATTATCTCCATCGCCATGCATTGTAACCTAGCATGGTTCCAGACGCCCGCCGGGCAGTCCACCGCTAAAGGGGACTGCAGCAAAGCGAAGGTTGGATGCTTTTAAACCCTACATAGGGATCAAGGGTGAACTACGGGAAGAGCGTCTACAGGCCCTGATCAGCGGGAAGCGCGGTTAACATCCCGCGCAGTTTCTTCAACGCGCGGAACAGGATCACCCGGACGTTGACCTCGCTCAACCCGACGATATCGGCGATCTGCTTGTTGCTTAGCCCGGCATCGAACTTGAGGGCGACAATATCCTGTTCCCGTTGAGGGAACTCCCTCAGGCAGAGCAGCAGTTGCTCCACCTCTTCGCGGACCAGGATCTCATGCTCCACCGAAGCGCCGCTGGGAGAGAGAGAGCACAGGATCTCGGGATCGACGACGGTCTCTCGCTTGTAGACTCGACCGTGGCTGGTCACCTGGTTGCGGGCGATGGTGAAGAGCCAGGTGGCGAAGGCTTCCTCATTCCGCAGAGAATCGACTTTCCTGAACGCTCTCTCGAAGACGTCCGCGACCAGGTCTTCCGCCACCTGGACGTTCTGCACCCGCCCATAGACGTAGGCGAAGACGCGGGGAAAGAACTGCTGGTAGTTCTCTACGAAGAGGTCCATGCGCCGTGCAGGCGGTTTTTCCTGGGAGTGGGCCGCTAGATACTCGGGAAGAGCGGACATGTCTATATGTTGAGGGGAATGGCTGTTACCGCTACAGGCCTAGGCATTGGTTCAGATATCGTTTTCAAAGAGTTGAGTCTGGACTCGCCGTTTAATATATGGGCGCAAGAAAGAGGTTGTCAACATTTTGAGTGACGATAATGGAATAATTCGCAGTTATGGCAAGCGCAGTGACTGGCAGCAGAATAGACGGCCCCTCTCCACCCACACAGTTTAGCGTTCATAGATGCCGGGCCAGAGAGGGCCTCGGCTAACTCGGCGGGAACTGGCCTGTCGGGAGGCCTGTCGGGAGGATGGATGATCCGGGTTCGATAGAGCCAGACGCGAGCGTACCTGGGAGGTCGAGCGCGCCGCTATGACGCCCCAACGAGTACATTCGTTTGACACCCATTTCCTGTACTTATACACTCGTGCCGCTGGCACAAGTGGCCAGGTTCATACCAGTCGAGGAGGCAGTTTCCTTGTCCGACGCTGAGCAGACCCCCAAGCGAAAGTGGCTAGAATCAACCTACAAACGCTCCGTAGACCGCTTTCCAGAACGCGACTACCCATTTGAGACCTCTGATGGCGCCACAGTAGACCCCGTCTACAGCCCCGAGGACGTTGCGGGCTGGGACTACCAGGAACAGTTGGGGTTCCCCGGCGAGATGCCCTACACGCGCGGCGTCCAACCTACAATGTACCGCGGGCGTTTGTGGACGATGCGTCAGTACGCCGGCTTTGGAGACGCCGAGGAGTCGAACCAGCGCTACCACTACCTTCTGCAGCAGGGACAAACAGGCCTTTCGGTGGCCTTTGATCTGCCCACCCAGATCGGATACGACTCCGACGACGCCATGGCCGAAGGGGAGGTTGGCAAGGTGGGGGTAGCCATCTCCTCACTCGCCGACATGGAGCGCCTCTTCGAAGGGATACCGCTGCAGAAGGTCACAACATCGATGACCATCAACTCCACCGCGGCCATCCTGCTGGCCTTCTACATCGCCGTGGCCAAGAAGCAGGGGGCGGACCTGTCGAAGGTGGGCGGGACCACTCAGCATGACGTTCTGAAAGAATACATCGCCCGAGGAACCTACATCTTCCCGCCGGAGGGTTCCATCCGCCTGGTGACGGATGTTTTTGATTGGTGCAAGGACAATGTTCCTCAATGGAATACGATCAGCATCAGCGGCTACCATATGCGCGAGGCTGGTTCGACGGCCGTGCAGGAGGTCGCGTTTACGCTGGCCAACGGGATCGCCTACGTGCAGGCCGCCCTCGACGCCGGGCTGAAGTTCGACGACATCGCGCCGCGCCTGTCGTTCTTCTTCGCCTCTTACTCCAATCTTCTCGAGGAAGTAGCCAAGTTCCGGGCGGCCAGGCGGCTATGGGCGCGCATAACGCGCGACCGGTTTGGGGCCAAAGACCAGCGCTCGAAGATGTTGCGCTTCCATACGCAGACCGGCGGGGCCACGCTAACAGCCCAGCAGCCGGAGAACAACATCGTCCGCACGACGATTCAGGCCCTGGCGGCGGTCCTTGGCGGCACTCAGTCCCTGCACACGAACTCCTGGGATGAAGCGCTTGCCCTTCCCTCAGAGAAAGCGGTGCAGATCGCCCTGCGCACGCAGCAGATCCTGGGCTACGAGGCCGGAGTGTCCGACGCCATCGATCCCCTCGGGGGGTCTTACTACCTGGAGAAGCTCACGGACCACATCGAGGAAGAGGCGGTCAAGTACATCGAACGCATCGACCAGATGGGCGGCGCAATGCGGGCCATTGAGCTCGGCTTCCAGCAGCGGGAGATACAGGAGAGTTCCTATAAGACCCAGATGGAGATCGATAGCGGACGCCGGGTAGTAGTGGGTGTAAACAAGTTCACCACGAAAGACCTGGAGCAGCCAGAGATACTGCGCATGAGGCCGGAGGTCGTGCAACGCCAGATCGAGCGGCTTCAGCGGGTACGCAGGGAGCGTGACCAGGGCAAGGTGGAGAAGCGATTAGCGGCTTTGCGCGAGGCGGCTAAGGACAGGTCCATAAACCTGATGCCCGTTCTCATCGACTGCGCGGAGGACTACGCGACGCTGGGGGAGATGTGCGGGGTGTTGCGAGGCGTGTTCGGCGAGCAGCATGAATTCATGGTGTTTTAATCACAGCGACGGTAGGAGAGGAGACACCGCGCTATGGGCAGGGAAGAGCTTATAAGGCGGCTTGAGAGCGAATTCGGGGACCTGCTCGCCGCCCTTGGGGGGCTGAGCGAAGAGACCGCGAGCCGGGTGTGCCACGGCGATTGGTCCACGAAGGAGGTGCTAGCGCATATCGCCGGCTGGCACCGGGAGATGACGGGCGCCTTCGAGAGGCTGTCCCGTGGAGAGCGGGCCAGCCCGCCGGGTGTCGACTACAACGACACGGACGGCTGGAACGCCAGGCTCGTGGAGCAGTACCGCGGGAAGTCCTGGGAGGATATGGTCGAGGAGCTGAAAGCGAGCAAGGAAGCCTTCGTGGCGGCGGCCCGGCTAGTCCCGGAAGAGCGCTTCGAGGAGGGCAAGACAGCGGCGCGCCTCCTGCAACGCCCGGGGTTCGAGCACTATCAGGAGCACATCGGCCCGTTATTGGAATGGCGGAAGCGAGAAGGAGTCTAGCTTATGATCGAAAAGATCCACCACGTGGGCATCGCCGTCAACAATCTGGACCAGGCGCTGAAGTTCTACAGGGATACGCTCGGCCTGCACGTGCACAAGCAGGCGGTGGTCGAAGACCAGGGGATCAAGGCCGCGCTCCTCACCCTCGGGGAAAGCGAGATCGAGTTGCTGGAGCCCCTGGGGCCGGACACCACAGTCGGGAAGTTCCTGGCGCGCAAAGGCGAGGGCATGCACCACATCTGCTTCCAGACCCCGGACGTCGCCGCCGAGCTGGAGGCGGTCAAGCAGAAGGGCATTCCCGTCGTAGATCAGCAGCCGCGCAAGGGGTTGGCCGGGACGATCTGCTTCCTGCATCCCAAAGCCAGTCGCGGGGTCCTCGTCGAGCTCGCAACACCCACGGAGTAAGCTCATGTCGATGTTCAAACGTCTAGACCACGTGACCATCCTTACCGATGATGTTGATGCTGCCGGCGAAGCCTGGGAGCGCAATCTTGGCCTGAAGGAGGAGAGGCGGTTGGAGCGGCCGGCCGGGAGGGATATCGTTCTGTCGCTCCTGCCCATAGGCGACGCCTTCCTGGAGCTCCTGCAGCCCCTAGGCTCGGCCGACGCCTACCAGCAGGAGCTGCAGGAAAAGGGGGAAGGGATGTCGGCCATCGCCATCGAGGTGGAAGACCTCGATTCGGCCCTGGACCAGCTTCGGCAGAGCGGCGCCAAGGTGTCGGACCCCGACGCCGTTTCGCCAAACATCCGCATGGCTCGTGTCAGCCCCGGTTCGACTCACGGCGTGACGATACGCCTGATCGAGCGCCGCTAGGAGTGTAATGAATTTTCTTTCGACAGGCCGCGCATAGAGGGCCCGGCCGTTATGATAAACGCTGGAGGTCTCGGATCATGACTCAGGAGAGGAAAATCAAGATCGTAGTCGCCAAGCCCGGACTGGACGGGCACGACCGGGGGGCCAAAGTGGTGGCCAGAGCGCTGCGTGACGCCGGCTTCGAGGTCGTGTACACGGGGATCAGGCAGACCCCTGAGATGATCGCCGAGACGGCGCTGCAAGAGGATGCCGATCTCATCGGGCTGTCGATACTTTCCGGCGCCCATATGGAACTCTTCCCGCGGGTCGTTCAGGAGCTAAAGAAGCGTGGTATGGAAGAGGTCGTCCTGTTCGGCGGGGGGATCATCCCTCAGGAAGACGCTGCGGAATTGGGGAGCCTGGGAATCAAGGCCATCTTCGGTCCGGGCTCTTCTACGAAAGACATTATCGAGTGGGTACGAAACAACGCCCCGGCGAAGGAGGCCGCCGCCTAGGCGTGATATCAGAGATCAGCCAGCGCCTCCTTAAAGGGGATAAGAGGGCCCTGAGCCGGGCCCTGAGCCTCGTAGAGAACGGCTCTCCCGACGGGCAACGGGTCATTAGCGAGACGTTTTCCCACACGGGCCGGACGCACATCGTCGGGGTTACCGGGCCGACCGGGGGCGGCAAGAGCACCCTGGCCGGGGCGCTGGCGCGGGAGTTCCGGCGCCTGGGGAAAACCCTCGGCATCGTCGCCATCGACCCCACAAGCCCCTTCAGCCATGGCGCTCTCCTCGGAGACCGTATCCGCATGCAGGACCTGACCTCCGATCCGGAGGTCTTCATTCGCAGTATGGCCACCAGAGGTGCGCTCGGAGGGCTTGCCCCCGCCACCAACGACGTGGTGAGCCTGATGGAGGCGGCGGGCAAGGACGTCATCATCATCGAGACGGTGGGCGCGGGTCAGGACGAGGTGGAGATAGCGGGCGCGGCTCACACCACCATCGTCATCAGCGTTCCTGGGGCGGGCGACGAGATTCAGGCTATCAAGGCTGGTATCCTGGAGATCGCCGACATTCTCGTGGTCAACAAGGCGGACCTGCCGGGAGCGGACAGCGTCGCCAAGGCGCTACATACGTACCTGACCCTGAACAAGCACGAAGGCTGGAACACGCCCATCCTGAAGACGGTAGCTCATAAGGGCGAAGGAATCGTGGAGCTTGCGGAGGCTGTCGCCAAACACCGGACGTACCTGGAAGAATCGGGACGCATGGAGGACCTGCGGCGGGAGCGCTCCCGCCGGCAGCTTCTAGCCGCCGCACAGGGCCGCCTACTCCGCCGCTTGCTTTCGAAGGTGGAAGCTAATGGTTACCTGGCGGAACTGGTGGAAGCCCTGGCGCGACGGGAGATCGACCCCCATACTGCCGCCGGTCACCTCATTAAGGCCGCGGGCCTGGATGAGGGGGAGGGGCGCGGGTAGGACGGGCAAAGGCCGCCGCGCCAGCGCCAATGCGCCAATGCGCCAGCGCCAATCGCAGTAATCGGACTTCTATGGGCGAGCTAGTCTTTCCAGCCCGCTCGGGCTTCACGGGCTTAGGGCGGAGCAGGGGAAGGCTCTGGGCGCTTCGACAGATCTCCTGCTGAACCGCCAAGACCGCTCGGCTGAGCCCGTCGAAGGGTATGAGCGGTCAAGGCCAGGTTGTCTATGCGCACCATTGCGATCGCCGTCCTCCCAGATCCTTCGCGAACGACCGTGTCCTGTTGAACAGGCGTGGCCGGCGCTCAGGATGACAGTGGGCGATCCTACGCCAGGGCCAGAACGAAGTGGACTGCAATACAACAGATGCGGAAGGAACGTAAGCCGGAAGGAACGTAAGCGCTTTCTCCGCTAGACTCTAGATGTGGCGCCCAACTCGGATGTGCTCATAATCGGCGGCGGAGTGATCGGCTGCGCTGTCGCCTACTATCTCAGCAAGGGCGGCGCCAGCGTCACCCTGGTCGAACGCGGCGACATCGCGGGCGAGGCCTCGGGAGCGGCGGCCGGCATGCTGCTCCCGCCTCTTGAGGATGTCCACTCAAAGGCATTCGCCGATCTCTGCCAGGAAAGCGTTGGTCTTTTCCCGGCGCTCGTGCGCGCCTTGAGAAACGCCACCGGCATCGACGTTCAGTATACGAACTCCGGCTTTGTCCTGGTGGCGGCCACCGAGGAGCGGGCCTTGAAGCTCAGGCGCCTGGCAGGTGACAAGACGGCCACCGGCGCCGCGGTGGAGTGGGTGGAAGGCCACGACCTGCGATCTCTCGCGCCATCCCTTTCGCCACGGCTGCTCGGAGGCGCCTACAGCCAGGAAGGCTGGCATGTGAACCCGTCCCTGCTGACTAAAGCGCTAGCGGAAGCTTCGATGCGCTGGAATGCAGGTATTGAGCGGGCCAGCGTGACTGGGTTTCTGAGGAGAGGTCAGCGAGCGCTGGGCGTGCGCACGCGAGAGGGGCGGAAGCTGGAAGCCGATGTCATCGTCATCGCCGCCGGGGCCTGGAGCGGCTTCTTGACTGGGAAATTGGGCCGGCCGCTCCCCCTGCGGCCACTGCGTGGCCAGATGCTAGCCTACCACTCGACGGCCCTGCCACAGATCGTCTGGGGTGAGGACGGGTACCTCGTGCCCAAGAGGGGGGGATTCCTGTTTGCCGGGGCAACAGTCGAAGAGGTGGGTTTTCGGCCTAACACTACCGCTACAGGGATCGCCCACCTTCGGACGATGGCGGCAGGGCTGGCGCCTTCCTTGCGCCGCGCCGAGGTGGCCAGCTCTTGGGCGGGGCTGCGGCCCGGATCGCCGGATGGCCAGCCCATCATCGGATGGCTGCCGGGGTGGGAGAACGTCCTGCTGGCGACAGGGCACTCTCGTAACGGGGTGATGCTCGCCCCCATAACGGGAAAGCTCTGCTCGCAGCTTCTCTGGCAGGGAGAGACAGAGATCGCCCTGGACTCGTTCGGGCCGGAGCGCTTCCTTTCGTGAACCGCTAGCTCCGTCGTTCCAGGAGCGATTCGTTGAGGGTGATCAGGGTCTGGCGATCGGATGTGTCCGGTAGAACCTCTATTGCCTGGCGGGCCCGGCGGCTGAAATCGCGAGCCATGGCGTACGATTCCTCGGGGACATCGGAGTCGCGAACTTCACGAACGGCCTGAGCGAGGCGTTCTTTGGTCGGCCGGGCGAAGTATTCCTGGATGGGGTTCGTGGGACGCTCATCCATGAGAAGCAGCGCGGGCAGGGTAAGCGTTCCCTGCATCAGGTCGCTCCCGACAGGCTTGCCCATCTCCTCTTCGTTGCCCATGAAGTCCAGGATATCGTCGACGATCTGGAAGGCCATGCCGAAGTTGAATCCAAAGTCGCGCATCGCCGTGATCCACTCCTCGGGCTCATCGCTGACAATAGCGCCGCCCTCGCAAGCCGCAGCGAACAAGGAGGCGGTCTTGCCGCTGATCCGCTGGAAGTAGTCGCGGACCGTCTGGCGGCTGTCGTAGGCGGTAAGGTCCTGGCGGATCTCCCCCTTAGCCATCACCATCAGGGTCTGCGCGAACAGCCGCACCACGCGCGTGTTGTCGGTCCGGGCCACGAGTTCGGCGGCATGGGCGAACATGTAGTCACCCAGCATGACGGTTGTCGAGTTGTGGAAGGCGCTGTTCGCCGTGGGACGGCCTCGGCGTGTCGCCGCGTTGTCGATGACATCGTCGTGGACGAGAGAGGCCGTGTGCAGAAGCTCGATCGAAGCGGCCAGGGGTACAAGCTGCTCCAGATTGTATTTCCCGAAACGCCCGGACAGGAGGGCCAGCGCCGGGCGGAGCAACTTGCCGCCGCCGCCCAGGGCGATCTCCAGCATCATAGCCAGAGGCGGATACTCGACGTTGCGCAGCGTCTCGAATGTTCTCTCGACGAGCGTCAGGTCGGCCTGGACAGACCCATACAGCGGTTCCGTCCTCACTGGCCGGCCTCACCTTCGGCCAAGGCCGGCTGGCCGATGTCTCCCAGAGCGAACAGCCAGGCCGTCGCCTGCGAGGTCTTCGTGCACACCTCCTGGAACGGGTCCGCCCGCAACTCCGCGATCCGCGCCACACTCTGAGGAAGGTAGGCGGGTTCGTTTCGCTGGCCCCTGTGGGACTGGGGTGGCAGATAGGGGGAGTCGGTCTCTACAGCCATCCAGCGCAGGGGTATCCCCTTGGCCACGGCGCAAATTCGCTCCGACTTGGGATAGGTGCAGGAGGCCGGAATGGAGATCATGAAGCCGAGCTGTATGTAGCGCAGGGCGAGGGGGAGGTCGCCCGCGAAGCAGTGCATGACACCAAGAGGGCGGTCCTTCGGCCAGTCCGGAAGCGCCCGCTTCTCATAGGCGGTCAGGATATCGAAGGTCTCCTCATCGGCATCCCGAGAGTGGATGACGACCGGCAGACTCAGGGACCGGGCGAGCTCGATCTGGGTGACGAAGGCCTCGCGTTGGATGTCGGGGGGCGAGAGACTGCGGTGGAAATCGAGACCGATCTCGCCGATACCGACGACCTTGGCGGAGTTCGCCATGTTTACTAGCCTTTCGATGTCCCGACCGGTCATCCGAGATGTGTAATGGGGATGAAAACCTATGACGGCATAGACGTCCTCGTGCGAATCGGCAAGGTTTATGGCCTGCCGGCTGCTCTCCATGTCCGTCCCAACGACAACCATCGCTGAGACTCCCGCATCCCGCGCCCGGCGTAGTACGTCCTCGCGGTCCGCATCGAACTGGGAGTCCTGAAGATGGCAATGGGAATCAACAAGCATGGTCAATCTCCAGGCGCTCGGGGCGAGAACTCATAGCCCAAATTTCACTTCCTCGGCTTCCATCTCCGCGAGATCCAGCTTCCTGAATAGTGGCTGTGGGACGGCTAACGGCTGTCCGGGCGCGGGCAAGCGCAGGGTCCAACCGGTCTCCTCCACTCTATTAGAATAGCCCAGGTAGCCGTGCAGTGTCTGGCAGGTGAAGGGAAGGTAGGGGTAAAAGGCCGTCTTCAGTCCGTTGATCGCACCAATTGCTGTATACAGAACGGTTGCAGCCCGCGCCCGGTTCTCCTTCAGGAGCCTCCAGGGAGCGTTGTCTTCCAAATAGCGGTTGGCCTCGCGAGCCCCGGCCATCGCCGCCTCGACGCCCGAGCGCAGTCGGCAAAGGGCGATGTTTTCGCCAACCTCCGCTATCGTTTCCTCGATCTTCGCCAGGAGAGCCTCGTCTTCGGGGGCAAGGTCCGCCGGCGAGGGGAGCGCGCCGCCGAAATTGCGATAAGTGAAAGTCAGGACCCGATTGACGAGGTTTCCCCAGGTCGCAACTAGCTCATCGTTGTTGCGGCGGAAGAAGTCGCCCCAGGTGAAATCGGAGTCGGAGGTCTCGGGCATCGTCGCCGCCAGATAGTAGCGTAAGGGGTCTGGATCGTACGCGGAAAGGAATTCGGGGACCCAAATGGCCATGCGCCGGCTCGTGGAGGCCTTGCCGCCGCGCAGCGTCTGGTACTGGTTGGCGGGGACATCGTAGGGGAGGTTGAGGTTCTCGCCCGTAGCGTCTCGATAGCCCATGAGTTGAGCGGGCCAGATCAGCGTGTGGAAGGGGATGTTGTCCTTGCCGATGAAGTAATAGCTCTTCGTGCCGGGGTCCTGCCAGAAATCGCGCCAGGCCGCGGGCCGTCCCCGCAGTTGCGCCCACTCTTTTGCCGCCGAGAGGTAGCCGATAACGGCCTCGAACCAGACATAGATGCGCTTCTTCTCCCATCCAGAGATGGGCACTGGCACCCCCCAATCGATATCGCGGGTGATGGCCCGGTCCTGGAGGCCTTCGTTCAGGATGCCCAGAGTCCAGTTCAGCACAGCCTTGCGCCAGTGGCCCTGCTGCGACACCCAATCCTTCAGCCGCTCATTAAAGGCGCTGAGGCGGAGGAAGAAGTGGTCCGCTTCGCGTATCTCGGGCGTGGCCCCACAGAGGCGGCAACGGGGGTTGATCAGGTCCGAGGTATCGAGGGTGCGGCCGCAGTTGTCACACTGATCTCCGCGGGCGGCCTCGTAACCGCAGAAAGGGCAAGTCCCTTCCACATAGCGGTCGGGTAGGAAGCGCCGGTCGTTGGGGCAGTAGGGGAGGGGCATCGAATCTTTGTAGATATAGCCAGCCTCCAGGAGCTTGAGGAAGACGTTCTGGACGGTCTCGGCGTGGTTCTGTGTGCCCGTGCTGGTGTAGATGTCCCAGGTTATACCCAGCCGCTCCCATGTTTCCAGGAACTCCCGGTGGAAGCGGGCGGCGACATCTCCCGGTCCCACGCCCTCCTGCTCGGCGCGAACGGTAATGGGTGTGCCATGCTGATCGCTTCCCGAGACCATGAGCACATCGTTGCCGGCGGCGCGGTGGTAGCGAGCGAAGATGTCCGCGGGTAAGTACGCGCCGACTATCTGGCCGGTGTGAAGCGATCCGTTAGCGTAGGGCCAAGCGACCCCGATAAAAATCCTGTCGGGCATGGGCTAGCATGGATTGTAGCACAGGGATTCGGGGTAGCCACAGAGTCCCGCTCTTCCTCTACGGTACAGGCCAAACGTGGGCGGCCGTAGTTGCGGCAAAAGGCCCATCTTCATGCCCGAAAGCCTGTAACATCCGCCCACTGCCGGCATCTATTCCTTGTTAGGCGCTGACACATTCCGCGTACGCTTGTCTTATCGAGAGGTTGGTCCGCGACTGCGGATCGCGCCGAAACAGGACCAGGCCTAACATCGCGCCGAATGACACCAGGAGGAGGGTTGGAGAGTCCGCAACTGAAGAGGGTGCTCTTCTATACCGCATCCAAACAGGGGTTTGTCGGGTTGCTGCGACAGCCTCTGTACGCTAGCGCCTTCTTTCTGTGGGCCAACGCTGGAATGGTGGCCCTGAGCGGGCTTGTCTTCTGGGCCGTGGCCGCCCGTCTCTACACGACTGAGGAGGTCGGCCGTGGTTCGGCGGCGCTCTCGGCCATCACTCTCTTGAGCATGGCGGCGCATCTGGGGCTGGGGATGGGTCTCATCCGGCGCCTGCCGTCAGAGATCGACCCGGCACAGAGGAGCCGGCTCATCAACTTCGCCCTGACGATCGGGGCCGCCGTGGGAGGGGCTGCGGGCGCCATTTTTCTTCTCGGCCTTCCCCTATGGTCGCCGGGCCTTAGCTACCTTCGCGGGGACTGGCTCTACGTTCTCGCCTTCGTATTCCTCACCGGATTAGCAACGTTTGTCCCCATCCTCACCATGACGTTTGTCGCGCTACGAAGAGCGCATAACGTGCTCATCTTCGGAGTTATCATGCAGGCCGCACGGATCGGCCTTCCGGCGCTCTTCGTGCACGCCGGTCCGTTCGGAATCGTGGCAGCGGCCGGGCTCTCAACCGTCGCGGGCATGGCCGTCGCGCTTCTCCTGCTACGCAAATCGGAAAGGTCGTATCTGCCCCGGCCGGCCCTGAGTCGTTCTTCGATGTCGTCTCTGCTGCCGTTCGGTCTTGGAAATCAGGGCGCCGACCTGGCCTTGTGGGCCCCAACTCTGGTACTCCCGCTGATGGTGGTCAGCAAACTGGACGCTGAGAGCGCAGCGCATTTCTATATCGGCTACTTCCTGGGCACACTAACGCTTACCGGCATCCAGGGGCTAGCCACGTCCCTGTTCAGCGAAGGCTCTAACGACGAGAAGCTGCTGAGCAAGAACAGCAGGCACGGCCTACTGGGATCCGTTCTCATAGCGGGGGCCGGCGCCGTGCTTATACTGGCCGCCGGGGACAAACTCTTGCTGGTCTTTGGGCGCGCTTACGCCGAGGAGGCGAGCGGCCTCCTCCGCCTGGCAGCCCTGGCCGCCCTTCCCGCATCGATTACCTACACCTATCTGGCCGTGCTCAGGGTCAAACGGAAAATCCGGCTACTTCTCTCGATCTCCTGGACAGTCAGTCTCTTCAGTCTCGGCCTCAGCTATCTGTTGCTGGCGCCTATGGGCATCGTCGGGGCGGGCGTGGGCATCCTATCGGGGCAAAGCCTTGGCGCCCTGATCTGTCTTGGCCTGTGGCTTCTAGAGAGGCAAAACAGCAGTGACGCGAAGGCGTCCGCCAGGTACTGGGTCCCTCGCGGCGAAGCGAAGGTGGATGAGAGGTTATGAGCTACGGTAGCCAGGCGACTGTAACGGCGCTGATCTGCACCTTCAACGAAGAGGCAAGCCTTCCGCACGTGCTGCCCCGAGTACCGGATTGGGTGGACGAACTCCTCCTGGTCGACGGACATTCGACGGACATGACAGTGGACATCGCTAAGAAGATTCGGCCGGATGTCCGTGTACTCTATCAGCCCGGCAAAGGCAAGGGAGACGCGTTGCGCTTCGGGATAAGGGAGGCAAAGGGTGACATCATAGTCACCCTCGATGCTGACGGTCAGACCGACCCGGCTGACTTGCCCCGCTTTGTCGAGGCGGTCGAGCGCGGGTTCGACTTCGCGAAAGGCACGCGCTTCAAGCGGCCTTTCTCCACAAGCAGGCCACCTCATCGTATCTTCGGCAACTGGCTCATAACGCTGGCCTTTAACCTGCTCTTCTTTCGCTCATACACCGATATTTGCTCCGGCTATAACGCCTTCCGCAGGGCGAGAGTCGTTGGGCTGGACCTGTCGCACTCCGACGGTCTGGCCGACGAGCCTCTTCTGCATTGCCGCGTGCGAAAAGGGGGGCTGAAGGTCGTGGAGGTACCGCACGCCGACCCGCCACGCCTGGCGGGCGAAAGCAAATCGCCGAGTTGGCGACAGGGGTTTCGCGCCATGAAGACTATCGTTCGGGAGAGGCTGCATGCCTAGCCAGCCCCTGCTCTCGGTCGTGATCACGTCATTCACCCTGGATAGGCTGCCGGATATTCGCGACCTTCTCGTGTCCTTGAAGGCTCAGGCCTACCCCAATATCGAGACCGTCTTTATCGCCGAGCGTTCCGCGGAGCTGAGGGATGCTGTCCGAGACTTCGCCCAGAGTACCGGTCTGGCGCCCTTTCGTGTCCTCTTCTCCGAGGAGAAGCTTGGGCTTGGGGGCGCCAGGAATCTCGGATCGAGGCACGTTGGCGGAGAGATTGTCGCCTTTGTAGACGATGACGTCGTGCTCGATCCTCAATGGGCGAAGGAAATGGTCAGGAGTTACGAAGACCCCTCGGTCATCGGCGTCACGGGGTCCGCCGTGCCGCTATGGCAAGACCGGAGGCTTACCTGGCTTCCAAAGGAGCTTTACTGGCTTATCAGTTGCACGGACTGGACCCGCTGGAGCGCTCCTGTCGAGGCCCGAAGTCTCTGGGGGGGCAACATGTCCGTGAGGCGAGAGGCCTTCGACAAAGCGGGGTCGTTCTCCAGCGCCCTTGGCTATCACGCTCCAATTGCCGAGGACCTGGAGTTCTCTCTCCGCGTGAAGATAAAGACAGGGGGAAAGCTGCTCTTTAACCCCGATGCCAAAGTATCCCACAAAGTCCACGGCTACCGGGTGGGTTTCCGGTTCATCTCCTCCAGGTCTCACCATATTGGGGTCTCCCGCCGTCTTCTGCGAAAGACGTATCTCAAAGAACAAGCCCGCTTCGGACTGGAACGAACGGTCCTCAGCGGGATGGCCGCCACGCTGTTGACTGCCCCTCGCGATCTGTTGATGAATCCCTATGAGGGTTGGAAAAGACTGACTACGACCCTGACAGTCCTCGTTTTCGCGGGAATCGGGTACTTGTTCCCTGGACGCGCTCTTGAGGCCGCGAAGGAAATCGAGAGGCTTTCCAGGTGAGTTCAGCCCACTTCGGGCGACCCTGCCGGATTGCCCTCGTAGGCGCCGGTAAGATGGGCCTGCTCCACGCCAGCCTCCTGAACGTTATGCCGGGGGTGAGACTGGTGGCGTTCTGCGAGAAGAGCGCGTTGATTCGCCGTTTCGGCGGCAAGGCGCTCGGGACGCCCCTAGTGTCAGACATACAGCAGTTGGCGTCGCTCGACCTGGATGCCGTCTACGTAACCACGCCTCCCTCCAGCCATGCCGCCGTTATCAAGGCCGTCCTCTCCGAAAGCATCGCCCCCAATATCTTCGTGGAGAAACCTCTAGCCGCTAGCGGCGATGAGGCTGAGGATATCTGCCGGCTGGTGGAGGGGCGCGGGGCCGGTGGCGTGCACATGGCCGGCTACAACAGGAGGTTCGGAGGTACGTTCCTCAAGGCCAGGGAGATACTGGAAGCTGGCGATATCGGAAGCTTGCGTTCGTTCGAGGCTTACGCCTACTCATCCGACTTTGCCGGCGCCAAATCAACGCGGCGACGGGGCAGCGTTTTAAGGGATCTCGGGTGTCACTCCATCGACCTGGCGCTCTGGTTCTTCGGTGGGCTGGAGGTTCTGGAGGTGGGGCCTCTAGGCGCCGGCCCTGAAGCCATCAGCGATTCCGCGTCCTTCAAGGCCCGGACGGCAACGGGCGTCGAAGGAGAATTCAGCGCTTCCTGGAGTATGGAAGCTTTCCGGCTTCCTGAGGTCGGCCTGGTCATCCACGGCTCGCTTGGGACCCTGAGGGTGAACGACGACGTGGTGGAGTTGGAGTCTGATGGAGGGAACTCGCGCCGATGGCATCATCAGGACCTCGACGACGGTGCGCCGTTCCTTCTCGG